>Ga0181521_10000549_pt1 | contig 46298 bp, 35 predicted proteins | sample PEATcosm2014_Bin_32_FD_119764 | JGI IMG/M metagenome (GOLD analysis project Ga0181521, IMG submission 119764) | Peatland microbial communities from MTU Mesocosm Facility, Houghton, MI, USA - PEATcosm2014_Bin02_60_metaG | ecosystem: Environmental > Terrestrial > Soil > Wetlands > Peat | place...
CGGATGAACAGTTCGCCGGAATCCACCTCCGCCGCGATAAGTTCCACGGCGACTGGAACTACGAGATCCAGCCCAGCAAACCCCCGCAATAGCGGTCATGTTATTTCTAGACAGGCCCTTAGTTCGCGTGGCGGATCCTCAACGCCGTCACCTGACGCACCCACCTGGCAGCCCTCTTCTCACCCGGCGCCACCAACCGGAATGGTCCTTCCTTCTCCGATAGCGGCTTGCCATCCCGCTTGGTGACGACGTACACGGCCTTGTCCGCAAACGTCGAATCCAGTTCCGCCCAGGCGAACGTCGCGCGGTAGCCGTCCTTGGCTTCCACGAGCAGGTAGTACGATGCGGCCGTGGAGTGAAACTTCTCGCCAACCGGCAAATCAACCTTGGCAAGCACGTCCGTCAGCAGGACGCTCTCAAATGTCGCCGGCGTTCCGTGATCCGTCACTTGCACGGTCTGTTGCGGCAGTTTCGAGAGGTCGGACGCCGAAAGTGCGACGGTCGTGCCGCCGGTGCCCTGGACAACCAAGGTCGCCGGAACTTGACAGAGCGCCACGGAAACCAACAGGCCGAAGGCCCCTATCGACTTGGTAGCAATCATGATAACGATTCTCTCCCGTCCCGTGCATCGTTGGCAAGGCACCCTGTTGCCGGGTCGCAGACCGAGGCGCTCGGGCCAGAGGCCTTCGCGGAGCCACCACATGTTTGGTTGATGGACACTTCGCGGATTGCCACTGAAGCACAGGCCCGGTACTTTCGTTTACGGCCGGAAGGTACTGCACTATTGGGCAAATCGCCGTCGAAACAGGCGGCGCTATCATTCTCATGGTGTGCTGCCGACCGCAATCGTCACCGTATTCGAGGTAATTCCACCGATCGAAATCGTAACGGGAACGGCGTCGCCGGTAGCCGAACTGGAGGGTACGACCGCATTCACCTGGTATGCACCGACCAGCCCGGGCGCGAGGCCCGAGAACTGCACGCTGGCCGGCGCGCCTCCGATTACCACGGTGGGTTTAGTTGTCGTCTCAGCCAATGGAGTCACCGGTGCGGGTGCGCCAGTCGGCGGCTGGTCTGTCACCGCTCCCAGGCCCGTGCAGTAGATGGAGACAAGGCTCCCAGCCGCCGCCGGGTTGGATGAGTCCACCAGCCGGTACGAAGTGTCCTGGATGGCGCCTTGACCGAATCCCTGCGCGTTCATGGTGAAGATGCCCGGCGAGAAGGGCCCCAGGCTGACCGTCTGCACAGCGCCAGTCTCGCCCCAGGCCATGGGGATCAAAGTTGCTTGCGACTGTCCGGCCAGTTCCCAGGGAATCTGGATGTTCACCTGCGGCCCCGCGGCAAAGAACAGCGGCGCTGAGAATCCGCCGGCATTCACGGACACCCCAACCAGGCTGGACGGGAGCGGCAGGCTGGGGGCCTGCGCAGGCGCATACAGCGGGAAGGAACCAAAAACCGAAACGATGCTGCCAGGGGAGACCGCGGCGCCCGCGGCATAGCTTGCCGCATTCACAATGCCGCCGGGGCTGATGGCCGGCATCAAGGAAGACGCCCAGTCGGGGGTGTCGCCGATCGCATTCATGATACTGGCGAACGCGGCGGACGTGGGCGTCAGCTTGGGCGATCCCCAACTGTTCTGGGCGAGGCCGCGGAGCTCGGGAGCCAAGCCGTCCTGGACATACTGTTCCACCGCAGCGCCGGAAGCATTGGTCCAGACGTGGAGTTTACCGCCCCGAATGCCCGGCGTCGATGCCGGAAGGTCCTCGAAGATAGGAGTTCCATAGAAGTTATAACTCGTCACCCACTGCTGGTTGGGCGCCCAGTTTTCGTACAGATTGTTTGGATCGACGGGAAAGTAGGTAGTGGCGGCTTCGCAATTGATGATGGTATGGCCCTCGGCTAAAAGGTCTTGGGGCAAAACGTTGGGCCACCACATCTCCAGCACAATGTCGGGGTTCGGAGTTTCGACGTTACCCACCACTCCTACCAGGTCGTTCCAGGCGCGCAACTGCTTCCCATGGGCCTTCACGATGCCGTCGACCCAATTCGCGAAACCGATGTATATGTCCTGATAAACTGCGTTGGGCCCATATAGCTGCCGCGCATAAGTGAGCAGTTGTGGATATTTCGAGTAATCGCCGAAGGCCAGGTACTCATCGGTCCCGGTGTGCCAGAAGGGCGCCGGGAACAGCGGCAGATACTCGTTCAGCAAGTCCTCGATCAGCGCATAACTGGCCGGGTTGCCCAGATCCACTTTGTCCGGGCTCCCCGGCAGTGCCAGATCGGGATGCGGCGTCAGGATTGCCTGTGCATGCGCGGGAACGTCGATCTCCGGCACGATCGTCACGTGGTATTCGCGCGCGAGTTCGATGAGGTCCGTCATTTCGGCCTTGGAGTAATGTTGCCACGCGACAATCTCAGGATGGCTGCTGCTTTCCAGCATGAACTCCTGGTTATCGGAAAGATGAAGATGCAGGTAGTTCAGCTTCAGGTAGGCCAGGTCCTTGATGTGACGTTCGAGAAACGGGAGCGAGTAATAAGCTTCCATGTTTAGCATCAGACCGCGCTCGGAGAAGTCCGGCCAGTCGCGTACCGTGCCGGCCTGGATCGTGAGTCCCTGCTTCAACATTTGCAGGACGCTTCGGGTTCCGTAAAACACGCCCGCGTCCGTCTGGGCGCTGATTGCGATGCGATCGGCGACGGTCAAGAGGTATCCCTCTTCTCCAATTGTGGAATCCGTCGCTCCCAGAGCGAGCGAAATGTCGCCCGGTTGCGGGCTGGCTCCGATGACAACAGGAACCGTCATTCCGGTGAGAACCGCCAGTTCGCCGCCGAATGTGGACGCGGTGGTGGAGAGATCGTTCGCAGAGGCTGGATCGACGACAATTCTCGTGCCGGCGCCAAATGTGTATGAGCCTGCCGCATCCGTCCACTCCCGAAGGGCCGGAATCGTCCACGGCTGTGCCGCGCGTGCGGGCTGGACCAGTGGGCACAGTTCGATCGTCATCAGTACCGCCGGCAGCGCCAGCGTGATACGGAGGGCGCCGGGGCCTCCGCAGCGTCCGAATATCGAACCGCACCATCGTCCTTTCATCTCGAAGTCCTCACCGGTTGGGTATTGGAATCCATTGAACTGGCTTGGTTAGCAGAATCATCAACCGCTTGTACCGTCAACGACAGCGACTGCGTAGAAACGCCCCCCGGTCCCGAGCAGGTCAATACATAGCCGTAGGAACCGGGAGCAGGCGGCACAAAGGACTCGGCTCCCTTCGCGGGCCGCCCGCCGGACCAGTCGCCCGATGCCACACAAGACTCTGCGCCCGCCGCGGTCCAGGCAAGCGTGGCCGACTGGCCGAAGCGGATCGTCGCGCGGTTGACCGTGAGCGCCACGACCACTGGTTCGACCGTGGCAGCCGCCTGTGCGGCGCTCGCCGACGCACCGGCCTGTATGCCGGCTGCGTTTGCTATCTGCAAAGCGGGCGCGCCTGAGGTGCGACTGTTCGTCAGCAGCCAGTCATAGATGCTCTGGTCGTAGACGTCGTAAGGTGCCAGACCTTGCCCCAGGCCCGCAAGGTTCATGGTCTGGTCCGTGTGGCCGCCAGTCGGGAAAAGCGTTAACTTGGCGCGTACGGGCGGATTGCAGTTATTGATGGAGTTGACTGTGTCGATTTGGCCCTGAGGAAGCACGTACGGGTCGTCAGCGGCCTGAAACGCCCAGGCAGGCGTATCCTTCAGCAGGCAACCCGACGTGTTGCCATACGGCCCGGATATTGGAACCACAGCCGCCAGTTGGTGAGGGTAGTTTGTAACATAGTCCCATGTGTCGCCAGAACCCTGGCTGAAACCGCCCAGGTAAATGCGCGAAGTGTCGATATTGTAAGTGTTGATCGCGTAGTCGATAAAGAGTTTCGTCTCGTACGCGGTCACGACGTAAGTCAGAGGGTCCACGCAACGCTGTGGCGAGAGCACGATGAAGGGACGCGAATCGTCCCAAAGCCCGTTGTTAATCAATCCCACCAGGTCGCTGGTTGCTAACCCGGATAGTGGCAACTGAACGGCCGTTCCATCGGAGGTGAATCGCGCCCCGCTCCAACCGTGCTGGTAGACGAGTACGGGGAACTTCTGCGCCGGGTCATTGCTGTAGTGCACCGGTAAGTGCTCGTAGTAGGGCAAATGGGCGCTGGTGGTGCCGATGTCTCTGGGTGTTTGTTCCGTGAATGTGCCGTCAGTCACGCGCACCACCCGAACCACCTCGACCGCCGGTAACTGGGCGCTATCCACCACGTTATACCGGACCAGGTAATCGCCCACGGCGTTCGGGTTCAGCTCGGTTAGGCCCGTGACCGTGATCTGGCTCGTGATGTCGCCATCGTGCGGATCGTTGGCGGTTGCGCCTGCGTCAACGTAAACGCTGCCTAGCGGCTGGCTGGTGACTCTCGGACCGATCAGCGTAATCACCGGTTCGTTCGGGTTGCCGGCGTCAATCGGCGTGGTCGAAATACACGCCACGTATTGGGGATCGAGTGGAGCTGGCGGAGGCGGGGCCGGAAGCCCCGGTTCGTCTGGACAGCCGGTCAGAAACATAGCCAGGAAACCTACTAAGAAGAGCGCAAAGCGGCGTGTCATGCTCTTTGTCCTCCGTCCGTCACTCGGCACACTAATGGTAAGGGCCGGGCAAGGCTCGCGCCAAACGATTCATGATGGGCGGTCATTAGGAGCGACCAGTGGTTCGAAGGCGCGAGCAACCGGTTGATCGAGCTGTCGCACTCTAATGAGGCGTGGCTGGGCCGCGGCCCTCGAGTTCTTCGAGCAGCTTGCGAAGCCTCCGGCGGCTCACCGGGAAACGCCTGCCGTTGCGGAGCCGGACCTCCCCGTAGCCGCCGACCAGGGGAGCCACCTCGAGGACGGCGTCCAGCCTGACGATGATGCCCCGCGAGATGCGGAAGAACTGGTGTGGGTCGAGACGGCGCTCCAGCACGTTGAGCGTCGGATCCATCGCGAAGCGTTCCGCAGCCGTGTGCAGAGCGGTGAACCCATCTTCAAAGCCGAAGTACTCGACCTCACTCTGGCCGACCACCCGGTACCTGTCGCCGCAGCGCGCGAGAAAGCGCGTCGCGCCCATCGCGTTGCTGCCCGCGATCCGCTCGACAGCCAAATCCCATTCCTCGGTGGGAATCCGCCGAAGGTGTTCGATGCACACAGCCAGTCTCGATCGCGTCACGGGTTTGAGGAGATAGTCGACGGCATGCAACTCGAAGGCCTCGACGGCGTATTCGTCGAAAGCAGTGCAGAAGACAATCTTGGGCCGCCGGGAACCGAGGGACCGGACTACCTCGAGGCCGTCCGCTCCGGGCATCTTGATGTCGAGGAAAACAGCATCCGGCCGCAACTCGGCGACCTGTTGGATGGCTTCTTCGCCGTCGCCGGCCTCTCCCACGACGGTCACATCGTCGTAGGCGGCCAGTAACTTCCGGAGGCGGCTGCGAGCCAGTTCCTCATCGTCGGCCAGCAGGACGTTCATCGGTACGCTCCGCGCGGCTCGCCCGGTGCGGTCAGCAGAAAAGGCATGGCGATCGAAACCGTGGTCATCGACGCACCTTTGTCGCGGCCAAACGTCAAACGCCCATCCTGTCCAAAGTGGGCTCGCAAGCGGTCCTGGACATTCTTCAGACCGTGGCCTGGCGTGTGGAGCGCATCGGCGCCACCGTCTGCGAAGCCGGGACCGCTATCACGGACTTCGATGCGCAGTGTGCCGTCCTGCCGGGAGGCGCGGACTTCAATCCTCCCTGCGCCGCGCATGGTCGCGATGCCATGCTTGACGGCGTTTTCTACGAGCGTGTGGACCATCATGGCGGGCACCAGCGCTCTGCACGCGGCTTCGTCCTGCTCCACGTGCACCTTCAAGCGCTTGTGAAAGCGGGTCTCCTCCACATCGAGATAGCATTGCACGAAGGCCATCTCGTCCTCGACATGCACCAATTCCTTGTCCGACCGGCGCAGAGCGTAGCGGAACAATTCGGCCAGGCGCTCGACCGTGAGCTCAGCCTGCTCCGGCTCAATCGCAATCAGCGCGGCAATCGAGTTCAGGGCGTTGAACAGAAAGTGGGGATTGATCTGCGCCCGCAGGGACTTCAGTTCGGCACGGCTGGCGTGGAGCAGGAGATCGTGTTCGCGCCGCTCCTGCCGCAACTCTTTTTCGCGAAGCCGGACGTTCTCCAGCGCCATGCCCAGGGATTCGGCCAGCGAAATGAGAAGCTGTCGATCCTCGCTCAGGAAGGGGCGCCCACCGGCAGGCGTCTCGACCCGCACACTCCCGTGCCGTTCGCCTCGCGACACGATGGGCGCTGCAGAGCTTTCGGTCCCGGCCATCGAAGAATCCGCTCCCGGACCGAGTGTGATGCGGGCGGCGGCATGATAGATCGCGGTCAGACCCTGCTCGGCCGCGGCTACCAGGCTTTCCTCAGTGGTAGCTGTGGCGAGGCCCGCGAGGAAGCATTGGTGCGCCTCTGCCGGAGACAGGTTCCGCCCCAGCCAACGGCGATCGAGATACGAAGAAAAACGGCCGTACAGCCCCGGTGCGACGATCACTAGCGGCAGTGCCGAAAGGGGGCACACCCAACTCCCGAGCCATCCCAGACGAGCGCTCCACAACCAGGAAGGAACCAGCGCAAAATAGCTGATCAGCAGGATCAGCATCGCCAGCGTGAACAGGCCCCGTTTCGCAACGATATCGAAGAAGACCGCTCGTTCGTTGTAATACATGGTTGCGAAGAATAACGGAATCGGCATCGCGCGAAGCGCCGGTTCCAGGAAGCCGCCTGCATATCTTCCGGCGAAAGCCACACTAAGAAGCGAAACCACAATGGTCGCGGCCAATAGTGTGACATACGCCTGGCGCTCGGGGTTCGTGATGGTGCCCTTGGCGCGGCAGAGCATGACCATGGTCAGGCCCAGTGCGGCGGCAACCGCCACGAATCCATCGCCCACCTGGCCGGCCAAGTCCGTCCACAGCGCGGGGAAGCCAATGAACCAGGTGCTGAAGGCCAGTACACTGCCCACTCCGTACATGGCGATCACGCCCAACCGGAACAGCAGAGGCTTCGGCAAGTCAGGACGGGTGACGCGGAAGAACAGGTGCGTGAGCAGCGGCGGAATCACGATTCCGGCGGTCCCCGACCATTCGTCCACGATCTCGAAGCGGCGGTAACTCGGAGCGTACAGGTACAGGAGTTCACCGAGCAGGGGCAGTAAGTAGAGAACCGCGCAGGAAATGCCGAGGAGAGCCCATAAGTGGCCCGCCCAGATGGAGAGCCGGCGCCGCCGCCGTTGCCGAAGATAGACGATTGAGAATAGCGCGAAGACGTATGCACCCCAAATGCAAACCAAATAACGGAAGAGCAATGGAAGGACGCGGACCCGCCCCACGGGAACGCGGAGTTCAGTCTCGGGAGTGTAAGGACCGTCGGGCGTCGAAGTGACGCTCCAGAACGCGAGGGACTCGCCGTTAGCGTAATAGGCGTTCCTGGCAAGCCATTCGAAGAGGGCCGGCCAGTTGCGGCCACTCTCCGCGTAAGGGCCGTGCAGGCGCCAGCTAGCCACTAACTGCTCCCCGAAGGTTCTCAGTTCGAATGGCGGGACGACTCTCGTCCCGTGCGGGACTGGATACCCGACCTCCCACCGCAGGTCCTCTTCGCGCACCTGCGCGGGGTCGCTGGCGTAGTGGCCGAAGACCGGGCCGATGGGCTCGACGCCGGCCGAACGCAGCCCAGCACGAAGACGCTCGATGGCCGCGTCATGTTGCGAGAACGAACCATGCATCGGAAGTACCACGGCTTCGAATGACGGGACGGTCTTGATTTCAACCGGGGGTGCCCACGTGTTCGGTAGTGTTTCCGGGCCCGCCCAGACCGCCGCGAAGCACTGCGGCGCGCACAGCAACGGGAGGCAAAGACCGCACACGCCGAGCCGCCTCGCGCGAAGCCGCCAGTCTTTATCGGCGTGGCCGGGCGTGCCGAAGACGCCGAAGGCAGCCGCGCTCTTTCCGCGATGCGTCATTGTGCCAAGCATAGTACATCCCCAAAACGGCCACCGCCCTCCACCGCGCGCCCAGCCAGCCTGACACAAGGCTACGAAGGGACCAGTTCCCCGTCAACCAATTGCCGATGAATGGTTGATCCAGGTGACCGGCGGCGCGTTGGGACCGATGGGCGGCAAGGCGTGCGCGACAGGCTGTTTCCTCCTTCGAACGAATCCCTAAACGTCAGTTGCCTGATCGTGAGAAGATCAACCAGTGAATGTTCTGGCTGACATATCAGGATTTAGGAGGACGCGATGCGACGGTTTATCGTTCTGACGCCTGTTCTGACGCTGATTTTCGGGTGGGGGCTCTCGTATCTGCAGGCCCAAGGCCCCACCCCACAGGCTTACTCGATCACGGAAGATCCTGGGTTCGCCCTATTGGGTCCCAGTGTGGTGAAAATCAGCCGCGATGGCTCCAAAGAAGTGGTGGAGCAGATCATGCCGGTCGGACCAGGGCGCGACAAGGAATACCATGGCCATCTCCTCTACGACTTCCAGGCTCATAAACTCTATACCCAGGTCTTGAGCGACCCTGCCGTGCCCTGCGGAGTCCAGGAGTACACCGATCCGGCGGCGCCCCCGGAGTTCGACATGATCAGTGGCTCGGACGCTTTGTTGAAGGAACTGACCGGCAGTGGGCAACCGAAGCAGGTCGGTACGGAGACACTCAACGGGATCGCCACCAAAGTCCTGATGGTGACTTCCGACAAAGGCAGCGGTAAGGTCTGGATTGCCCAAAACGGCGGCTTCCCGGTCAAAATCGCCGTCGTTGCCGACGGCAAGGAAATGACGATAATCGAGGTGAAGCAACTCAGCTTTGCCAAGCCACCCGCTTCTGCTTTCGCCGTTCCGGCAGGCTGCGTGTCGGCCCAGGCGCAGGTCCAGGTCCAGGCCAGCGCAAAGCCCAGCACCAACGTCGCCGCCCTGACGCTGCAGAAGATCCCCAATTATACCGGCCCCTGCCCGGCGTACATTACGATGGTTGGAACCATTACCACGGATGGGCCGGGAACCGTGTTTTACCAATTCGGCGCCGGCCAATTCGATCCGGGAGAGACTATTACCTTCAGTGCCGCGGGAACCAAAACCGTCACCCACGTGATGACCTTTCAGCCTAAATACGGCAATCAGATGGGCGGTGGAGCTATCCTGGAGGCGATTGGGGCAGATGCCGCGGGCAATCACGGCATTCCGACGCAAGGTTCCAACAACGCCGACTTCAACATCACCTGCACCAGCGGAGGTGGAGAATAGATTGGCACAGTCCTGTTGATTCAGGCGTCGTCAGCGAGCGGCGGATGCGCTTAACGTGCCAGCGCGATAGCCGATACACGGCGCTGGCGGGCCCTAGCGGTAATCGCCGGTAAGGGCGTGGGGGGCCCAGTCCTTGTCAGCGGGGTAGAGTTGGCGGACCTCCTGCTGGGCGCGCTGAAGGGCGCGGGCCTTCGAAGCGCCCGCTAACCAATGGCGGTAGAAACGGACGGCCAATTCGCCCGCGGGGAGAGGATCGATGTGGGTAACGGATGCGATCACCGAGCGCGCGCCGGCTGCGTGAAAGGCCCGCAGGAAGCCGCTGACGTTGGTGCGTCCCTCCATGCGGAAACGGCCGCCCTGGCAGACGTTCATGAAGACGAGATCGGCGTTCAGGTTCCAGGCGAGCGCTTCGCGTGCCGTAAGGGTGGCCCCGGCGAGTTCGAGCAGGGAAGCCTCCATGGGGTCGAGCATGCGGGAGGACGTGGCCCCGTGGCAGGAAAGATGCAGCACATCGAAGGCGCCGGCGGCCTGGCGCAGGGCGTCGTCGGTGGCGGCCTCGTCGAGGAGCCTGGTGGAGGTTTTGGGAGCGGTCCACAGATCGGCGACGGCGGCTGCCTGTTGGGAGAAGCGGATCACCGGTTTGTCCTTGGGGGCCTGGCCAACGCCGAGCGCCAGACAGGATCGCGCGGCTTGCCGGGCGCGGCTCGCGTTCAAGAGGACGAACGCGGCGGAAGGCGCCATGGCGAGCGGGCAGAGATCGCTCAAATAGCGCTCGCCGCTGAGGGTCAGGGCGGCGAAGGGCGCGCGAAAGAGGTACGAATCGGGGAGAATGTAGAGCACCTCGGCGTGCGCGGCAATGCGATCGAGGAGCGGCTCGATGGGCTGGAGCAGGTTGGCGGAGAGCGCGGAAACGGCGCCGAAAATGATGGCGGTCCAAACCTGGCTGTCTTCCTCGGCGCGGTTCAGGAACTGCTGAGCCATGTCCGAGTAGCGGAATGATGGAAGCAGCATCGCGGAAGGCTGCGCGTCATCGGGCCCGGCGGAGAGGATCAGGGCGCCCCAGCGGCTGAGGGCGAAGGACACGAAGGCGGCGCGCTCGGTTTGGAGCCAGGCGCGCCACGCCTCCCATTCGATGGGCGGCGGATGGGCGGCGGGATTGGCGTGGTCCGGCGGGCCGGCCGCGCGGCCCCGCTCGGAGGCGTTCCAGGCTTCGGCGAAGCGGCCCAGTTGAGTGAGCGCGCAGGCCTTGATGACGTAAAGGTTTTGCAGCTCTTCCAGCCGGCTGTTGAGGGCGTACGAGAATTCGCCCGAGTCGGCCTCGCTCTGCTGTTCGAGTTGGGCGATGCGGGCGTCGAGGTCGGGAATGGCGTCCTCGTATCGGCCGAGTTCGTATTTGGCGGCGGCGCGGATGCCGAGCGCCATGGTGTGAGGACCCGCAGGCGCGTTGGCGGCCTTGTCGAGGAGCGCCAGGGCGTCGGCGGGACGATGCTCGGCAAGCGCCTGAATGGCGGCCTGGCCGAGCGCCATGGCGCCGTAGAAGCCCTGCGATGGGGCCGCGGCGGGCGTTCCTTCAGGGCTGCGCAGGGCGCGCATCTCGTTCAGTTTGGCGGCGGGAGCCTCTTTCTCCAGCACATTTCCGAGCGGCTGGACGGCGGCTACGGCGTTCGCGGCGGCCTGCTCAGCCTGTTCCAGATCGGCGGCGGCGGCTTGCGGGCTGTTGGTTTTCTCGATTCCGGCGCGGGCGCAATAAGCGTCGGCGAGCGCCATATAGACTTGCGCCAGAGAGGATGGCAGATTCGCAGCGGTGACCGCGGCGCGGGTCAGGATTTCGATGGGAGAATCGCAGTCGCCGTAGACGGCTTTCAATGCGGCGCGAATCAGATCGGCGGTTGTGGATAATGAGGCGTAGCGCCGGTCGAGCTCGGCGCGCAGGCGGGCGGCGATGCCGCGGAGGCCGTCGAGCGATTCGGCCGCGAACGGAGGGTTGCCTTTTTCGGTCCGCCAATCGGTGAGGAGGCCGCCGGTTTCGTTCAATTCGAAGCTCGCCGCGGCTTTAGCGGCCGCATCCACGGCGCCGCCAAGGGCTACGCCGTCCGGCGCGGGCGCACCGAGCGCGGCGTCAATGGCGGCGCAGGTGGAGAGGGCGGTGCCGGAGTACTGGCGAATGCGCTGGACCATTTCGCTGTCCTTGGCCTTGGCCTCGGCCGATATGCTGTCGATGATGCCGCCGGCGCTGGCGCACGCAAGCTGGAACTGCGCCTTTTGCAGGCGGACAATGAGTTCGAGGTACTGCAGGTCGTGCGCCGCGGCCAGGACGAACGCTTCCTGGTAGCGCTGGTCGAAGAGGTCGGAGCGCCCGGATGAGAGGGCGGCCGTGCCGGCCTGGGCCTTGACCTGCACGGCGGCTCGCCAGTCGCCGAGGTCGCAGAGTTGGAGCGCGATGGATTCGAGCTCGGCGCTAGGATCGGGGGCGCCGGCGCGGGCGGGCGTCATAGACCCTGCGCCGCGGCCGCCACGATGGACGCGCGCATCTGGAGCAACATGCTCCTGGCTTGCGGATCGGATTCGGGTCCTAAGGCGGCGGAGGCGGCATCGACCACGACGCGGGCCTCCGCAAGCCGGTTGAGCGAGACCAGCGCGCTGGCCTTGCCCCACTGGATCTGCAGCCAGGCATTGTGCGAAGTGGCAGCCATTTGGTTGCGGACGGCGGCCTCTTGCGGCGTCAGGACGATCCCTGCCTGGATGCGAACGTTCTCCATGGCGGCATCGAACTCGGTGCGCTCGCGTTCCAGGGCCGGCTGCTCCTGCTCGGCCCACTCCAGCTCGGACAGGGCGGCGGCCGGGTTCGACGCCAGCAGGTGGAAGGCGTCCTTGAGGCGCGTTTGGAATTCCCGGTCGCGAGCCTGCAACGCGAGGGCCATCTGCGTGAGGGTTCCTGGAGCAGCCATGTTAGAGTCCCATCCTGGCCGCGATCGCGGCAATAATCTCTTTAGGCGCCGCGGAGAGAACGGGCGGGAGCGCCTTCAACAGGGACTCGAGTCCGGCGGCCGGAATGATCTTCAAACCGTCAGGGCCTTTCTCGATGCGGGGGATAACGGCTAAGGCGAGGAAAACGATGAACGTGCCGGTGATCGGGTCGATGCACATATCCGGCTGAGCGGCGGTGGCGACGGCCTGATCGGCGGACGCCTGCAACTCCGGCGAATCGTGGAACGAGGACAGCAGCATGCGGCAAAAAGCCGCGCGCGCGTGCGCATCCGCGGCGTCGGGGCTGTCGTCAAGAAGCAGCTCGAGAAAGTGCGCATACTCGGGGGGCGCTTCGTCCTGCAGATCGCCGGCGAGCGTTCTAATGCGCTCGGGAGAAGGTTTTCGACCGCCCTCCCAGACGCGATCGGGCGAGAGATCGTAAAACAGTTTCAGCGCCAGGAGCGCCTGATGGTCGGATAGTGAGTCGATCGGAGTAGCCATAATAATCTAGACAGTCATATCACATCGGGAAGGGACGCGCAAATGGGCGGAGGCTTTGCTCGCTTGGTGAGGCACGCTTGGAGGAACTATCTCATCGCGCAGACTGGGATGCTACGCGGCGGCATTGCTTCTCAGAACAGCGTGTGCGCGCGAATGGCAGGGGTATCCGTGACATGAGAACGGCGTCGCCACGAACAGAAAGCGCTTCGTAAAGTCTGGTGAGCCGGGCGGGACTCGAACCCGCGACCCTGTGCTTAAAAGGCACATGCTCTACCACCTGAGCTACCGGCCCAAACTCACGTGTCCCATCATATCAAGCATTGTGCTCTCGGGTGCGAAGGCCTCGGCCAACCTGATGCACACGCGGCGGGTTCCGGACCCTGTCTTCGATTGGCGCGCGTGACTTTCGCGGGCTACGGTACAATCGAATTCACACATTCATTCCGATTCGGGAGCGCCATCCATGAACATTCAATTTGACGAGACGAACCTGCTGGCCGAGATGGTGGGCAAGGCTCACGGAGTAACCCGTACCGAGGTCGAGCGGGCGCAATCCAAAGCGCAGAGGGCGCTGGCGGGTTTCCGCAAGCAGAGCGAAGCCGGGTTGTACGGTTTCCCGCACCTGCCGTTTCAAACCAAGGTCATTCGGGCGATCGGCCGCTTCGCCGCGGAAGTGCGCGGAAGCTTCGACACGGTGTGCGTGGTGGGGATTGGCGGCAGCGCGCTGGGGGCGTGGGCGCTCGATTGCGGCATTCGCGGGCCGCATCCCATTCAGGGAGCGTTCACCAGTGCGCACCCCCGACTGGTAATCCTCGACAACGTGGACCCGGATTTCACGGCCGCCGCGCTGGGCTCGATGGATCCGCAGAAGACGCTGGTGGTCGTGATCGCCAAATCGGGCGGCACGGCGGAGACGGTGGCGACATTCCTGATTGTGCGAGAGTGGCTGCATCAGGCGCTGGGCGCGACGGCCGGCCGCATCGTAGCGGTGACCACCGAAGGCAAGGGAGATTTGTTCGCGCTGGCGCAGGCCGAAGGTTACAAGGTATTCGGCATTCCCGAGAACGTGGGCGGCCGGTTCAGCGTGCTGACGCCGGTGGGACTGGTGCCGGCGGCGCTGATCGGCATCGATATCGGCAAACTCTGCCGCGGCGCAGCGCGTATGACCGCCGACTGCTGGCAACCCGACCTGGCGCAGAACATCGCGCTGCGGGCCGCGCTTTACCACTGGCTGATCTGGACGCGCAAGAATAAGCCCATCCAGGTGGCATTTCCTTACTCGAACCATTTGTGGGGCACCGCGTTCTGGTTCCGGCAGTTGTGGGCGGAATCGCTGGGCAAGGCGCAGAACCGCAAGGGCGAGCGAGTCAACGCGGGGCAGACGCCGGTGGCCGCGCTGGGGACCACCGACCAGCATTCGCAGGTGCAGCTATACATCGAAGGGCCGAACGACAAAGTATTCACCTTCTGGGCGGTGAAGCGATTCCACTCGACGGGGCAGATTCCCGACACGCATACGGGGCTGGCGGCGTTCGATTCGTTGGCCGGCCAATCGCTGGCCAAGCTGATCGACGCCGAGCGGCGCGCCACCGCGGCGGCGATGGTGGAATGCGGCCGGCCTAATTGCACGGTGACGCTCGACCGCGTGGACGAAGAACACCTCGGCGCGTTTCTCCAGATGATGGAGTTCCAGACGGCTTTCATGGGCGAACTCATGAACATCGACGCGTTCAACCAGGAGGGCGTGGAGTTGGGCAAGAAGCTCACCTTCGGGCTGATGGGCCGCGCCGGCTACGAGCCCTACCGCGCGCAATTCGACGCGTACGAAAAGAAGCGCGCGGCCGCGCGAGTGTAAGGGTGGGGCGGGCCATCGGTTATCGTGGCCTGCCAATGACGAACGGATAACAGGCGACACAAACCGATCGCCTGTCCTACCGTCCGCAACGTCATAGAGTAGGATGGTCGGCGATGGGCCGGTTTGCGTTTCTGCTGCTGGCAGTTTTGACTTCCGCGTTTGGCCAATGGCTGGCGGATCCGGCGAAGCTGGGCCATGCGCTGGGTCTGTTGTCGCGCGATCCGTTCCAGGCCACCTTTCGCTGCCAGATGACTGCGGTGCGGCCCTGGCTGAATTTCAGCTTGCGGATACAGGCGGGCTACCTGATCGAGACGCCGATGGACCAATTTGCGGGAGCCGCTCACGAGTTGAGGGCAGTGACTGAAATCACGCCAGCAGCGGCCGGCGCGAAGCCGGTTTACCTGGCGAACCGTTTCCATCTGGCGGTGCTGCCATCCACCGGCGCAGTGGCGCAAATGTCTGGCGCTTACCTGCTCGGCGCGGGAACCTACAACGTGCGGATGGTGGTCTACGACGAAGCGGGTCGCGCCTGCCGCGCCGACTGGCCGGTGACCGCGGCCTGGAACGATGCCAGGCTGCGGCCGCCGATTCCGGTCAACACGGTTGCCGAATTCCACTGGGCGGCTGGGGGGCGCGCGACGGAACCGGTTTTCGATCGGCTGACAGTGTTGCTGAACGCGGCGCCGGTCGATCCGCGCATGTCTCAACTGACAGCCGAAGATGCCGCCATGTTGCTGGGCGGCCTGGATGCGCTGCTCGACCAGGTTCCGGCGCGCGCGGTACGGCTGGTGGCGTTCAATCTGGATCAACAGAAAGAATTGATGGCGCGAGACGGCTTCACCGCGGCCGGGCTGGATGAACTCGAAGTGGCTCTCCACAACCAGCAACTGGCGGTGGTGGATTACCGGGTGTTGCAGAACCGGAACGGCCCGATGGAGATGCTGGCCAACCTGGTCAACCGGGAAATGCGGATGGAGAAGCCGGCCGATGCGGTGGTGTTTCTGGGGCCGGAGCTGCATACGTCGTGGAACCTGGCGAAGGACGCCGTTGCGCCGCAACCGCACCCACCGGAGTGCTTTTACTTTCAGTTCTACGGGACTAGGGATATGCGTTTGGGCGGGGGGAACGGACGGAACCGGGCAGGCTCCTTGCGCCCCGGCTTTGGGCTCAAATCCGAAGGCGACGACGGCGGCCCTCCCTACCAGTCCTACCCTCATCAGGCAATGCCAAACATCGGCCTCGGCGACGAGCCCATCGCTTCGCTGGTGGGCCGGTTAAGAGGCAGGGTTTTCTCGGTGGGCGCTCCGCAGGACTTCGAGCGCGGCGTGCAGCGGATTCGGCAGCGGGGCGGCGGGCGGTGAGGCGGCAGGCGAGGTGGGACAGACGATCGGTTTTCGTCGTCTGTCGAGGTGCCGCACATGGGGAGGACTGACAGACCACGCAAGGCGATGGTCTGTCCCACCCGCTACTTCGCGTCGCGCCAATTGTCGCCGACGCCGATGTCGACGACCAAGGGGACGGCCAGTTCGCGGACGCCCTCCATCTCGCGCTTAGCCAGCTTCGAAATTGTGTCCACCTCTTCGGGCGGGCATTCGAAGACCAACTCATCGTGCACTTGCAGCAGCATGGCGGACTGATAGCCGCCGGCTTCGAGCGCGGCCTGGACGCGGACCATGGCCAGCTTGATCAGGTCGGCGGCGCTGCCTTGCAGCGGCGAGTTGACGGCAGTGCGCTCGGCGAAGCCGCGGGCATTCGGGTTGCGGCTGTTCATGTCGGGGATGGGGCGCTGGCGGCCGAACAGGGTGCGCGTGACACCGGATTGGCGGACCGCCGCGATGGTCTCGTCGAGGAAGCGGCGCACGCCGGCATAGCGCGCGAAGTAGCCGCGAATGTAGCGTTCGGCCTCCCCGCGCGAGATGCCCAACTGGCCGGCGAGGCCGAAAGCGCTGATGCCGTATACGATGCCGAAGTTGACGGCCTTGGCGTCGCGCCGCGCCTCGGGGGTGACCATCATCGGCGGCACGCCCATCACTTCGGATGCGGTGCGTGTGTGGATGTCCTCGCCGTCGCGGAAGGACTGGACCAGCAGCGGGTCGCCCGAATAATGCGCCAGCAGGCGCAGCTCGATTTGGGAATAGTCCGCCGTGACCAGCTTCCAGCCCGGACGGGGAACGAATGCCGCGCGAATTTCACGGCCGAGCTCGGTGCGGACCGGAATGTTCTGCAGGTTGGGATTGGAGGATGAGAGGCGCCCGGTGGCCGCTCCCGCCTGATTGAAGCTGGTGTGCAAGCGGCCGTCGCGCGGATCCACCAGCAGCGGCAGCGCATCCACGTAGGTCCCTTTGAGCTTGGTGAGCTGGCGGTATTCGAGCACCAGGCGCACGATTTCGTGATCGGCGGCGAGCGTCTCGAGCACATCGGCGGCGGTGGAGACAACTTTGCCTTTGCCGTATTTCACCGGCGCGGGCAGGTGCAAGTCTTCGAACAGCACCCGGCCCAACTGCTGCGGTGAGCTGATGTTGAACGGCTTGCCCGCCAGCGTGTGAATCTGCCCGGTGAGCCGCGCAATCTCGCCCTCCATCATGGTCGAGAGGCGCTGCAATTCGGTCCGGTCGATCAACACACCGTTACGTTCCATGCGCGCCAGCACGCGGGCCAGCGGCAATTCGATGGTCGAGTATAATTCGCGCAAGCCGCGCGCTTCGATGGTGGGCTCCAGTTGGCGGTAGAGTTCGAGGATGATGTCGGCGTGCTGTTCGGGAGCGGCCCCGAGCTTGAGGTCGAGCCGGCGGCGCGCCTGCTCTTCAAGCGAGCACGTCCCCGGGTCGGCATCCAGGAGGAACGAATACAGCATCACATCGTGCTCGAAACCGGCCCCGGCGATTCCCATCTCCTCCAGCGTCAGCAGCGCCGCTTTCACATCGCAGGCAATCTTGGGAGCGGCGGCATCTCCCAGCCAGGGTTTGAGCGCGGAGATCAGGTCGCCGCCCACCGCGCGCGCTTCGCCCGGCTTTGCGGCCAAGCCGATCGAATCAAGCGCCAGTTCGCCCTCGCCCGATCTGGCGATGGACACAGCGACCGGTGCGCCACGCGGCACTTGGGCGAGCCATGCGTGCAGCTCGGCGGCGTCACTGAACGCGGCGTAGTCGTGCGGGCGCGGATCTTCCGATGGGCCCAGCTCCTTGAGCAGGCTGTGAAACTCCATTGCCTGGTAGACGGCCTTCAGCAGGGCCGGATCGGGGGCTTGCGATGCGGCCGAGGGAAGCGAGAATTCGATCGGCACATCGGTTTCAATCGTCGCCAGGCGCTTGCTCATCCGGATACGTTCCACATTGTTCTGTAGGCTCTCCCGGTACATCTTCCGCTCGACCTCGGCGGCATGCGCGATGGCCGCTTCCACCGAGCCGAATTGCGCGATCAGGTCGCGCGCGCCTTTATCCCCGATGCCGGGCGCGCCGGGGATGTTATCGACCGCGTCGCCCTTGAGCGCCAGCAGATCGGCCACCTGCGCCGGCTCCACGCCGAGGAACTCTTTCACCTTGGCCGGGTCGTACCATTCATCGTCCTTGGCGGGGTTGAGCATCGAGACGCGCTCGGTGACCAGTTGCATCATGTCCTTGTCGCTGGAAACGATCACCACCTCCACGCCCTCGGCTTCGGCGCGCCGCGCCAGGGCGCCAATCACATCGTCAGCCTCATAGCCGGGAAATGCGAGCACCGGAATGCGCATGGCTTCGAGCAATCGGCGCACGTGCGGGATTTGCTCCAGCAGGTCGGGCGGCGTTTCGGCGCGGTTGGCCTTGTACTCGGCAAACTCTTCCAGGCGGTGGGTGGGTTCGCCGCTCTCGAACACGGCGGCGATGTGCGTCGGCTGGTATTCGCGAGTCAGCTTGCGCACCATGTTGTTGAAGATGTAGACGGCCTCGGTAGAAAGCCCGTTGGAGGTGCGCATGGGAGGAGCCCCACTGCGCGCGCGGGCGTGATAGGCGCGAAAGATGAAGCCGAACGCGTCGATGAGGAAAAGCCGCTGGCTGGGCACTTGGCCCATCATACTATCGGCGGACGGGCGTTAGAGCCGCGTTTTCTCCATAGCGCCGGCGCTACCCGCCTTCCCCGGCGGGGCGTTTGCGCTACATGTTGTCGGGCAAAGTGTAGCGAATATGACACGGTGTAACTTAGCCGGGGCTTTTCGAATCAATCATATATAGTTCGGATTTCGGCGTGCTACCAAAGGGCTGGCGTGGTGACGAAGTTTAGGGTGTTAACAGAGAAGCCTATGCGCGAGAGAGTTTTGCGTGCGGTTTGAGACGACCATTCGCCGCCCGGTGGAAGCACGGGGAGTGGGGCTGCACAGCGGAGTTGCGGTGCAAATCCGGGTGGTGCCGGCGCCTGCCGGAACGGGGATCGTTTTTCTGCGCACCGACCTGGAGAACTTCGCGATCCCGGCCAGTTGGCGGCACGTCGCGCGCGTCAGTTATGCCACCAGCCTGATGCGCCAAGGCGTGCTGATCTCCACCACCGAACACCTGTTGAGCGTGTTCTACGCGATGGGGATCGACAACGCCTATGTCGAGATCGACAACCTGGAGGTGCCGATCCTGGACGGTAGCGGGTTGCCATTCGTCCGGCTGATCGAGGAGGCGGGAATCCAGCATTATCGCCGCCGGCGCAAGTACCTGCGAATCCGCCGGCCGATTTCGGTGGAAGACAAGGGAAAGCGAATCAGCATCCTGCCCGCCGACAGCTTTCGGCTGACTTGCGACACCAACTACCCAGCGCCGGTGGGCCGGCAATCGCTCGAGATAGAAGTGACGCCGGCGAGCTTCGCATCCGAACTGGCCTTTGCGCGCACCTTCGGCTGGGAAGCGGACCTGGCGCAGATGCGGGACATGGGCTTGATTCGCGGGGCGTCGCTCGATAACGCGGTGTGCTTCTCGAACGGCGGCGTGATGAACCAGGCGGGCCTGCGCGCCGTGGACGAATGCTGCCGCCACAAAGCGCTCGACCTGATTGGCGATCTGGCGCTGCTGGGAAAGCCGGTGCTGGGCCACGTGATCGCCGAGCGCGCCGGCCACGCGATGCACGCCGCGCTGGTGGCTCGCATCATGTCGGACCCCACCGTGTACGAGATCCTCACCTTCGACCAGTTGGCCTCGCGCGTGGCCCAGGCGCTGGTCCGCTAAGGGCCAACGCAAGCACAGCTTCCTATACTGAGATCGAGAGGAGTCTTCGTATGCTCAAACGCGCGATTTTGCCCGCTCTATTTCTGGTCGTCTGCACCTCGCTGCACGCCGACGTCACAATGCGAATGGCATTGGAAATGAAAATCAACGTGGCGATACCTAATGCGGCTCCGCCATTGCCCTTCAACGAGATGCTGACCCGCATCAAAGGCACAGAAGGCTACGCGGCGATAGGGCCGATCGTCGCCATCACGGATATTGCCGGCGGCAAGGTAACGCTGCTGGACGTCAAGGGCCAGCACTTTGCGACCATCCCCATGGCGGATTACGTGTCCACGGTCACCGCCAACGGTAAGAACACGCCGAACCTGCCTGAGGAAGCCAAGCAGATTTTGGCGCAGATCAAGTTCGACACCGAATCGCGGGACACCGGCCGCACCGAACGGATACAGGGAATCGAGGCTTACGAGCGCGAGGTGATGGTCAACGTCTCGATTCCGGTGCCGATTCCGGGGCAGGAGCAGGGCTTGCATATCAGGATGAGATTCCAGATCTGGAAGCCCAAGGCGTCCGAGTTCGAACGGGTGCCGGCGCTGCGGGAGTTGGCCGCCTACAACGACCGCAACAAAGGCTTCGGCGACCCGGCTACGGTTCTGCGCCAGGCGTTCGGCACTTTGCCGGGCATGGGTGACCACATCGGCCAGATGGTGGAGGAAATCACCAAGGGTGGCAACGTGATGCTGGGCATGCGCGTGGGCGTGTTTATTCCGGGCTTGGCGAAGATAGTGGAACAGGCAACCAAGGCGCAGTCCAAGGACGGCGCTGCCCCAGCCTTGCCCGCCTTGCCGGCCGACGACCAGCCGCTGGCGGAGGTGAACCTCGAATTGACGGAACTCTCCAGCCAAGCCGTGCCGGACGAGGTTTTCGCCATCCCCGCCGGGTACAAAGAAGCTCCCATGGAAGATCTGCTGAAAGGTCTGATGGCCGCTTTCACCGGCCCCAAGCAGTAGGGCAGGCTTCGGTTTGCTCGGTTGGCTTCGCAGCCTGGGCGGGACTAAGCTGAGGGAAGGGTCTCGTTATGATGCGACGCGCATTTCTGCCGGCTTCGCTCCTGGTTGCGTGCACGGTATCGCATGCCGACGTCACGGTGCGGATGCAATGGGGGCTCCTCTACAGGCTAAGCGTGATTGAACCTGGCGCCGATCCGCAGCTTCCTATCGCGACCATTCTGACCCGCATCAAGGGCAATCGGGCCTACTCCGACATCGCGCCGTATCAGGCCTACTCGACGGTCACCATAACCGACCTTTCAAGAGGCGAGGTCACGCTGATCGATCCCAAGTCCCGCCGGTACGCCACCATTACCATGATGGATTATCTGGCCAAGCTGGCCAACGCGGTTGGTGCGAACATGTCGCCGGGAGCCAAACGGGTTTTTCTAAAGAACAAGCGATTCGACTTCGAGTCGCATGACGCCGGCCGGTCCGACAAAGTGAATGGAATAGACGTCATCGAGCGCGAAACGACGGCCAATTTCCTCGCGGACCTGTTCTCGGAGCAGCAGGATGCGCCGCGAGACACCATCGAGTTCCGATCCTGGACGCCCCGGCCGTCCGAGTTCGAACGTATGGCGGCGCTGAGAGAACTGGCTGCCTATTATGATCGCGACAAGGGGCTCGACAACCCCGCCACGGTAATGATCCACGTCTTCGGTGCTTTGCCGGGGGTGGGCGAGAGCGCAAGCAAGATGGTCGCGGAGATCTTCAAGAACAGCAGTGTCGTCCTCCGCATGCAAATGCGCCTCACTGTTCTGGGATTTGGGGCGATTATGGACGAGGGGGAGAAGAGAATAGTCGCTCAATTCGGCCGCGCTTCAAAGGGCGGCGAGACTGGGCCAGGTGATACCAAGCCCGAGGAGACTAAGCCTGTCCGCGCCAAGTTCGACGACACGTTTGCATCAATGACCTGGACGTGGAAGAGCTATCGGCCGACACGGTGCCGGACGAAATCTTCGCCATCCCCGCAGGCTACGTGCAGGCTCCCGCCGACGACCTACTGAAGGGCGTGCTGGCCTCCTTCAGTGGCTCGCGGTACGGTGTCGCCGACGAGCAGTAGGGGATAGCCCCTTCCGAGATTCGCCGCGCCGACGGGAAGAACGCGCTCGACGCCAGATCTCATCACATTCCTGCATTCGCCCAGCCCTTGGCCGGCGTATACAGGAATGTGAGGTTGATATGAAGCTTCTGATTCTGGCTGGCGCGGCGGCGGGTTTTCTGGCGGCGCAGACTCCCGACGTGGACTCGATCATGAGCCGGGTGGGCATCAACCAGGCCAAAAGCCAGGAACAGCGCGCGCAGTGGATCTACCAGCAGAAACAGGTGCTGCGCATGGTTCGCAGCGGTGGCAAGATCGCTCGCGAGGAACATCGGGAATACCTGGTGCTGCCGGACCGCCGAGGGCTCAAGAAAGAGCTGACAAAACTCGATGGAAGATATGTGCAGCACGGCACTTACCACGTCTACGACAAGCCTGGCTATACATATAAAGGCCTCGATCTCGACGGAGAGCTGATCAACAGCCTGTCGAACGACATGACGGACGAAAAAGAGTCGGTGGACGGAATTGAATCTGATTTATTTCCATTAACTTACCATCAACAACTCAAGTATGCGTTTCGGCTCGAGGGCGGCGTTGAGCAGTATCGCGGGCACCAGGTCTGGCGGGCCGCGTTCGAGCCAAAGACGCGTGCCAGCCTGATCGATGCGGACGAAGGCGGAGTCGCCATCTGGAAAGGCGAAGCTCTCATCGACGCCCAGGAGTTTCAGCCGGTCGCTGTCTCGACCAGCTTGGCGGCCAAGTTGCCGTCGGCGGTCCGCATCCTGCTGGGTACCAATATCAAAGGGCTGGGGTTCAGCCTGAGCTATCAGAAAGTCGCCGACGGTGTTTGGTTTCCAATCAGTTACGGTGGGGAATTTGAAGTAACGGGTTTGTTTTTTTACAGGCGCACAATGAGCATTTCGCTGGTGAACGGCGACTTTCGTCATACGGACGTTACCAGCCAGATCGCTTTTGCGCCGGATGAGAAATAGGTTGTGCTGACTGAGGCGGTGGAAACGGGGTGCGATTTCAAGGCGCTGGTGCGGCAGCATCAGGCCACCGTGTTCTCCATCGCGCTTCATTTCCTGCGCGACCGGGCCAGCGCCGAGGAAGTGGCGCAGGAAGTGTTCTTCAGTTTGCACCGGAATTTGGCGCGGATCGAGACGCCGGCGCACGCCGCAGCCTGGTTGCGAAAAGTGGCTGTGCAGAGGGCCATCGACGAAGGACGGCGCCGCAGCCGAAGACCGCAGGTGGCGCTGGAAGATGTAGCCGAGCCGGCCGCCGGCGTCAGGCCGGGTGACCCTCTGCTCAGCGAACTGCTGCGCAAGCTGGTGGCTACCCTGCCGGAAGCGCCGCGGATGGTGATGGTGCTGCGCTACCAGGAGGACCTGGAACCGGCCGAGATCGCCGCCGCGCTGGAGATGCCGGTGGCCACGGTGAAGAGTCATTTGCAACGCTCGCTGGCGCTGTTGCGCGGGAAGCTGGCGCGGCGCGGCATAGGAGAAAGTGGATGGACTGGTTAGAAGACGAGTTGCGGCGGGCGCTGGCGCGCGAGGATGCGCCGGATGGCCTGGCGGAGCGCGTGATGGCGCGGAGAGCGCTCGCGCCGTCGGGTGCGCCGCGCTGGCTGGCGGCGGCGGCGATGGTGGTGGTGGCGGTTGGCGCCGGGGGAGCATGGCGCCAGCACCAGGGGAACCAGGCCAAACAGGAAGTGATGCTGGCGCTGCGGCTCGCCTCCGCGCCGGTGCAGCATATTCAATCTGAAATAAGGGGTATAACGCAATGAAATCACTATTGATATTGACGTGTTTGGCGGCGCTGCCGGCGATGGCCGCTCCGCAGCAGTTTCAGCTCAATCTCGATTCGGTGGCAGCCAAGGCCTCCGAGCATGTGGACGTGTCGTTGAACGCCTCCACCTTGCAATTCGCAGCCAAGTTCCTCGATGCGAACGACCCGGACGAGGCCAAGGTCAAGAAGCTCCTGGTTGGCATTGAGGGCATCTACGTCCGCCACTTCAATTTCAAGACCGCAGGAGCTTGGAGCCAGGCTGACCTGGAGCCGGTTCGCGCCCAGTTGCGCGGGCCGGAGTGGTCGAAGATCGTCGGCACCGGTTCCGAAGACGGCGAGAAGGCCGAAGTCTGGCTGCGCACGTCGGGCAACAAATCCATCGGCGTGGCGATCATTGCGACCGAGCCAAAAGAGATAACCGTGGTGAATATCGCCGGCAACATCGATCTCGAAAACCTGGCCGAGCTGGGCGGTCACTTCGGCGTACCCAAAGTGAAACCGGACAAGCCGCATAAGGAGGAGTAGGCAAGCTGGGCAGGCCCCGAGCAGAGCTGTGGCCATCGAGCGTAACCAGGTGCACTTGTTCGTTCGTCCCACAATTTGGAGAAAGAGACAGCGATGCCTATTTCGACTACGGCCGGTATGAAGATATGCGGTGCGGTTTTGGGAGTTGCTTTGGCTGCGCTGCCGCTTGCGGCGGCGGACAAGGAGACGGCTCCGGTTCCTGCGCAGATTCCGGCGGCCAGGAAGGTGTTCCTCTCCAACGCCGGAGTCGATGGCATGGCCCTTACCATCCTCAAGCGCGCCGGGGACTCCGACCAGCCTTACAACCAGGTGTACGCGGCGATGAAAAGCTGGGGGGGATTCGAAATGGTTGGCGCTCCCTCCGACGCGGATCTCATTCTCGAGGTACGTTTCAGCGTACAACTCTCCGATTGCGGAAAGCTGGCAAGTTATCAGCCGCTATTGGCGCTGACGATCCTGGACAGCAAGACCCACTTTATACTCTGGACGATCGCCGAGCCAGTGGAGGGCGCGGTGCTGGCGAAGACTTGGGAGAAGAACATCGGTCAAGGAATAGCGAATCTGGTGGCCGACTTGAAGAGTCTGGCTGCCCGACCTGACGCTGGCGGGGGAACGAAGCAATAGACTTGAATGTCGGCGCAGGGCAGCCTGAAGCATGCCATACCAATAACTACAGCGCTGCTTCTACCGCGGCTCGCAAGACGGCTTCCTTGGTGTAACCGTCGAAGCGTTTGACGAGTTTCCCGGAGCGGTCGAACACCAGCGTCACCGGGAGGTTTTCCACGCTGTATTTCTTGCCGACTGCGGGCGAGCCCAGCGTGACCGGATAATCCAGCGGGTGCTTGGCCAGGAATGGCTTGACCACCGACTCGCCCTCCTCATCCATGGCTACACCGATCAGGGCGAGGCCTTTCGGCGACAAGTCGTGGTACAGGCGGTTGAATTCCGGCATCTCCTGAATGCACGGTACGCACCAGGTGGCCCAGAAATCGAGCACCAGCACTTTTCCGCTGCCGTCGATCACGCTGCCATCAAGCGCTATGAAGCGCGCGGCGTCGCCCTCCGGCGGCGCGCTTTGCGCGGCGGGCAGAAAAGCAGCGGCGCCTCGGTTCAGGAACGCGAGGAACTCCTGGGCGTTGGTGGTGCGGCCTTCGAAGGTCGCTACCACGCTTTCGTCCGGCCGCACGATGGCGTAATAGGGTTCGGCGACGGTGCCGAACTTGGTTTCTTCCAGCTTCTCGTTGGCCTCGCTGACGGCATCGGAGCGGTCGGTGAAGAGTTCCACCAGCACGAACCGCTCGAGGGCGGCGGCGATTTCGGGGCGGGGAAGCATGTTGGCTTCCATCCAATGGCAATTGGCGCAGGCCACACCGGTGAAGTTGATGAAGACCAGCTTGCCTTCGCGGCGGGCTTGATCCAGCGCTTGCCTGTACTGGTCTTTCAACCATGACGGCCCGGCGCGTACGTCCAAGGTGGCGCGTCCGATCGGCGCGGGCACGTAGGCGTCCAGATCGCCCAGCCTGCCGCCGGACATGCCGGGCACCAGGCTGACGGCGAAAATCAGAAAGACCGTACCAGTGGCGAGCCGTCCCAGTCCGAGTTGCTCGTCCGGCTTGACGCCTTCCAGGCGCAGCAGTCCCAACAGGTAGAAACCGGCCATGGCGAAGAGCACGATCCAGGCGGCGAGGAAGCGTTCGCGCGTAAGCCAGCTCCATCCGAGCGTTTGATCGACCGCGCTCAAGTACTTCAAGCTAGCGGCCAGGATCACGAATCCCAGCACGATCTTGACACGTACCAGCCAACCGCCGCTGCGCGGCATCTTCTTGAGCACCGCCGGAAACAGCGCAAGGAAGAAGAACGGCAGCGCCATGCCGGCGGAGAACGTCACCATCCCGATCAACGGGCGCAGTCCTCCGCCCGAAACCGAAGCCGCCAGCAGAGTTCCCACAAACGGCCCCACGCAGGCGAAGGAGGCCAGCGAATAGGTGAGGCCCATCAGCAGCGTTCCGGCGAATCCGCCGCTGCCGGAGGCCTGGTTGAGCCGCGTCAAAACCGAAGAGGGAATGGTGATTTCGAACGCGCCCAGCAAGCTCAGCGAAAAGGCGATGAAGAGTGCCGCGATGAAGCCGTTGACCCAGGGGCTGGCCCCCAACTGAACGACTCCCACCGGCCCCAGTAGCGCCGTGATGAGCAGGCCCAGCCCGGAGAACAGCACGATGATGCCCAGGCAGAAGACTACCGCCTGCAGGATTGCCTCGCGCCGCCCGCCGGATGGCCGGTTGAGGAAGTACGACATGGTGATGGGAATCATCGGGAAACAGCACGGGGTGAAGATGGAAGCCAGGCCTAAACCGAAGGCGGCGAGGAGAAAAAGCGTCCAGCTTTGCGGGGGAGCGGCGGTGCTCTGCGACGAAGGTGCTGGTGCGGGCGGCTTCACTTCAGCCAAACCGGGAGGCAGCGCTATGCCGGCGACCTTGAGGGCCGGATCGATTGTGAGAATCGCCGTCCCCTGCCACTTACCTGGGATACAGGTGGTGTCGTTGCAGGTTTGGAATCGCCCGGCGATTGGGAGGGTTGTGTTGCCTGGCCGCGCGTCCGGCCGCGTTTGGATCAGCAGCGCGAAGGATGCGGAACCCTCGAAAATTTCGGTTTGGCTGTTGAAGTTGGGGTCGAATGCGCGCTGGGGCGCGCTCTGATAGAGGCGGGCGCGCGCCACCACTGCGTTCGGGGCCAGAGTAAAGGACGCCGGGATTCCGGCTGGAGAGGTCGCGGCGTAGAGGTGCCATCCTGGATCGATGGTGGCGTTGATGCGAACGAGGGCGATGGCGCCGGGCGCGACGGCGGCTGGATCGACGGATAGGCTCCAGACGACGTGCGGGCCGGGCGGCTCCAGCGTGTGTCCGCTCGATGGGTGCACGAAGACGAAGGCAACCGCGAGGACGGAAAGCGTTAAGCTTCGAAGGAGTCGGTTGGCAGGCGGAAGCGCCTGCCCCACATGCCTGTTGCGGCCCCCGATCACGGCACTTTGACTGCGGCGATCTTTTCGGAAGCGGAAGCCCGCAGCTCCTCTTCGATCCGCTGGTTGACCTGGCCCTGAGAGAACTCGGCGGCTACGCGAATGGCGTTGCGGATGGCTTTCGAATTGGCCCGGCCGTGGCTGATGATGCAGACGCCGCGAACGCCCAGCAGCGGCGCCCCGCCGTATTCGGAATAATCCAGGCGCTTCTTGAAATCGTTGAGTGCGGTGCGCGAAAACACGTAACCGATCTTGGCGGAAATGGTGGCTTCGAGCGATTCGCGCAGGGTGTACTTTACCAGGTCGGCCACGCCCTCGCTGACCTTGAGCGCGACGTTGCCGGTGAAACCGTCGCACACTACCACGTCCACGTCGCCGCCGTAAATATCGCGGCCCTCCACGTTGCCGATGAAGTTGAGGTTCAGCTTCTGCAGCAGCGGCCACGCCGCGCGCGTCAGGTCGTTGCCCTTGTGCTGCTCTTCGCCGATCGAAAGCAGGCCCACCCGCGGCCGGTCGCGTTTGACGATGATGCGGGCGTAGATTTCGCCCATCACGGCGAATTGCGCCAGCATGCGGGGCGAACAATCCACGTTGGCGCCGACATCCAGCACGATCACCGGATGGGTGGGGCCCTTGGAGGTCGGGAAGAGACCGGCCAGCGCCGGCCGCGTCACGCCCGGCACCACGCCTTGCACGATTTTCGCCGTGGCCATCGCCGCACCGGTGTTGCCGGCCGACACCAATCCGGCGGCGCGGCCATCGCGCACCAATCGCGACGCCACCTTCACCGAGCTGTCCCGCTTGGTGCGGACCGCCTTGGTGGGGTCCTCCATGGTGACGTTCTGACTGGCGTGCACCACTTCAATCGGCAACTCGTCCCAGTCGTCGTATTTCGAAAGCTCCTGCCGGACCAGGTCTTCCTGGCCGACCAGGATGACCTTCACGCCTAATTGCCGGGCGGCGAGAACCGCGCCCTCGACTTCGGCCTTGGGGGCGTGATCTCCGCCCATTGCATCCAACGCAACGGTCAGCATTTGAGAACCGGAGTTACTCCTGCGCGACTTCGACTACTTCTCGGCCTTTGTACTGCCCGCAGTGCGGGCACACGCGGTGCGGCAGTTTGGGTTCGTGGCAGTTGGGACATTCCGAAAGTCCCGCCGGCTTCAGCGCATCGTGCGCGCGCCGTGTCGCGGTCCGCCTTTGGGAGTGTCTACGTTTAGGATTAGGCATATCTCGTCAACCTTTACAATCTTTCAGTACACAGTCGCGGCGAGGGAACAACCCGCAAGCCGGTTCCTTCCCTAGGGAATCTCCAGATTTCCGAGCGCCCCCCACCGGGCCGCCGCATCTTCCATCTTACAATTGCAGGCGGCCTGATTCCGGTTCTCGCCGCACATCGGGCAAATACCCTTGCAATCCTCGCCGCAGATTCGCTGCATGGGCAACGCCAGCAGGATCTGCTCGCGGAGAACATCTTCCAGTTCGATCCCCCCGCCCTCGTAAAACCCGATTTCCGCCTCGGCCTCGTCGATGCCGACTTCTTCCTCGCGGGCGATCGTTTCGACCGGCCGGTAGTACAGATCGAAATCGGCCTCCAGCGGGTAGCGAGTCCGTTCCAGGCAGCGGTCGCATGCCACCCGGATTTCCACGCTATACCGCCCTCGAATGCGAACCTCGCCGGACGAATGCGGCACCAGCGCCGCTTCGCCGGCCGCGCGCAGCGGCGATTCCTGCTCCAGTTCGTCCCCGCCAAGGTCGATCTGCCCGGCGCGGAAGGTTTCGTCGAAACGAATCTTCCGCACTTCCATCTCTTTGACGCTCAAAAACATAACCAGACGGAGGTTGCGCGGAACCCCCCTATTATAGCAGCAGCGGCGGCGGTTGTTCTTGGAGTTGGGACATGGAGTTGGGACAGACGATGTCCCACCTGCCACGGCAAGCGGGTTACACTCTGGGACTGAGGAGAATAACGATGCATGGACTCTTGGGCGTGCCGCTGCACAGCGGCTGCTTGCTGGTGTGTGCGGTGGCCGTGGCCGCCGCGGCGGACCAGGTGAAGGTGGAAGGCGGCGTTCTGGAGGGAATCGCGGGCGCGGTCCCCGCCGTGCGGGTTTTCGAGGGCGTGCCTTTCGCCGCGCCGCCGGTGGGCGCTCTCCGCTGGCAGGCGCCGCAACCGGCGGCCGCGTGGACCGGCGTCCGCAAGGCGGATCAGTTTGGAGCCCGGTGTTACCAGGGCAGCATTTTTTCGGACATGATTTTTCGCGACAAGGGGATCAGCGAAGATTGCCTCTATCTGAACGTGTGGACGCCCGCTCCACCCAAGAAGCATCTGCCCGTGCTGGTCTACTTTCACGGCGGCGGCTTCACGGCCGGGTCGGGCGATGAACCGCGCTACGACGGCACCAACTTCGCCACGAAGGGCATCATTGTGGTCACCGTCAATTACCGGCTGGGCGTGTTCGGCTTCCTGGCGTATCCCGAGCTCACCGCCGAATCGCCGAACAAGGCGTCCGGCAACTACGGCATGCTCGACCAGGTGGCGGCGTTGCAGTGGGTCCATCGCAACATCGCCGCATTTGGCGGCGATCCCGGCAAAGTGACCATTGGCGGCGAATCCGCGGGATCCATGGCGGTGAGCGCGCTGATGGCGTCTCCGTTGGCCGCGGGATTGTTTCGCGGGGTTATCGGCGAAAGCGGCGCCATGTTCGGCGGCATTATGGCACCGCAGACGCTGGAGACGGCGGAGAAGATGGGAACCAGCTTCGCCAAGTCGTTGGGTGCGAAATCGCTCGCCGAAATGCGCGCCGCGTCCGCGGAAGACGTGCTGAAGGCAGCCGCGAGAGCGCGCTCCGGCCCGATCATCGACGGCTATTTCCTGACTGCGGAGCCGGCATCGACCTTCGCCGCCGGCAAGCAGAATCACGTTGCACTGCTGGCGGGATGGAACGCCGACGAGATTCGGATGGGGGTGCTGACGGCTAAGGAGAAGCCCACCGCAGCGTCATTCCCAGGTATTCTGAAAGGCCGGTTTGGCGACAAAGCCGCTGCGGCTGCCAAGGTGTATGCCGCCTCCACCGACGAAGAGGCGCTGATATCGGCGGGCGACCTGGCCGACGACACTTTCCTCGTTTACTCCACCTGGAAATGGATCGAAATGCAGGCCGCCACCGGTCAGGCGCCGGTGTACCGATTCCGCTTCGACCGCCCCGTGCCGCTGCCCGAAGGCTCGCCCAACCCGGGCGTGAAGGGTTTGGCCGGCCACTCCTGGGAACTGGAGTATGTGTTCGGCGCGCTCGATTCCAAGAAAGCCGCCTGGGCTCCGGAGGACCGCAAAGCGTCCGAGGAGATCGCCGCTTATTTTGCCAACTTCATCAAGAAGGCGAATCCCAACGGCGGAGGGCTGCCTAAGTGGCCGGCCTTCGGCAAGACCCACCAGGTGATGCACCTGGATGCCGCCAGCCACGCCGCGCCCGAAGAGCATCGGGATCGTTACGAATTCCTGGACGGTTTCTACTCGAGCGCCGCGAAAAAGTAAGTGAGCCCAGCGCTATACTGGGCTCAATCATGGCTTTCAGATATAGCGCTCTGTTATTGCTTGCCGTGGCCGCCCTGGCGCAAGTACCCGCAGACCAGAAGCTGTCCACAATCGAAGGTACGGTGGTGAACTCGGTCACCAAACTGCCGCTCCGTAAGGTCGAAGTGACACTGTCCAATGGCGAGATCACCCAAGAGATGGCCGCCATGATGCAGCAGTTCAAGCCCGGCGGCTCGACGCCCGAATTGCCCAAGGTCGCGACCAAAACCCTGAGCGCCACGACTGACGCTGCCGGTAAGTTCCGATTCGAAAATGTTACTCCCGGAACTTACTGGCTTACCGGTAAAAAGGCGGGGTTCGAGGACGCCAGATATTCCGGCAGCGGCGGCGACGACTCGTTGCGCATTTCCGCCGGCCAGGAATCGGTGCAGGCGGACCTCAAGCTGGTGCCGTACGGCACGCTGTCCGGCGTGTTGACCGATGAGGACGGCGAGCCGTTTCCCTCCGCCACGGTGACCGCGCTGCGGTACGGTTTTCAGACGGGCCGCCGCCGCACGATGATGACGGATGTTGCGCAAACCAACAACAAAGGCGAATTCAGTTTGAGCAAGATTCCGCCGGGGCATTACTTTCTTTGCGCGGATGTGACGCGGATGGAGTTTGGGGTCAAAGCTCCAGCGCCGCCGGCGGATGGGTCGCCCGAAACTGCTTACGGGAGCACTTATTATCCGGGCACGCTTGACGTGACGCAGGCGCAGAAAATCGACGTGGCGGCGGGCGCGGAGATACCGGCCCTGAATATCCAGCTTCGAAAGGCGAAAGTGGTGCGTGTCAGCGGCAAACTCACCGACGCCAATGGAGACCCGATCAAGACGGCCACAATCATAATGACAGGCGGGGGCCGGTTCGGTTCCATGTCTATGTCCGCGGTCAACGATCCCCAGGGTAAGTTCGAACTTAAGAACCTGCAACCCGGCACTTACAACTTGGTAGTGATGCAGATGCAGGGTCCCAGCCCCAAGATGACCATGCTCTCTCTAGTTGTGCCGGAGAACGGCGTTCGGGACGTGGTTTTGGGAGTTCCTCCTGAGGCGACCATCCAAGGTCATGTGAAACTCGATGGCGACGCAAAGGTCGAACTCAAGGACTACCCCATCACCCTGGCTGGTTCCGAAGCCATGGCGGTGATGCCGGTTACCGGCAAAGCGGATCAGTCGGGCGCCTTCACGCTCGAGCATGTGGTGCCCGCTTCGTACGATCTCAGCCTCCCTCTTTCACCGCCAGGCACGTATGTGAGATCGGTGATGTTCAACGATCGCGAGGCGCTGGGGCAGGTGCTGGACCTCTCCGGCGTCACCGCTGGCACATTGCAGATTCTGCTCGGCACGGATGGCGGAAAGGTGGACGCCAAAGTTTCTCGCGACGACAAACCAGCGGCCAATGCCACCGTGGTCCTGGTGCCGGCGGACCCGAACCGGCGCTTTCCGCCAACCGTCCGCAAAGGATCGAGCGACGAGACCGGACACGTCACGCTGAAGGATGTTCCTCCCGGCGACTATCTCGCGTTCGCCTGGGGGCAAGTCGAGGACGGGGCGTGGTACGACGCGGATTTCATGAAAACCACGCAGGCGCCGTCGGTCAAGGTGCAGGTGGGGCCGAAAGATAATCAGCAGATCGAGCTCAAACTGCCACCGGCGTAGCGCACGCACTCGTGCGTGCGCCACGGCGCTGTCGCATGCCGCGCACGCGCTACGGTACGCTGGTGGATCGCCATGTACTCTTCCCGGTTCCATTGGGACCTGCAACGCAATCGACTCACCGAACTGCTGGCTGCCAAGCGCGGGCAGGGTGCGCGCATACTGGATCTCACCCAATCGAATCCCACGCGCGCGGGAATCGAATATCGCGAGGAATTGCGCCGCGTCTTCGACGACGCGCGCGTACTGCGCTACGATCCGTTGCCGGCCGGATCGCTCGAGGCGCGCGAGGCTGTGGCCGGTTATTATCGGCAGCGCGGGCACGCCGTGGAGCCGGGCCGCATCCTGCTCACGGCCAGCACCAGCGAGGGCTACTCGTACCTGTTCAAACTGCTGGCAGACCCTGGCGACCAGGTGCTGGTGCCGCGGCCTTCCTATCCGCTGTTCGAGTACCTGGCCCGGATGGAATCGATCGAGGTGCGCCAGTACCCGCTCGAATACGATAGCCGGTGGACGATCGACACGGATGCGCTTGCCTGCGCCATCACTCCGCGCACACGCGCCGTGGTGCTGGTGAACCCGAACAATCCCACCGGCAACTACGTCAAGCGCGGGGAACTGGTAGCGCTGGTGCGGATGGCGGCCGAGCGGGGCATCGCACTCATCTCCGATGAAGTGTTTTCGGATTACGCTTTCTCGGCCGGCGACGAGCGTGTGACTTCGCTGGCGGACGTGGAAGACTGCGCTGCATTTTCGATGAGCGGGCTTTCGAAGATCGCCGGCCTGCCGCAAATGAAGCTGGGCTGGATCGTAGTGGCGGGCCCGGCGCGAATGCGCACTGAAGCCTTCGAGAAGCTGGAGTGGATCGCGGACACGTATCTTTCCGTGAGCACGCCGGTGCAGTGCGCGGCGGCGCGGCTGCTCGAATACGGCGCGCCGGTGCAACGGCAGATCCAGGAACGAACGGCAGCCAACCTGGCCTTCGCGCGACAGGCGCTGGCGGGAACGGCGTTGGAGATTCTGGCGGTGGAAGGCGGCTGGTCGATCGTCATCCGCGTGCCGCGCGTCCGCACGGAAGAGGAGTGGTGCCTGGAACTGCTGGATCGCGACCACGTGCTGGTGCAGCCCGGATACTTTTACGATTTCGAAAGCGAAGCGTTCCTGATAGCCAGCCTGCTCACCGCGCCCGCGGAGTTTCAAGAGGGACTGATGCGGATTGTGGGGCAGGCGTCCGGGCTGTTCTAGCAATAAGGAGTCGCAGGGTTTTCAGAAATGGCTTTTCGTTGAGGACTGCATCATGGAACACGTATGATAAAGATGTTGTCGGGGTCCAGGAAACGAAGGGAGTCAAGTCGCATGCCGAAGGCGAGGGAGTTCACAGTAACGATTGAAGACAAACCGGGAGCGCTGGGGAAGTGCTTCCTCGCTCTGGCGGAGCGCGGAGTGAACATCCTGGCTTTTCAATCGTATGTCGAGGAGGGCGAGAGCCTGGCCCGATTAGTGGTGGACGATCCCGCCGGCGCCAAGGCGGTGCTGGGTGGCCTGCGCATGATCTTCGAGGAGACGGAAGCCGTCGTGGTCCGGCTTGCGCACCGTCCGGGGGAGTTGGGCCGCGCAGCCTCGCGGTTGGGCGAGAAACAGATCAACATCGACTACTCCTACTGCGGACTGGAGCCCGGATCGACGCAGGCGCTGGCGGTCTTCGGGGTAGACAACCTTACCGCAGCCGAAAACGTGCTGGACAAGCTAGCCGCCGAAGCTGCGTCATAAGCTGGACGACTCCGCGGTTCATGCCTATCGCATCGTCCGCGCATGGCCGGACCAGGGGTCCGGCGCGGACGAGGGCGTCCGCCCCCACGAAGCTGTTGGCCGCCGTGGCCGGCGTGCGACGCGGGACAATCCTCGCGCGGCGGTTTGCCGGCGCGCGTGGAACGCGTCTGCGCCCAGGAGCGGCGGGCCTCCAATCTCCGACTCATCGCTATCCTTGGTCGACTTATGGCCACTGAGCCGCTAATGCTATACCAAAATGATGCTGTTGGTTTGGGCACTGGCGGGACTCCTTGCGGGTGTGTTTCTCTACCACGCAATCGGCCTACTGGGATGGACTCTCTCCCGATCCAGAATGCGCGCGGACGATTACGATGGCGCGCTGCGCTGGCTGCGCTGGACCAGCTTCGGCATGCCAGGCGTCAAGCTTCTTTGCGACGAAGGATTGATCCTCTGCCAGGCCGGCCGTCTGGCGGAAGCCGAACGGGTCTGCCGGAAGGGTCTCGCCAAGTTGAAGGACGACTCCGCCTATCCGCGGCTGCGTGGCGTTCTGGGATTCGTGTTCCTGGATGGCGGCCATTATGGCGAAGCCGAACAGAGCTTCCAGTGCGCCATCGAAGCGGGCGAACAAACGGGGAGTTCGTATTCCGGGTTGGCGGAATTGGCGTTGGTACAGGGGGCGGAGGCGGAGAAGGCGCTGGCTTACACTGCGCAGGGGATTGCACGGGCGCAACGGCTTCCGGGTGGACGCGTTCACTGGGCCCATCACATGAATCAGGCATGGGCGCTGGCGTTGCTGGGGCGGGACGACGAGGCTCGCGAGTCGCTTGCGCTGGCACTCGGTGATCCCGCGCCCGTTTCTTCGGCGTCCGGGGTTGCCGAGCGCCATTGGCGCGCCGGACTGGCGTTGCTGGCATTGCGGCAAACCGAAGAAGCCCGCAAGCACTTCCGGATGGGGAAGGACGCCGACCCGCGCGGCAAGTACGGCCGCCGGTGCAAGGAACTGCTCCGCACGACCGCGTAAAAAGGGCGCACGATTGCGTTCTCCCGACGGTAAGACGCGCGGAGAGCCGGACCAGGGGGCCCGGCGCGGACGAGGCGCGGACGAGGGCGTCCGCCCCACCAATCTACTGGCCGCCGCGGCCGCCACGGCCGGCGTGCGGCGCGGGCAAATCCTTGCGCGGCAGCTTGTCGGCGCGCGTGGCGGCGTTGTACACGAACGCGGCTTCAATCACCGCCATCTGTTCCATGTCCTCCCGCTGGATGCGGTCATAGACGTCCATATTGGTGTGATGCGTTCGCGTCTCGTAATCCATCGGGTCCTGGATGAACTGGAAGCCGGGCAGGCCGACCCCATCGAAGGATTGGTGATCGGTGCCGCCGGTGTTGCGGATGGTGACGACGCCGGGCGTGAGATCCTTGAGCGCGGCGAACCAGCTTTCGAAAATCGGCCGCGCCATTTCGTTGCCTTGCAGGTAGATGCCGCGAATGCGGCCGGTGCCGTTATCGATGTTGAAATAGCCGCTCACCTTTTCGTGCTCGGCGGTCGGTTTCATCACGGTAGGATCGGCGAAGTGCTCTTTCACGTATGCGGCCGACCCGAGCAGCCCCTCCTCTTCGCCGCCCCATAACGCCATGCGGACGGTGCGGTCCATTTTGAGGTTGGCCGCTTTCAGGATGCGCACCACCTCCATGGCCAGCGCGGCGCCGGCTCCGTTATCGGTGGCCCCGGTGCCGTAGTGCCAGGAATCGAAGTGGCCGCCCACCATCACCAGTTCATCGGCCTTGGCGCCGCCGGGAATTTCGGCGATCACGTTAAACGAATCCGGGCTGTCGGTGATGAAGCGGTTCTTGATGTCGAAGGAAAGCTTCACCGGCACGTCGTGCTGCAGCAGGCGGGCGATCCGGTTGTAATGCTCGGCGGCCAGGATGACCTGCGGCGGATTGTCGGTGTGCTCGCGGTTGGCGCCGCCGCCGACCAGCGTTCCGCTGTCGCCCATGCTGGAGATCTGCACTATGACCGCCGGCTTTTCTTCCCTCCAGTATGTCTGCTGGCGCTCGCGGAAAGCGCGCATCTCGACGAAAGTCATGTTGGGCTGGCCGGGAGGGCCGCCGCGTCCACCTCGGCCGCCGCGGCCGCCGGGGATCACGTCGAGCATCATGTCGTTAAGCTCGTCGGCAGTGTAGCGGTGGGCCAGCGGAGCGGTGGGGAAGGCCAGTTCGCGCGGCGCGGAAACCAGCACGATTTTTCCTTCCAGCTTGCCGTGGAACTTGTCCAGATCGGCTGGCGTCGCGATTGGCGCCAGGATGGCCTCGCCGGTCAACGGGCCGTTGGTGCCCACGGTCCACGCCACCGGCATGGCGATGATGGCCTGATACGTGGGTTCGACCATGCTGGCCGCGAAATAGTCGTTTTCCCAGCCGTTGCCGAACGGGCCCCACTTCTCGAGATGGGCTTGGCTCAGCCCCCAATCCTGAAGCTGTTTCACGGCCCAATCGCCGGCGGCGCGGAATTGCGGCGAATTGGTCAACCGCGGGCCGTAGCGGTCCGTCAGGTTGTAGAGGATGTCCATCACCTTGGAGTGTTCGTACTCCTCGGCCTTGATCTTGTGGATCGCGTTCAGGTCGACCCGTTCCGGCTGCTGCGCAAGGATCAGCAGCGGAATCGATACCAACAGCGCCGAAATGGCAAGCAGAAGTTTTCGCGGCATACGGCTGAGCATATCAGACCGAACGGGCGATGTGCAGCCCTGAAACGGGCAAGCGCAAAAAAAGGCGCGTTGCAATGATTGGGCGTTGCGATTCCGTGTTGTTTCGGGTGTGGCATCTTGGGGGCCGGTGCGCGTAAGATAGAAGTATGGCCAGAGGTTGGGAAAGCAAGTCGGTCGCGGCGCAGATCGACGCTGCCGAGAACCATAGCCACCGCGCCCAGAAACACAAAACACTCGCTCCAGATCGGTTGGAACTTATCCGCAAGAAGGAAACCCTTCTTTTGTCGCGCACGCGCATCGTGCGGGAACTCGAAGCGGCGCAGAACCCGCGTTACCGGGTTGTCTTGGAAAAGGCTTTGGCGGATCTGGACGCGCAGTTGTCGGACATCGCCTTCGTTTGAGGTCCCGTCGAGCGGGGCAGGGCACAGCGCTCGGCCCGCCGGGGGTGCAGGTGTGCGCCCATCGCGGCCATGACCGCGCACGCCATGTAGGGCGACCGCGAGCGCGCCTTCGATTCCAGCCGCACTATACGCTTCCCCCCCTCAGAACCGGCTGGGCCGGTAGCCTGGGCGGGAGCGGATGCGGTACTTCTTGCCGATGTCGCTGACGATCTCGACGGTGATTTTGCGGAAGCCTTCGTTCGGATTGGCGGCTGGGTAGTAAGCGATGGTGTAGGAGTTGCTCATGTCCTCGCGGATGTCCTCGAAGGCTTCCACCTGGCGCTGCCAGGTGCGCGCCCAATAGGCCTTTCCGCCGGTGCGCTGGGCGATACGGCGAAAAACGCCGCTCGAAATGGGGTCTTTATTGACTTCGTTGGTGGAGATGACGTAAATCGGAATGCCTTCGTCTTCGGCTACCGCGCGCACGTCGTCGGGGGCGATCATGCTGGCGTTATCGGGGCCGTTCGAAAACACGATCACCACCTTGCGGCCGGGCACTTTGGCGGCGTCGCGCAGGGTGAGCAGCAGCGCGTTGTAGAGCGCCGTATCATCGCCGGCGACGGCGTTGCGCAGGCCATCGATGGCGTCGCTATGCTCGCGGGTGAGCGAAGCCGCGCGAGAGAGGTTGCGGCTGAAGGTGTAGACGGCCACCGAATCGGCGTGGTCCAGGCCGCGCACGAAATCGGCGATCGCGTCTTCGGCGTAGACGAAGCCGCGGTACATGAAGTTGCTGGTGTCGAACAGGACGAAGACGTTGGTGCCGACGAAGGCGTCGGGACGCTCGATGCCCGGCACGCCGCCCTGGTTCGCGTTCAGCAAGGGCGTCGCGGTGCCGTCGGCGCCGATCGCCACCGGTGTGTTGGCGCCTTCGGCGAAGGTCGCGATCTTCTGCGGGATGCCATCTTCGAAGATGCGGAAGTCAGCCGGCTTGAGACCGTTGATGTAGTGGTTCTTGCTGTCGGTGACCTGGAAGCTGTGCACCACCATGTCCACCTTGACGCGGAAGACGGGCCGCGGCGGCTCCTGCGCCCGCAGCAACGTGCCACCGGCGGCGGCGGCCAGGAACCCCCGTCGGGACAGTGTCATTGGGGCCTCCCTGCGAGGAACTCCTGGAGGGCCGCCTTCTGATCGGCCGAAGCAACGCGGGCATGCTCGCGGACGTCGTCGCCAACCGCACGCAGCGACCGCAGCACGGCGGGCCAGTCCTCCAGGTGAGAAGCGAAAATGTGCTCGACCAACTGCTGGGTCCATTGCGGAATGCGAACGTTGAGCTGGGCCGGCCGCAGGCTCAGTTCGTCGGCCAAGGCGACCCAGTACAGGTTGTTCGATTCCCAGCTTTCCGCCAGGATGCGGCTGGAGTAGCCCATCAGCGTGGGGAAGGTGCGCACGTTGAGCAATTCGGGCCGGTAGGAAGTGGCCAGCGTCGGCTTGGGCGCTCCGAAGGCGCGCGAAATGGCGGCCAGGCTCACCTGGCTGGGAACTTCGCTGGAGAGGCGCTCGATCTGGGCCCGCAGCACGGAGCCATCGGCGCCGCGCGCCGGTTCCAGGTCGCGGCTGAGCCAGAACAACTCGGCTGGAGTGACCTGGTCGACGGCTTCCTTGACTTGCCCCTGCTCGATCAGGCGCCGCACCTGGGCGGTGCGCACGGGCGCTGCCAGCCGGCCCAACTCCGTCATGGCCGCCTCGCGCGCCGATTCGTCCAGCGCGGCCTCGGCCAGCAGTTCGCGACCGTACCGTAAATTCAGTCCCACCCAATGCATCTGAGCCGGCGTCACGTTCCACCAGCGCGGGATCTTGGCGCTCAGAATCATTTGCGGAACCAGATCGCCCCAGATCAGCGCCTGAGTCTGCGCGGGCACCAGAAAATTCTCTTCGGCTTCGGCCAGAGCATAGGGCAAAGTGGAGAGGGATCCCACCAGGCGGCCGCCGCCATTGGACGGCCAGCCCGAGCCGTAGGGTTCGGTGGACCTCCACAAATAGGTTTGGCCTTCGCCGCCGATGAAATCGTGGCTGCGGACGAACACCGGGTTGGTATACAGCACTTGAGCCCCGGGAGGAGCGTAGAACGCATAGCTCAGGCCCAGCAGGGAATCGCGCAGCAGCGGCGCCAGCAGCTCGGGCAAATCCTTGAGGCGGGCAGGGTCGCCGGCGGCCTTTTCGATGGCCAGCCGCAGGTTCAGTTTGCGCTCGATCTCCAGGTGCTTGCCGGTCCAGAAGCCGAAACCCATGGCATTGCGTTCGCTGAGGGTGAGGGGCGCGCGGGGCAACGGCAACTCCGCGATGCGGCCGACCAGCTTCGCCAATTGCGCGGTGGCGGCCTTATCCGGGCGCTGGCCGCTCTCGAGCACATCGCTCAACTGGAACAGCGTATCGAGTGGGATCAGGTGCTGCGCATCCAGAATCCGGAGCATCGCCTCTTCCATCTCCTGGCGGGTTTCGAGGTCGTCGGATTCGGCGGCGCCGGCCAGCAGGGCGGCCATCCGCTCCTGAGGTCCGGCGGTGGAATCGGCGGGCTTCGGCGCCGCATCGAGCAACAACTGGAAACCGCGATGGCCGGCGTCGAACGCGTCGTGGGCGGAATGCACCTCGGCGAAACGGGCGGCGATTGCGCCGAAAGCGGCGTCGGCGTCGCGGTCCGCGATGGTCTGCTGCCGCACCAGAATCTGCCACAACGATACCAGCGCCTGGAACGTTCCGCCGGCATCGGCGCGCAGGGCCGGCTCGCGCAGTTTCGTCAGCGCCTCGGCGGTATCCAGAAATCGGTTGATGGACTGGTCGCTCAACTGCGGCGATTCGCTGAAAACCGCGAATTGGCTGCCGTAAGCATGCCACGAGCGCGCCAGGCGCTCCACCGTGGCCGATCCCAGCGGGACGGTGCGGTTGCGGTCAATGTCGGTCAGCGCCATGAAGATTTTGAGCGGCTCGTTTTCCACCGTCTTGCGGCATAGCCCGAACAGCGCTTCCAGCAGGTCGTCCGGTTCTTTCCAGGTGGCGGCAGACCGGGTCAGCTTGCCATCGTAGCGGGCCTGCGGGTTATTGGTGAACAGGCCTTTCCACACTTCCAGGTTTCCGGGCACGTGCGGTTTGCCGCTGGCGTCGATCTGCAGCCTGGTGGTCAGCAGCATCATGTCGCTGTTGGAACGAAACACCGGGCGCGCCGGACCGGGGCTGGTGACTTTCCCGCGCACTGCTGCGTAGAAGCGCTTCATGCGCGCCGGATCCGTCAGATAGTCGCGCACCGGCGTGTTAATACGCGCCAGCGCATCGAAGAGGCTGGCCAGCCAGCCATCGTCCTTGGCCAGCAGTTTGGAGAAGAACTCCACTCCGCGGTCCGGCGAGACGCCCACCAATTCGCCCCATGCCGCCGCCGAGCGCGCGCCGCCGGGAACCACCGCTTTGCCTCCGCGCAGCTCGAATTCGCCGCCGAAGAAATCGAGCACGTGCGCATACGCCCGCAGATGAGCCAGCGTGCCCGAATCGTGCATCGCGGCGGCAGTGGCCGGATCCAGCTTGGATAGCCCCAGGTAGAGGCGGCACAGCGAGGGGTCGGAAATCAGGGCTTCGATCAGATCCGTCTCCTTGCTCCCCGCTGTCCAGTAGGCCAGGCCGAACATCACCGGCACGGGGGTGGGATGAAAATCATAGGTGAAGGGGCGGTTGGTGCGCAGCGCCTCTTCCAGGCGGTTCACCGGAAAGCCGGAATCGGTGGTCAGAAACGCGCGCCCGGCATTCACCGTCTCCAGCACAACCTCCGAGCCGCAGCCGCCGCGCATACGGAAACCGAGGATGCGCAACAGCTCGGCGGTGCCGGGTGAATCGCAATTGGGCACCTGGATGGCATACTGCGTCCCGGCGAGTTTCTCGAGTTCGCGCGCCTGATCCAGATAGCGGTGCAGCAGCTTCAGGTACTCGGTCTGTTCCAGCGTCTCATTGCTGCGCGAAGCCTGGTAACCGTTGGTGACGATATTCCGCGCCAGCGCCGGCAGCACGTTCTCGGGCGCTGCGTCGGACGAAATGGCGGCCATGCGCGCGAACGATCGCATCGGTCCGGGTATGGAAACGGTGGGCCACCGCTCGTGCTGCTCGCTCGAAAAAGCGGGCAGCGGTTTGCCCGCGATGGCGCGATAGGATTCTCGATCGCGCGCCAGCGCCTCGCCGTCTCCGGCCAGCAGATCGAGGGTCACCAGCCGGCGCGCGATCTCGGCTTTCTCGGCCGCCGCACCGGCCCCGCCCAACTGCGCCAGCAGCCGCGCATACATCACGCGCGCCTCCGGTTGGCCGTACTCATCCAGGAACTCCGCGTAGGATCTGAGGGCGGCGGCGCTGTCGGGATTCCTCTGCACCGCGGCGGCCAGGATGCCGCGCGTTTGATTGGCATCGCCGGCGGCTTCCGGTTGGCCGGTCGGCGCAGGCTTCTGCCAGGCCGGTAGAACAGAAATGGGAAACAGGCACGCTGCCGTTACGACTATCGACAACAGCTTCATCGATCCCTCCCCGACTGTCCAATCACTCTACCACGTCCTCGCATGGCATGGATGGCCGGGAAGGGATGGGGCGGAGTTGATGGATGTAACTTACGAGTTCGGGAGCGCCGGCGGTCTTGCGTGTGCCCCAAAGGGGCCGATTACCAGTGGGGGAGGCTCGGGGGAACTGAGCCATGACCTCCCAGGGACGACCCCGTCAAAGCAGCAGTACGCCCGCGCCTTAATTGTCTCCTGGCTCTTTGGGGTCTATTAAAGTCCCCCCCGCGGCACTTTCCGCCCTCGGAACGCGTCCAGGGGCGTCCCAGAACCTCGAAACCCGGCAATTCGGCCCCCCCCACCAGTGGTCCGCGCTTGCCACTCCGTCCGCCAGTTCGGCGTGGCCTTCATCGGTATCCATCCCCAGGTGGTGAGCCCAAAGTTTGATGCGCAGCCGGTGAGCAAAGGTGTAAGTAAGGGTGCTGTCATTCGAAGCGTCGTAAATGCCCGCCGATACTTCGCTGTCATGAGTGAGGCCCCGGTAGTTGCAATTCGCCGAGCCAATAATGGCTAATTTATCGTCGAAAATCCAGGTCTTAGCGTGAACATAAGTACTGCAGCCGTCGATTGAAAACGAGGGGAAGTACACGCGCACCTTCTCCGCTGCCCTTTCACGTAAGGTGTCGATGAAGCGCAGGCGGTCGGGCCCCATGGCTTGGTTGAAATGAGGCGGCGGAATGAGAATGGTCACGTGCTTAATGTTGGGAAGGTGTTTGCCGATCAGCTTGGCGACACCTAACTCGGTCAAATACTGGTCCTCGATATAAATGAATCGCTGCGATGCCTCGATTGCCCGCTCAATCAGTTTCCTGATCGACTGTTCGCCTTGCGGCGCGAACTGATATGGCGCCGTGGTAATGTGGCCAAAAGTCCTGCAAATCTGGACGTGGAAATCGCCGCACGGATTGGGCGCCGGGATACCCTGGCCGATGGTCTTTTCCGCTGCGGGATAACCGTATTGGGTCATGAAGTCGTTCCAGCGATCGCAGAAGATCTTCAAGACATCCCCGGCCGCCGGTCCGCGGATGCGGCAGTGGACATCGTGTTGCGGCGTTCCGTCGCCGACTTGGTGGACCCTGTCGGGATTGATATCGACTCCGCCACAGAAAGCGGTCAATTGGTTCCCCGCCTTGACGATCAGTGTCTTCTGATGGTGAGAGCCATCGAGAGCGAAGTGATCGTCGAATACGCCGCCCGCAACGGAGTCGGACCGCCACGACTGGCTCAAAGCTGGGACATACTTTGCGCCGTGTTGAGACAGACTTTCCAGAAACTGAATCGCCGCCTCGTTCTTGCTATTTCCTTCATGCCACTGAGCATCCAGCATCACACGAATCTTGACGCCGGCCTTCGCTTTTTCAGTCAGCAGGTCCCGCATGGACCGGCCAGCTATGAAGCCCGCGTCCGGGAATACCAGGTCTATATCGAGAAACCAGCCCAGCAGATAAATGAAATCGCCCGGGCCGCCCGTTTTTTCGATTTCACATTGGAACTGTGGCAGAGTCTCTCGTCCGTCGATCAAATAGACCACCTCGTTTCCGCCGCGCTGGATGGGAACCTTCAGATCGGGCGGGTAGTTTTCGATACACGCCCACCGGCGCGCCTGATGATCCTCCGGATCGTGGGGAATCACGATCGTGTTCAATTTGTTGAGTTGTACCCAGGCTTCCCGGTGGGAGAGATGCTCGGGAGGCTCCGCGGGTTGTAGGCTGGCTTCAACTCCCATAAACCTCCTTGATACGCTCCCAATGCTCTTTCTCGTTCCACGCTGTCTTAGGGTCGGGGCAGGGTCCAAATAAATTGGTGAAGCGCTCGATCGCCCGTACATACTGAAGATTGCCCTCGCTCTGCGCAGCCAGGTAGTTGTCAGTCGTGTCGGCCAAATCGAGGTTCAGTTCTTTGCAGGCGAACAAGCCCAGGTTATTCAGCCGGGCCTTGATTCCTAGGATGGAGATACAGTCATCCAGGTCGGAGATCAGCAGATCGAGATCCCAGAATGGGCGCTTCTCACCCTTCACGACGGCATAAAGCGTCAAGTGTGCGGATTTCACACCGGGTGGAAGAACCTGGCGAAGGACTCCGGCGTCATCGGTAGTTCCGTGGTACTCCTTGCCGCCGGACTTGAGGGTATAGTCCTTCTTTTTCGCTGGGCGCTCCGTAATCTGGAACATTTGGTCCGGTGGGCAGGGCAAGTATGGTGGATAAACCAGTCGGATGAGCAACTCGTATTTGGAGCGTTTAATCGGGTTGAGGTACTCGGCGCCCCTCGCCTGACAGTGCTGTTCGCCTGAACTTTCGCCGGCCACTGCATCCCCTCCTGCATGCGTTAGCGATTCGACCTAAAATCCGTGTTCACCCGACAGGGCGTTGCGCGTCTCCTCGTTGATTTTTCCGGTGGCGGACAGGTTATGGTCTGCCTGGAATTCGCGGACGGCCGCGCGCGTCAACTGTCCGGCGATCCCGTCCACCTGGCCGCAGTAATATCCGAGGTTGTTCAAACGGGCCTGTACGCCGGTGACCGATTCTATCGGGTCCAATGAACCGAGCCGTAATTCGTAAACCTCTTCCGCCTCTTCACCTTTGACGATCAGTTTCCCGGCTCGGGCATTGGGCAGGATCGGCGTCTCGATGAGACCCTGACTGCTGCTCATGTCCGACTTCACGATCTTTTGATCGATACAAAGTACATAATGGAGACCCGGGCGAGCGTTACCATCTTCGTCCAGCAATACAATGCGCAGCGTCTCGCACAGGCCTTTCCTGATAAAGGTGTGTTTCTGGTCGGCGGCGCAAGCCACCTCGCGAGATTGGCGCTCCGGAATGTGCACCCGATCTCCCGGAAGCAGGACTTTCTGATCCTTTCTTCCGGACTTGAGGCTTGCATTGGCGCGATGGTTCCAGATGGTATCCGGCACAAAACCGTAATCGAAGGCGATGCTTGCCATGCAATCGCCATCCCTGACTACAAACTCGCCATCTCCTTGCGGAGTTGACGCCGCATCCATCTTTTCCTCTTCCATTTCCATCGCTCCCAAGGCCCGATTGGATCAGCCAGTTTGCCCACTTTGGCTTCCTGGGTTCCTTGAAGTCTATATCCAAACCAGTCGCTCCAACGCCGTGATTAAGGATTTTTAATATTGCCGGCAGGGAACAGAAGGGTGGGTTTGTAAGACGACCGGTGGTATGTGCGACGTATTGCATGCGCACCGCCACGCGGGCCGGGCATGCCCGGCCCCTCCACGAAGCGTGTGTCAGGCAACTAATGCGTTTCGGACGCTTACTCGATTGTGGGACCGAAGTATCCCTGCGCCAATGCCGGTTCGGCTTCGAGTGCCTTGCTCCAGCAGGAGCGGGCTTCTTCGCTCTTGCCGGACGATTCCAGAATGCGGCCCAGGTTGAGCAGGGCTTCCGGCATATCCGGCTGCAGCGCCAGCGCGTCCCGATAGAGGCGGACGGCCTTGTCCGGCTGATCGGCTTTTTCGTACATCAGCCCGGCGTTGTAAAGAATCTCGGGCGAACGCTCGCCGAGGTCGATCAGGCGAACGTGATGTTCGAGGGCGGTAGTGAAGTCGCCGGCCTGGATCGACAGGGCTGCGATGCCGCGCAGCGCATCGACGCTCTTGGGATCGGATTCGAGCATCTTGTCGTACAGCCGCTCGGCGTGCTCCTTGTCTCCCATGCCGGAATAGGCGAGCGCCAGGTTGGCTTGCGCTTCGGGCCAATACGGACGGTATTTGAGGCAGCCTTCGAAGGCTTCGACGGCGCCGCGGAAGTCTTCCCGCTTGAGCCGCAGATAACCCATCCGGAAGCGTGCTTCCTCTTCCTTCGGGGCGCGCTCGAGCACCTGGCGGTACCACCGCTCGGCCTCATCGTTCTGGCCGGCATGTTCGAGCAGCAGGGCCACGTTCCACATCGGGGCCAGCGCATCGGGCTGGGCCGCCATGGCGCGATCGTAGTCCGCGCGGGCGGCGGCCATGTCGCCCAGTTGTTCGTGCACGACGCCGAGGTTGGTGTGCGCCTCGGAGGATTGCGAACGCAGTTTGATGGCTTCCTGATAAGCTTCCGCCGCCGGCTGCCAGCGTCCCGACTTCTGGTGCGCCAAGGCCAGGTTGAACCAGGCTTCGAAGTGGCCCGGCACGGCGTTGACCAGGAGATTGCAGAACTTGGCGGTGAGCGCGTGCTCATCGGATGCCGCCGCCCAGGCTGCCAGTCCTTCGAGCGCCACCGTGGACTCGGGTTTGAGTTCCAGCAGCCGCTCGGAGTATTCGCGCACCATGTCGAAATCTTCCTTCGACATGCCGATCAGCACCAGGTTCGCCAGCGACTCTTCCGAATCCGGATTGCGTTCGATGATCTTCTGGTA
>Ga0181521_10000550_pt1 | contig 46297 bp, 39 predicted proteins | sample PEATcosm2014_Bin_32_FD_119764 | JGI IMG/M metagenome (GOLD analysis project Ga0181521, IMG submission 119764) | Peatland microbial communities from MTU Mesocosm Facility, Houghton, MI, USA - PEATcosm2014_Bin02_60_metaG | ecosystem: Environmental > Terrestrial > Soil > Wetlands > Peat | place...
CCAGGAGAAGCTCACCCGCTGTCGACGGACCTTGGAGCAGATCAAGCCCGGCTGCACCAGCCCCAAGTCCAGAAAGCGGAAAAAATGAACTGTCTAGTTATTTCGCAGACACTACACTAGCAACTCCCGCAACTGCCGGTCACACTCGGCGATTTGCCCCTGAAAATGTCGATAGCTGGCAAGCGATTGCTGCAGTGTGAATAGATGCTCGGTGCGATAGTCCCCCTCCAGCGCCGCCACAATCTGATCTTCCGTGGCATGTACCCGGCCATCGCGCAAGGCAGCCAGTTCTCTGCCGTCCCGCTGCCCCTGCAAAATGGCGTCGAGCATGGCCAAGCCGCTGACCCCCGTGATATCGCTCAGTACCCGGTGGATCTGCACATTCATTTGATCCAATGATTTCTGCATATGCTGAATGTGCTTACTGGCCGCTTGTACCAACTCCCTGCGGTGCCGCAATACCGTTCGGAACGCACACACCTCCTGCGCCGGGCGGAAGGAGCCTTGCAGCAATCCCACCGCGTGCAGGTATTGCAGCCACGCCGAGTCACACACATCCGTCTTGCGCCCAGGCACGTTCTTATAGTGCCGAGCGTTGACTAGATAAACCTCGAATCCGCGTTCTTCCAACACCTGGAATAACGGAATCCAATACACTCCCGTCGATTCCATGGCCACCGTTCGCACCCCACACGCTTTCAGCCAATTCGCGATTCGATACAACTCTCCGGTAAAGCTTCCAAAACGCCGTACCGCCGGTGCGTCTTTTCCGGGATTCCACTGCCACATAAATCATCTCCGGGCTAATATCTATGCCCGCCGCGTCAGCTCGGATTTGGGGCGGTTCCATCACGGACTGCAGCTTGGTCTTCTTGCGGCTCATCTTCCCTCCTGATGTTCCGCTGGCGGCGCCGGCGTGGAAAGAACTATATGCAGTCTCCTAATCGGGGTTGGCCTCACTATCGAGAACCACCACCACTCACCTGACCACGAAACCGGAAACCATGCTCGGCGACGGGTTTGAAAACACCAGTGCGCTATCGGTCTTGACTGCCGTCGGGCGGAATACAGCCACGATAGCACCATGTTTCTTCGCCCACCAGACTGGGACCGCCAGTCCCAGTCACCTGCTCGGCGGTGAAGACACACCCGCTCTTTCAGTGGGCATCCGGCTTGATGGCGTAATAGCCCTTGCGCGCCTGAGCCTTGTAGTCCTTGTTCGAAAGCTTGATATCGAGCTTGCGATAGCTGCCATCCTTCACATCGTTGCTGGGGGTATAGCCGATGGAATACTGGCTGCGCATCTCGTCCTGCAGTTCTTTGAAAACGTCGTCCAGGGTGTGCCTGCGGTCCACTTTAAAAACATGCCCTCCGGTTTCGTCGCTCATCTGGCGCAGGGCCGCTTCGCCGCCTCCTCCAAATCCACCGAACGGTCCGTAGAAGCGCGGATCGGAATAATCAATGCTGTAAATCACGGCGTCCGCCTTCTGCGCCCCTTCGACGGCCTCTTTGATGCTTAGTTTGCTGCCCTCGTCCACACCATCGGTGATGACCACAATCACCTTGCGGCCCACTTCCGTGCGCAGTTTCTCGGTAGCCGCCAGGTACACCGCGTCATATAGCACAGTGCCGCGCGGCTGCCCCACCGTGGGCACCGGCCCCGGTCCGAATCCGCCCACGCCTCCACTGACGCGCAATTGCTGCAGCCCTTCTTGCAGCAGCCGTGCGGAATTGGTGTAATCCTGCAACAATTCGGACTCTTCGCCGAACATGATCAGAAACGCTTCGTCTTTCTTCCCCAGCACCTGGGCCAGAAATTGGTATGCGGCGTTCTGCTCGATGCCGATCAGGTTTTCCTGGCTGCGGCTCACATCCACCAGCAGGCCGATCGTCAACGGCAGGTCCGTCTCCCGCGTGAAGTACTTGATTTCCTGGGGCTTGCCGTTTTCCAGGACGGTGAAATCCTGCTTCTCCAGATTGGGAACGAGGGCCCCTTTCTTATCGCGCACGGCCGCCAGAATGTTGACGACGTCCACATTGACGCGGATCGAAGGCAGGTCTTCCACCTGTTTTTGGGGCGGATTTTGCGCCAGAAGAACGGCGGCACAGGTCAAACTAAGCAGTATTCTCATCCCGGTACAATAGGGGTGACGTAGCTCGCTGGCCGATTGTTTCAACATGAAGGAAGCCATTCTGCACCTCAAGCAGTCCGATCCGGTACTTTCCGAGATCATCGACAGGGTCGGAGATTATCGTATCCAATTTCGCGAACCGAGTTTTGAAACCCTGGTCCGGTCCATCGTGTATCAACAGTTGAGCGGGCGGGTGGCGTCGGTGATTTTCGGCCGCCTGGCGGGAGCCGCGGGAGGGGCGCTCACCCCCGAAGACATCTTGAAATTGCGTCCGTCGCGCATGCGCTCGCTGGGCCTCTCCGCGCAGAAAACAGCCTACATCCGGGAGCTGGCTCGCCATACGCGCGATGGCCGCGTGGTTTTCAGGGAGCTCCCGGCGCTGCCCGATGCGGAAATCATCGAGCGCCTCACGCAGGTGAAAGGCATCGGCGTGTGGACCGTCCATATGTTTCTCATGTTCGCGCTGCGCCGCCCCAATGTCATGCCGGTTGGCGATCTCGGCATTCGCAATGCCATCCGCAAAGCCTACGATTTGCCGGAACTCCCCAAGCCGGCCGAAATCGAAGTCATGGCGCGGCGCTGGCACCCGTACTGCACGGTGGCCAGTTGGTACCTGTGGCGCAGTCTGGAACCGAATGCCAACCTATGATGAACGAAAAAGCGCCATCTGGCTCATGAATTGAGCGATTTCAGGCGGGAATTATTAAAATCTGCTGTAATCCTCAACAATGCCGTTATAATGTTTCCAGGATATTCAGACCTCAGGGTACGTTATTCTGAGGCGAGTATAGGAGAACAGTTAATGCGCATGATCAAATTGGTGCTTCCGGCCGCCATCTTAATGGCCTTCGGCCTGATTGCTACAACGGTGAGCTACGGCACGCCCGCGTATGCCAAGAAGGAAGGGAAGTCGTGCACGTTCTGCCACGCCAAGGTGGAAGCCAAAGACGCGATGCCGAAGAACCTTACCGATGCCGGCAAGTATTATGCCGCGCACGACCATTCGCTCGTCGGCTATAAAAAGTAAACCCACCGGCCCGGCCCGCGGGGCTCGTTCGACCCCCAACCTGCCGTTCGCCACGAACGCTTCCGGGCTGCTCCACAACTGGCAAGACAAGAATTCACCGCAGAGACGCAGAAAACGGACTGAGAAGCGCGGAGAAGCAAATTGATATAGATTTTTCCTGCCAATCTCTGTTTTTCTCTGTGTCTCGGCGGTGAGCTTTTTCCTTCCTTAAGACGAAAACCTCTGTTTCCACCGCGTGACTTCGCCCTGCAGGCGGGTGCGCACGTCCACGTACTGCCCGTTTTCGTACTGATTGGTTTTCTCCCGCGGATCGACCGAGAGATCGTATAATTCGTTGGGTCCTTTCCCGTCATTCCGCAGCACCACCTTGTAGCGCTCCTCGCGCGCCATGTCGGTGGTCTGGTAGTGCCCGCAAACGGTGGTTCGCCAGGGATGCTTCTTGGGCATTTTCTTGCCTTCGGCCAGCAGCAGGTAGCTGCGCCCACAGAGGTTGTCCGGGGTTTCCAGGGAAAGCAAATCACCCAGGGTAGGCGCCAGATCGTACGTGCTCACCATTTCCACCTGCACTCCCAGCGGCGGAAAACGATGCGCCCAGCTCCAGATCATGGGCACCTGCACCACTTCGTCGAACATGTTGACGGGGTCGGAGGCATCGCCCGAATCCCATAGCCCATGGCGTCCGAACAGCGATCCGCACGTGGAGGTGAACAACACCAGGGTATTGTCGACCAGTTGCTTCTGATAAAGTTTGGCGATCACTCCGCCGATATTGTCATCGATACACGAAATGGCGGCGGCCGCTTTGCGCAGGCTCGCGTCCACGTTGCGCAGCATCTCCTTGCCGGCGCGCGCATTGGCCGCCGCCGGTTCGGCCACATAGTTAACGAAAGTTGAGGGCGAGTAGAGATCGACGAACTTTTGCGGCGTGCCGTCGTATGGCGGGGTCAAATCGGAATAGCTTACGGTCAGCAGGAACGGCTTGCCGGAGGCCTGCTGGTCCAACAACTTTACGGCGGCGGCGGTGACATCGGCGCCCGGCAGTTTGCCGGTGGCATGGCATTGGTAACCGGCGCCGCCCAGAATTTTTTCTATATCGCTGCCCGAAACGGTTCCGGCCGGGCCGATCTGCATGGGGGTCCGCCCCGTCAGAATGGTGGCGCGGCTGATGGCCGCCTGCGGGGTAGCCGCGAAATGGTTGTGGAAACGCGTGCCGGTCTGCGCCAGCTTGTCGATATTGGGCGTTTTCACTTCATTGTTGCCATAGCAGCCCAGCATCCAGGAAGGCAGATAGTCCACCAGGATCAGGACCACGTTAGGCCGGTCCGGCAAGGTTTTCTTGGCGGCCAGGGCGGGAAGAGCCAGGCTGCCCAATAGGAAATGGCGGCGTGAGACAGGCATGGGTGAATTCTCAGTATAAGGCTAGCCACGGAACGCCGCCGCGCATTATAGTTGGGATAGGCCGATGAATCTGCCGAACTCGCTGACGATTCTCCGGATTTTTTTTGTGCCGCTTCTAGTCGCGGCGCTGGTACAGGAGCACGTCGGATTCTCCATCGGCGCGATGCGGGTTACCAACGAATGGCTGGCGCTGGCCATCTTCCTGGCGGCGGCCATGACCGATATGCTGGATGGGTACCTGGCGCGCCGCTGGCGCCAGGTCACCACCATCGGGACCATGCTCGACCCGATCGCCGATAAGCTGCTGGTTTCCGCCGCGCTGATTTCGCTGGTGCAGGTGCGCGTGCTCCCCGGCTGGATGGCCATTCTGATTATCGGCCGCGAGTTTGCGGTTTCCGGCCTGCGCAGTATTGCCGCGGCCGAAGGCTACATCATTAAGGCCAGCGATCTGGGAAAAACCAAAATGGTGTCGCAGGTGGGCGCCATTTCCTGTCTGCTGGTGAGCGTGCGGCACCCCTGGTTTCACACGCCCGGCTTGGTGATGTTGTGGGTGGTGGTCTTCTTCGCGCTGACTTCCGCCATCAGCTACTTCCGCAAGTTCTGGCGCAAAATCGACGAACGCGTCAAATTGCGGCGGCGCCGCGAGCTGTTGCACCTGGAGCGCAGGCGCCAGAGAGAGCGGATGCGTCAAAAACGAAGCGGATCGAGGGGCACGGGCGGTTTGGGCGCGACAATCTGGAAACCCCCGGAAGTCAGTTGAACGGTTCGCACCTGCCCCTTCGGCCCCACGCTGCCGATCGGTTTTCCGTTTAGAAGAATAGTGACGCCGCCGGCGTTTCCCAAGCGCAGCACCACGTCGTTATTGGCTTCCAGGGTGCGGCTCTGGTTGGCATCCAGGGTTCCCGAAAACAGATATTTGCCATCCGTCCGGGCGGCCAGCCAGACCGGTTCGTCGGCCGTGACCTGAACCCGCACCGCGGCGTTGGGATTGGAAGGCAGCGCGGACTGGGGCGGCGGCGCCTGCTCGGCGGCGCCTTCCGCGGGCGCCGTTGGGGTTGCCGGCGCGGGTTGTTGCGCCGCGTTTGCAGGCGGCGCCGCGGGCGTTGGCGCGGATTGCTCCGGCGCGGCGGGCGGCGCGGCGGGCGGCGCGGACACGGGCTGTGCCACGGCCGGCGGCGGAGGCACGATCTTGGCCGTGGATTGCGCCGAGGAACTCTGCGCCAGCACCGGGTGGCGGGTGCGCTGCCACCATGCGTAAATGCCGGAGCAGCCCATAATCACGACTACAAACAGCGCCAGCGCGGGCAGCGGAGAGGACCATGAAAAGCGCCGCTTCTCGCTCACCGCTTCCCATTCCTGCACGCGCGGCAGAGGAATCGGGCTGGCGGCTTTGCCGTTTCCCGCCAAGCGCGCCAATGGCAGTTCCGGGGCTGGTCCCAGGGCCCGCTGCACTTCGCCGGCGAGATCTTCCTCGTCCAGCCCCAGCAGGCGGGCGTATTGCCGCACAAAACTCTTGGCGAAGACGCCGCCCGGCAGCTTTTCGAACTGCTCCGCTTCGATGGCCTCGAGCATGCGCGGCGAGATTTTCAATTCGCGGGAGACCGCTTCCAAATCGAGATTGCGGCGCAGCCGCTCGCGCCGCAAAGCCTCGCCAACGCTGCTCATACCTGGGGCGTCCTGAGCCTCTAAATATATAGTACAACAGGCGATATCGCGGAACGGCAAGGCGCGTGCCAAGCCGTACACAAGATACCTTCGGCGGGCCCCATCCTGGTAGCATGAACGTTGATCTCCGTCGTCATCGCGAATTGCAACCGCAGGGAGTTATTGCGCGCCTGCCTCCGCTCGCTGGCGCGGCAGACGAATGTGAGTTTCGAAACGATTGTGGTGGATAACGGCTCGACAGACGGTTCCGCGGAGATGGCGGAAAACGAATTTGGGGCGCGGGTGATTCGCAACCCGGAGAACCGCGGATTCTGCGCCGCGAATAACCAGGGCATCGCGGCGGCCCACGGCGAATTCGTGGCCCTGCTCAACAACGACGCCGAAGCCGAGCCCGCCTGGCTGGAGGCTTTGCAGCGCGCCTGCGCGGCGCGGCGCGATATCGGGATGGCCGCGAGCAAGGTGCTGGTCTGGGAAGACCCGCGGCGCATCGACAAGGCCGGCCATTTGATTTTTCCCGACGGGCAGAATCGCGGGCGCGGCAGCGGCGCGCTGGATCAAGGGCAGTACGAGCAGGAAGAAGAAGTGCTCTGGCCGGACGGGTGCGCCGCCATGTACCGCAAGGAAACGCTGCAGGAGATCGGCGGCTTCGACGAGGATTTCTTCGCCTACGGCGATGACGCCGAACTCGGCTTGCGCGCCCGCATCGCCGGCTGGAAATGCCTGTACGCGCCGCAAGCGGTGGTGCGCCATCATCGCGGCGCCACGCTGGGCAAAGGCTCGCGGCGACGGCTGGCGCTGATCGAACGCAACCGCGTGCTGCTCGCGTTGAAACTTTTCCCCTGGAGCCTGCTGCTGCTGAATCCCTTCTACTACGCGCTGCGGCTGGGAGCCGGGATGGTTCTGGCGCGCCTCCACGCCGGCGATACCGCGGCCTTCCCGGGTTTCCGCGGCAAGCTGGCGATAGCCGCCGGTCTGGCGCTGGGCGATCTCGCGGCGCTGCGCCTGGCTCCGCGCATGCTGCGCAAACGCAGAGCCATCGACAAGATGCGAAAGCTCAGCCCCGCCGAAGTGCGCCGGCTCATTTTCGCTCACCGGCTGAGCCTGAGGGATGTGGCATGAGGGTGTTTTGCGTAACCTGCGCGGCGGGACGGGGGCGTCCCGCGCGGACCGGGGGGTCCGCCGCACCATGAGCCGCTGTATGATGTGCGGAGCGGAGCAGCGCGTAGCGCTCTTTCAAGCCTCCGACCGTCTTTACCGCACCACCGCCAAAGCGTTCCCGGTAGTTCGCTGCGGCGGCTGCGGCCTGCTGCGCCTCGATCCACCGCCGGCGCCCGGGGAGTTGGCTCGCTATTATCCCGACAACTATTGGTTCGAGCCGGGCGAAAGCGCCGCCAGCCGTCTCGAAGAAGCCTATCGCCGGGTGGTCCTGCGGGATCATGTGCATTTCGTCGAAGGCGCGCTGCGCGCCACGCGGGCGCGCGGACCGCTGCTGGACGTGGGTTGCGGGGGCGGCCTGTTCCTGGGCATGATGCAGCGCCGCGGTTTTCGCGTCCTGGGGCTGGATATTTCACGGCAGGCCGCCGCCATCGCGTGGCGGCGCCAGCAGGCTCCGGCGGCGTGCGGGCTCCTGGAACAGGCTCCCTTTCCGCCCGGCAGCATGGCCGGGATCGTCCTGTTCCATGTTCTCGAGCATCTCTACGATCCGCGCGCTTCCCTGCTGGCGGCGCGCGATCTGCTGCTGCCCGACGGCCGGGTTGTGGTGCAGGTTCCCAACGCCGCGTGCTGGCAATTCCATCTTCTGGGAAGCGCGTGGAACGGCGTGGACGTGCCGCGGCACCTTTTCGATTTCCGCGCCCGCGACGTGGAAAAGCTGCTGGAATCGTGCGGCTTCGAAATTGTCCGCCGAAAATATTTTTCGCTGCGCGACAACCCCGCCGGCTTGGCCAGCAGCGTGGCACCGGCGCTCGACCCCATGGCGCGCCGCGTGCGCCGGGCCGCGGAAAGCGCGCGCGGGCGGCTGTTCAAAGACCTGGCCTATTTCGCGCTGGTGCTTGCCAGCCTGCCTTTCACCGCGCTGGAAGCCGCCTGCGGGGCCGGTTCCACGGTGATGATCGAGGCGCGGCGGCCATGAAGCACCTTAGCGTAATGCGCCGCGCCCGAGCGCATCGCCAGGAGCGGCGATGCGGCGCGCAGGAGTGCGTGCGCCGCGGGGCGGGGCGCGGATGAGATATACCAGCATCGCCTACGGTTTGCCGCGCCCGCTGCGCCGTCACATTCTGCATTTCGAAGCGGAGATCGAAGCCGCCGTCGAGGCTCTGGCGCGCTCGCTCCCCAGCGGCGCGCGCGTATTGGACGCGGGCGCCGGAGAAGGCCGCTACCGCTCCTATTTCGCGCGCCAGCGTTACACCGGCGTGGATCTCGCGATAGGCGACGCCGCCTGGGATTATAGCGGTCTGGAGGCGCTGGCCGATCTCACGGCGCTGCCTTTCCGCGGCGGCGCGTTCGATGCGGCGCTGCTGGTGGTCACCATCGAGCATCTGCGCGAGCCGGCCGCCGCGCTGGCGGAACTCGCGCGCGTGCTGGCGCCCGGCGCCGTGCTGCTGGTGGCCGCGCCGCACGAATGGGAGGTTCACCAGGCGCCCCACGACTATTTCCGCTATACGCGCTACGGCCTGGCCTGGCTGCTGGAACAGAGCGGCTTCGAAGCGTGCCAGATCCGCCCGGCGGGCGGCTACTTCCGCTTGCTCGCGCGCCGCCTTCTGAACGGATTACAATTCTTCACAGGAGGCCTTCGCTGGCTGTTCTTTGTGCCGGCCGCGATTCTGCTGGTCCCTCCGGCGCTGCTTCTGCCGCTGCTGGATCCTCTCGACCGGGACCGTAATTTCACGCTCGGATATATCTGCACGGCGCGCAAACGCTAACCGTCGAATACCATTTTGGGAGCCGCATTGGACGGAGTCATCGTAGTCGATAAACCGCAGGAGTGGACCAGCCACGACGTGGTGAACAAGATGCGCTTCATCGCCGCCACGAAGAAGGTCGGCCATCTGGGAACGCTCGATCCCATCGCCACGGGCGTTTTGCCGCTGGTAGTGGGCCGGGCCACGCGCCTGGTGCAGTTCTACACGCGCAGCGACAAAATCTACGATGGCATCGTGCGCTTCGGCTTTTCCACCAACACCTACGATCGCGCCGGCGAGCCCACCAGCGAGCCCGTCGATGCCGCGATCGATCCGGCCTTGCTGGAAATCGAGCTGGAGAAATTTCGCGGGGCGTTCAGCCAGCAGCCGCCGCCGGTTTCCGCCAAAAAGGTGGGCGGCCGGCGCGCCTACGAACTGGCGCGCAAATCCATCCCGGTGGAGCTGGCGCCCGTGCCGGTGCACGTCTATGAAATCGAAGTGATCGAGCAACACGGTCCCGAAGTACGCCTGCGGGTGCATTGCTCCGGCGGCACCTACATGCGCGCCATCGCACACGACCTGGGGCGCGCCATGGGATGCGGAGCGCATTTGAAGGAATTGCGGCGCCTGGCTAGCGGCGAGTTCGAAATCGCCCAGGCTCGCACCCTGGAGCAGTTGCAATCGCTGGCGGCGGAAGACCGCCTGATGGACGCCCTGGTGCCTCTCGCCGATCTCCTGCCGGGATTTCCCAGCGTGTTCGTGGACGATCTCACGGCCAACCAGATCCGCAACGGCCGCAACTTCCCGGCCTCGCCTTTTCGTTCCCAGCCGGCCGCGCATCATGTAAAGGCGGTTACGCGGCAAGGCGAGCTGGTGGCTATCGGGGAGGCGGTTTTGCCGAATTTGTATCACCCCGCCGTTGTGCTGTGAGGACAGGCTAAAAAGCTGGTTGCCTGAGAAAACGATGGCTTGCCCACGCTAGAATAAAGCCATGGCTGGGCGCACTTGGGGAATCGGAGTGGCGTTGGCAATGGGATTCGCGGTGGTGCTGGCGCCGCCCGCGCTGCTGGTCTGGCACGCTCTGCGGCCTCTTCCGTGGAACGGCCAAACCCTCAAGGTGCGCTTCGAATCGGTTCGCTATGAAGCCGGCGGCCTGGTATTCCGCTACTCCGTGGAAAACACCACTGGCCGCATGGCGCGCTTTTTGCCCGGGGAAACCGAGATTCTGGCGTTGCAGCCCAAGGACCGTCCGGTGGTGGGTTTTGCGAATGTGCGGCTGCCGGTGGATCTTCCGGCGCACAGCACGCAGCCCGTGGAGCTGCGATTGGAACTGCCGAGCATCGGCCTGCTGCAGCCGGCGACGGGCGATCAAAATCGCGCGATCCTCAATCCCCAACTGCCTTCCGCCGTACCCTCCGACCAGGAGGCACCCGTTTCCCCCTTGCCCATGCTCGATCCGCCCGAGAAGCCTCCCACGGCCCAGCCCTCCGTGCAGTTCACCGTGGAAGATTCCCTGCTGGACCTGGACGGCTTCGAGCTGACGGACCTTCACCACGGCCTGAAACTTTTGTTTCCGCGCGGCTGGTAGAGCCGGTTAGCGGCTGGGACAGACGGGGAGGCCTGTCCTACCGCGCCCAATGCTAAACTAAACCGTAGGCATGTTGAAGCGCTTTATCCTTTGGGATTTTCCACGCGCCAGTTGGCAGTACGACGTGATGGTGGGAATCATCCTCGCCTTTATCTTTCTAACCCCGCGCGCCTGGTTCCGCGATCAACCGCGCATTCCCAGGGTCAGCAGCATCGTGGCGCTGCCTTCCGACCGGGGTACGTCGGTCTTTTTCGTGGACCCGAAGACGCTGGAAAACACTCCCGAGAATCAGCGCGTGGCGAAACTCACGAGCGAGATTCAGAAAACTCCCGGCTCGCGGCGCCTGACCGTCACCAGGATCGAACCAATTCTGAATTCGGAGGGCGAGCTGCAGGGCTACATGGCGTTTGCCAGGCCCTGAACCGTGCTTCCGGTTGAAACCGTCTCGAATCGAGGAATGATGCGCTTTTCGCGATCCGTGCCGCCGCTGGTTGCCGCCCTGGGAGCGGCCGCTTGGCTCTGTGCCGAGCAAAATCCCCTGCAGTCGGTGTTCGCCAGAATCGACAAGGCGGCGGCCACATTTAAGGGTTTCAAGGCGGACATGAAGCGCGTAAGCCACCACAAGCTGATCCCCATGGACGATGTGGAGACCGGCAAGATCGTGGTCCGCCGGGCGAAGCCGCACGAACTCCAGATGCGCATCGACTTCGACCCGCCCGACGAAAAACGCGTGGCCGTGGAAGGGTCCAAAGTGGAAGTTTACTATCCCAAGACCAACACCATCCAGGCCGTGCTGTTCGGCAAAGCCAATAAATCGGAGATCGAGCAGTTCATGCTGCTGGGCTTCGGCAGCACTTCGCGGGAGCTCGAAAGCGGCTACACCGTGACCTACGGCGGGGCCGAAACCGTGGAAAATCAAAAGACCGACAGAATCGAGCTGGTGCCCAAATCGGAAGACGTGAAGCACCAACTGCAGCGCGTGGATCTGTGGATCTCCGAGGCCAGCGGCATCGCCATTCAGCAGAAGTTCTTTTTCCCGGGAGAAGATTACCAGGTGGTGACGTTCACGAACATAAATTTAAGAAGCGACATCCCGGAATCGGCCGTCAAATTGAATGCGCCGAAAAGTGCGCGGCGGGAGAAACCGCTGAAGTAGAAGTTGGGATCAAGGAAGTAGAAATACCAGTGGCAGCAAAGACCAAGACCAGCGCCTACAGGCTCCAGTATTTGGATTGGCTACGCGGCTTGGGGGCGCTTATCATGCTCCAGGGCCATGCGTTCGATTCGTTTCTGAAACCGGAGCTCCGTCCCGGCGGCCCCTACACGCTTTCGCAGTTCGCCGGCGGCATGCCGCCCGCCATTTTCCTCTTTCTCACGGGCATCACCCTGGCGTTTCTCATGGACAGCACGGAACGCAAAGGGCTGGCCCCCAGGCAGCGCGTTTTCACGGCGTTCGGCCGCTCGGGATATCTTTTCTTCCTGGCATTCGCGTTCCGCATCCAGCTTTTCGTCTTCGGCTTTCCGGCCGATTGGCACGACCTGTTGCGCGTCGACATTCTCAATTGCATGGGATTTTCCATCGCGGTTCTGTCCGTGATGGCGCTGTTTCGCACCGCCGAACGCGTGCGCCTATGCGCCGTGCTGGGGTTGGGAATCGCGCTGGCGTCGCCCATCGTCTCGCAGTTGAATCTGCAAGGCCTGCCATGGATCGTCCGCAACTATATCGTTCCCGACTATAGGTTTTTCGGCTTTTTCCCCTGGGGCGCGTATCTGGCGTTCGGCATGAGCGCCGGCAGCGCCATCCGCGCCATCCCGCAGGAGCACATCGAGCGCGCCATGCAATGGGCGGCGCTGGCCGGCGGCGCCGTTATCCTGGCGTGCCAGTACCTGGCGTCCGTGCCGTACACCATCTACGCCAAGTCCGAATTCTGGCTCAACAGCCCGGTGCAGGTGCTGACCAAAGTGGGGGTCACGCTGCTCATGCTGGCGTTCGCGTTCGTGTGGACGCGCTACGGCGCGCGCGAAGGCTGGAGCTGGATGCGGCAATTCGGCACCACCAGCCTGCTGGTTTACTGGGTGCACATCGAGCTGGTCTACGGCCGCTGGCTGGGCTTCATGAAAAACAATCTCACGGTGGTGCAGACCGTCATCGCCGCCATCGCGGTAGTTCTGCTGATGCTCGCGATTTCGGCCGTCCGCACCAACTGGACGCAGGTGAAAGGCTTCCTGACGGATATGGGCTGGTGGTTCCAACCCAAGGCGGAGGAGGCCAGCGGGGATTGACGATCCACGCTGCCCAGGCGAGCCCGCGGTCAATTCCCGCTGCGGACCGTGTAACGGGAACTGGCCTTCGCCGAGCCCTCGTCAAGCTGCGATCTTTACCGGACCAAGACCAAGGCGCCGCCAAGCGCGGATAACGAAAAGTCGCCGGCCCCGCCTGCTGTGCCTGGGTACCAGCGCTTCGTTCCGATCAGCCGGGAGTCCGGCCCCTCCGGCCCCGTGGCATCTGGTACCGGGTGCGCGACTCGTCGAATTCCTGCCGAACTCAGAGATCGACTTGGTGGATTATGCCGGCCTGATGCTGGATCTATCTCGCCTCCTCGGGCGCAAAGTGGACCTCGTATCGAAGAACGGACTGAAGCCGCTGATCCGAGCTTCGATACTCGAAGAGGCCCGGCCCTTATATGCGGCATGAAACGCACATTGCCGAGTTCATTGCGGGAAGCGATTTCGAAGCATTTCAGCAGCGCCTGCGGGTGACGGGCGGTCAGTTCTCCGGAGAGCTTCGCAGCCGCCTCGCCGCGCTTGCGGGTCGTCGCCCAGGCGTAAAACCCGGGCGGCCAGATCGATGACCGAGATGGTGCGGCCGGGATTGGCGGCATCGCCGTAGTTGCCGACGAACGCCAGTTTGCCGTCGTCCGAGGCCGCCACTTCATGGGGGCTATCGCCGGTGCGCACGCGCGCCTCCACCTGGCGCGTCTGGGGATTGACGATGGCGAGCCACAACCCGGGGCGGCCAGACCCAAAAGGCAAATTCTCCGCATAGTGGTAACGTGATCGGGAGCGGAGGCAAATGCAAGAGCGGGCGGGCAGATTCCGGGCGCCGGGGCGCGTGAACCTGATTGGGGAGCACATTGATTATCACGGCCTGGCGGTTCTGCCGATGGCGCTGCGACGCTCCGTCGAGGTGCGATTCCGCGCGCGCGCGGACCGCCGCATTCACGCCCGCAGCGCCGGTTTTGGAGAACGCGCTTTCGAGTGGACGGAGAATTTGCGGCCGGTGGCGCGCGGCGACTGGGAAAATTATCTGCGCGCCGCAGCCAGGGTGGTGGATCTGCTCGAAGCCGGCGCCAGCGGCATCGATGCCGAAATCGAATCCGATCTCCCGCCGGCCGCGGGCTTGTCGTCGTCGTCCGCGCTGCTGGTGGCGTTCACGCTGGCGCTGCTCCATGCCAACGGCCGCGAGTGTTCCTTCGCGGAGCTGATGCGCGTGCTGCCGGATGGCGAACAATTTGTGGGCACGCGCGGCGGCGGCATGGACCACGCCGCCTCGCTGGCGTCGCGCGCCGGCTGCGCTTCGCTGGTGGAATTCGCTCCGCTTTCCGTCGCACCGATTCCGGTGCCGCCGGGTTGGGCTTTTCTGGTGGCGCACAGCTTGCAGACGGCCGAAAAATCGGGAGCCGCGCGCGAGGAATATAATGCCCGACGCGCAGCGGGCGCGCTGGCGCTGGAACGGCTGGGAATCGCATCCTATCGCGACGCCCAGCCGGAAATGGCCGGCTCTCTAAAGGACGAGCGCGAGCGCGAAGCTTTTCTCCACGTCACCACCGAAGCCGGACGCGTGCGCGCCGCGGCCGATGCCTTGCGCCGGGGCGACGACGATGCCGCCGCCGAATTCGGCCGCCTCCTGGCCGCTTCCCACGCCAGCCTGCGCGACCGCCTGCGCGTCAGCTCTCCGGCGCTGGATGCGCTGGTCGCGGCGGCCATGCAATCGGGCGCGCTGGGGGCGCGGCTCACCGGCGGCGGCTTCGGCGGATGCGCCGTCATTTTGTGCCAGCGCGGAGAGCGTGCCGCGGTTCGCCGCGGCCTGGTCCAGCGGTACTATGCCGGCCGCGCCGGATTCGCCGAAGAAACGCATCTCATCGATGCCGAGCCAGGGCCCGGGGCTCTCGAATGAGCGCAAACTCACACTTTGCGGAGAACGCTTTCCCGGGCGCGGTCAACCGCCCACGCTCGCGGCATATAATCGCAAATGCTCTGAAGGAGGGCAGAATATGCGCGTGATGATGAAAGTCTCGATTCCGGTGAAAAGCGGAAACCTGGCGGCTCAGAATGGAACCTTAGGCTCGACCATGCAACAGATTCTTGCGGACATGAAACCCGAAGCGGCCTATTTCGCGGAAGACGAGGGGGAGCGCACCGGGTACATCTTTTTCGATATGCAGGACAGCTCGCAATTGCCGGCCCTCGCGGAGCCGTGGTTTCTGGCCTTCGATGCCCGCCTGACGGTTCGTCCGGCCATGACCCCGGCGGATCTGGCCGCTGCGCGCCCCGGTATAGAAGCCGCCGTGAAGGCGTACGGCAAGGCTGCCGGCGCCTGATACGGCGCGCCGCGATGCGCCCGTCCAGGAGGCGATCCCGAGCGCTATCCCGGCAGGTGGGGTGGGGCAGGCGCTTTCTTTTCGCCTGCCGAATAAATTCGGCCTGATGGCCGGCAAAAGCGCCGGCCCCACCTTCCCCAGCTTCCCCAGTCCCCGCCGCGCGCCCTCGGCCGCAATATCGTAAACTCGTTCTTTCCATGCATCTTCATACCCTGGATTGGTTCATTGCGCTGGCCTCGGTGGCCATCTGCTTCATCCCCGCGCTGTTCTTCGGCAAACGCTCGGGAAAAAACACGGCCGAGTTCTTCGCCTCGGGCCGCTCCGTGCCGTGGTGGCTGGCCGGGCTCTCCATGGTGGCCACCACGTTTTCCAGCGACACCCCCAACCTGGTCGCCAATATCGTGCGCACGCAGGGGGTGGCCGGCAACTGGCAATGGTGGGCCTTCACCTTGACGGGAGTCGCCACGGTTTTCTTCTACGCGCGTTTATGGCGCCGCTCGGGCGTGCTCACCGACCTGGAATTCTACGAGCTGCGCTACTCCGGCAACGCCGCCAAAGCGGTGCGCGGATTCCGCGCCGTCTACTTGGGCCTGTTTTTCAATTGCATCATCATGGCCACGGTGAACCTGGCGGCTTGCAAAATCGCCGCCATCCTGTTTGGGTTCGAGCGCTGGCAAACGCTGCTGGCGGTGGGCCTGCTGAACGTGATCTTCGCCGCGCATTCGGGCCTGTGGGGCGTACTGGTCATCGACATGATCCAGTTCTTCATCAAGATGTCGGCGGTGATCGCCGCCGCGTATTTCGCGGTGCAGTTGCCGCAGGTGGGCGGCATGAGCGGGCTGGTGGCGAAGCTATCCCATATCCACGGTCCCGGCGGCATCAATTATCTTTCCATGCTGCCCAACTTCCGCGACAACTGGGACCTGGCCGTGGCCGTGTTCATCATGCCCATCGCGGTGCAGTGGTGGGCGGTGTGGTATCCGGGCGCCGAACCGGGCGGCGGCAGCTACATCGCGCAACGCATGCTGGCGTCGAAATCGGAAAAAGACTCGCTCGGCGGCACGCTGTTTTTCAACGTGGCGCATTACGTTCTGCGGCCCTGGCCCTGGATCATAGCCGGCCTGGCATCGCTCATCATCTACCCCACGCTGGGCGATATCCAGAAAGCCTTCCCCAATCTCGACCCCCATCTGCTGGGCCACGATATCGCGTTCCCCGCCATGCTCAAGTTTCTTCCGGTCGGCTGGATGGGGCTGATGCTGGGCGGCCTGATCGCGGCCAACTCCTCCACCATCCTGACGCATTTGAATTGGGGCGCGTCTTACCTGGTGCACGATTTCTACCAGCGCTTCCTCAACCGGGGGAAGACCGAAAAGCACTACGTGGCGGCGGGCCGCGTCTGCACGCTGATTCTGTTCGTGGGCTCGTCCGCCATGGTGTTCGCCCTGGCCACCGCGCAGGATAGCTTCAACCTGCTGCTGCAGGTGGGCGCGGGCACCGGGCTGCTCTACCTGCTGCGCTGGTATTGGTGGCGCATCACGGCGTGGTGCGAAATCGTGGCCATGATCAGTTCGTTCACGGTTTCGCTGGCGTTTCTGATTTTGCATCGCAGCGGCATGGAAGTTCACACCGCGCGGGAGTTGTTGACCACCATCGCCATCACCACCGTCTGCTGGGTCCTGATGGCGTACCTGGGCCCGCAAACCGACGAGCGCACGCTCGTCGAGTTTTACCGGAAAGTGCACCCGTTCGGTCCCGGCTGGCGCCGCATCGAAGCCAAGGCCGGCATTTCGGCGGCGGAAGCGGCCATCGAAAAGGAAGCCGCTAATTTCCCGCGGGCCTTGCTGGGCTGGTTCGCCGGGTGCATCATGATCTGGTCGGCGCTGTTCACGGTGGGCAATTTTCTGTACGGCCGCACCGGCTACGCGCTGGGACTGCTGGCGATCTTTCTGGTCACCGCCGGCACGCTGATTCAAGTGGTAAGACGCATCTGGCGATAAACGAGGCAACCATGAAATTCGTGTATCTGGCACTGGCGGCGGCCGCGACCCTGGCGGCGCAGGAAACTCCCACCGAGCGCGATGCCGCGCGCGACGTCCTCAAGAAAATGGACGCGCTGGAAAAATCTCTGGACGCGCCGGCGTGGGTGGCGCGCCTGACCGCTGCCAATGCGGCGCGCGACCAGGTGACCGCGCGGGCCAAACAGCTCATGGATAGCGAGCTGCTCGCCATGGGCGACGATATCACGCGCCATCCCGAGATCGGTTTCAAAGAGGAGCGCAGCGTGGCCATCCTTACCGATTATCTGAAGAAGCACGGCTTCCAGGTTCAGATGGGGGTAGCCGGTCTCTCCACGGCATTCGTGGCGCGCTACAAGGGCAACAACGGCGCGCCCAACCTGGGCGTCATTCTGGAATACGACGCTTTGCGGGGCACGCAGCACCCCTTTCACGGCGATCAGCACAGCACGCAGGGTCCCATCGGGATGGCCGCCGCCATTGCCATGGCGGAATACCTCGAGCGCACGCACGCGCCCGGCAGCGTCGTCGTTTTCGGCACGCCCGGCGAAGAGATGATGCCGCCCGTCGCCAAGACCGACATGTTCAAAGCCGGCGTGTTCGATGGCATGGATATCATCGTGCGCAGCCATTCCCTGAGCGTCACCACGCGCCCCGCGTACGGCTTCGGCACGTGCTGCCTGAATATCGATGGCGTGAAGTACACGTTTTCCGGCGCGCCGGCGCACCAGATGACGCCGTGGGCCGGGCGCAACGCCCTGGAAGCCGTCATCCACCTGTTCGACAATATCGACGCCGTGCGCTCCACCATGCGCCCGGAAGCGCGCGTGCAGGGCATCATCACGGAAGGCGGCGCCGCTCCCAACGTGGTGCCGGACCGCACGCAGGCCGATTTCTACATCCGCTATCCGGACGCCATCTACCTGGCGCAGGTGCGCGAATTCGTGGACAACGCCGCCCGCGCCGCCGCGCTGGCCACCGGCACGAAGGTGCGGATCGATAATTACGGACAGTTGCGCGACGGCATTTCGACCGCGACATTGGGCGAAGTGGGTTTCGCGTACATGAAGCGTTTCGGCGGCACCAACGTGGCGGAAGCGCCCGGCAAACCGCAGGGCTTCGAAGAGACGGGCACGGTTTCGAGCGTGATTCCGGGAGCCAGCTTCGAAGCGCAAACCTCCACCGCGGCCAACCACACCTACGAAATGGAAACCGACGCACTGGCTGAAATCGGCCACCATGGGTTTGTGGTCGATGCCGAATCCATGGCGGCGCTGCTGTTCGATTTCGAAACGCATGCCGACTACCGCGCGGCGGTCAAACGGGAATTCGACGGGATTCAAGCGCTGTTTGGCGAATACCAGGAGGCGTTGAAGAAGGTGTACACGGTGCCTACGGTCCGGTAGGACAGGCCTCCCGGCCGGTCCCAAACAAGAAAAGACGACGACGACGGGGGATATCGCACGAGTGCGTGCGCCACTTGGCGCGTCCCGGCAGTTGCTCCCATCGGCTATACTGCACGTGGAGAATCAGATGCTTAAATCATTTTTTACTCTGTTCCTGATTCCAGCGGGACTGATCACGGCCCAGGAACTCAAGCCGGTTGCGCTGCCAACCCCTCAGACCAGCGGCGGCAAGCCGTTGATGCAAGCCCTCAAAGAGCGGCAGTCGGTCCGCGACTTCGGCCCCGAGCAGCTTTCCAGGCAGATGCTCGCCAATCTCCTGTGGGCCGCCTGGGGCATCAACCGGGAGGACGGCCGCCGCACGGCGCCCTCGGCCTCGAACCGCCAGGAGATCGAAATCTATGTCGTCATGGCGGAGGGCGCGTACGTCTACGACGCCAAGGCGAACGCGTTGAAACCGGTGGTCCGGACCGACTTGCGCAAGCTGGCCGGAACACAAGCGTACGTGGCCGACGCTCCCCTCAATCTGATCTACGTGGCGGATACCGCCAAACTGGGCGGCGACGACCCCGAGAGGCTGGCTATCTCCAACGCCAACACCGGGTTCATCGCGCAGAACGTTTATCTGTTCTGCGCCTCCGAAGGTCTGGGCACGGTGGTGCGCGCGTCGGTGAACCGCGCGGACCTGGGCAAGGCGCTGAACCTCCGCCCCGCGCAGCGCATCACGCTGGCGCAGACCGTGGGATACGCCAAGAAGTCCGCCGGCGGCTATTAACCGGAAATCGCGAGGGATCATATCGCCCCCGGGACCTCACATGGACCGGGTCAACATCCGCCGCACCGCTCCACAGGAGTCCAGGGCGAGCGCTTCCCGGGCAATGGCTTCGGCTTCCGGCAGACTCCAGCGCGCGATGGCCCGCTTGAGTTCGGGTATCAACGGCGGGCTGACGCTGAACTCCTCGAGGCCCAAGCCAAGCAGGAGCGGCGTCGCCACGGGATCGGCAGCCAGTTCGCCGCACAGGGCCACATCGATTCCGGCGCGGCGGGCCGCCTCGATGGTTTGCCGAATGGTTCGCAAGACGGCGGGCTGAAAGGGATCGGCCAGCGGGGCCACGCGCGCGTTGGTCCGGTCGGCGGCCATCACGTACTGGATCAGGTCGTTGCTGCCGATGCTCATGAAATCCGCTTCCCGCGCGAGTTGGTCCGCCACGGCCGCGGCGGCAGGCGTTTCGATCATCACCCCGACCTTCATCGCGCGGTGAAAGGCCAGTTGCTCCATTTCCATCTCGGCCTGGACTTCGCCGAGGATCAGTTTGGCCTGGCGCACTTCTTCGGCGGAAGTAATCATGGGCAGCAGGAGTCCGAAGGGTTGCTCCGGCGCGGCGCGGAGGATGGCGCGGAACTGCGTTCGCAACAGGTCGCGGCGCTGCAACGTAACGCGGATGCCGCGCCAGCCCAGAAACGGGTTCGCCTCCGCGCCGATTGCGACGTAGGGCAGGTTCTTATCGCCGCCGATGTCGAGCGTGCGGATCGTCAACGGGCGTCCCGCCAGCGACCCGGCGATAGCGCGGTAAGCGGCGAGCTGTTCGATTTCGCCGGGCGCTTGCGCGCGGCCCATGAACAAAAACTCCGTGCGCAGCACACCCACGCCCTCCGCGCCGCAGTCCACCGCTTGCGCCGCTTCGGCCACGCCGCTAATGTTGGCGAAGACTCGAATGCGGCGGCCGTCGCGCGTCGCCGCGGGTCTATGGCGCTCCTCTTCCGCCAGGCGGCGGCCGGCCAGCCATCGCCCACGCCGCTCGCGCAATTTTTGTATCCGGGTAGGTGCGGGGGAGATCCAAACCACCCCCCGTTCTCCATCCAACGCCACCTCCGCGCCATCCGCCAGCGCGGAGATTCCCGGCCCCAGCCCCACTACCGCGGGAATTCCCCTGGCCCGCGCCAAAATCACGCTGTGGGCGAGGGCGCCGCCGGTCTCGAGGCAGAGCCCCAGGCACATCGCCGGATCGAGCTGCTGGACTTCCGAAGGGGTCACATCGCGCGCCGCCACAATCGATGGCTCGCGCAGAACCGGAACCGCGCCCCCCAGACCGGTGAGTCTGCGCAGGACGCGCGCCGCTACATCGGTCACATCCGCCGCGCGAGCCCGCAAATAGGAATCCTCGAGGGCGCCGAGACGATCGGCCAGCCGCCGGGTTTCCGCCTGCCATGCAAATTCGGCGTTGACGCGATCTTCGAGAATCGCGCGCGATACGGCGCGGATCAGCGGCGGGTCTTCCAGAAAGAGCGACTGCGCGGCGAAAATATCGGCTTCGCCGGCGCCGGCGTGAGCGTGGGACCATTGGTAGCGCGCGCGCGTCTCCTCTTGCGCGCCCTGCACGGCGGCCAGCAGGCGCTGCCGCTCTGCCTCGGGGTCCTGGATGGGCCGAAGCGGGGCTTCGATGATGGAAGGGTGGAACCTGACGAGAGGACCGATGGCGATGCCCGCGGATGCCGGGATGCCGCACAGCCGGCCCGGCAACCGTAGAGCGGGCGGCGGCGCAGCAGCCTCGGCCTCCCGATTCTCCTCTTTCTCGCCGCAGCCGGATGTAATAAAAGCCGCCAACCCGGCTAGCGCATCGCGCGCTCCGCTTCCGCGCGCACGGATGCGCAACCGATGCCCCTGGCGCGCTCCCAGACCGAGGACCCCGCTGATGCTGCCGGCATCCGCCGGATCCGCCTGGCGGTTGAGGTTTTCCAGCGTCACCTGGGCCGCATAGCCGCGCGCCATGCGGACAAGCTGGGCCGCCGGCCGCGCATGCAGGCCCAGGCGATTGGGAACCGTAATCACGCTCTCTTCGCATGGTTCGGCGGGCTGAATTTCCGTCCCGGCTAGCGGCGCTTTCGCGGCGAGAGCGTTGCGCGCCTCGCGCAGGATCTCCGGGAGACTGGCGCCGGCGGCAGCTTGGCTGACCGCCGCAACCGCTCCTTCCACCAGCGGCGCAGGGCACAAGTGCACGCGCGCCCGCCGATCCTCGGGCAGCAGCTCGAGCGCGGTTTCGGCGCTCAGCACGGCGCTGCCGAGGTCCATCAGCACCAGCACCCCGTCTTCGCTATACACCGACTCGATGGCCCGCAGCACTTTGTACGCATCGGTGCCGATGGGGTTGGCCGGATCGTCCGTGCCTCCCGCGGCCGCTGTGGGGACGCCGCCGCGCGCCGCCTGCCCCGCCAGCTCGCACACGCCCTCCGCCAGGCGGGCGCTATGCGAGACAATGACGAAGCCGATCATACGAGCCAGGTCTCCGCGGCGGCCTTGAGCAAGAGGTAGGAGGAGGTCGCGCCGGGATCCTGGTGTCCGATGCTGCGCGCGCCTAAATAGCTGGCGCGGCCCTTGCGCGCCTGCATGGGAACGGTCGCCAGCATGCCTGCTTGGGCCGCCGCCGCACCCCGCTCCAGGATTTCCGCCACACCGTTTCCATCCTCCAGGGCGCGGCGCATGGAATTCAGGGCGGGCAGCCAGGCGTCGAGCATCGTCTTATCGCCGGGCACGGCCTTGCCCCGCTGCTGGACGCCCTCGATGCCGGCCTGGAACAGCGCCACGATATCGGCGGGCGCGAGTTCGGATTTGCCCGAGCAGGCCGTGGCGGCGCGCAAGAAAAATGTGCCGTACAGGGGCCCGGCGGCGCCGCCCACACTGCGGATGAGGACCGTCGCCACGCTCTGAAAAACGGCGCGGAGATCGGGCGGAGGGTGGGCGGACAGCTCGGCCTGGACCGCCGTGAAGCCGCGGTCCATGTTGATCCCATGATCGGCGTCGCCGATGGCCAGATCCAGGTCCGTAAGTTGCTGCCGATTTTCGGCGAAGACCTGCGCCAGGACTGCCACCCAGCGCAGCGCGTCTTGCCTCGTCACCGCCATGTTTCAGATCCCCCAGCGCAGCGCCGGCGTCAGCACGGGGTCGTCCCACAGAGACAGCAGCTCCTCATCGGCCTTCAACAGCGTAATCGAGCAACCGGCCATTTCGAGGCTGGTGATGTAGTTGCCGACCAATCTGCGGGCCACCGGGATTTGCCGCGCGTGCAGGATCCGTTCGAGTTCCCCGTACACCAGATAGAGCTCCATCAGGGGCGTCCCTCCCATCCCGTTGAGCATGGCAATCACGCGGTCGCCGGCGCGAAACGGCAAGTCCGCCAGGATCGCCTCCGTCATGTGCGCGGTCAGCTCCCGGGCGGGCGGGAGGGGCAGGCGCTCGCGGCCCGGTTCGCCGTGAATGCCAATCCCCATTTCGATCTCGTCTTCGCCCAGCACGAAGCTGGGCTTGCCGGCGGCGGGGACAATGCAGGGGGTCAAGGCCATCCCCATGGAACGGCCGTTGGCGTTCACCTTGCGGCCCAGCGCCGCCACGCGGCCCCGATCATAGCCGCGGCCGGCTGCCGCGCCGCAGATCTTTTCCGCCAGCACCGTGGTCCCCACGCCGCGGCGCCCCGCCGTGTAGAGGCTGTCCTGCACGGCGACATCGTCATTGACGATCACCGCCTGCACCTCTATGCCGCGCGCCTGGCAAAGTTCGGCGGCCATTTCGAAATTCATGATGTCGCCCGTGTAGTTCTTGACGATGTGGAGGACTCCCGCTCCGCCGTCCACGGCGCAGGTGGCCGCTTCCATCTGATCGGGAGTCGGGGAAGTGAAGACCTGGCCGGGACAGGCGGCGTCGAGCATGCCTTGGCCCACGAATCCGCCATGCATGGGCTCGTGACCGCTGCCGCCGCCCGAAATGACGCCCACTTTACCGGCGATGGGGGCGTCCGCCCGGACCACGTACACGGGATCGAAGCAAACCCTGAGAACATCCGCGTGGGCCGCGGCGAAGCCGGCCAGCGATTCCCGCACGGCATCGCGCGGATCGTTGATCAGTTTTTTCATCTTCTCAGAACCTCTCCCAGTGTAGGACTTCGGAAAGCGGGCGCTTCTCCTTTTGAGGTTGCTCGGCGGCATGGCCGAGAGCCAGCAGGCTGATCAGCTTATAGCCCTCCGGCGCGCCCAGCATGCGGCGAACCTTGTCCGCGTAGGGCTTCTTGTCGCCCGCCACCCAGCAGCCGCCCAGGCCATGCGCCTGCGCGGCCACCAGGATGTTCTGGCTGGCGTTGGATCCGTCCTCCAGGTAGTACTTGGTATCCTTGCACAGGACCACCACGCAAGCCGCGGCCCGTGCGATGAAACCTCCGTAGTCGGTTATTGCAGCGAGGGCGCGCAGCGTGCGCGGATCCGTCACCGCTACGAATTCCCAAGGCTGGAGGTTGTTGGCCGTCGCGGCCAGGCGGCCGCAGTCGATGATATCTTCGATCACCCGCCGCGATACCGGATCGCCCGTGTAGGCACGAACGGACCGCCGCGTCTTCAGAGCTTCGATGCAGTCCATAGAGAAGACCAGGGTAGCAGCCTGAGGGCGCGCCGGCGCGCGGCCCGCTTCCACACTGCCGGCCGGCCGCGCGACTCGCGGAATCCCCCAGCCGAAATTGCTATCATGAAAATTCCCCATGCAAATTGAAAAAGTGTACGAGCCGCAGCGGTTTGAGCCGCATTGGGCGCAATGGTGGATCGATTCGGGCATCTTCCGCGGCAACGCCAAGGGCCCGGGCAAGGTATTCTCGCTGGTGATTCCGCCGCCCAATGTCACCGGTTCGCTGCACATCGGACACATGCTCGAACATACCGAGATCGATGTCACCATTCGCTGGCATCGCATGCTGGGCGACAACACCTTGTGGCTGCCCGGCACCGACCACGCCGGCATCGCCACCCAGATGGTGGTCGAGCGCAAACTGGCCGATGAAGGGCTGAACCGCCGCGACCTGGGGCGGGAAGCCTTCGAAAAGCGCGTTTGGGAATGGAAGGCCGAATACGGCGATACCATCAAGCGCCAGATGATCCGCCTGGGCGCATCCTGCGATTGGTCGCGCGAGCGCTTCACCCTGGACCCCGGGCTGAGCCGCGCCGTGCGCGAAGTCTTCGTGCAGCTCTACGAAAAGGGGCTCATCTACCGCGGCGAGTACATGGTGAACTGGTGCCCGCGCTGCCACACCGCGCTCAGCGATCTGGAAGTGGCGCATTCCGATGTGGCCGGACATCTGTGGCACATTCGGTATCCGGTGAAGGGGCTGGCGGATCGCTTCGTGACCGTCGCCACCACCCGCCCCGAGACCATGCTGGGCGATACCGCCGTGGCCATTCATCCCAAGGACCCGCGCTACCGGGAGCTGCACGGGCGCACCGTGACGCTGCCGCTCGTTGGGCGCGAGATCCCCATTATTCTCGACGAACTGGCCGACCCCGAATTCGGCACCGGCGTGGTCAAAGTCACGCCCGCGCACGATCCCAACGATTTCGAAGCCGGGCGCCGCCACAATCTCCCCAAGGTGAAAGTCATCGACGAGAACGGCGTCATGACCGCCGAAGCCGGCGCATACTCCGGTCTCGACCGCTTCGCGGCGCGCAAACGCGTGGTGGAAGAGCTGGAAAAGCTGGGCGCGCTGGCCAAGATCGAAGATTACCCGCTGAGCCTGGGCAAGTGCGACCGCTGCAAAACCGCGGTCGAGCCGCTGATTTCGACGCAGTGGTTCGTGCAGACCAAGCCGCTGGCCGAAAAGGCCATCCAGGCGGTGGAAAGCGGCCGCATCGAATTCATTCCCGCCAACTGGAGCAAAACCTATTTCGAGTGGATGCACAACATCCGCGACTGGTGCATCTCGCGGCAACTGTGGTGGGGTCACCGCATTCCCGCGTGGCATTGCGGGGAGTGCCGCGAAATCGTGGTGGCGCGCGAGGCGCCGGCCACCTGTCCGCGCTGCGGCGCTTCCCTCCTGGTGCAGGACCCGGACGTGCTCGATACCTGGTTCAGTTCGGGCCTCTGGCCGTTTTCCACGCTCGGCTGGCCCGACCAGACCGAAGACCTGGCCGTTTACTACCCGACTTCCCTTCTGATCACCGGCTTCGACATTCTGTTCTTCTGGGTGGCGCGCATGGCCATGCTGGGAATCGAGTTCATGGGCGACGTCCCCTTCCGCCAGGTTTACATCCATGGCCTGGTGCGCGACGCCGAACGGCAGAAAATGTCGAAAACGCGCGGCAACGTGGTGGACCCGCTGGTGGTCACGGAAAAATACGGAACCGACGCCGTGCGCATGGCCCTGTTGCAGGGCGCCGCGCCGGGTACCGACATCGTGCTCACCGAAGAGCGCATGGAGAGCTCGCGCGCCTTTGCCAACAAGATTTGGAACGCCGCGCGGTTTCTGTTCCTCAACATGGAGCGCTCCAGCGTCGAGCCTTGGGTTCCCGAAAACCTGGAACAGTTCCAGCCCGAGCCGGATACCGCCAGCCTGGCGGTGCCGGTGGAAGACCGCTGGATTTTCAGCCGCCTCAACGCCTGCGCCGAGCAGGTCAACCGCGCCGTCGAGACCTATCGCTATCACGAAGCGGCGCAGGTGCTGTGGCAATTCTTCTGGCACGAATTCTGCGATTGGTACCTGGAGTTGAAGAAGCTCGATTTCCGCGAGAATTCGGGTCTCACGCCCGGCTGGCGCAATGCCCTGGCGGCCTTCGAAACGGCGCTGCGGCTGCTTCATCCGGCTATGCCGTTTTTGACCGAGGAGTTATGGCAGCGGCTGGCGGCGGGCCGCGGCAACCGGCCGGTTTCCATCGCGCTGGCGCAGTATCCGCATTATCGCCGCGAGGGAACCGACTTCGCGGCCGAGCGCGAAATCGCCATCGCGCAGGAAGTGGTCACCCTGGCGCGCACCCTGCGCACCGAAGCCAAACTGGACCCCAAGCAGCAACTCGCGGGCACGCTGTATTCGCGCAGCGACGCGCTGGATGTGGCCAGGCGTCACGCCGAAGCCATTCAAAAGCTGGCCAACGTGAAGCTCGAGTTCCAGGCGCAAGCCGCGCCCAAATCGCCGGCCCTGCGCTCCACCGCGCAATTCGACCTGGTGTTGCACGTGCCCAGGCAGCAAGAGGACGCGCAGCGCAAACGCCTCGAGAAGGAGCGCGACCAGTTGGCCAAGACCATAGCCAATTCGAAACGCCAGTTGAGCGACGAGACGTTCCTGGCGCGCGCTCCCGGTAAAGTGGTGGAGAGCATCCGCCAGAAGCTGGCCGATTACGAAGCGCAACTGGAGAAGATCGACGGGGCGCTATGAGCAAGAGAGTCGCCAGCCACGGCGCGCGAGGCGGCGCACGCATTCCTGCATACGAACCGGAGGGGTGTCGAGACGAGTCTCGACACGGCAAATACGAGTGTTTGCGCCGCGACGGCGCGCGGGCGGCCGCGCCATGAACGAGATTGTCCGGCTGGCGCTCGAAGAGGACATCGGCGCGGGGGATGTCACCAGCCGCGCGTGCGTCCCCTCAGCCCGCATGGCGCGCGGCCGGTTCCTGGCGCGCGAAACCCTGGTGCTGGCGGGCGCGGACCTGCTGCGCGAGATTTACGACGCGCGCGGGGGCGTCCAAGAGTTGACGCTTTTGAAGCGCGATGGCGACCAGTGCCGCGATGGCGACGCCATCGCAACCGTGCAAGGCGGCGCGCGCACCCTGCTCGAATGCGAGCGCGTGGCGTTGAACTTTTTGCAGCGCCTGAGCGGCGTGGCCACCATGGCGCGGCGCTTCGCGGATGCCGTGGCGGGCACCCATTGCCGCGTGATGGATACGCGCAAGACCACCCCCGGGCTGCGCGCGCTGGAAAAACGCGCCGCCGCCGCGGGCGGCGTGCTGAACCATCGCATGGGCCTGTTCGATGCGATTCTGATCAAGAACAATCACATTGCCGCGGCGGGCGGCGTGCGCCAGGCCATGGAGAATGCGCGGTCCAGCGGATTGCCCATCGAAATCGAAGTGCGCACCCGCGAGGAGCTGCGCGACGCGCTGGCCTCCGGCGCGCGGCATGTGCTGCTCGACAACCTGACGCCGGCCGAGGCCGCCGGGTGGGTGCGCCGGATCGGCGGCCGCGCCCAAGTCGAGCTTTCCGGGGGCATCACGCTCGAGAACGTGCGGGCGTATGCCGAAACAGGCGCGGATTTTGTTTCGTCTGGCGCCATCACCCATTCGGCGCGCGCCATGGACATCAGCTTCCGCCTGGAGTTGGCATGAACATCGCCAAAATCCGCGCGGCCATTCCCGGGCGGCGCATCGATTATTACCCCTCGCTGGACTCCACCATGCGCGCCGCGGCGCAGCTCGAGACCGGCGCGGTGGTGTTCGCCGATGAGCAGACCGCCGGGCAGGGGCGGCACGGCCACACGTGGCATTCGGAAGCGGGCCAGGGCGTTTACTTCTCGATGGCGCTCCCTCCGGCTCCCGTGCTGACGCTCGCCCTGGGGCTCGCCGCGGCGGAAGCCATCGCGCAGACGTACGGCATCGCGTGCGACTTGCGCTGGCCCAACGACCTGATGCTGGATGGCGCCAAGGTGGGCGGCATTCTGGTGCAGCTTGTAGAAGGGAAGGCCATCGCGGGAATCGGAATCAACGTGAACCAAACCGCGTTTCCCCCCGGCCTCGAAGCTACTTCCCTGCGCCTGGCGGGGCAGGCTGCAGCTTGCCGGCCAGTTCGCCCGCCCCCCGAACTCCCGCGCGAAGACCTGGCCATCGCATTGATTCGCGCCGTGGACGGGTTCGCCGCGGAGAATCAGGAAACCATCCTGCGGCTGTTCCCGCACGCTTCCAGTTACGCGGCCGGCCGGCGCGTCACGGTGGATCTTCCGGATGGGCGCATCCAGGGAACTACCGCCGGACTGAACCCCGAAGGATTCCTGATCGTGCGCAAGGACGACGGAACCGATACTCTGATTCTTGCGGGAGGCGTACGTGCTGCTGGCTCTTGACGCGGGTAATAGCAATATCACGATCGGCGCATTCGAAGACGCGAAGCTGATTTCGCAGTGGCGGCTGCGCACCGTTCACGATCAGACCGCCGACGAGTGGGGCATCCTGCTGCACAATCTGTTTCAGCCGGCGGAGCTGGACATCGAAAAAGTGGATGGCATGATCATTTGCAGCGTGGTGCCGCCCATCGATTCCACGCTCGCGTGGATGGCGGAGCGGTATTTTCACACCCAGGCGATGTTCGTGGGACCGCGCACCGATCTGGGCCTGACCATCCGCTATGACAATCCCAGCGAAGTGGGCGCCGACCGGCTGGTGAACGGAGTGGCGGGTTTTTACAAATACGGCGGCCCTTGCGTGGTGGTGGACATGGGGACCACCATCAACTTCGACGTGATTTCGCGCGACGCCGAATACCTGGGCGGCGCCATCGCGGTGGGGATCGGGATCGCCACCGAGGCCCTGTTCAGCAAGACGGCGCGGCTGCCGCTGGTGGATTTCCGCCCGCCTAAGAGCGTGGTGGGAACCAATACGGTGGCGAGCATCCAATCGGGGCTGTATTACGGCGCCATCGGAATGATCGACGGCATCCTGGAGCGCATTATCGAAACCACGGGGCCGGAAACCAAGGTGATCGCGACCGGCGGGCAGGCGCGCATGATCGTAGCCGGGTCGCGCTACATGAAGACGGTGGACGAGCATCTGACGCTCGAGGGCCTGCAAATGATATGGGCACGGAACCACAGGGGCTGAACTACTTCAACTATTTCACCGAGACGGAGGAGCATTTCCAAAAGGCGCGCGGCACCAGCCTGTTTCTGCTTTCGCCGCTCGATTGGGCGCTGCTCGAGAGCTGGAAGAATTCCGGCGTGCCGCTGGAGGCGGTGCTGCGCGGCATCGACGCGGCTTTTGAAAAGTGGCGCGGGCGCAGGGTGAAAACCCAGATGGTGAATTCGCTGGCGTTCTGCGCCCAGGCCGTGCTCACCGAAGCGCAGGCCATGGCGGAGACCGGCCAGCCCAAGCCCAGGCGGGAAACCGCGCCGCCGTTTTCGCTGCAGGAAGTGCGCGCCTATCTGGAGAACAATGCCGCTGCCTTGGGGCCGGGCAACCAGGAGACGGCGGACTCGCTGCGCAGGCTCGCGGCCGGGATGGAGCTGCACTACCAGGACCTGGAAGCGCTGGAGCAGCGCCTGACGGTGCTGGAAGAAAGGATGATTGCCGCCGCGCGCGCCCGCCAGACCGAGGAAGAATTGCTGGACGCGCGGCGCGAGCTGGACCGCCAGTTGCGGCCGTATCGCGGGAAAATGACGGCGGATCAACTGGCCATGCTGGAGAAGCAATACCTGGAGCGCAACGTGCTCGAGCGGGCGCGCCTGCCGCGGTTGAGCTTGTTTTATATGCGCTGAACCGGAATGGCTTGGGGCAGCGGCGCCAGCCATCGCTCGAGCGCCAGGTACAGTTGGTCCGCCTGCACGGGCTTCGAGATGTAGTCGTCCATGCCCGCTTCCAGGCACCTTTCGCGGGAGCCCGCCATGGCATCGGCCGTCATGGCAATTACCGCAACCCGCGGCCCGGTTTCTTCCCGGCGGCGGATTTCGCGCGTGGCCTCGTAGCCATCCATCTCCGGCATCTGGCAGTCCATGAGGATCAGGCCGTAAGAAGCCAGCGCGGACATGGCGACGGCTTCCCGGCCGTTGGCGGCCACATCCACGCGCAGGCCCAGCTTTTCCAGCAACCGGCATGCGACTTTCTGATTGACCGGATTGTCTTCCACCACCAGAATCCGGCGATTGCGCGCGGCGAACCTTTGGCTATCCGCCTGTCCCGGGCCGGCCGGTTTCTTTTCGAATTCGAGGCTGCCGGAAACCTCCAATCCCTGGCGCTTCGCCAAGACGCTCGCCAAAGTATCGAACAGTTGCGACTGGCGCACCGGCTTGCTCAGACAAGCATCGATCACGCCGCTTTCGAGCCGGCTGAACTCATGAGATTGCGCCAGAGAACTCGACATGACGATGGCGCACTGGCGCAGCAAGGGATCGGAGCGAATGGCCCGCGCGAATCCGATTCCGCCCGCCGCGGAGCCGTCGAGAAACGCGCAATGATAGGGCTCGCCGGCCGCCGCGGCGGCGCGCAAAGCCCGCATGGCCTCATCGCCGGCCGCAAAGCTTCCGGCGCGCATTCCCCAATCGGTAATTTGCCGCTGCCGCACGCGGCGGTTCACTTCGTTCCCGGCCAGGATCAGGACCCGCAGGCCCGCCAGGCGGGCAGGCGCCGGCTCCGCACTGCGCGCCAGCGGATCCTGCCGCAGAGGCAGTTCGAACCAGAAAGTGGATCCTTCGCCCTCGCGGCTGTCGACACCAATCGACCCCTTCATGAGGTTGACGAGTTGTTTGGAAATGGCCAGACCCAGCCCGGTGCCGCCGAATTTCCGCGTGCTCGATCCGTCCACCTGGCTGAACTTCTCAAACAGCAAGCCGATTTTTTCCGGAGCGATCCCCATGCCGGTGTCCCGCACCGCGACCCGCATGCGCGGGTTCACCGCATCCCGGCTCCCGCCATCCACCGAGACCAGGATGTGGCCGTTGGATGTGAATTTAATGGCGTTGCCTACCAGATTGGTGACTACCTGGCGGATTTTCGCGCCGTCTCCGACAAATTTCCGCGGCGTTTCCGCGGGATATTCCAGGAGCAAGTCGATATTCTTGTGGCTGGCTCCGGCGGCCAGCAGATCGTGGACTTCCTCGATGATCTGGCAAAGGTCGAACGGATAAGATTCGGTATCCAGCTTGCCGGCCTCGATCTTGGAAAAATCCAGTATTTCGTTGATCAGTCTGAGCAGGCTTTCCCCGGACTGGCGCACCGTCTCGGCGTATTCCCGCTGCGGGGCCGTCAGATCGGTGTCGAGCAACAGGCCCGTCATGCCGATCACCCCGTTCATGGGGGTGCGGATCTCGTGGCTCATGTTGGCCAGGAACTCCCCTTTGGAGCGGTTGGCCTGTTCGGCCCGCTGGGTGGCTTCCGCCAGATCGCGGGTCCGTTCCTGCACCGCCGCCTCGAGCGCCGCGCGCACCGTATACTGGCGCGTTTCGCGCTGCCGCCACCACCACCAGAAGAGGCCGGCCAGCGCTGCGGCCAGACCAGCCTGGCACTGCCACGTGCGAAACCAGGGGGGACGAATGCGAAATTTCCGGACCGCCGAGCGGGTCCACACTCCCGGCTCGAATTCGCCTTGCACCTCGAAGGTGTGGGAGCCCGGCGGCAGCTCGGCGAAACGCACTTCACGGGTTTGCGTTTCCATCCACGGGCTGGCTTCCCCGCCTATCCGGTAGCGGAAGGTCGCCGCCGCGCGCTTGTAGGAAAGCATGGTGAAGCGAAGCGCCAGGGAATGCGTCGACCAATCGAACTCCGTACCCTGCGCCGGCGCGTCGTTGCGCAGTACGGAGGTGATCAAGGTTTCCGGCAAGGCGGTTTTCGGGAGGGCCGCCGGATTGAAGCGCGCGATGCCGGCGCTGGTGCCCACCCAGAAAGTGCCGTCGGCTTCGGCCAGATACGCGTGGGCGTTGCAGTCGTTCCACACAAACCCGTCGGAGGTGTCGTACTTGATCCAGCGGCCGCCCTCCTCCACGGCTACGCCGCTGTCCGTTCCCAGCCAGTGCCGGCCGCGCGCGTCGAAGAACTGGGAGTAGACTACGTCGCTCGGGAGCCCGTTTGCGGCCGTAAAGTGCCGCATCCGGATATGCCCGCCACTGACTTCGATGCGGGTGATGCCTACCGACGCGAAGTAGGCAATCCACAGAGCCCCGTCGGGGGCGACCACGACAGACTGAATCCAATTGTCCTCGAGCCCATCCGCCACGGTGAGCAAACGGCGCACCTGACCCTGCTGAATGTAAAGACCCTTATTGCTGGCGACGAAGAGGCCTTGCGGGGTGGACTGGATCTCCGAGATGCCGGCGCCGGCGATGGGCAGGGGCACGGGTTCCAGCCACTTGCCGCCCGGCGGGAGGCGCAACACGCCTTGCGCGGTGGCCACCCAAACCGTGCCGCTGCCGTCGCGGTCAATCCCGTTGATCGAGAATTGCGCCACCGGAGGCCGCGGGGGATAGACCCACCGGCGGCGGGTGCGGGGATCGTATCGCACCAGCCCATTCATCCCGCTCTTATATGTGCCCACCCACAGAGAGCCATCGGCTTCCACGGCCAATCCGTACACGCATAAATCGCCCACCGCACCCGATTGCCGAAAGCGCCAGCGGCCGCCGGTTTGGGCGCCGTGAAATAAGCCGCGGCTGGTGGCGACCCACAGGTCCCCGGCTCCATCGCGCACAATGCGCCATATGGAGGGGTTGGCCAGTCCCTCCTTCTCGGCGAAGCTCTGCCATTGGTCGCGTCCCAGCCAGCGAGCCAGTCCGTGGCCGCTGTAACCGATCCAAAGCGAACCTTCACGGTCTTCGAACGCGCTGTCCACTTCGGCGTGCCGCAGGCCGCTCTCCGCGCCGTAATTCTGGCAGTTTTCGCCGTCGCAAATCATCAATCCGGCACTGTGCGGAATCAGGACGCGCCCCGCACGCGTGGCTGCCAGGGGCGAGCCGTGGGTGGAGTCCAATTTGGGCAGGTTCGGCACATTGTGAAAAGCCGAACCGGGAGATTCGCGTACGCGCACCGTTTCGGTGGAGCGGATCCACAGCCGGCCGGCCACGTCCTCCACAATGCTGCTCCACGGTCCGGCGGGCACGCCAGCGCCGCCTCCCCACTCCTCTTGCCGGCCGTCTTTCAGCGAACACAGCAGAAGCCCGCAACCGAACCACACCGTTCCATCGGAAGCCACCAATACGCTAAACGACGGTTTGGTCGAAACCTGGCGCGGCAGTCCATGTCCGTTGAGGGGCATGGAACGCAACCCCGCAAGCGAGGCTACATAGAGATTGGTGGCATCGCCCCCGATGGTCTGACCGCCGATCAGTTCGACGTCTTCAAACCCCGCAACCGCAACCAGGGCATCCCCTGCCCACCGGAACAGGCCGGCGTTCGATCCCGTCCAGAACTGGCCATCGGCCGAACTATACATGGAATTGGTGTTGCCGCGTTTCGTGGCGCTCTTGGCGGCGAACGGCCGAAAGCGGTCGCCATCGTAGCGGAAGGGACCGCCTTCCGTGCTAACCCAAAGAAAACCTTGGCGATCCTGGTGCAACGCCAGAATGGTGGGATTGCTCAAACCCTGCTCGGCTCCATACATCTGAAACGACCAGTGTTGCGCCTCCGAGGTTGGGGCGCACAACAGCCACCACAAACTGGTGGCCCAGACGATGCGCGTTGCCAGAGACATCCACAATGCTTATCGGCTGAAGTGACTCGTGAGTTTAGCTGAAATTGGCCGCGAGTGTGGCGCACGTTCTCAACGTGCCGCGTCGACACTCATATCGATGCTCTGGGGCCGGCACGCGGGTGCGCCGCGCCAAATCCGGCGGTTTACGACGCCTTTTCTTCGGCGTAGGCGAGGAACTCTTCGTAGGGGCCTTTGAAATCGTCGATGCGCCCGTCTTCGAAGTGCCAGATGCGGGTGGCCACCTGTTCGATCAGGTCGTGATCGTGAGTCACCAGCAGGACCGTGCCTTCGTATCTGGTGAGCGCGATGCTGAGGGCGCTGATGGCTTCCAGGTCGAGGTGGTTGGTGGGCTCGTCCAGCACCAGCAAATTAGGTTTTTGCAGCATCAGCCGGCAGAAGATCAGGCGCGCGGCTTCGCCTCCGGAAAGCGCGTCCGTGCGCTTGACGGCATCCTCGCCGCTGAAGAGCATCTGGCCGAGCAAGCCGCGCAGTTCCTCCTGCGAGGCTTGCGGCTCGAATTCGTGCAGCCACTCGAGGAGCGTGGCGCCCCCGGCGATGGAATCGGTGTGGTCCTGGGCGAAATAGCCGGCCGCCACTTCGTGGCCCCAAACGACAATCCCGTGATCGACTTCGAAATGCCGGTCGGCCTCGCCGATGAAACCGGTGGCGCTGCGCACCAGCGATTTCAGGAGGGTGGTCTTGCCGGCGCCGTTGCGTCCCATGAGGGCGATTTTTTCGCCGCGCGCGATGGAGGCGGTGAAGGGCTCGAAGACCTTCACGCCATCGTAGGATTTGGCGAGAGCCTTGAATTCCAGCGGATGGCGTCCCGAGGGGCGCTTCATTTCGAAGCGGATGTAGGGCCGCTGGATATTGGATTTGGCGAGCTCGCTGGTTTGCAGGCGCTCGACTTCCTTCTTGCGCGACGTCACCTGGCTGGAGCGCGTGCCGGCGGAAAAGCGCGCGATGAATTCGTTGAGCTGGGCGATCTTCTTTTCGCGCTGCGCGTTTTCCGATTCGATGCGCGAGCGGATCTGCGTTTTGGCGAGCACCATGTCGTCATAAGCGCCCGTATACGTAATGACGGTCTGGTAATCGATATCGGCCACGTGGGTGCAGACGCTGTTCAGAAAATGGCGGTCGTGGGAGATCGCGATGAGGACGCCTTCATATTCGCCCAGATAGTCCTGCAGCCACTCGATGGAATCCAGGTCGAGGTGGTTGGTGGGCTCGTCGAGAAGCAGCGCCGGGGGGCTGCCGAACAAAGCCTGGGCCAGCAGGACGCGAACCTTCTGGCCGCCCTGGATTTCGCGCATGCGGCGTTCGTGCAGCGCCGCATCGACGCCCAGGCCATCCAGCAGCGCGGCGGCGTCGGCTTCGGCGGTGTAGCCGCCTTCATCGCCCACAATGCCTTCCAACTCGCCCAGCCGCATGCCGTCTTCGTCGGTGAGCTCTTCGTGCGGCTTGGCGTAGAGAATGTCGCGCTCGGCCAGCGCCGTCCACAAGGGCGCGTTGCCCATGATCACGGTATCGATGACGCGGAAAGCGTCGAAGGCGAACTGGTCCTGGCGCAGCACGCCGAACTTTTTGGGACGCGTGATGGAGCCTTTTTCCGGCTCGATTTCGCCGGTGAGGATCTTCATCAGGGTCGACTTGCCGGCGCCGTTGGGGCCGGTTATGGCGTAGCGGCGGCCGGGGAGAAACGTGCAGGTGACGTCTTCGAACAGAATTTTGGCGCCGAAGCGCATGGACACATTGTTGATGGAAAGCAAGGGAATCTTTTTTAGTATAGCGGAATCGGAGGCCGCGCTTTTCACCGCGGAGACGCAGAGAAAAACAGGAGAACGCGGAGAAGACCAAGCCAAAGGTATCCGTCTTCTCAGTGTTCTCCGCGCGACCTCTGCGCCTCCGCGGTAAAATTCCCACTCCCCGAACTTACTCGAGTTCCCAGGTGCGAAACCGGTGCTGGTGTTCCACCATATCGATGCGCTTGCCGCGGAAGCGGACACCTTCCATTTCGAGGCGCGTGCGCTGCTCCAGGGCGGCTTCGTATTTCAGCTTGATGGCGCCGCCGGCGCCCACCACGCGCTGCCAGGGAAGAGAACCGGGGGGCGATGCGCGCAGCAACTGGGCCACCTGGCGATGATATAAAGGATAGCCGGCGGCGGCCGCCACCTGCGCGTAAGTCGCAACTTTGCCGCGCGGAATGGAGCGCACGGTTTTGCGGATGGCGGCATCGCGCTGCGCGCTTTTGGGGGCGCGCGCCAGGCGGCGGGCGGCTTCGGCCGCTGTGAGCTTGCGTCTCATGCGATCTCCAGCAGCCCGGCGAGAATCCACTGGCGCAGTTCGGATTCGTTGCCAAGCTCGCGAATGGCGGTGCGTCCATCGCAGCGGGCGAGGAGAGCGGCGGCGGATTCGTTGGCCGGGACTTCCACCGCAAAGGGCCGCTCGATGCGCAGCGCGCAGCCGTCTTCCACCCAGGCGGCGTTCTTTAAGCCGTGAGAAACAATGCGTTCGACGGGAGCCGCGGGGACGGGGCATAGTTCCAGCCAGTCCGCCGCTTCCAGGCGCCGCGCGGCGGCCAGGGCGCGTTCGGCGGCGGCGATGGTGAATGCCGTTCCGGCGGCGCGCGTCAGGGTGATGGGCGCCGCGGCCTCGCGGTGCCGTTCCACGATGACGGTCGCGTAGCGGAACCAGGTGATGCGGCGCTGCTCGAGCAACTGGCGCCAGGCGGGGATGTCGGCGGGGTCGGCATTATCGAAAAGGAAATTGCCGGCATCGTAGCGCTGGCGATGGACCGCGACGATATCGAACTCGGGTGCGGCGTGGTGCAGCCAGCGGCGCAGGCGGCTCTCGATGGATTCGGCCGGATATTCGGCCAGCATGGCGGTGAGATACAGCCTTCCGCCGGGATGGAGATACTCGGGAAGGCCTTCGATAATGCGGCGGGTGAGGGTTTCGCCATCGTCGCCTCCATCGCGAAAGACTTGCGCGGTGCGCAGGGAGGGAACGTAAGGAGGATGGGCCAGAATGCGGTCGAAGGTCTGGCCGCGCGCGGGGGCGTAGAGATCGCCGCGGCGAACCGTGAGATTGCGCAGGCCGTTGAGGCGGCGGCTGAATTCGGCGAAGGCCGCGCAGCGCGGGGAAATATCGAAGGCGTAGGCTTGCACGGCGTAGCGCTGTGCGGCCAGGAGTGCGGCGGCACCGGCGCCGGCGCACAATTCCAGGCACGCCGGACAGGGGCGCTCGCCGGTCATTTGCAGGAAGTCTTCGGTCTGCGGGCTGATGGCGGAGAAGACGCGGCCGCCGCCCGGCTTGGCGCTCCGCTCGAGATCGGAAACCACGTAGACCGTTTGCACGGGGTAGAGCCTGGCGGTGGGAGCGAGCAGTTTGCCGCGAGTTTCCACCAGGCCGAGCGCACCGGCGAGCGCCGCGATTTCGGCGGGCAGGCACGAAGCAGGCAAGGGCTCTTCGAGAACGAAGAGGCGGATGAGCGCATCCAGGCCGTCGGGCGGCGGGCCGCCGATGCGCAGGCGCGCCGCTTGCGAGAGGCGGGAGATGCCCAGGCGCCGGCAGACGGCCGCTTCGGTGTAGCCGGAATCGGCCAGGAAGCGGCGCAGGGCATCGAACTGTTGGGGCGTGCCGGGGCGCGGGCTAGTGGCACTCGGCCGCATGCAGGATTTCCTTATCCACGGAGAGCTGAATGCAGCCGGGCTGGGAAATGTCTTCCAGGGTGAGGCCGTTCCAGGCAAGATTGGCGGGGAGCCATTGCCGGGGCACGGTGACGCGCATTTCGGTGATGGAGCGGCTGACGATTTCGATGCCCCTGGTTTCGGCGTCGTAGCGCGCCTCGACGCGCGCGGTGACGATGGGGTCGCGCACCGGCAGTACGATGCTGGTTTCCAGGCGGACGCGGTCCTTGCCGCGCTGGATCATCACGATGACGCGCTTTTCGGAGGTGGTTTTGGCCATGAGATCGACATACTGTCGGGCGTTTTCGAGGGGCTTGCCATCCAGCTCGATGATGCGGTCGCCCATTTTCAGGGGGCCGCGATATTTGTCGGCGAGATAGGAGACAACTACGCCGGGGCCGGGATCGTCGGGCTTGAAGCCGAAGCCGCCCAGGTCGAGCGCGGCGCCGGAGCCGGGGGAAAGATGCGTGGAAGGAAGCACGTCGTTGCGCTCGGCGGGATCGAATTTGGTGACGTGGATCCAATAGCAACTGGCGAAGTTGGGGGAGTTGGTTTCGCAATCGATGGTAAGCGGGAATTCGTCGCGCGTCTGGTGGGAGAGCCACTCGAAGACGGCGGCGTTGGTGAGGCCGGCGGGCGAACGCCACTCGAGGTTGAGGCCGGCGGCTTTGAGTTTGGCGGCGAGGGCTTGATCGCCGGCCGCCCCGCCCACCCAGAGAACGGGCGTATTGGTGAAGTTGGCGGCGAAAATGCGGTCGGTGTTGAGCGCGGCGGCGAGCGAACCGCCCAAGGCCAAGCCGGCGGCCCAGGCGTCCGGAATGCGCGAAATGGCGTAGAAAACAGCCGTGCCGGCTTCGCCGCGGCCGGCAATGTAGATGCGGGCGGGATCCACGCCGGAGCTTTTCACGGCTTCCTGCGCGGCGGCGGCCAGGGCCTGCGCGCGCGCATCGAGGGAGGCGTTTGCGGATAAGTTGGCGGGGACCACGATCCGCCAGCCCGCCTCCTTCGCCCAGGCCTGCCACTCGGGGGCGTCGCGCGGATCGAGCAGCGCGATAGCCGGCGATTTGGCGGGCGCGGCAGCGGCCGGAACGGGCAATTCGGACTGCGCCGAAAGCGCCGCGCAGGCCAGCAGGCTAATCGTGGGCCAGGCGCGAACGGATTTTCTTAACCAGTTTTTCAATTTCGTCGATCTTCTTCAGAGTGGCAAGGGGCAGCACGTGGGCGTCGTTCTTTTCCAGGGCGTCCTGCACGTCGTGGGTGAGCTGAACGAGTTGCGCGGCGTCTTTCAGGTTTTGCTCGTGCTCCTGCTTCAGGATGGCATCGCGTTGGGATTTGCCGTTGGGAAGTTTGGGGTCGGAATCGTGTTGATCGGCGGAGGGAGGAAACGGCTCCCGGTCGGGGGGAAGTTGCGGCGTGGCCAGGCTGGCGGCGGCGGCCAGGGACAGCAGAATGAGGCAGCGATGAAACCAGAGCTTCATGGACGAAAACCTACTATTTCATGATAGCGGAGGCGTGAGGGAGGGCCGCGGGAGTAGATCGCGCCGGGGGCCGTTGACTGTAAAATCGATTATTTCCCGCTTACCCGCAGCAGCACGGTCCCGTGCGAAGGCACTTCCGCCACATACTCGCCGCCCGCCGCCTTGACATCCGAGTGCGACCACAGGTCCCGCAGCCTGGAGATTTTCCGCATGCCGGCGTCGCCAGGGTGCATCGTAATCTTCGCGGTGCCATCTCCGCGGTTAAACAGCCCCACGGCGGAATCTCCCCCTTTCAGCGGACGCATCCAAATTTCAAGGTCGCCGTTCTTGGCAACGCGCCTGGCCTGCTTCCCGAGCGGATCCTGATCGATGGCGATCACCTCTTTATTCGTCAGGATCAGCAGAATGTCCGGCGGCACGTCGCGCAGGTCGTTCCCCGCCAGCAGCGGCGCCGCCAATAAGCTCCACAGGCTCATGTGCGTGCGGTATTCGGTGTCGGTCATACCGCCGTTGCCAATCTCCAGCATGTCCGGATCGTTCCAGTGTCCAACCCTCGAAGCGTCTTGGTACGGTTGCTGCTGGTCAAAGCCGATGTGCGACATCGACTCCCACGAATCGCGGATATCGCCCGTCGTGCGCCACAGATTGCCGCCCGCCTTCTCGCCCCAATCCTGCACCTTCATTACGCCGTATTGGCACAAGCTGTACACAATCGGCCGGCCCGAATTCAGCAGAGCCAGTCCCATCTTTCCGTAGACCGCCGGCATGGAAGCCGATTTGTACACCGAGCCGGCGCTGCACCAGTCATACTTCAAGTAATCCACGCCCCACGACGCGTAGGTCCTGGCGTCCTGGTCTTCGTGTTGATAGCTGCCCGGATACCCCGCGCAGGTAGTCGGCCCAGGCGAGGAATAGATGCCGAATTTCAGTCCCTTGCCGTGGAGGTAGCCGGCCAGCGCCTTCATATCGGGAAAGCGTTCGTTGGTGCGGATGGCGCCATCCTCGCCGCGCGCCGGCGCTTCCCAGGTATCGTCGATATTCACGTAAATATAGCCGGCGTCGCGCATCCCGTTGCGCACCATCCCGTCGGCGACCTCCCGCACCAGCTTGTCGGACACCTGGTTGCGGAACTTGTTCCAACTGTTCCAGCCCATGGGCGGCGTCTTGGCCAGACCGTTGTATTTCACTTCTTGCAGCGGACCCAGATCGACCTTCTCCGGCATAGGCAGTGGATTTTCGGTGGAAACGCGCTTCGCCAACAGCACGCCGGGCGCTCCGCCGCGTCCGAAGCCGCCCGCTCCGCGTCCCGCGCCCGCTCCGGCCCGCCCCGCGGCATTCGCTCCCCGGCCGGCGCCCGCTCCCGGCCCGCGCCCGCCGAACGGCGGCATGTGGATCGTCAATCCATCCGCCGTGATCTCGCCCGTATAATCCTGGCGGCGCTCCTCCCCGTATTGCTCCGTTACAGCCACGAACGTGAGTTTGTCGCCATTGACCTTGCCTTCCACAATCGGAACGTACCCGTTACGCGGTGTAGACATGTAACCGGTAAAGGTGTCGCCGCTCGACTTTAGCCAGATCGAAGTCTCCTGCGGCTGTCCGTTGCGGCCCATCTGGGTGGCCACCCAGTGGCCCGTCAACTCGGCTGCGAACAACTGCGGCGCCAGCGCGACGCCCAGAATTGCTATAAAGAATCGATTCATCTCCATACTCTCCTCAACGCCACTTACACCCCGCTCTTTTCCATTGCCGCCTGAGGCGCAATGGCCGACTGGCGGGTTACCAGCCGGGTCCCCAACCGGACCTCCAGGCCCATGCCGGTGGGATTGTTCATCATGGCCCACAATGCCTGAAACGCGGCCTTCCCGATTTCGGTTCTTGGGACGGCAACCGTTGTCAAAGCCGGCTGCGTATACTCCGCGATCAGGATATCGTCGAAGCCCACCACGGAAAGGTCGTCCGGCACCCGTAATCCGCCATCGTAAGCCCGATGCAGCACGCCGATGGCGGTCAGGTCATTGGCCGCCACAATGGCGGTCGGCCGGGCGCCGCTCAATAGTTTCGAGCAGGCATAATAACCGCCCTTCACGGTAAAATCCGCGTCGATGGTGCGGTGGGGATCGATGCCCCACTGCGCCGCGCTATCGAGGAACGCCTTTTTTCGCCGCTGCGCCGAATGCAGATGCGGCGGCCCGCCGATATAGCCGATGTGCTGGTGCCCCAACTTGGTAAGATACTCGAGCGCCTCGGCTATGCCGTGCTCATAATCCAGCAAAATATTGCTGATGTACTTGTCCACCCGCCCCAGATCCAGATAGACGGCCGCAATTTCCCGGTCCTTGAGCATGTCCATCACGCCGGGATCGATTTGCGACGTCAGAATTGCCACGGCCGGCACTTGCAGGCTGACCAGCCGGGTCAGCGCATTCAGCGTCCGCGGCGCGTCATAGTTCGTATTGAGCACCATGGCGTCATGGTTGTGCATCAGCGCCTGGTCCTGGAAGGCCGCGGTCACTTCCGGAAAGAAGGGATTGCGAATGTCCGAAATGATCAGCCCCAGCAGCGGGCTGCGGCCCATCGCCAGATTGCGGGCGGCTTGATTCTGCGAATAGCCAAGCTCCTGGATCGCCGCCTGGACGCGCTGCCGGGTCTCGCGCCGGGTAGCACGGGTGCCGTTCAGCACGTGCGAGACCGTTGCCGTGGAAACCCCGGCTTTTTCGGCGACATCTTTGATGCTTACGCCCAATCGACTCCCCTCCCGGCCGGCGGGCTTGGCCCCGTCAGGAATAATATATTAAACGCTTAATCTCGCCGTGTAAATAGTTTTTGTGGCAGATGGCATCACATGCCAGGCAGGCGCGTTAAGTGTTTTTTTTAACACCAATAACTTCTCGATTCGCAAAAGTATCTCTTGACACGAGTCTGCGAAGTTGTTTATATTCGACAGAAATTGCTCCACGAGGAGGGGTTTTATGGATTTGAAGCTATGTTTGGCTTCCGCTTTACGCCGCCGCGGCAGCGCGAAAATTGCGGTTCACAAGCTTTGGTTAAACGCTTATCTTAGACGGCGTACCGGGCCGTTCGTCCGGGGAGGGGCTATATCCAGGTACGTGGTAGTGCTTCTCGCCTGGCTGCTTGCCTCTATATGCTCGCCTCTGGGGACGGCGCAGGAATTTCGCGGGACGATCAAGGGCCGCGTGGTGGATTCATCCGGCGCGGTGATGACGGGCGTCACGGTCCAAGCGCACAATGAGGGCACCAATGAAACCACTGGCACGCGCACGACCGCGGAGGGAGTATATACGCTGCCGCTGTTGCAGCCCGGGACTTACACGATTACGGCCGAATCGCCTGGATTCAAGAAATATGTGCGAGCCAATGTCACGTTGAATACGGGCGCCGTGCAGGGCGTGGACATCCAGATGGAAGTCGGAGCCCAGACGGAGACGGTTAAAGTCTCCGCTGCAACGCCGGTGCTGGAGACGGAGACCGCCGACCGCGGACTCGTCGTCAACGATACGGAAGTCTTGCAGCTTCCCCTCAACGGACGAAACCCCTTCATGTTGTCGCTCCTCTCGGCGGGCGTCAACTACAATGGCTCGGAGCAGTTCCAGCGCCCCTTCGACAACGGCGCGATCGCCAATTGGTCGATTAATGGCGGGCTGCAGAACATGAACGAGTTCCTGCTGGACGGCGCGCCCAATAACGCGCAGGCGGGCGGTAATAACCTGGCCTTCGTTACGCCGGTGGATTCGGTGTCGGAATTCAAGGTTCAGACTACGTCCTACGACGCGGAGTACGGCAAGACCGCCGGCGGGGTTGTCAATGTGACCACCAAGAACGGCACGAACCAGTATCACGGATCGGTTTACGAGTTCATGCGCCGCACGCCCCTCGATGCGCTGACGCCCGCCGAGATAGACAACGCCGCCCAATTCGGCACGCCCAACACCACCGTGGACTACTTGAATCAATATGGCTTCGCGCTGGGAGGGCCGGTCAGGATTCCCAAGGTCTACAACGGACACGACAAGACATTTTTCTTCGTCAATTACGAACGCTATTATCAGGACAACCCGCAGGTGGAGGAGTACAGTATGCCGACCCTTCAGGAGCTCGGGTTGGCGCCGGGGGAAGCGGGCGTTTACGACTTCAGCGGCCTGAACAACCCCGCCACGGATGGAGGCAATCCGGTCACGATCTACAACCCTTATGCAACCGCCGCCAACTCCATGACGCCCGGCGCGCTGGCCAACGCGGCCGGAACGAGCATCACGCGGTCTCCATTCCTGATACCCAACCCCTTTTATGGAAGCACGTGTCCCACGTCGGTGGCGGGAGTTCCGGCGGGCACATTCTCCTGCAACACCACCTCGCCGTATATTCAAGGCATTCCCTCAAACATGGTGAATCCCATCGGGATGGCCATCGCACGAATGCTCCCGACGCCAAATCAGAACGGGGTCACCGCGCAAAATGCGACCCGCTATGGAACGGACGACTACGGCTTGCAGGCTTCCTCGGACCCGTTCCTCGGCAATGGCGAGGACCACTTCTATAATTTCGTCTCGCGTGTGGACCAGAATTTCGGCTCGAACGACCGCGTTTACGTCCGCTTCGGCAGCAACGACCGGCACCAGCAGAACGTCGGAACGCCGTTGACCGGCGTGGGGACCACCGGGCAGAATCCGCTGATCCGCGCCAACAAAGCCATTTCCGCGGATTGGACCAGAACCGTCAGCCCTACATTGGTCACCGATCTGCGTTTTTCCTTTTCGCGGTACATCGAAGCGTCGGACAGCACCGCCGATGCCAGCGTCACGCCGTCCGTCGTGGGTTTCCCGGCTTCCGTGGTCTCGCAAATCCCGGATCCGGCCGCGTTCGGCATCTACGGCATAACGAATTATCAAACGCTGGGGAAAGACGTCGCGAACACGAATTACACGAACACCAAGGCGCTGGCGGCGAAGGCCATCAAGGTTCTGGGCGCGCATTCGTTGAAGGCGGGCGTGGACTTCCGTTGGATCCAGGAGAACTTCGTCAACGTCGGCAATACGTTCGATCTGGGGTTCGGCGACACGTGGACGCAGCAGTCCTACAATACGGCGTCGTCTTCCAGCGGAGACGGCTTGGCCAGCCTGCTGTTGGGCCTGCCAACTTCGTTCGAGGCGGATAACCTGGCCAAACCCTCGTACTTGAGCACGTATTATGCAGGGTATGTTCAGGACGATTGGAGGGTGAACTCGCGCCTCAGCCTGACACTGGGGCTCCGTTACGACGTTTTTCCCGGCGTCACCGAGCGAGACGGCCAGTTGACGCACGGCTGGAACTCGAACCAGGTGAATCCGGCCAATGGGGCGGTGCAGTCGGCCATCGCGAATTTCGCGAAGGCCACAAGCGGCGGCGCGCCGCTGTATACGAGCGCGGAGATCGCCGCGTTTAACAACGCGTTCCCGAACGGCCTGCCGGCGTTGATGGGCGGGTACAGCTATGTTCCGAGCAGCAGTGGGAGAGACGGAATTACCGATTGGGGCGGCCTTCAGCCGCGGCTGGGAGTGGCGTACCGCGCAAGCCAAAAATTGGTGCTGCGCGGCGGGGCGGCGCGCTATATGGTCAACCCAACCAACGATTGGTATCAAAACCCGCCGCCTGGCTATAGCCAAAACACCTCCTACGGCACCACTTCGTTCTCGACCGGGACCCCGGTAGGGGGCATTCCCTTCGGCACGCCATGCACGGGCTCCAGCGCCGCGGGCTGCGCGGCAAATCTCCTGAGCAATCCATTCGCGTTCCTCTCGGGGGGTCTGCCTCTGCCTCCCGGGAACAGTCTCGCATCGCAAACGTTTTTGGGAGACTCCGTGAATTTCTTCAACCAGAAGTTCACGCCCGGCTGGGTGCTGGAATATTCAGCCGGCTTGCAATATGCATTACCCGCGGACTCCCGGATCGAGGTGAACTTTGTGGGCAATCGGGGATACCGGCTGGAAAGCAACAATTACTACAACGTGATTCCACTCAGCCTGCGGCAGCAGTGCGATCCGCTGGAAGGCGGCAATCCCAACGTGTGCAATACGGTGGTGCCGAACCCGTTTTATAACCTGCCGCAATTTGCGGGCAGCACTCTGGGCGGGAGTCCGACCACCACCGTGGCGCAGCTCGCCGTGCCCTATCCCGAGTTTGTCGGCACGACCGGGTCAACCACCAGCGGGGTTGAGAACGGCCTGAATCTTGGCGCGTCGTGGTACAAGGGCATGGAATTGACCTACACCATCCGGGCGCGCCAAGGCTTGACGCTATCGGCGGCATATACGCTTTCGCGCGCCACCGAGGCGGGCGGATTCCCTAGCTCCTCCGCCGGCAGCAACCAAAACAGCGATGCCGGACAATCCTATACCGACGTGCAGAAACAGATTCTGGAGCGCAGCCCGGCGCCGTACGACATCACCAATGTCGTCAAGATCAGCAGCGTGTATCAATTGCCGTTCGGCCGGAGCCGTCACTTCCTGAGCCACGCCAACCGGCTTTTGGACGCCATCGTGGGCGGGTGGGAGCACAACATGTTGATGCAATACAACTCCGGCCGCCCGTGGAACCTACCGTCCAATGTGCTGTTCTACCCGCGCAACGGGACGCCCGAAGCGGCTTCTTTGCCGGCCGCGTGGGGCGGACCGAACAATATCGTTCAGGGCGTGCGGCCGTGCGTCGGCGTGATGTCGTCCACCGGTACAGTCGCGCTGGAGTCGTACAGCACCGCCAATGGGAATCCTTACAATTGCACCGTCTCGAATGTCAACTTCATACAAATTCCCACCTCCATTTATGCGCCGGTTTCGGGCGCCGGATTGCGAACCAGCGATATCCGCACGGAGGGCGCGCTGGTAGCGGACATGTCGCTGGCCAAGACCTTCCACATCTGGGAGCGCGTCAGCTTCCAGTTCCGGGCGGAGGCGTTCAACGCGTTTAACACGCCATGGCTCGCCGCGGTGCAGTTCAACAGCACAATCACCAGCGCCAGCTTTGGCACGATTACGAAGTCCTCGTCGGAGAACGGATCGGCGTATCCGTCACGGGAAATTCAACTCGGATTCAAGCTGATCTTCTAGTGTAGTGTCCAACAAATAACTAGACAAGATAACCCGGCTCGCGTTATCCTGGGGCATGGGGAAGTCATGTCAGCTTTCGGAAGTGGAGCGGGACAAACTCCGGCAGTGGACGGCGGC
>Ga0181521_10000552_pt1 | contig 46293 bp, 32 predicted proteins | sample PEATcosm2014_Bin_32_FD_119764 | JGI IMG/M metagenome (GOLD analysis project Ga0181521, IMG submission 119764) | Peatland microbial communities from MTU Mesocosm Facility, Houghton, MI, USA - PEATcosm2014_Bin02_60_metaG | ecosystem: Environmental > Terrestrial > Soil > Wetlands > Peat | place...
CGCGGGCAATTGCAGAAGCTGGACAATCTCCCGCCGCTGGAGAAGCAGCGCTTGCTTCGGCTAGGAAACGAACTCTCCAGCCTGCCGCCGGACAAACAGCTTCTGGTGGATCGCCAGATGCGCGCCTATAACGCGCTTCCCGAGGACCGCCGGCGGATGATCGGGCCGGAGTTACAGATGTTGCGCCGGATGCCGGAAGACCGGCGGCTGGCGCGCATCATGAGCGAAGATTTCCGCACGAAGTACACGCCCGTCGAGCAGCAGATGATGATCGATATTTCGCAGTATTTGCCGATTCAGCGGTGAGCGGCACACCGTGCGGCGTGCGCCACTCCGCCCGAGCTGACGCCGGCCAAACCGCCAGAGCATGCCCTACCGTGCGAATCAGTCCCGCATTTCCATTTTCAGTATTGTTTTAAATCGAGAATTCTGCTACTTTTCTGAGACCAATAAGCTGCCGGTGTCCGGATTTGCGGCGCCGGGGAAAGCGGGCATCCCATGAAAAAGAGCGCACCCATCGCCGAAGTCGGCGGTCACTATCGCCAGATGCTGCTCGAGAAACGGCAAGAGGTCCTGGCCGGCCTGGGAACCAGGTTCGATACGTTGGCCGCCATGGGCCGCGTGGCGGAAGACGACCAGGCCAGCCTCTCGCACGACGAGTTTGTATCGCTGCGCCTCAACAGCCTGGATTACGGACAATTGCGTCTGGTAAACGAGGCGCTGGACCGCTTTGCTGCCGGCGACTACGGACTTTGCCTGGCTTGCGAAGAGCCCATCGCGCCCAAGCGTCTACAGGCCATTCCGTGGGCGCGTTATTGCGTGCAGTGCCAGGAAACGCGGGGGCGGGAGATGGATCGGGATTTGCCGGCGGGTGTGGTGGTTGGCAGGCGGTAGGTGGCGCCTGCCCCACCCCAACGGTTGAACTTAGACGTGCGCGTCCAGCATTTTTTGCACGTCGCCCTTGCCAATGGCGCCTACGCGCTGTTCCACCACTTGGCCGCCTTTGAAGAGCAGCAGCGTGGGAATGCCGCGAATGTTATACCGCATGGCGGTATTGCCGTTGGCGTCCACGTCCAATTTCCCTATTTTCGCTTTGCCGGCGTACTCGGAAGCCACGGTATCGATCGTGGGCGCCATCTGCCGGCAGGGGCCGCACCATTCGGCCCAAAAATCGACCAATACCGGCACCTCCGACCGCAGCACATCCTGGTCAAATGAAGCGTCGTTAAAGGTGAGTGTATTCTGACCTGCCATTTCGTCTCCCTAATGAATTAGAATCCCGCTTCGGCCAAAAGATTCAGGCCCCCTTCAGGAGCTTCCGGTACAAGGCGGAATAAGCGCCCGCCGAAGTTCTCCAGGAAAAATCCGCCAGCATGCCGCGGCGCATCATGGCGCGCCAGCTTTCCGGGTTCGCAAATGCTTCGATGGCGGTCCGGACGGCGTCCAACAGCGCCTGCCCGGAATACTCCCGGAACTTGAATCCCGTGCCTTCATCGATGGTATCATCCAGCCCGCCGGTGGCGCGAACCACGGGCACGGTACCGTATCGCAGGCTGTAAACCTGGTTCAGCCCGCACGGCTCGTAGCGGCTCGGCATGAGGAACATATCGGCGCCGGCTTCGATGCGGTGGGCCATCCCGTTATCGAACCCCACGCGCACGCCAATTCTTCCGGCATGCTCGCTTTGCAGGCGGACGAAGAGCTCTTCGTACTCGGGTTCGCCGGTTCCGAGAGCCACCAGGTAGGCATCCTGGGCGAGGATCGCGGGAATCGCCTCGGCCAGAATATCAGTTCCTTTTTGGCGTGTGAAGCGCGAAACGATTCCCAGCAGGGGCCGGTCCATGGCCTCGGGCGGCATTCCGAACTCGGCCAGCAACTGGCGTTTGCAGAGGCTTTTTCCGGAAAGGTCGTCCACCGTGTAGCGGGCCGGCAGCAGCGCATCGACATCGGGGCTCCATTCGGAATAATCGACGCCGTTGAGGATGCCGGTCAATACGTCCGCGCGCGCGCGCAGCGCGCCATCCAGGCCGAAGCCGTACTCGGGTGTCTGAATCTCGCGGGCGTAAGCCGGGCTGACGGTGTTCAACGCGTCGGCGAAAGAGATTCCCCCTTTGATATAGCTGACGCGCCCGAAGAACTCCATGCCGTCGGGGCGGTACACGCTGGGGTCGAGCGCCGCGTCGGCCAGGGCGGTCTTGGGGAAAAGGCCCTGATACCCGAGGTTGTGAATGGTAAACAGCGTGCGCACGCCGAGAAAGGTGGGATCGCTGGCAAACATGGTGTGCAGGTAAGGCGCCACCAGGCCCGCCTGCCAATCGTGGCACTGGAAAATCTCGGTGCGGAACAAGTGACGAGCCACCGCCAGCGCGGCGCGCGCCAGGACGGCGAAGCGGATGTGATTATCCGGATAATCCAAGCCCGCGTCGCCGTATAAGCCTTGGCGGTCGTAAAGCGGCGGGCAATCCACGAGATATAGCGGGTAAGCCTCGGCGGCCTGATAAATGGCGGTGTCATAGCGCGCCAGGCCGAGGTAGATGGGCAGCGCGTCGTAAACCCGCCGGGCGCCCTTCAGGTCGATGGAGCCGTAGCGCGGAATCACCACGGCGGCTTCGTCGCCAAAGGCGCGCAAAACCGCGGGCAAAGATCCAACGACATCGGCCAGGCCGCCGGTCTTCGCAAGCGGCGCGGCCTCCGAGGAGACCATCAGGACGCGGGCCACATTCGAATTGTAGCGTGTGGACGGTGGGGCGGAGAAAGCCAAGCGCCTGCTCCACTTGGCCCGCGGATGCTATGATCGCGACTGGCGGGGTACCGGTGAGCCGCGAAGAGGCGCTTCTTCAGCTTCGTGAAAGGATTGTGGCGTTCGCGGCATCTCATCTATCGAGAGACGCCGCCGAGGATCTGGCGCAGGAGGTGCTCATGCTGCTGCATGAAAAATACCGGCACCTCGAACGGGCGGAAGACCTGTTGCCCCTGTCGCTCAAGATCGTTCGTTTCAAAATCATGGCACTGCGGCGCAAGGCCGTGCGGCACGGGGAGTACACGCAGGTTTCGGTGACCGACATTCCGCTGCCGGACCTGGCTGCCAACCCGGCCGACCGCTTCGAGCGCAAGGAAATGCTGGACCGCCTGACGCGGGCCATCGCGCAATTGGGAGACCGCTGCCGGGAGCTGGTTCGTTTGAAACTGGAGGGACGAAGCTTTCCGGAGATTCAGGAGATCATGGGAGCGGCCCATATCAACACTGTGTATACCTGGGACAATCGGTGCCGCAAGCACCTGCTGGAATTGATGGGCGGAAGCTGGGAGGGGCCGCGGCGATGAAGCGCGAAGAGATCGCCAAACTGCTGGGCGGATACGCCACCGGCAACCTCACGCCGGACGAGGAGCGGGCGCTGTGCGAAGCCGCGCTGGAGGACCAGGGCCTGTTCGATGCGCTGGCGGGCGAGCAGGCGTTGCGCGACGTTTTGAGCGACCCGGCGGCGCGCGCGCACCTGCTGGCGGCCATGGAGCGTCCGCGGGCGCGGACTCGCTGGCTGGTCCCGGGCGCGGTGCTGGCGACGGCGGCGGCGCTAGTTCTGGCGGTGGCCGTTTTCCGCGCGGCGCACCAGCCGGTGCAGCCGGTGGCGACGGTGGCGGAAGTGCGGCGTCCCGAAGCCCTGCCGGCGCCGCCGGCCGCGCGGCCCAAACTGCCGGTGCAGCAACTTCCCGTGGGCGCCCCCGGGAACGCCGCCTCCGCGGCTGCGCCTCCCGCGCCGCCAGCCGCACCGCGGGCCGCGATTCGCAAAAACCCCGCCGAAGGTAAGCCCGCAGAGCCCGCGCCGCCGGCCGCGCGGCCCAAGCTGCCGGTGCAGCAACTTCCCGTGGGCGCCCCCGCGAACGTCACCTCCGCGGCTGCGCCTCCCGCGCCGCCGGCCGGGCAGCCGGCCGGGCAGCTTGCACCGCCCAACCCCGCGGCGGCGGCGCTGCATCCCATGGCAGGCAGAAAGGCTGCCCTAGCTACGTCCGGTTCGATCGCGCCGCCGCCCGCTGCGACCAATCCCGTGAGTGCGCTGCTTCCCATGGCCGGCGCGGGGGGCGCCCGGGTGGCCGATGCACAGGCCGCGCCTCCCGCACCGCCGGCCGCGCCGGTGGTACGGAGCGTCTCCACGGCGAGTCATTCGTTGCTGGATTCGAACGGCGTTTCTCCGGCCGCGCCCGCGCGCGTCTTGACGGCCGCCGGCGGAGGGCTGAAGTGGACCGTGCTGCGCCGCCAGCCGGATGGCTCCTACGCCCAGACCGCGCCCGGCCAGCTACACTCCGGCGATGCGGTGAAGCTGGCGATCACCCCGGATGCCGATGGTTTGCTGACGGTGACGCGAAATCAAGGCGCCAGTGCCACGACGCTGGTGAGGGCCGAAGCGGTGGAGCGGGGGAAACCCTTCGAGCTGCCCCTGCTTTCGGACAAGCCGGAAATCATGGTGCTGCGCGTCGAAATTTCGCCCCGCGGCGAGAAACAGGCGCCCACCCTCCAGACCATTAGGCTGGTGTTCCGGTAGCCCGCTCGCCGGTAGCCGCGGCAAGAAAACGGCGCGCCACCAGGGGCGCGTCGAACTGGCGCACCCACTCGGCCGAGGCCTGGCTCTGGCGGGCGCGGCCAGCGGCGGACAGGTACAGTTCGAGGATGGCTTCGGCCAGCGCCGCGGCGCTTTCCGGTTCGACCAGGAGCGCGTGCGGAGCTACTTCCGGAATGGCCGCGGCGCGCGCCGCCACGATGGCGTTGCCGGCGGCCATGGCCTCCAGCAGCACGATGCCGAAACCCTCCTGCACGCTGGGCAGGCAGAACAGGTGGGCGCGATTGTACTCGCCGGCCAGCGCGGGGCGCGAAACGTCTCCCAGCCAGGTGACCGTATCCTCCAGCCGCAGCTCGCCGGCCAGCCGGCGCCAGGGGCGGTTGCAAGGCCCGTCGCCCACGATGCGCACTTCCAACTGGGGAATGCGGGCGCGCAACTGGGCGGCCGCGCGCAGCAACAGGGGGATGCGTTTGCGCCGGTAGAACCGCCCGACGGAGAGCACCGTGAAGCGCCGGCTGGAAGCGGGGTGGTCCGCCAGCAGCCGTTTCCAGGCGTCCAGCTCGAGGGGCTCGGGAACCACCGCCGGCAGCTCGGACAAGCCATATAATTCGCAAGCGCGCCGGGCCGAATAGCGGCTGGTGACCACCACGCGCGCGGCGGCATGCACGTGCGCCCGCTCGCGGCGCGCCTGTATCCCCATGGTGAAGCGGGTGAGGCCGCGTTCGAACCCGAGCTCGTCGGCGATCACGCCCTTGAGGGCGGCCACATGGCCGTCGCCGGCGATGCGGTAGCCATCCAGGTCGAACCCCACCGTGAGATCGAACTCGCCGCTGGGGCGCAGCCCGCGATTGAACAGCAGGCGCTGCGCGGTGAAGACCGGCAGGCGCAGGCGGGGCGTTTCGATGGCCACGGAATGGCCCAGCGCCTGGAGGCCGCGCGCCAGCACCTGGATTCCCACGTAGGTGCCGCTGCCGCGTTGAATATCGAGCGGAGTGGAAGTGAGGAAACGGATGCGCATGGGTGGGGGCGGCGAGGCTCAGGGCAGCCGCACCACCATGATACCCACCTGCTTAGCGGCTTTGTAAGCCACACCCCACACCGCGTTGGCGCGCGCGTTGGCGCCCGCCAGGCGCGCCGTGCTTCCCGTGGGCGGGCCGAAGGAGGTCACTCCGGCGGGGTTCGCCACCACGACCGGATTGGCGGTCGCGAGGTCAAACACCACCACGCTCGACGCGCCGGTGGTCACGGCGCGCAGGGCGAGCTGGCGATCGACCATGCAGCACACGGTCGTGCCATCGCTCAATGCCTCCAGGGTGTCGAAGCCGGCGGGCACGCCGAACACGGTGGCCGCTTCGCCCGCCAGATCGAACAGCACGAATCCCTGGTCGCCGGCGGTCTTCTGAATGGTCTGCGCCAGCAGACTATTGATTTCCGGGACGGGCTGCAAGCCGGTGTCTTCGAACCCGCTCACACCGGCGGGAACGGCAATCGGGTAAGCGCTGCCGGAGGGCGCATCGAGCACATATAAGGTATCGGATGTGCCGTTGAGCGTGGGATCGAGGCGCACGCCGTAAATGTAATCGTTCAGGGAGGCCAGCGAGGTATCGGTTTTGGTGGACGGCACGCGCAATTGAGCCTGGTCCGGGAGGGGAACCGCGGCAATGGATTGAGCGGCCAGGTCCAGCAGCAGGAATCCGCTGCCGGCGCAGTTCGCCTGGTAGGCGGTCTGGAGGGATTGCGAGCCCGCCACCACCACCCCCCGCGTGAGGGTCAGGTTGAACAAGCGGATATCGGAAGTGCAGGACGCCGTGAACCACCCGCTGGGAAAAGGCAGCATAGTGGGGGCGGTGCCATCCAGAGGGAAGGCGAGGAACGCGTCTTGCGAGGCATCCGCCGCGCGCGCCAGCACATAAAAAAGATTGCCGGCCGAATCGAACTGGGCGGGCTCTTTGGGAGCGGCGGTTGCGGCGCGGGCGGGGGGCACGGCATCCAGAAGCGGCAGCCAACCGGCGGGGAAAGCGCTGGACGCCACCACCGCGCCGGTGTTATCGAGCACGGCGAATTGCGCGGTAGTGGGGGCCAGAGGGTCGTCGCCGGCAATCACCGCGGTCTGCCCTTGCGGGAGCGGAGCGGTGGCATAGATATTGGTCAAGCCGCCGACCGCTACGGGCGCGGCGGAGGCCGGACCCGCTCCCGCGGCGGTGGTGATTTGAACCTTGGCGGTGAGTGGATCGATGACCGCGGTCTGCGCCGGGCTGCCCGGCAGAGTGGCGGCAATCTCGGTAGTGGTGGCGGTCAAAACGGTGGCCGCCGAAGGCAGCGCAATCGAAACCGGGGCGCCGCTGGGGCTGAACAGTTCCACGGTGGAGCTGACGCCCGATTGGGCGTCGCCGGTGGCCGGGCCAATCAGCGCGCCGATGGAATCGGAATAGGCGGGAGCCACTAGCGGGAATACCGCTGCGCCGCTACTGGTAATGCAATCGCTAATGGCGGCGAAGTTTTTGCCGGCGAGGTCCACGGTGGCAGCCGGGTAGCAGCCATCGGATCCGCGAGCGGCCAGCGCCAGCAGGTAGTCGCCGCGCAGACCGGCGGTGGTCAGGCTGGCGATGGCGGGGGTTCCGTCGGGCAGCGCGAGGAATTCCACTTTGGGGTCGGCGAAGGGCTGGTAAACCGTCAGGTTGGCGGGTTGCTGGGCGGCCAGGAGGGTGATGACATCGCCCGCGCGCGCGTTGTCGGGCAGGGTGATGGCCACATCGAAGCCGCCGGGGGTGGTGGTGGAAGCGGCAGCCGCCAGTTTGGCGCGCAAGCCGCCGATATAGGCATTGAGGGCCGCTGCCGGCGCGGTGGGACTGCCGTCGGCCGGGACGTCGCCGGTGGCGATGGGAGGCCGGGTGGGGCCCAGGCCATCGGCCGGGGCGGTCACGGCGCCGTTGGCGATGGCGGCTTTGGGCGCTCCATAGCCCTGATCCTTTTGCGTTTGCACAGCCGGCGCGACCGTCGCGACGGTTACTTCGGCGGGCGCGCTGGAGCCTGAGCCGGTCTGCACGATGACGCCGGCGGGACCGGCCGTGGCGTCCTCCGGCACTTCCGCGATAATGATGCCGGCGGAAACCGAATACAGGGCCGCGGCAACGCCGCCGATGGTGACTTGGGAACCGCCCAACTGGGTGGGCCAAGGCGCCGCGGCAGCCGTCACGGCGGTGTTGGGGCCGAGGTTGAGGCCGTCGATTTCCACCAGCGATCCCGGGGCGACCGTGGAAGGCGCCGGTTGGCGTGTGTAGAAATTCACAACGCCTCGAGGCGCGATGACGGGCGTAGCCGGAGGCTGTCCCTGAGCGTAGAATGCCGCGATCAGGAGCAACAAGAAGCAGCGCATTTCAGTAACAATAGTATAAAGGACATCACAGTGCAGATAAATTGGCAGGCTCCAAAACCCGCTAGCCTGCCCGACAAAACTCGCGGGAAGGCGGTTTGCCTGTTAAGCGGCGGGCTGGATTCTTCGACTTGCCTGGCCATGGCGCGGCGCCAGGGTTACGAGTGCTACGCGTTGTCATTCGACTACGGGCAGCGGCACAAATTCGAGCTGGAAGCGGCGGCGCGCATAGCGGCGCATTTCGGCGCGGCGCGGCATATTGTGGCCAAGATCGGGTTGGACGCCTTCGGCGGCTCGGCTCTGACCGGCGATATCGCGGTGCCCAAGGGGCGCTGCGCCGCCGAAATGAATGAGGGAATTCCCATCACCTACGTTCCCGCGCGCAACACCATTTTTCTTTCTTTTGCGATGGCGTGGGCGGAAGTGCTGGAGAGCTCCGCTATTTTTATCGGGGTGAACGCGCTCGACTATTCGGGCTATCCGGATTGCCGCCCCGAGTTTCTGGAAGCCTTCGAGCGGCTGGCCAACCTGGCGACCAAAGCCGGGGTGGAAGGCCGCACGCGGCTGCGCATCCAGGCGCCGCTGTTGCGCATGAGCAAAGCGGAAATCGTGAAGGCCGCGCGGCAACTCGAGGTGCCGTTCGGGCTGACCCATAGCTGTTACGATCCGGGCGCGGGCGGCGCGCCCTGCGGCCAGTGCGATGCGTGCCTGTTGCGGCGCAAAGGTTTCGAAGAGGCGGGGATTGAAGATCGCTGAGCTGTTTTATTCGCTGCAAGGCGAAGGCGCGCTGGTGGGGGTGCCTTCGGTGTTCGTGCGCACCAGCGGCTGCAACCTGCGCTGCTCGTGGTGCGACACGCCTTACACTTCGTGGCAGCCGGAGGGGACGGATCTGTCGCTGGAGGAGATTGTGGGGGAAGCGCGCGCGCACGCGGCGCGCCACGTGGTGGTGACGGGCGGGGAACCGCTGATCGCCGCGCAGATCGTGGCGCTTACGGAACGGCTGCGCGCGGCGGGGCTGCACATTACCATCGAGACGGCGGGGACGGTTTTTCAGCCGGTGGCGTGCGATTTGATGAGCATCAGCCCCAAGCTGGCGAATTCCACGCCGGCGGGGCGGTTCGGCGGGCAACACGAGCGGCTGCGCTACCAGCCGGAGGTGCTTCGGCAGTTGATGCGGCGGTACCCCTACCAATTGAAATTCGTGATCGCCGCGCCGGAAGATATGGCCGAAGTGGGGGTGGTGCTGGAGGAGACGGGAGCGGACCGGGAGCGGGTGATGCTGATGCCGGAGGGGACCGAGCCGGAGAAGCTGCGCGAGCGGAGCGTGTGGCTGGCGGAAATTTGCAAAGAAGAGAATTTGCGGTTCAGCCCGCGTCTGCACGTGGAGATTTGGGGCAACCGGCGGGGGGTATAGGCGAAATTTTCTTTATGGTTATTGAATTGCTCGGCCGATATGTAGAGGTGAGGAGGCACACTTATGATGGTCGCAGCGGGGCTAGCGGTTTTAGTGGTTTTTTGCCTGTTATTGTCGATGGTGCAGACGCCGCCCGAGATCGGCCGTTGACACAGCGGCGGGCAAAATTGACACATTCCCACCCCCCATTCCCTTAGGCGTTTCGACCCTGATATACTAAGCAATTGAACCACAATGCCGAAACGCACCTTCCAACCGAATAATCGTCACCGCGCGAAGACGCACGGATTTTTGAGCCGCATGGAAACCAAGAATGGCCGTGCGGTGCTTTCCCGCCGCCGCGCGCGCGGCCGCAAAAAGCTGACTGTCAGTAGCGAGAGGTAGTGGCACCATCTCTGGTTTTCCGAAACGTGTCCGCCTGCTGCGATCCCAAGATTTTCGAAGAGTTTACGACGCCGGCTCGAAGTTCACGAGCCCGCTCTTCGCGGCATTTTGCGTGCGCGAGCCCGAGGCCGGTGCAGCGCGCATCGGCTTTACCGTACCACGCGCCGTGGGCAAGGCCGTGGTGCGCAATCGTATCCGGCGGCGCTTCCGGGAGGCTGTCCGTTTTTCTCTCGATCGGCTGAACCCACAGTGGTCCATCGTCATCAATCCGCGACGCAAATCCCTGGAGGCTCCCTTCGCGGAGATCCGGCGCGAGATCGAGCGTCTCTTTCTCCGCTGCAATGGATCTTAGTGCAAGTCCTTCGCGTATATAAGGTTTGTGTTTCCCCCTGGCTTCCTTCGGCGTGCCGTTTTTATCCGAGCTGTTCGGAATATATGCGGGAAGCCGTGGAGCGTCATGGCGCCGCCAGGGGAGTTTGGATGGGGCTGCGCCGCCTGGCGCGCTGCCATCCGTTTCATGCCGGCGGCATCGATCCCGTCCGGTAACGAGTTCGCAACGGAATTTTACCGATGGCCGAATCTGTGAATGGCGGGAGTGGCAACCAACCGCCCAAAGAAATGTCGATGGAGATCCGGCTACTGCTGGCCTTCATTCTGATGGGGGTGGTGATGTTCGTCACCCCCTACCTGTTTAAGACCACGCCCCCTCCGGCGCAGCCCAAGCAGACGGCGGCGGCGCCGGCTGCGCCCAGCCAGTCCAACCAGCCCAACGCGCCCGCGGCGGCTGCCAAAGAGCAGCCGGCAGAGGCAACTCCCGCCGAAACCTCCGCGTTGGGTCCGGCCACGACCAAGCCCACGCAGCAGGAGGTTTTGCCTGTCCTGGTCATCGCGACCAACAAGTACCGGGTGGTTTTCAGCAACCAGGGGGCGAACGTACGCAGTTGGCAGCTCAAGGGGTATAAGGGCAACGACGACAAGCCGCTCGAGCTGACCAACACGGCCGTCAGCACGGACTATCCGTTTTCGCTTTATTTTCCGTCGCAGCAGCCTACCAGCAAGGTCAATTGGACCTACTACCAGCAGCAAGTGGATGCCGACGGTTTGGGGGTGTCGTTCGATTTCTCCGACGGTCACACGGTGGTGCACAAACAGTTCCGCTTCGAAAAGGCCAGCTACCTGGTTCAGGTTTCGAGCAGCGTGACGGTGGACGGCAAGCCGATTACGAACCTGATCGAGTGGCGCGGAGGTTTCGGAGACCTTACCGTTCCCAGCCCCGCCAGCACGCAGAGCACGCTGTATTTCAACGTGCCGGACAACAAGCTGGTGGAACTGCACGCCAGCGCGGCCAAGAACGGTCCGGCGACGGCCAGCGGCAATTTCTCTTTCGCCGGGGTGGCCGACAGCTTTTTCGCCGCCGTTTTTCTGCCGCAGGGAAGCAACCTGCAGATGCAGGAGGTGACTTTCTCCGACACGGTGCGAACGGTTTTGTCGGAAAAGCCGGTGGCGTTGAGCGGCGTCGCGGTTTCCGATGGCGATGACAACCGCTTCCAGTTATTTGTCGGCCCGAAAGACGTGGATCTGCTCAAAAAGGTCAACCCCAAGCTGGAGCAGGTGGTGGATTTCGGATGGTTTTCGTTCCTGGCCAAGCCGCTGTTCCTGATCGTGAACTGGATGAACGACAGCTTCATCCATAACTTCGGCTGGGCCATCGTGCTGGTTACCGTGGTCATCAACATGATCATGTTCCCGCTGAAGCTTTCGAACATGAAGTCGATGCGGAAGATGCAGGCGCTGAAGCCGCAGATCGACGAAATCAACAAGAAGTACCGCGATATCGGCATGCGCAGTCCGAAAAAAGCGGAACAGAACCAGGAGGTCATGGACCTCTATAAGAAGTATGGCGTCAATCCCATGGGCGGCTGCGTCCCCATGCTGCTGCAGGTGCCGTTCTTCTTCGCATTCTATAAGGTGGTGCGGGTTTCGGTGGAGATGCGCGGCGCGTCGTGGCTGTGGGTGCCGGATCTTTCGCAAGCCGAGCCGTGGCCCATCAAGGTTCTGCCCATCGTAATGATTGCGAGCCAGTTCTTCATGCAGAAGATGACGCCGCAGCCCAACCAGGATCCCAACCAGGCCAAGATGATGATGATGATGCCGCTGATCTTCGGCGTGATGTTCTACAATTTCCCGAGCGGCCTGGTGTTATACTACTTGACCAGCAATCTGGTGAATATGGGGCAGCAGTGGTTCTTCAATCACACCGAAGCGGCGGTGGAAGCGGCGCGCAGCGTGGAACCGCCCAAGAAAAAAACCGGCAGGAAATAGCCCGTGACAGAGCGAAAATACTCGGCGGCCGGCATCGGCTCCAAAATAGACGGCCTTTTGCGGCTCACCCTCCGCAACGGAGGTTTTCAGGTGAATTACGAAATCACCGACAGCGAGGTTTCGGACGAGGATTTCGAAACGCCGGATATCGTGGTGAAGTTCTCCGGGCGCGATGTGGACGTGCTGCTGAGCAACCGCGCGGAGCTGCTGCTGGCGCTGGAGCACGTCACCATGGAAATGCTGCGCCTGCCGAGCGAGGACCATTCGCGCATTTCCTTCGATGCCAACGATTACCGCTTGTTGCGCATCGAAGAGCTGCGGCTGAGCGCGCAGACGGCGGCGGAGAAAGTGAAACGCACGGGAGCGCCGTTCCGTTTTAACCCCATGAACAGCCGCGAGCGGCGCGTGATTCACCTGGCTTTGCGGAACGAACCGGAAGTGCGCAGCGAAAGTTTGGGCTCGGGGCCGCAGCGGCAGGTGGTGGTGTATCCGGCGGGGATGGCGAGCCTTCCCGAGCCGCCGCGCGATTTCGAACCGCGGCGGGGCGGCGGCGGGCCGAGGCCGCGCAGCGCGCGGCGATAGTCAGGACATCCGGCTTGGCGGGTTGCCAACCCGCCGCAGGCTGACAGCCTGCCCTACAAAGCATGCGACTGACCGACACCATTGCCGCGATTTCCACGCCCGCGGGGCGCGGGGGATTGGGGGTGGTGCGGATATCCGGGCCCGCGGCGGCGGAAATCGCTCGGCGGATTCTGCGCGTTTCGCCATTGACGCACGCGCAGGCGCGGTTGGGGTCGCTGCTGGACCGCGAGGGGCGCGTGGTCGATCGCGTCATGGCGACGTTTTTCCAGGCGCCGCATTCTTACACCGCCGAGTGCGTAGTGGAAATCTCCTGCCACGGCTCGCCGGTTGTGCTGCGGCTGGCCGTGGAGCGGGCGCTGGAGTGCGGCGCGCGGCTGGCCGAGCCGGGCGAGTTCACCCTGCGCGCGTTCCTCAACGGGCGCATCGATCTGCCGCAAGCCGAAGCCGTGCGCGACCTGATCGACGCCACCACGCTTTACCAGGCGCGCATTGCCGCGCAGCAGATCGGCGGCTCGGTTTCGCGGCGCATCGCGCCGTTCAAGGAACGGCTGGTGGAGTTGATCGCGCTGCTGGAGGCGGGAATCGATTTTGCGGAAGACGATGTAAGCGTGGCATCGAGCGCCGAGATCGAGAGGCGGATCGCGCCCATTCTGGATGGCGTGCGGCAACTTGCCGATAGCTTTCAGTATGGCGGGATGGTGCGCAGCGGCTTCACGCTGGCGATTGTAGGACGGCCGAACGTGGGCAAGAGCAGCCTGTTCAACCGGCTGCTGGAGCAGGACCGCGCCATTGTCACGGAGATTCCCGGGACTACGCGGGATTTGGTTTCGGAAACCGCGGCCATCGGCGGGATTCCCGTGAAGCTGTACGATACGGCGGGGATTCGCCAGTCGTCCGAAACGGTGGAAGCGCTGGGCATCGAGCGCAGTTTTCAAGCCATGGCGGACGCGGATTTGACGCTGGTGGTGGTGGATGCTTCCGGGCCTTTGGACGAGGAGGATCGGGCATTGATCGAGCGCGCGTCGCAACAGGGGCGGCACCTGGTGGTGAGGAACAAGAGAGACCTGGCGCCGGAGTGCGCGGGCGGCGTTTCGGCTTTGACCGGGGAGGGTATGGACGGATTGCGCGCGGCGATTCTGGCGGCGCTGGCTCCCGCGGGCGCATTCGAGCAGGAGACGGGATTCATTACCAGCCTGCGGCACGAGCGGCTGCTGCGCGAAGCTTACAACTACCTGGAGAAGGCGCGCGGCGCGGCGCGGGCGGGCATCCCGCACGAAATGCTGCTGCTGGATCTGTATGGCGCTTTGCGGCCGCTGGACGGGATCACCGGGGCGACCACGGCGGACGATATTCTGAACCGGATTTTTTCGACGTTTTGCATTGGAAAGTAGGGAAGGCGTCCGGAGGCGCCGGTAAACAACCGGCGCGCAGGATGACATCCTGTCAAGGCAAAGTAGAAATGTCCTATTTTGGCGCAACGCGGCGCTTCAGCCCTGATGCGTGCCGGGCCTGCCATTCCCTCCATCAACATTCTTTTGCATCGCGGCCAGCCGTCAAGGCTACCCTCTGGCGCAAAGGCGGGCGGCCTTGACGGCACCAGGCCGCGATGCCGGAAGAATTCCTGAGAAGAGGGAATGGCAGGATGTGCACTGGCTGGTGGGCGCCCAAAATAGGACATTTCTACTTTGCCGAAAAATAGGACATTTCTACTTTGCTCCGACAGCGCAGGATGACATCCTGCCCCACGGGGTTAGTAAGGTATAATTTCGGCCAGTTATGCGCGCTATGAAATGTTCGATTCCTGCGGTCCTGTTTGCCGCGGCGGCGTTTTCGCAAACGCTGCCGGCCGGGGTTCAGAAAGTTACTTCGGTGGAAGGGATCACCGAATACGCTTATCCCAACGGACTGCGCGTCCTCTTATTCCCCGACGAATCCAAGCCCAAGCTGACGGTGAATATCACCTACCTGGTGGGCTCGCGTCACGAAGGCAACGGCGAAACCGGCATGGCGCACCTGATGGAGCACATGCTGTTCCTGCGCAGCAAAAACGGGCGCGACGTGAAAAAAGACCTGACCGACCACGGGGCGTCCTGGAACGGGACCACCTGGTACGACCGCACCAACTACTTCGAAACGGTTCCCGCGAGCGACGAAAATCTGCGCTGGGCGATCGCGCTGGAAGCCGAGCGCATGGTGAATATGCGGATCGAAAAAGAGCTGCTGGACAAGGAAATGACGGTGGTGCGCAACGAATTCGAGATGGGCGAGAACAGCCCGCTGAACGTTCTGTACCAGCGCGCGCTGGAGGCGTCGTTCATCTTCCACAGCTATGGCAAGCCCACCATCGGCAGCCGCTCGGATATCGAGCACGTGCCGATCGAACGGCTGGAAGCGTTCTATCACAAGTTCTACCAGCCGGACAACGCGCTTCTGACGATCGCCGGCAACTTCGACGAAGGGAAGGCGCTGTCGCTGGCGGCGGCGTCTTTCAACCCGATTCCCAAGCCCACGCGTGTGCTGCCGGTGACGTATACGGTCGAGCCGCCGCAGGATGGAGAGCGCCAGGTGATGCTGCGGCGCGTGGGAGACAACCAGGCGATCCTCACGGTTTTCCATACGCCCGCCGCGGCGCATCCGGATACGGCCGCGCTGGAAGTGCTCTCGACGGTGCTGGGCGATACTCCCAGCGGCCGGCTCTATAAGGCGCTGGTGGAAAGCAAGAAAGCGGTGAACGTAGGGGCGGGCCAGCAGGAGATGCACGACCCGGGCTTCTTCATCGCGGAGGTCCTTCTGCGCCAGGATCAATCCATGGACGACGCGCGCGACGCGATGCTGAAGACCATCTCGGGGGTGGCCGCCGAGCCGCCCAGCAAGGAAGAAGTGGAGCGCGCCAAGAACAAAATCCTGAAGCAAATCGACCTGGAACTGACCAACACCGAGCAGATCGGCGTGGCCATCAGCGAATTCGCGGCATCCGGCGACTGGCGGCTGCTGTTCCTTTCGCGCGACCGCATCAAAGCCGTCACGCCGGAAGATGTGACGCGCGTGGCAAAGGCTTATTTGAAGGACAGCAATCGCACGCTGGCCATGTTCGTTCCCACCAAGACTCCCGACCGCGCCGAGATTCCCGCCGCGCCCGATCCGGCCACGGTGCTGAAAGGCTACACGGGCGGGGCTGTGATGGCGAAGGGCGAAGCGTTTTCTCCCACGCCCGCCAACATCGAAGCGCGCGCGATCCGCGCGAAATTGCCCAGCGGGCTGCGCATGGTTTTGCTGCCGAAGAAGAATCGCGGGGGCGAAGTGATGGCCAGCATCCGGCTGGATTTCGCCGGCGAGCAATCCGTGATGGGGCGGACGTTTGCCGCCAACATGACCGGCAACATGCTGATCCGCGGCACGAAGACCAAGACGCGCGAGCAGATTCAGGATGAGCTGGACCGCCTGAAGACGCGCGCCACGGTGAGCGGCAATGCGATCAGCGCCACCGCGACCATCGTGACCACGGAAGAGAATTTGCCCGGGGCGCTGCGCCTGGTGGCCGAAGTACTGCGGCAGCCGGGGTTTCCGCAGCGCGAATTCGACCAGCTCATCCAGCAGCAGATTGCGGCGGTGGAAAACAGCAAGAGCGATCCGCAGTTTCTGGCGAGCAACGAACTGCAGCGGCATTTGAATCCGTTCCCGCGCGGCCATTTCCGGTATGTCTCGACGCCCGACGAGCGCATCGAAGACTTGAAGAAAGTCACGCTGGAGCAGGTGAACCAGTTCTATAAAGATTTCTACGGCGCTTCCGACGCCAAGGTGACGGTTTCGGGCCAGTTCGACGCGGCGCAGGTGCAGAAACTGGTGGCCGAGCTGTTGGGCGATTGGAAGAGCCCGGCGAAGTACGCGCGCATTCGTTATGACTACCGGCAGATTGCGCCGGCCGATCAAAAGATCGAAACGCCGGACAAGCAGAATTCCATGTTCGCGGCGGGCGAGAAGGTGAAGATGAGCGACGACGACCCGGATTACGCGGCCATGCAAGTGGCCAATTTCATATTTGGAGGGTCGGGGGCGTCGCGCATCTTCAAACGCATCCGCGATAAAGAAGGATACAGCTACGGGGTTTTCTCGGGCTTCAGCGCGCCCGAATTGGACGATGGGGGAACGTTTGCCGTGCAGGCCATCTGCGCGCCGCAAAACGCGCCCAAGGTGGAGGCCAGCTTGAAAGACGAACTGGCGCGCGCGCTGAAGGACGGGTTTACCGCGCAGGAAGTGGCCGACGCCAAGAAGGCGTGGATGGACGAACGCATGGTGATGCGCACGCAGGAGGCGGCATTGGTGAATCTGCTGGCGCAGCGCGAGCGCTTCGACCGGACCATGAAATGGGACGAGGCGCTGGAAGCCAAAGTGGCCGCGGCGACGCCGGAGCAGGTGAGCGCGGCGTTCCGAAGGCACATCGATGCGAGCGCTTTGGTGATTGTGAAGGCGGGGGATTTTAAGAAGGCGGGGGTTTACCAGTAGGTCCGGCGGCGCCGGTAAACAACCGGCGCGCAGGATGACATCCTGCCCTACTAAGTTTCGAAGATGAGGCTGGAGCAGGTGAGGCCGGCTTCGGCTTTCATCAGTTCGGAAATATCCAGGGCGCGGACGCGGTAGCCGGCGCGCGCGAGGAGTTCGGCGGTGCGCGGATAGGCGGAGGGAATCAGCAGCGTGCCGTCGATGGAAAGGGTGTTGCCTGCCCAGGGCTCCTGGGGCGCCACGTCAATCACTCGCAAGCCTGCCAGCGGCGCCATATCGAGCATGGCTCGATTGGCCACAATGGCATCGCCGCCCAGGGGGGTGCAGGCGGATTTCAGATGCAGGCAGCCTTTCACCCGGACGGGAACCACCGTGTAGCCGAACTCTTCGGTAAGGGCGCCGAGCTGCTCGATGCCCTGGGAATTGGTGCGGGCCGAGAGGCCGGCGAACAGGCGGCGGCCGATGCGCATCACGTCTCCGCCTTCGAGCGTGGCGGGTTCGCTCATCCAGCGCAGGGGACGGAAGGCGCACAGGGCTTCGGCCAGGGATTCGCTCTCGGGGCGGCGCGAGAGCGCGCCCATGCGGGTCATGACGGCGATTTCGTCGAGGACCACGGCGGGGTCTTCGACGAATACGGAATCGGGAAGGTCCGGCTGGGGCGGCAGCGAAGTCACTGCGAGGCCTGCTTCGGCCAGCGCGCGCTGGTAGGCCTGGTGCTGCGCGGCGGCTTTGGCGACATCGATTTCCACGCGCGCGAGGACGTGCAATTCGCATTGTCCGATGGCGGGGCTGACCGCTCGCGTAATGGCTTTCAACATGCTGGTATCCTCTTAGTTTATGGCTGACAACGCTACCGCTCCCGACCGCCGGATGGGTTTCGCGACCCGCTCCCTGCACGCCGGCCACACGCCCGATAGGGCGAGCCTGGCGCGCGCCGTTCCTATTTATCAAAGCACGTCTTTCGTGTTCGAAGATTCCCAGCACGCGGCCGATCTGTTCGCGCTGCGGAAGTTCGGCAATATCTACAGCCGCATCATGAATCCGACGACCGATGTTTTCGAGCAGCGCGTGGCGGCGCTGGAGGGCGGCATCGGCGGCCTGGCGACCGCCAGCGGGCAGGCGGCGCAGTTCCTTTCGCTGACCAGCCTGGCGGGGATGGGCGACGAGATCGTGGCGTCCAGCACGCTCTACGGCGGCACCTACACGCAGTTCGACGTCAGCTTCCGCCGGCTGGGAATCGACGTGAAGTTCGTCGAGCCGGACGATCCCGAAAATTTCCGCAAGGCCATTACCAGCAGGACGCGCGCGGTTTACGGGGAGACCATCGCCAACCCGCGCATGAACGTGCTGGATATCGAGGCGGTGGCGGAAGTGGCGCACGAAGCGGGCGTGCCGCTGGTGATCGATAACACGATGGCATCGCCGTACCTGTGCCGGCCGATCGAGCACGGCGCGGATATCGTGCTGCACTCGGCGACGAAATTTCTGGGCGGGCATGGAACGTCCATCGGCGGCATCATTATCGATAGCGGCAAATTCCAGTGGAGCGACAAATATCCCGCCATCACCGAGCCCAGCCCCGGCTATCACGGCATGAAATTCGCCGAGGTATTCGGTCCCATGGCGTACATCGTCAAGGTGCGGGTGGAAGGGCTGCGCGATTTCGGCCCGTGCATCAGCCCGTTCAATTCGTTCCTGTTCATTCAGGGAATCGAAACGCTCCCCCTGCGCATGGACCGGCATAGCCGCAACGCGCTGCAAGTGGCCGAATGGCTGGAAAAGCAGGCGGCGATTTCGTGGGTGAAATATCCGGGATTGCAATCCAGCCCGTATCACAAGCTGGCGCGGAAGTATTTGCCGAAGGGGCAAGGCTCGATTGTGACGTTTGGCATCAAGGGGGGGATCGAGGCGGGGAGAAAGCTGATCGATTCGGTGAAGCTGTTCTCGCACCTGGCGAACCTGGGCGACGCCAAGAGCCTGATCATTCACCCGGCGTCCACCACGCACCAGCAGTTGAGCGACGAGCAGCAACTGGAAGCCGGGGTGAGCAAGGACCTGGTGCGGATATCGGTGGGGATCGAAGACGTGGAAGATATTATCTGGGATTTGGAACAGGCCATCGGGGCTTCGCAAAAGGCGGGTTAACAACCCGCCGCAGGTTGCCAACCTGCCCCACGCGGTAAAATATCAGGCACCATGTCTTTCCGCACGCCTTTCCGCGCGGTCGTGTGTTTGTTCACGGCCGCGGTGTTCTGCTGCGCGTTTGCGCAACCGGGGAAACGTCCCATCAACCATCGCGATTACGATAGCTGGCGTTCCATCGCCGGGCAGCAGCTTTCGCCGGACGGAAGATTTCTAATCTACGCGGTGTTCCCGCAGGAAGGCGACGGCGAAGTGATCGTTCGCGGCCTGGCGACGGGGAAGGAATCGCATCACGCGGCGGGCGAGCGTCCGGCGCCGGCGCCGGCGGCGGATGCCGAAGAAGGGCCGCCGCAGGCGCGCAACGTGACGATGGCGATATCGGCGGACAGCCGCGTGCTGGCTTTTAGCGCGTTCGCGCCGCGGGCGGATGTGGAGAAGGCCAAGAAGGACAAGAAGCCCGCGCCCAAGGATTCGCTGGTGATTGTGGAACTGGCATCGGGCAAGGAAACGCGCATCGAGCGGGTGCGGCGTTTCCAGATGGCGGAGAAGAACGCTGCGCTGCTGGTGTATTCGAAGGAAGCGCCGGACGCCCCGGCGGGAGCGGGCGCGCCGGCGGCGGCCGAGCCCGGCGATGGCGACCAACAGGGCGGGCGCGGCGGTCGCGGAGGCGGCGGCGCGGGGCGCGGCGGCGCGCGTCCGGAATTCGGCACCGAGATGGTGGTGCGCGGCCTGGCGGACGGCAGCGAACACAGCGTGCCGGACGTAGCCGAATTCATCCTGAGCGACGACGGGCAGGACCTGGTATGGGCGGTTGCGGCGCACGATGCGGGCAAGAACGGCGTGTTCCTGGCGCGGCCGGCGTTATCCGGCGTGGGCGTTTCGCTGCTGGCGGGCAAAGGAAAATATCTCAAGCTGGCGTGGGACGAAAAGCAAACGCAGGCGGCGTTCCTGAGCGATCGCGACGATGCGGCTGCCAAGCAGCCCAAGTGGAAGATTTATCGCTGGGAGCGCGGCGGCACGGCGGCGGCGGAGCTGGTTTCGGGCGAAACGCCGGGTTTCCGCAAGGAGTTCGCCATCAGCGACAAAGGCACGCTGGGGTTTTCGCGGGATGGCTTGAGCGTGATTTTCGGGGTAGCGCCTCCGGGCGCGGCTCCGGCTCCGGCCGCGGCCGCCGGCACAGCCGACGATAAAGCCGTGGTGGACCTCTGGTCTTACAAAGACGATTACCTGCAATCCATGCAGAAAGTGACGGCGGCGCGCGATCGCAACCGCACCTTCACGGCGGAGTACTCCATTGCCTCGCACAAGGTGACGCAGTTGGGGGATAGCGAAGTGGAGCAGGTGGCGCTGAGCGACAACCCGCAATGGGCGCTGGGCTCGGACAATCGCGCGTACCGGCGCATGAACGATTACGACGAGCACTATGCGGACGCTTACCTGATCGATGCGGCCACCGGCGCGCGCACGCTGCTGTTGAAGAAACATCACGGGACGGCCGCGCTTTCGCCGGACGGCCGCTACGTGCTGGAGTTCGACGGGCGCGACTGGAGCACGATTGCGGTGCCCGGCGGCAAGGCCGTGAACCTGACGGCCAACCTGCCGGTGAAGTTCTTCAACGAAGACCTGGATACGCCGAGCGCTCCGGGAGCTTATGGGACGGGCGGCTGGACCAAGGATGGGAAAGCGGTTCTGCTGTACGACAAATACGACGTATGGCGCATGGCGCCGGACGGATCTTCGTCCGCGGATCTTACGGCGGGCTACGGGCGGGCGCACGAATTGCGGCTGCGCGTGGTGCGGCCGGATGTGGATCCGCACGACCGCGGAATCGACCCGGCCAAGCCGCTGCTCCTCGAAGGCGAGAGTTTGAAGACCTGGGAGACGGGATTCTTCCGCGCCGGCATGGAAGGCGGCGCGCCGAAGAAACTGGTGTTTGCGGCGAAGTATTACACCGCGCCGGTGAAGGCCAAGAACGCCGATGTATACCTGTTGAGCGAGCAGACATTTTCCGAATTCCCGGACCTGGTGATTACCGACGGTACGTTCCAGGAGATGCGCAAGGTCAGCAACGTCAATCCGCAAAAAGAGGAGTTGCTGTGGGGCGCCAGCGAGCTGGTTGCGTTCAAGAACGCCGACGGGGCGCCGCTGAACGCGGCGTTGTACAAGCCGGAAAATTTCGATCCGCACAAAAAGTACCCGATGCTGGTATACATCTACGAAAAGCTGACCGACCGGTTGAATCATTTCGTGGATCCCAAGCCGGGGCACAGCATCAACATCACGTACTACGTGAGCAACGGGTATCTGGTGCTGACGCCCGACATCGTCTACACGGTGGGATATCCGGGGCAGAGCGCGCTGAAGTGCGTGCTGCCGGCGGTGCAGGCGGTGGTGGACAAGGGCTTCGTGAACGAAAACGCGATCGGGATTCAGGGGCATAGCTGGGGCGGCTACCAGATCGCTTACATGATCACGCAGACCAACCGCTTCCGCGCGGCGGAGGCGGGCGCGCCGGTGGCCGATATGATCAGCGCGTACGACGGGATTCGCTGGGGCACGGGGATTACGCGGCAATTCCAGTACGAGCACACGCAGAGCCGCATTGGAGGCTCGATCTGGCAGTATCCGACGCGCTTCATCGAAAATTCGCCGATCTTCTGGGCGGACCGGGTGCAGACTCCGCTGATGATTTTGCAGAACGATGGCGACGATGCGGTGCCGTGGTATCAGGGGCTGGAATACTTTCTGGCGCTGCGCAGGCTGGGCAAGGAAGTGTACCTGTTCAACTACAACGGCGAGCCGCATCATTTGAACAAGCGGCCCAACCAGAAGGACTATACCATTCGCATGCAGGAGTTCTTCGATCATTACTTGAAGGGCGCGCCGGCGCCGGAGTGGATGGAGAAGGGCGTGCCGTATCTGGAGCGGGACAAGACGGAATTGTCGGGGATGGGGCGGTAGGGTAGGCTGGGGGCCCGGCTGGACCGGTTGGCAACCGGTCCGCAGGTTGACAACCTGCCCTACAGGGGTGCAATGGGATTCGAAGGTAAGCGGGTATTGGCGTTCGAGAGCCGGCGCGGCGCGGAGATGGGGGAGTTGATCCGCAAGCAGGGCGGGGAAGCGTTCGTGGCTCCGGCCATGCGGGAGGTTCCGCTGGCGGAGGACGCGGCCATTTTCCGATTTACCGAACGATTCTTCGCGGGCGAATTCGATTTGATGGCGCTGCTCACGGGGGTGGGGACGCGCCAGTTGAATCGCATGCTGGCGGAGCGCTATGGCGAGACGGCGTTCGCCGATCAACTGCGGCGGATGGCGGTGGTGGTGCGCGGTCCCAAGCCGCTGGCGGCGCTGCGCGAGATGGGGGTGCCGGCGGCAGCGGTGGCGCCGGAGCCCAATACCTGGCGGGAGTTGCTGCAAGTGATGGAAGGCCGCGCGGAGAAGCGCATTGCGGTGCAGGAATATGGGCGATCGAATGAGGAATTGCTGGATGCGCTGCGGGCCCGCGGAGCGGAGGTGACGCCGGTGCGCGTGTACCGATACGGCCTGCCCGAGGATGCGGAACCGCTGCGGGAAGCCGCGCGGCGATTGAGCGCGGGCGACTTCGACGCGGCGCTGTTCACGACGGCGGTGCAGATCGTACACCTGGCGCGGGTGGCGCGCGAACAGGGGATCGAAGAGGAGGCGCTGGCGGGGTTGCGGTGCTTGATGGTCGCATCCATCGGGCCAACCACCACGGAAGCGCTGGAAGAATTCGGCGTGCATCCGGCCATGGAGCCATCGCATCCCAAGATGGGAATTCTGGTGCGCGAAGCGGCGCAGCGCCTAAGCGACGAATAGCAGGCCGGCGAGGCGCTTGCCATCGGCCACTTCGCGAAGCGCGGTTTCCCGGCAAGCGTAACCGCGCGCGTGCATGGCCAGCAGGAGTTCCTGGCGCGGCACCAGCGTGGGATGGCCGGTTTCGACGGCCTTGGCAATGGACGGGGGCAGAGGCCGGCCGGGAGTCACGGCCGCGGTCATGCCGGGGGGATTTTCCTGCAGGATGATGCCGCACGCCCGCGGCCGCAGGGCGGCGAAGGCTGCGACTCCGCGGCGCCAGTCGATGTGCTCGAGCAGCAGCGTGGAAAGGAGCAGATCGGGCCCCGGTGGAAGCGCGGTGGACTCGATATCGTCCTCCATAATCGCGGCGTCGAGACGATGCGTGGCCAGGCGCTCTCGCAGACGCGAAAGGAACGTGGGATTCAGATCGGCGAAGGTGAGCCGGTAGGGACGAAAGACTGCGGGGTCCAGAAAATCGAACATCTGGCCGGTTCCGGCTCCGGCGATGGTGACGCGGCTGCCCGTGGGCAGCGATGCCCGCTCGATGAACCAGGCGGTGAGGACGGCGGCGGCTTGGGCTTGGCCGATGGACGCCATGTGCGCATCGTAATCGCCGGCGGTGACGATTTCGGTCCAGGCGCGGCGTAGGGCGGGGTCCATGCTTCAGGGTAACCCGGGCTAAGATAGCCTTGTGCCCCGGAAAAAGACGCTGGCGGCGCAGGTGGGCGAATACACGGCGCTGGCTCTCCTGCTGCCCATCTCGACGTTTGTGGGATACGGGCTGGGATATTTGCTGGACAGACTTTTTCACACGCATTTTCTGTACCTGGTATTTCTGCTGTTCGGGATCGCCTCCGGATTGATCCAGGTGATTCGCGAACTGGCGCGCGACCCGGAGAATGATGGCGGAAGTTGACGAGGCGTTTTTCGAGCGGGCGCTGGAGCGCATTCGCAAGCTGACGCTGGCGTTGGGCGCGGGCGGGACGCTGGCTGCGCTGGCCTGGCGCGGCTGGACGTGGGGCGCGGGTTTCGCTTTCGGCGCGTTGATTTCGTGGCTGAATTACCGCTGGCTGAAACAGATCGCGGACGCGTTGGGAGCCAAGGCCGTGCGCAAGCGCGTGGCGGTGAAGGCGGCCCTGCGGTACCTGCTGTTAGGCGGCGGCGCCTATGTTATATTGAGGTTTTCCAAAATCAGCAAGCTGGCCGCCGTGGCGGGCTTGTTCATCGCGGCAGCCGCGGTAATCGTGGAAATCGTCTTCGAACTAATCTATGCAGGCAACTGAACTCTGGGTCACCAGGCTCTTCAACAACTATCTGGCGGGCGCGGGAAACGCCTGTCTGAAGCTGGTGGGGATGCACGCGCAAAGGCGCCCGTGGGTGAACTACGTGTGCATGGAAATCATGGTGACGCTGATCATCATGGCGGTGTTCGCGCTCCTGCGCCCGCGGCTTTCGGCCACCAACCCCGGCAAGTTCCAGCACATCTTCGAAATCATCTACGACTTCATGAACGGGGAGGCGGACGAGCAGGTGGGGCCCGAGGGGCACCGTTACCTGGCGTTTTTCGGAACGATTTTCATCTTTGTTCTGTTCGCCAACCTGATTGGAATCGTTCCCGGGTTCGAATCGCCCACCATGGTGCCGGCGGTGCCGCTGGGATGCGCGCTGGCGACGCTCGCATATTACAACTTCGTGGGCATCCAGGCCAACGGAATTTTCAAATATTTGGCGCATTTCGCGGGACCGATCTGGTGGATGGCGCCGCTGATGATTCCCATCGAGATCGTCAGCCATCTGGCGCGGCCGCTCTCGCTCACGCTGCGTCTTTACGCCAACATGTACGCGGGCGAGCAGGTGACCATGGTGTTTCTCAGCCTCACGCTGTTCGGCGTGCCGGCGATTTTTATGGGGTTGCATGTTTTCGTATCGCTGCTGCAGGCGTATATCTTTATGCTGCTGACGATGCTGTATGTCGCCGGCGCGGTGGCGCACGAAGAGCATTAATACCGGCTTTATGCCGCTCCTCCAGTGTGAGCCCGGCTGCACGAGGATGACGGGGACCACCTCCTGGGAGCGAATTTTAAGGAGAGTACGAATGACGAAAAAGTTTGTGGTACTGGTGGCGCTGCTGTTGGTTTGCGCCGCCATGGCGATGGCGCAGGCGCCGGGCGTGGCGGCCGCGCCGGTGAGCAACTGGTGGGTTTCGGTGAGCGCGGGTTTCGGCATGGCGATCGCCTCGGGGCTGTGCGGCCTGGCGCAGGCCAAGGCCATTGCGGCTTGCGCGGAAGGCATGGCGCGCAATCCGGGCGCCGCGGCGGCCATCCGCTTCGCGCTGCTTTTGGGCCTGATTCTGATTGAATCGCTGGCGCTTTACACGCTGGTGATCATTATTCTGAAGGTGCAGTAAATTCACTGCGGGCGGGCCGTGCAGAGGCGCGGCTCGCCGCTGCGGTTTTTCCACACTCCCGTACTACTAAGCCTCTGATCCTAGTACCTTTACCGGGCGACTTAGCTGCATTCTCCTATTGACCTACGTATGTAAATGCACTTAGGATTGAGGCAGTTCATGGAACAGCGAAGAACCAGGCGCTTCAAACTCCACCTGCCGCTCTCAATCACACGCGCCGGCGCCGAACGCGTTATTGCAGCGGGTTATACGCGGAACATCAGCTCCAGCGGAGTGCTGTTCACAGCGGAGCGTGAGCCCGATCTGGGAGGCGCCATCGAGTACGTGATCACATTGAATCACGATAACTCGCAGACGGTAAATCTTCGTTGCGTGGGGAAGGTCCTACGCACCGAGCGTGCGCAAGCCGATCCCGGTTCGGCGTATCAGATCGCGGCGACGCTCGAGCGCTACGAGTTCGTGCGCGAGCACTGACGCGGTAGCGGACGCCCATCGCCGGGGCGCGACGCAAACGTGGAACCATTGGCTGTGATGCGGGGCAGGCTGGCAGCCGGGCTGGCAGGCCTGCGCGGCGGTTGGCTACCGCCGCCGGCCGGTGCAAGAACGAGGGCGGTGAGCCGATTCACAATCGGCCGCAGCTTGCCAAGCTGCCCCATGGGAGCGCCGGCGCCCACTTCTATGCCGCGCACCCCGCATCCCCCAGCGCTCGCCACTCTGTTACCATAGCAAAGAAAAGGCGAAGAACGCTATGGATCTATCCCTCGGCTTTCCGGAATTCTCGCAGCAGTTGGCGGTTGCTTCGAAGCCGTCCCTGGAGGCGATTGTGTCGCGCTTCCGGTCGGCGCACCAGGATCCCGAATCTCCCGTCCGCGCCATTCACCACCAGCCGGCCAGCGAAGGGACGTTCGCGGCCATTCCGGAGGCTATCAGCGCGCAATTGCGCGGGGCGTTGGAGCGGCGCGGCATTACGCGGCTGTACGTGCACCAGGCGGAGGCGTTCGAGCACGTGGAAGCCGGCAAGAACGTGGCCATCGTCACGCCCACGGCCAGCGGGAAGACGCTCTGCTATAACCTGCCGGTGCTGAACCTGCTGCTGCGCGACGCGGGCGCGCGCGCCATGTACCTGTTTCCCACTAAGGCGCTGGCGGAAGACCAACTGCACGAATTTCAGAGCGCGGTGGAATCCATGGGCAGCGAGATCCGCGCGTTCACTTACGACGGCGATACCCCGCAGGACGCGCGCAAAGCCATAAGGCAGCGCGCGGGCGTGGTGCTGACGAATCCGGACATGCTGCACAGCGGCATTCTGCCGCACCACACCAAGTGGGCGCGATACTTCGAAAACCTGCGCTACATCGTGATCGACGAGCTGCATTCGTATCGGGGGGTGTATGGCAGCCACCTGGCGAACCTGCTGCGGCGGCTGCGCCGCATCTGCGAATTCTACGGCTCCGAGCCGCGCTTTATCTGCTGCTCGGCGACCATCGCCAATCCGCGCGAACTGGCGGAAGCGCTGACGGGCGAAACGTTCGAGCTGGTGGAGCGCAACGGGGCGCCGCGCGGGGAGAAGTATTTCATCTTTTACAATCCGCCGATGGTGAACCGGCAACTGGGCATCCGGCGCAGCTACATCAACGAGACGCGGCGCGTGGCGCTGGAATTCATCGAGCGCGATTTGCAGACGCTGGTATTCGCCAACAACCGGCTGGCGACCGAGGTGCTGGTCACTTACTTGAAAGACGCCTGCGACCGCGGGCCGATTCCGGGCGAGAGCGTGCGCGGCTATCGCGGCGGATACCTGCCCAAGGAGCGGCGCGAAATCGAGCGGCGGCTGCGCGAGGGCGCCATTCGCGCGGTGGTGGCGACCAACGCGCTCGAGCTGGGGATCGATATCGGCTCGCTGGACGCGGTGGTGATGGCGGGATACGCCGGGACCATCGCTTCGAGCTGGCAGCGGGCGGGGCGCGCGGGGCGGCGCAACGCCACTTCGGCGGCGGTGCTGGTGGCCTCGAGCGCGCCGCTGGATCAATATATCGTGGAGCACCCGGATTACTTTTTCGGCCGCTCGCCGGAGCACGCTTACATCAATCCGGAGAACCTGGAGATTCTGCTGGCGCACCTGAAATGCGCGGCCTTCGAGCTGCCCATCCGCGATGGCGAGAAGTTCGGCCAACACGAGACGGGCGAGATCTGCCGGTTCCTCGAGGAAACGGGATTTCTGCACCATTCGGGCGGCGCCTGGCATTGGACCAGCGACACGTATCCGGCGGATGCCACCAGCCTGCGCAGCGTGAGCAGCGACAATTTCGTGGTGGTGGACACGACCGGCGAAGCCAATATCATCGCGGAGGTTTCCTTCTCCACCGCGCTGACCACTTTGCACGAAAAAGCCATTTATCTGCACGAGGCCAGGCAGTATCACGTGGAGCGGTTCGATTACGACCATCGCAAGGCGTACGTGCGGCGGGTGGATTCGGACTATTACACGGACGCCATCGACTACACGCAGGTGAAAGTGCTGCAGGAGTTCGAAGGCGAGGTCCTGGGCGGAGCGCGGCGCGCGCACGGCGACGTGCGGGTGAACACGCAGGTGGTGGGATTCAAGAAGATCAAGTTTTACACCATGGAAAACGTGGGAGCGGGGAAGCTCTCCATGCCGGAGCAGGAGATGCACACCACCAGCTTCTGGCTGCACTTTCCGGCGGCGTTTCTGGCGGGGCTGGGCGAGTACTCGGCCGAGGAGCGGCAAAGCGGAATCGCGGGATTGGGGAACGCGCTGAGAACGGTGGCGGCGCTGCTTTTGATGTGCGATCCGCGGGACCTGGGAGTGGCGCTGAGCGAGCAGATCGAGGGCGGGCTGGAAACTTTCGAACCCAATCTGTATCTTTACGATTCGTACCCGGGAGGGGTGGGGCAGAGCGCTCCGTTGTACCGGCTGGCGCCGCGGCTGCTGCGGCAGACGGCGGAATTGCTGGGGGGTTGCGCGTGGGAGGCGGGCTGCCCTTCGTGCGTGGGGCCGGTGGGGGAAGTGGGGGAACGGGGGAAGGAAGTGGCGGGGCGGATTCTGGCGGGGTTGATGGGTTGAGGCGCCAAGCCCACAGGGCCGAATCAGCGCAGTGCCTTGCGGATATCCTTCAGGAGGAGCATCAACTGAAACGGGTCCACTGGAGAGGAGTCGAAATTGAAATGCTCGTAAAACTGCCGAGCCCGTTCGTGGATCGCGTGGGCCATCACCGCCCTCACCCCTACGATATCGGCGGCTTCCGCAATCCGTTGCAACGCATCGAACAGGAGAGCCTTTCCAAGCCCTTTTCCTTTTTCCGGCGCGTCCACGGCTAAACGCGCCAGCAGCACGACTCCGACCGGGTGGTTCGCCAGCCCTTTTGCGATTCGTTCCAGGCTTGCGTGCCTGTGAACGGAAACGGCGGCGAGCGAATAATATCCCGCGACGCGGTCCTGACGAATCGCCACGTAGGTTTTCACCGAGTCAGCCTGCTGGTTCAGCCAGGCAAACTTCCGTAGCCACGTGTTCAGCGCCGGGTTACCGCAATCGAATGTCGAGAGATCGAAATCGCGGCGGAGCTTCTCAATGGCGAATCCCGAAGGGAGAACTCACGGGCGGCGCTCAGCCACGTGAGATTCCCTGAAGAGCTTGCGGAGGCGTTCTCCCGTGCCGGCCAGTCGAGCGCATCCATGAATTCCCTCCACTGTTTCTCGCGAAGGACGAATCGGGTTTGATCGGCGAGCATCTCTTCGGCCTTCTCGCGAGCGGCGCTAAGGGCGCTAAGAATGAAATCGGTGACGTTCGCGCCCTGGCGCTCGGCGGCAATTTTGATGAGGGTCTCTTCGCGCGCGGTGGCACGGAGTTGAAAGCGCCGGTCCTTTGGTTTTTCCTGCGTCGAGATCGCCATGGCGCAACCCATTTTCAGTGTACTGCCAATGTACTCCAGTAAACTCCTGCCGGAATAGCCGGAACAGCCCGCGACTTGTCCCAGCCTGGCGGACGGAGGAGAGGAGTGCTTGATCGCCCGCCGCGGAAGCACCGGCGAGGACACAGTGTAGAATGCGCTATGGTGGTTCGTTCAGGAAGGGGAACGCTGTGGACGACCGCGAGTTGAAAGGGTATAAGAGCTACCGCTGGATCGTCGCCGATCCCAGATTGCTGGAAGGCAGGCTGGCAGTTCGCGGGACCCGGTTTTCGGTATCATTCGTCCTATCCTGCTTGGCGGAAGGACTGACCCTGGATAGAATCGAAGACATATATGGCCCTCGCGTAAGGGAAGCGGTCCCCGAGGTGCTCAGGGCGGCGGCTCTTGATACCCCATCCCCAGCTTCGTTGACACCGGCGGAGCGTGCTGCCGGCCTGCAGATCCCCGGTCTGGTGGAACTAATCGACTGGTTTGGCTTTTTCCCCAGCTTTCATGACGCCGAGGTTATCTCTATATCGTTAGATCGCTCGGGCGGCTGCCGCGTCGCAGTTCATACGTTTGAGACGACGAAAGAAACGGATCGTAGCGGCAGATATGTATTGCGGAAGCACATCATCGTGACATTCGTGTTGGAGCGCATCAAGGACGTGCGTCTTGAGGGCTTCAACTGCCAGAACGTCCTGAGCGGAATTTCCATTGCCCGGCAACGGGAAACCTACGATCTGGACCTTGAAGGGATATACGGTGTAGCCGGAAAAATCCGGGCCGAAGCGATGCGTATCGAACTCGAGCCCGGCGGACCGCCAAAGAGTCTTTTCAGTTGACGACAGAAGCGCCGCGAAGGCCAGCCATCCGCCCTTTTACCGCGGATTCAACTGCTCCGGCAGCACCGCATACCCCTCCGGCGGAGGGAAGATCGACATCAGCAATTCCAGCCTTCGCCGCAAATACCGGCTGGGCATCTGCCGCGGCCCGGTTTCGATATCGATATCGCAGCAGGTGCCGTGCAGGTACAGCGTCAACGTATCTTCGAACGCGCGGCGGGCGTATTCGCGGAAGAGCTTGGTTTCCTTGCGGACGTTGGTCTGGCGGCGCACCAGGGCCTGCTTGAGGTGCCAGCTTTTTTCGTCCACTTCGCCGTGGATTTCGGCGCTCAGCTCTTCGCGGATGGTGCGGTAGAAGCGCTCCTGGGCATCAGCCGGCCAGCGGTCGGCCACCAGCGAAGCCAGGGCGGCGTAGAACTCGTAGTGGTAGTCGGCGACTTCGATTTCCTTGATGCCGAGGGCCAGGATGGTGAGGTCGTCCAGGTCGCGGCGCGCGCAGCGAATCTGGCGCGACTCGAGCGGACGCTCGAAGCTGACGGCATCGCCGCCGTCCTTGCCATTGCCTTTTTCCAGATACGGAGCCAGCAGCAGGCCGATGCGCGGCAGGATGGCAATCACGGCGGGAGAGAGGGCGGCGATGGGATCGTTGAGGTATTGCCGCAGGTCCTCCTCCGCCATGGGGGTGGTGGAGAAGTACGAAAACTTACTGGTAACCGGGATCATCTCGCCGCGAAAACGCGCGGCGATTTCATCGACCGTCAATTTCGAACGCTCTGCTTCCGTGGACATCCGCGTGAGTCGATTGTAACAGGACGCCACGCTAAACTAATTCTAATGGGCCGCAAAATTCTCATATCGGCGGGCGAAGCCTCGGGCGACCTGTACGCTTCGCTGGTGGTCGAGGAGTTGCGGCGCGCCTACCCGGATGCGGAGTTTTTCGGCTGCACGGGGCCGCGCCTGCGGGCGGCGGGGGTGGAAACGGTGGTGGACGCGGCCAGCCTGGCGGTGGTGGGGCTGGTGGAGGTGGTTGCGCATATTCCGCGGATTTACGGCGAATACCGCAAGCTGCTGGCGGCGGCGCGGGCGCGGCGGCCGGATGTGGCGATTCTGACCGATTCGCCGGATTTCCACCTGCGGGTGGCGCGGCGGCTGGCGGGCGAGGGCATTCCGGTGGTTTACCTGGTCGCTCCGCAGGCGTGGGCGTGGCGCAAAGGACGGGTGAAAGCGCTGCGCCGCACCGTGCGCAAACTGTTGTGCATCTTTCCTTTCGAGGAAGAGTTCTTCCGGCGGAAGGGAGTGGACGCTTGTTATATCGGTCACCCGCTGGCGGGGCTGGTACGCGCATCTCTGAGCCGGGAGGAATTTTTTAAGAAACACAGGCTGGCCGAGGAGCGTCCATTGATAACAGTGCTGCCGGGAAGCCGCCGCGGCGAGGCTGCGCGTCATCTGCCCGCGCTGCAGGACGCCGTGGACCGGCTATACCGGGAGCAAGCGGTGAACTTCGTTCTGCCGGCCTCGGCCACAACCGGGGCCGCATTTTTTCGCGAACGGCTGGCGGGTTCGCCAATCCGGGTGATTGAAGGAGAGAGCTGGGACGCCATGGCGCACGCCGATGCCGCGCTAGCCGCGAGCGGTACCGTAACGGTGGAAGCGGCTCTTTTAGGCACCCCCATGGTGACGTTTTATAAAGTCGCGGCGGCGAGCTGGACGTTGGGCAGATGGCTGGTGGACGTGCCGTTTTACTCCATGGTCAATTTAATCGCGGGGCGCGCGCTGGTTCCCGAATTGATGCAGGACGCCATGACCGGCGAGGCGCTGGCGCGCGAAACGCGCCGGCTGCTGGACGATGCGGGCGCGCGCGCGTCCATGAAGGCCGGGTTGGCGGAAGTCAGGGAAAAGCTGTCGGGCGGGAGTTGGACGGACGGGAAGGGCGCTGCCGGGCGCGCATTCCTAAGCATTCAAGAAGTTCTGGAAGGACAGGTCGCACATGTCTCGTGATTTCAGGTCGGCTGTGGGGCAGGCTGGCAGCCTGCGGCGGGTTGCCAACCCGCCACGCGCGCGTTTTCGCGCCGCGGCGGCGATCTTTGCCGCTCTGCTGTTTTCCGCGCACGCGCAGGAAGCGCGGCGCTCGCGCATCGACGTGCAGGACTACACGATCGACGCCGAGATTTCGCCCAACACCTCGGACATCCAAGCCAAAGCCACGGTGCGCTTCACGCCGCTGGACGATGGAATCACCTCGACATCTTTCGAGCTGAATAACGCGCTCAACGTTTCCCGCGTCACCGACGACAAAGGCAAGCAGATTCAAGCGTCGCGCAACCAGCAGGACTTCACCGTGCGTCTGAATTTCGACCAGCCGCTGGTGAAAGACCAGCCGGCCGCGGTGACCTTCTATTACGACGGGCGGCTGACGGGGCAGGAAGATTCGCCGGTTTACGGCATCAAATTCGCAGCCATCCATCCCGATTTCTCGTTTCTGATGTATCCGGCGCGCTGGTTTCCGGTGGCGGGGTACTCGACCGACCGTTTCGGCGCGGACATGCGGGTGACGGTGCCGATGGGGTACATGGTGCTGGGCAGCGGGCTGGATTCGCACCAGACCAACGCCGACAAGAACACCTACGAGTTTAAATTCGCGCGGCATTCGTTTCCGGGCAGCATCGCGATTGTCAAGGACCAGCCCGTGAAAGTGTCGAGCGAAGGGGTGACCACGGCGATGTATTTCCGCGGCCCGCAGGCGGACCTGGTGCAGCAATACGGAAACGAAACCGGCAAGATCATGTCCTATTTCACGTCGCAGTTCGGGCTGCCGCCGTATGCCGACCTGACGGTGGTGGAAACGGAAGCGGGAGCGCCCAACGGCTACGCGGCGCCGGGAATGGTTTTTCTGGCCCCCAACGGAATTACGCGCAACGTGAACTCGCGCCTGGTGGCCAACGAAGTGGCGCGGCAGTGGTGGGAAGAGCTGGTTTCGCCCACCACGCGCAACCACCTGTGGCTGGAAAACGGGCTGGCCACGTATTCCGAGATTCTGTGGCTGGAACAGGCCAACGGCGCGGCCAGCAAGGAAGCGGCGCTGCACGACGAAATGGTGGCGGCGCTGACGGTGGACAATGTGCCGATGATTCAATCCGCGCGGCTGGACGACTACTCGCCGGAGCTCTGGGCGCTGACGGGCAGCAAAGGGGCGACCGTGCTCAACATGCTGCGCTACGTGGTGGGGGACGCCAAATTTTTCGAAATCCTGAAGAACTACTCGCAGCAGTACGCCTGGAAATCGGCCAGCACGGACGATTTCCGCAAAGTGGCCGACGACGTCACGGGGCAGAAGATGGATTACTTCTTCCTCCAGTGGATTGAATCCAGCCTCTCGCCGGAATTCAAACTGGACTATACCATTTACCGCACGCAAAAAGGCTTCCGCGTGATGGGCAAAATCACGCAGGACCTGGACACCTTCCGCATGCCGGTGGAGTTGAAGATCGAAACCGAGGGCAACCCGGAATCGCGGCGCGTGGAAGTGGAGGGGACCAGCTCGGAATTTTCCGTGGACACGTTCGGCAAACCCAAGAGTGTCGTCATCGACCCCAACAACATGGTGCTGCGCTACGACCCCGAAGTGCGCGTGGCGGTGGCCATCCGGCGCGGCGAACAGTACGCGGAGCTGAGCCAGTTCGGCGACGCGCTGAAGGAATATCAGAAGGCGCTGGAGACCACGCGCAACAGCTCGCTGGCGCATTACCGCATCGCCGAGGTGTACTTCCTGGAGAACAACTATCAGCAGGCCGCTAACGATTTCCGCGAAGCGCTCAACGGCGACCTGATTCCCAAGTGGACGGAAGTATGGGCGCACATCAACCTGGGAGAGATTTTCGACATCACGGGGCAAAGGGACCGCGCGGTAAACGAATACAACCTGGCGGTGCGCACGAAGGACAATACGCAGAACGCGCAGGACGTGGCGGCCAAGTATCTGAAGACGCCCTACGAACGGCAGCGGCGCCCGGATCAGTAGTGGCCAACCGGGGAGATTCTTCTCATCTAGTACCATAACGCCGCGGGTCCATTCGCCCCGCGGCGGTTTTTTTTGTCATTGATATATAACGGTTTGCGATGCAAGCTAATATTTGCAGAGCACATTGGTACCATTGGTAACGGATATCCTTCGTTGTTTTTCGCCCAAAACTCCACTAACTCAATCGCTGAACTCCAGGTAGCTCACGGTGAGCGTCTCGGAGGGCGTTTCATGACGAAAGTCACAGTGTTATCGATGGGGTTGTTCCTGACTGTCGTGAGCCTGCACGCTGGCCCAGTCTCGTACCAGTGTGCTCTACCCGTCTTATGAAAGCTTGGACTGGGGCACCGCATTTGGCCCGGCCTTTCAGACCGGATACGGCGCCACGACGACCAATCCCTACAATACCTCCTCGGTCCCGTGGTCGGCGAATCTTCCCGACACTGATTCGGTCAACGTTTCGTTGGGCCTGGGCGGAACGACGCTGCCCGGGGGCTTCGTTGTTCCGAGCGGCTCAACGACTTATCTGGTGAGGGAAGACAACACCGATGTCACATGGAACGGCAGCGCTTGGACGACCGTGCCGGGCCACCTGGACAGCTATCCCGGTAATTTCGGCGGCCCAACCCAAGTGATTAACAATTACGGGGACAACCTGCTGGGCCCGTCGCAAAGTAACGGATCGCCCACAAGCGCGCCGATGGTCATCACGTTCGGCGAAGAACTCTCCATTATTGAATTTCAGATCAGCGCCTTGAGCAACGGCACCGCAGCCACGAATTTTAATGCGGAGTTGGATGCTTACAACTGCACCTCCTTCACCAACGGCTTGTGCACCGGCATCCAAACGCTGGTCGGCACTTTCTACATTTCGGCAACCGGGGCCGGCGGTGCGTGCACGTCCTTGGAAAGTTTCTCGAACCCTGTATCGTGCAACACCGCTCCTTATATCGGCTACGAGAATCTTGCCAGTTCGTTCAACATGATTGTCGTGGATGCGATTGACACCGGCGGCGTCACTGGCGACCTATCCGGCGGAAACTATGGGTTTCTGATCGATCGTCTGGGCCTGACGCCGACTTTGGATCTCAGTGCAATTCCGGAGCCGGCGGCCATTTACCTGTTGATGGGCGGATTGGCGGTCCTGACCGGCCTTTCGAAGCGGTCCGGCCGGCGCGGCTGCTGACCTTCGGACGCTCGGAAAATGCGCACCAAAGGGGCGCAACTCCAGCCCCATAAGGTTGAGGTTTGCCCGCAGCATATAGCCCCGGTTTGTCACTCTAACAAGCACGAATCCAACAATAAGGTTTTATCGGTTGAAGGCCCTATGTGAGGAAATCAACAGCCAACTGGCTCGCCGGCGTAGTACTAGAACTGACTGAAGGTCAAGCAGTTCACGGGTTTTGAGGTCCCTTTCTAGCCCAAATCAACAAAACGTATTGACTTTGGCCGCGATAGCATGATTATGTGGATGAACGCACGTAGTGTCGAGTGTAGGGGAGGTGTGTGCAGTGCTACGGAATACTAAGTACTTCATCGGCGTGATTGCATTGTTGGTCACGGCTTGGATCGCGTTACTGCCCGGACAATTTTCCGGTCCCGCCATCAACCGGTGGACGCCCACGGCGAACATGGCGACGGCGCGAGCGGCGGCATGTTCCGCGCTTCTGCCGGACGGACGGATTCTGGTGGCCGGCGGCAACAGCCCCTCGGGCGTCACCAACACGGTCGAGTTATATAACGCCGATGGCACCTTCAACTACGCACCGCCGATGAACGAGGCGCGCGCCAGGGCGGGCTGCGCCACGCTGTCCGACGGGCGCGTCCTGGTGACCGGCGGCAGCAATCGAAGCGCCGCCTCTCTGAGCACGGCGGAAGTGTTCGATCCGAGCGCCAGCACGTGGACGGAAGTCCCCGGCGGCATGGCGGTGGCGCGGGCCGGCCACACGGCCACGCTGCTGCCTTGGGGCGCGGTGCTGATCGCGGGCGGCGAACCCACCGGCACGGTGGAACTGTTCCTCACCAACGGCAAGTTTCAAACGGCGGGCACGCTGGCCACACCGCGGCAGGATTACGCGGTAGTTGCACTCCCCAATTACAAAGTCCTGATCGCGGGCGGCACCAATGCAACGGACGGCACCACGGTGCTCAACAGCATCGAAGTTTTCAGCGCCACGGACAATTCCATTACCCCGGCCGGCACCATGCTGACGGCGCGGCGGAAGTTCGGAGCGTCGCTCCTGTTGGACGGCACGGTGCTAATCACCGGCGGCTACGATTCCGGCGGGAACGTACTGAATACCTCGGAAATTTTCACGCCCTCGACGGGCGAATCCGTGGCCGGGCCGAATTTGACGACGGCCCGCGCCGAGCACCAAGCGTATGCCCTGCCGAATAACGGCACGGTGTTGCTGGTGGGCGGCACGGACGGCACTTCGATTCTCTCCGCCACCGACGCCTATCCGTTCTGGGCGGGCACGTTCCATAACGGAGCGCCCATGAACCAGGCGCGCAACGGCATGGCGGCATCGCTCATGCGGGTCGGCGGCGTGGTGGTGGCCGGCGGCCGGAATTCCAGCGGCATCCTGGCGGGCAGCGAAGCTTACGGTTTCGCCACCATCGCGGCGTCCAAGCCCGAATACTATCCCGGCCAAACGGCCAGCATGAGCGGCACCGGATGGGTGCCCGGCGAACAGGTGCAGATTCACGTCACGACTCTGCCGATCAACCCCAACGACGTGGAATTCACGGCTATGGCGACGGCCGATGCCAATGGTAACGTCCAGGCTACCGGCTTCCAGATCGATAAGAGCCACCTGGGAATGAATTTCCTGATGACTGCCACGGGCAGCCAATCCATCGCGCAGAGCGCCTTCGGCGACCAGGATGTCACCACGACCGTAATCAACTTCATTACCCCCTCCTCGCCGGTGAACGCGGGGACCCAGGTACACGTGGAGAGCAAGGTTACGGATACATCTACCAGCGAACCGCCTATTGGGGGAACCGCCGACCCTATATACCTGGTGGTCAACGGCGTTATCGTTGTCACGCAGCAGGAAGACAGCACGACGACAGATACCGGAATCAACGATTTCTACTACACGCCGCCCCCAGGCAACAATAACGTCCAGGTTGAGTTCGCCGGTGACCCTACCAACTTCTACGCCAGCGCCAGCGATGTCTTCTCGTATACCGTCAATCCCATCGCCAGCACCACCGTGCTTACCGTGCCGGGCGGAACGCCGCCGTTCGGAACGGCTGAAACATTCACCGCGACCGTCACCGGCATCGGCGGTCAGGGAGTTCCCGCTGGCACTGTGACATTCACCGACGCTTCGAATTCGAACGCGGTGCTGGGCGGCGGGCCCGTTACGCTAAGCTGTGTTCTTCCGTGCCTCGCCGGCTCCTACGCCTCCTCGGCCAGCATTTCCGTTAACAACATTATTCCGGGCAGCGTGCACAACATTGTCGCGACCTACAATCCCGCTGCCGGCAGCCCATACCAGAGCAGCAGCAATACGCAAGGCTACCAGACCAGCAGGATCGTGCCGACCTTCACCATCCAGGTGCCCACGCCGGTGATCGTCGGCCAGCCGTTCTCGGTGACGGTTACCGGCCAGAGCGTCGCAGGCTATGCGCCCACGGCGCAACTCCAGTTGATTGTCGACTCATCCGCCTTCGGATCTTACCTGACGCCTGTCAACGGCACCGTGGTGGTCAGCGATGTCAGCTTCTCGGGCACCGTCAGCCAGACGCTGGCGATCAATTTCCAGAATAGCGATCCGATATTCACGGGCGAACTCAATTACGAGCAAACGACCGTCACGGTAAACCAGGCGACGCCGGCAATTTCGGTGGTCACCAGCCCGCCAACGTCGTATTCCTATGGAACGCCAGTAACGTACGTCGCGACCATCACGCCTCCCACCGGCAATACCGGGATAACGCCTGGCGGATCGGTTACGTTCACCGATGGCGGCACGAACGTGAGCGGCGCGCTGGGGCTCGGCGCCGGCGGTGTGGTCAACTACACTCCGCCCAATCCTTTGGCAGCCGGCCCGCATACCGTGACCGCGACTTATACCGGCGATAGCAACTTTGCCGGCGGCGTGGCCACTTACTCGGTAACGGTGAATGCGGACACTACCAGCACAACCATCACCCCCAGCGCGAGCACGGTGAACCTGGGCGTGCTGGAAACCTATACGGCGCAGGTGAGCATGACGCCCAATACGGGCAACCCGCCCGGAACCGTCACCTTCACCGACAGCGTCACGGGAACATTGTGCAGCGGCGTCGCGCTGAGCGCGGCCAATCCGGCGCAGGCCACCTGCCCTTACACGTACAGCACCGTCGGAGCGAGCTCGACGCACAACGTTACGGCCACGTTCGTCTCCTCCAGCGGCAACGTGAGCGGCAGCTCGTCAGCCGCCGCGACCGTCACGGTGAACAAAGCAACCGTTACGCTAGGGTCGGTTTCGGCCAATCCGGCGACCAACCCCATCCTTTATGGCGCGCAGGTGCAGTACCAGGTCGGTGTAACGCCGGCCAGCCCCTCGCCCGCTTATAGCGCTTCGATAGTGCAGTTCTACGATAACGGCACGGCTCTGGGCGCCCCGGTCAGCGTCGCCGCGGGTGTGGCGACCACGCCTACGCTTACGCCTACGGTGGGAACCCATAGCATCACCGCCCAGTTCATGGGCGATACGAACTATGCCACCTCCGCGGTTACGGGACCCCTGAGTTTCGTCGTGAACAAAGCCACCCCGACGTTCACGGTGACGGGCACTCCGATCACCGCGACATATGGCGGCACGGTGCCCGGCCCGGCCACGTTCCTGGTGAACGCGGTGGGCAGCGGTATCGCCCCCACGGGGACGTTTACCATTACGCAAGGCGCGACGCAGATCGGCGGCACGTACACACTGGCGGGCGCGACCTCATTTGCCGGCTCGCAACTGCCGACTTCGCTGGGAGCGGGCAGCGGCTTGGCCCTGACCATCAACTATTCCGGCGATGCGAACTACGCCGCCACCGCGTATTCGTCTACCATCACGGTGAACAAGGCAACCCCCACGGTGACGAGTTTCGCTTCCAGCTCGCCCACCAGCAGCTACACTACGCCGGTCACGTTTACCCTTACGCTGGCTTCTCCCACCACCGGGTACCCCACCGGATCGGTGAACTTCTCGGATAGCGTTTCGGGCGCGCTGGGATCGGGAACCCTGAGCAACGGCGTGGCAACCCTGACCACCGCGAACCTGACGCCGGGAGTCCACACCATCAGTTGGACCTACGCGGGCGATAGCAACTTCAACGCCCCGGCCACCAACCCCACGGTTACGCAAACTGTGAATGGCGCGCCCACCACCACGGTCATTTCGGCGCCCGGCTCTTCGACGATCAATAGCACCATCACGATTAACGTGACGGTGACCACCACCTACACTTCGCAAGCCGTGGGCACGGTGCAGATCAACGATATCAGCGCGGGCTCCCCGGCCAGCAATGTATGCTCGGGCGGCGTGATCACCCTGACGCAGAACGCCAGCAACAGCACCGGAAGCTGCACCATCACCTACAACGGTTCGAGCGCCGCCCTCGGCGCCAGCGCTTCCGGCCACATTTACCAGGGCGTCTATACGCCCACCGGCGTCAACGCGGCCGACTGGGCCACCAGCACTTCGAACTCCGCCACGGTGGTGGTCGGCAAATTTGCCCCGACCCTGACGCTGAATACTCCCAGCACGCCGGTGGCATACGGCGGCGGCGTTACGTTCACTGCGACCCTAACTCCCAACGCTCCCGTCCCGGCTTACTCCGGGAATATGCAGTTTACCGACCAATCCAATGGCAACGCCGTGGTCGGAGTCCCCGGACTGGTGAACGCCTCGGGAGCGTACACCCAGACACCGGCTTTGACCGGCGGCACGCACGTAATCACCGCGACTTTCCTGGGCGACAGCAATTACAACCAGGTTACGCAGAACTTCTCCGCGGTCGTGATCACTCCGAACACGCCGGCGGTGAGCGTCGCGAACGGCCCCACCTTCACCGCGACCTACGGCGGCACGTTTAACCCCGGCACGATCACGGTCGCGACGGTGCTGGGCGGAGTGGCTCCCACCGGTACCATTTCGATCCGCTCCGGCTCTATTGCGATTGCCGGACCTTATACTTTGGTCGGCGGCTCGGTAACGCCCGGCCCGATCACCCTCCCGACTACTTTGGCCCCGGCGGTTGGCGCCCAGAGCCTCACCTTTGTCTACACGCCGGCGGCGACCGATCCAAATTATCTGACCAACTCCGCGGCCGATTCGATTACGGTGAGCCAGACGACCCTCACGTTCACGCTGACTTCGAGCACCAACCCCAGCAGCTTCAACAGCAGCGTCACCTTCACCATGACGCTGACCTCCCCGACCACCGGCACGCCCACGGGAACGGTCCAATTCTATGACTCCAACACCGGCAGCGCGGTCGCACTGGGCTCTCCAGTTACCGTAAACGTCAGCGGAAAGGCGATTTATTCCACAGCCGCGCTGATTCCCGGATCCCATCCCATCACCGCGACCTATTCGGGCGACACCAACTTCCTCGGACTCACAGGAGTGGGCACCCTCATCCAGACGGTGAATGCCAGCACCACAACCGCGACCATTTCGGCCAGTACGTCGACGCCGCAGATCGGCCAGACCGTCACTTATACGGTGACAGTCGCGGCGGCCGCCGGCTCACCCGCGCCGCAAGGCAGCGTGGTGGTGAATGACGTCACCGGCGCGGCCACGCCGATCTGCTCGATCAGCTCCGCTAAGCTGGTTGCCGGCACCGGCTCCAATGCGAACATCGCGACCGGCTCCTGCCCGGTCACGTACAACAATTCGGGAACCACCACCGGACCCGGCACCCACAGCATCAGCGCTCAATACACCAGCTCGAACACGGCGGACTGGGCCAGCGTAGGGTCCAACACCATTACGGTGACCGCTGGATCGACCCCCACCACCACCACGGGCCTTGCTTCCAGCGCCACCAACAGCTACACGTACGGCGCTTTGACCAATCTCTCGGTGAACGTGACCGCCACGGGCGTGCCGTTCCCGGTCAGCCCGGCCTACGCGGGGGTGGTCACGTTCTACGACGGCACAACCCCGCTGTGCGGCGGTATCCTGCAGGCGTGCCCGGTGCCCTCGTCCACCTCCCCTGGCGCCGCGACGCTGTCCGGCGTTCTGCTGGGCGGTGGAACCCACACCATCACTGCGCAGTTCATGGGTGACTCGAACTACAACGGATCCACTGCCAGCGCGCCGTTGTCCCTGACCATCGTGGTGGGCAGAGCCACCCCGGCGATCAATGTCGCAGGCGGTCCCGCCTTCTCGACCAATTTCGGCGGCACCATCAGCACCGGCGCCATTACCGTGACCGGTTCCAACACCACCGGCGCGGCGGTTCCCACGGGCGGCGTCAGCTCCGTGGCGGGCGCCGGCTCCACGCCGGTTGGAAACGCAACCCTGGTTTCCGTCGCCACCAACCCGGCTACCTATAGCTTCAACGGCATTGCGGTGCCTCCCTCGTTGGGCGTGGGCACGTTTGGCTTCACGTTCACTTACGCCGGCGATGCCAACTACCTGCCCGTTTCCTCCACCGGACTCACTCTGCAAGTGGGGACTACAGTCTCTAACGTAACGGTGACCATGGTGGCGACGCCTCCGCTCAGCATTGGCGGCAGCCCGGTTTACGGGCAACCGCTGACCCTGACCGCCGTCTTCCAGACAACCGGTGGAGCTTCGCTCACCAGTGGAGCCACCATCGGCTTCTACGATGGCGCCACGCAGATTTGTCCCGGCGTGCTCATCAACACGACAACCAATAGCGCAACTTGCAACATCTCGACCCTTGGCGTTGCGAGCCACAGCATCACGGTGGGGGCGCTCACCGGCGATGCGCACTACACGATTGGCACGGTAACCCCGGCAACATTCAATGTGGGTCAGGCGTCCAGCGCCATAACCGTTACCGACACACCACAAAATTCGAGCCCTGGCCAGAGCGTGACGATCACGTCCCAGGTCACGGTGCTTTCGCCGGGCGCCGATACCCTCGGAACGGCCGGCCAGTTGGTTACTTTCTACAACAACGGTACGCCGATCGCGGCGTGCAGCAATCTCCCGATCAATGCCAGCGGCCAGTTGATTACCCCCTGTAGCTACGTCTTCGCCACGGCGGGTAGTTATAACATCACCGCGGTATTCTCCGGCGACACCAACCTCAAGGGCAGCAACAATAACTTCAGCCCGGTGGCTCAGACGGTTGGCAAGCCGGCGCCCACGGTGACGGTGATCTCTAGCGGATCGCCTTCGGCTTACGGCGCTCCGGTAACTTATACCGCGACCGTGGTCGGCGCCAACGGCGTGACTCCTACCGGCTCCGTCCAGTTTAACGACGGCAGCACGATTCTGGGGACGGTGACCCTGGTGCCCGGAACGGCGCCCACGGCGACGGCTTCGATTACCATCACGAACCCGGCGCAGTTGGCCAACGGCACCCACGCCATTACCGCAACTTACAACGGCGACCAGAACTATTCGCCGGCCACTTCCGCGGCGTGGAACCAGGTCGTGAGCGGAACCAGCCCGGTCATCGGCAACGTAGTGGTTTCTCCGAGCACGGCGGTCTGGGGCCAGCCCGTGACTTTAAGCGTCACGGTATCCGCGCCCGCGGGCAATAACGGAATACCCACCGGAACGGTGACGTTCATCGCCGACAATTCGACCAACATTACCGGCAGCCCGGTGGCGATTCCTTCGGGTTCCGAGACCGCGACTCTGACGGGCGTGCTGCTTCCCGTGGGGGTCCACCAGATTACGGCGCATTACAACGGCGACGCCAACTTCTCGGCTGGGAACACGCCCGGCCCGTCGCAATTGAACATCGGCAAGGCGGCCACCACCACCATCATCACGCAAGTCAATCCCGCCGCGGTAACTTACGGCCAGGCCGGGATTGTCCTGACGGCCACGGTCACCGTGAATTCGCCGGGCGCGGGAACTCCCTCCGGCACGGTTACCTTCTATGACGGCAGCACTTCGGGATCGTCCCTGGGCTACGGCACGGTATCGGGCGGAACTGCGACCCTTACCATCGCAGCCAACTCCCCGCTCGCCAATCCCGTGATCGGCTCGCACAACATCGTCGCGGTGTATAGCGGCGATGGCAATTTCCAAACCAGCACGTCGGCCTCCTCGCAGTTGACGGTAGGCAAGGCGGCCAGCACGACTACGGTAATTTCCAGCACCGGCCCCAGCCCGTCGCAATCCGTGGTGGGGCAGACGGTGACGTTTACCGCGACCGTTTCGGGCGGCAGCAGCGTGGGGACCGCGCCCACCGGTACGGTGACGTTCTCCAGCAACGGATCGCCGATCGGTTCGGCGACCATCAACGTGAACGGCGGCGTGGCTACCGCCGTACTGAGCGTTCCCAGCAACGGCGTCACGGCGCTGCCGGCGGGGACCAACGCCATTTCGGCGGCGTACTCGGGTGACGGCAACTACGCCGTGAGTAACTCGCCGCTGGTCAACCTCGCTCTGCAGCAAGTGGTCAGCAAGGCTCCCACGTCGATCGTTCTGACCTCCTCCAGCGATTCCTCGGTGGTGGGCCAGAACGTCACGCTGACGGCGATTGTGACGGTGAATCCTCCGGGAAGCGGAACGCCTACCGGTACGGTCAACTTCTACGACACCGTGAGCAACGTTCCGACCTCGATCGGGGTTGCGCAACTGATTCCGGCGGCGGGCCAGAACGCCCCGAACCAGTTTGTGGCCACCATTACCCTGCCGCAACTGCCGCAAGGCAACCTGGCTCTCACCGCGACCTATTCGGGCGACAACAACTACCTGACCAGCACTTCCGCGACCATCACGCAAGCCGTATCCAAGCCGGCGGTGACAGTCACGATTACCAATAACATCAACCCGTCGATCTACGGCCAGCCGGTGACCTTTACGGCAACGGTGGCGCCGCTGCCGCCGGGAACCGGCACGCCGACCGGCGCGGTTACCTTCTTCGATGGCGCCAATCAACTGGCCATCGTGACGCTGGTGGGCGGCCAGGCGACCTATACGGGCACCCTGTCGGTGGGCACGCACGCGGTAGCCGTAAGCTATCCGGGCGATCCCAACTATCAGCCGTTCATCTCCCCGCCGATAGCGGAAGTGGTCAACAAGATCCCGAGTTCGATCAGCCTGACGACCAGCGCGGTTACCGCGGTGGCCAGCCAGGTACTGACGTTCACGGCGCAAATCAGCCCGGTCCCGCCGGCAGGGGTGGCCTTCCCGAGCGGCCAGGTGGCCTTCTTTGACGGGTCCAACCAGATCGGCGTCGGCCAGCTTTCCTCGGGCGTGGCCACGTTCTCCACGGCCGGGCTCGGCACCGGCCTGCACTATATCGGCGCGGTGTATGGCGGCGACGGCAACTGGACCGGCACCACGTCGGCTTTCGTGCCGCAAACCATCACCCTGGCGCAGACCACCACCCGGTTAGTCAGTTCGGCCGACCCCTCGGTTTGGGGCCAGGCGGTCACGTTTACCATCGAGGTGGGCGTGGCTTACCCCGGAACGGTGCCCGCCAATGGCCAGGTGCAGTTGTTCGATAACACCGTGGCGCTGGGGCAACCGCTCAACGTAGCCAACGGAACCGTGCAGCTTAACGTGTCGACGCTGACGCCGGGCACGCATAACATCATTGCCCAGTACATCGGCAATTACAGCTTTGCCACCAGTAACTCGGCGGCCGTGACCCAGACCGTCAACCTGGCTCCCACGGTAACGACCCTGGCGGCGCTGCCCAACGATTCGACTTCCAATGAGCAGGTGACGCTCACGGCGGTAGTTACCGTGCCGCTGCCGGGCGCGGGCACTCCCACCGGAACCGTGCAGTTCATCGATACCACCGGCAATAACGTGCTGGGCACGGCCCCGCTGACCAATGTGGGCGGTGTCCTCAGCGCCACGCTCAGTACCACTCAGTTGAACCAGGCAGGCGCTCCCCGCCTGTTGACCGCGACTTACTCCGGCGATGCGGATTTCGCCTCCAGCACTTCCACGGCTGAGCCGCAGAGCGTGTTCGGAACGGAGATCGCGGTCGTCAATGCGGCCGGCTACACATCGACGAATTTCTCGCCCGATGGCGCCGCCGCCATCTTCGTGGATAACCTGGTCGACACCACGCTCGTCGCCAACAACCTTCCGCTGCCGACCTCGCTGGCGGGAGTCAAGGTGACCGTTACCGATAGCGCCGGAGTGCAGCAACTGGCGCAACTGTACTTCGTGTCGCCGACCCAGATCAACTTCCTGATGCCCACCAACACGGCGTTCGGCCTGGCCACCATAACGGTGACCAACGCCAACGGCGCTACGGCGTCCGGCATCGTCCTGGTGACCCACACGGCGCCGGGCATCTTCGCGGCCAACCAGAACGGCCAGGGAGTGGCGCAAGCCGATCTCCTCGACGTTGCGCCGGGCGGCGGCCAGACCCTCTCGAATACGGCGATCTACAGCCCGGCGAGCAGTTCCTGGGTTGCCAATCCGATCGTCATGAATTCCACCGATTCCTACTACCTGGAACTCTATGGCACGGGTATCCGGTACGCCACCAGCGGGCAGGTGACGGCTACCATCAACGGCCAGAGCGTGCCGGTGCTGTATGCCGGAGCGCAAGCCCAGTATCCGGGTCTTGACCAGGTCGATCTGCAGATTCCGGCCAGCTTGAAGGGATCCGGAACCGTGAACGTAGTCATTACTGTCAACGGTCAGGCGGCCAACACGGTCACCGTGACCATACAGTAGCGGCTGTGCGGAGTAGTTCAGAACAACCGGGGGCAGAGCTTCGGCTCTGCCCCCTTTTTTTGTGTGCCGAGCATGTTCGACAGCTCGGGGGTGAAAGTCCCCTTGACAGCCTGATGGAGGCGAAGTCATAGCGAAGCGCAAGGGCGTTCCGGTGACGGAGGGTCTGAAAGAAGCGTGGAGCAA
>Ga0181521_10000554_pt1 | contig 46261 bp, 43 predicted proteins | sample PEATcosm2014_Bin_32_FD_119764 | JGI IMG/M metagenome (GOLD analysis project Ga0181521, IMG submission 119764) | Peatland microbial communities from MTU Mesocosm Facility, Houghton, MI, USA - PEATcosm2014_Bin02_60_metaG | ecosystem: Environmental > Terrestrial > Soil > Wetlands > Peat | place...
CCGGCGCCGTTGCGTCCCAGAAGCGCGGCAATCCGCCCGTCGTCGACGGTCAGAGTAACGGCATGCAATATGTGGCTCTTGCCGTAATACGTGTGCAGGTCGTGCACTTCGAGCGTGTTCATGCCTGGGCATCGCCGAGGTAGGCTTTTTGCACGCTCTCGTTGGCCGCGATTTGCGCGGGCGTCCCCTCCGCCAGCAGCGACCCTTCGGCCATCACCATGATGCGATCCGCAAGGCGAAAGACGACGCGCATGTCGTGCTCAACGAGCAGGATGGAAAGCGAACGTTCTCGGTGCAGCCGCCGGATCAATTCCGTGATATCGAATGTCTCCTGGTCGCCCATCCCGGCGGTGGGCTCATCCAGTAGGAGCAGTCGCGGCCGCAAGGCAAGTGCCATCAGGATTTCCGTGGTGCGCTGGTCACCGTGTGACAGTTCGCCTGCTAGGCGCCCTGCCTTGTCTGTCAAGTTACCGAGTTCCAGCAGTTCGTCGACGCTGGCCCGGATCGAATCGGCTGCGCTGCGCGCCAGCCACGGGCGCATCCGCAGGCCGGCCGCTACCTCGGTTGGGATGCGCAAATTCTCCCGCAGACTGAGCTCGGGAAAGATTTCCGTGATCTGGAACGTTCGGGCGATCCCCATGGCCACACGTGCATGCGGTGCGTGTGCCGTGATGTCACACCCGTCGAATACGATCCGCCCACTGCTCGGGGCTACGAAGCCGCTGAGCAGGTTAAAAAAAGTCGTCTTGCCGGCTCCGTTGGCGCCGATCAGGGCGCGAAGTTCACCGGGTGCAATCGAGATCGACATCTCGTGAACGGCCCGCAGGCTGCCGAAGAAGCACGAAACTTGCTCGGCGCACAACAGGCTCACGGAAAGCTCCTGCCGCGCAGCATGCCGAGCACTCCGCGCGGGAAAAAAAGCACGACCAGAACGAAGATCAGGCCCACCACCGACATCCAGTTTTCCGTCCGGCTGGACACATAGTCCTGCAATACGACGAAGACGGCCGCCCCGACCAAGGGCCCCCAGAAGGAGCGCATGCCGCCCAGGACCGCCATCATCACGAAATTGCCCGACATGTCCCAACGCAAGGCGCGCGGATCTGTGAAGTTGTTCAGCAACGCATACAAGGTTCCCGCCAGGCTCGCGAAGCCGCAGGAAATGACGAAGGCAAGCCACAAATGATGCTCGACGGCGATGCCAAGAAAGCGCGCCCGACGTTCGTTCTCCCGTATTGCGAGCAAAGTGCGGCCAAATGGTGAGTGCAACAACAGTGCCATCGCGGCTGCCGCGAACGCAAAGCAGGCCAGGGCGAAGTAGTAAAACGCGGAGTCGTGGCTCTGGATATCTAGCTTCATCCAGCCAAATTCCAGGGGCTGCCGTTGCCAGCCGGTAAGTCCGTCATCTCCTCCCGTGACCGCGTTCCAGCGGAACGCCAGGAAATAGAACACCTGACCGAAGGCGATGGTCACCATTGCGAAGTAAACACCGCGCAAACGAACGATCAGGGCACCGATGAGGGCGGCGGCCAAGGTGCCGGCGGCCACACCGACGATCATTCCCAGGCCAGTGCTGGGCGCAAGGTATTTCAAGGTCATACCCGCGCCATACGCTCCCACACCGAAGTAGGCGGCGTGCCCAAAAGAAAGTGTGCCGGTGAATCCAAGCAGGAAATTCAAGGCCATCGCCGCCAGGCCCATCACCAACACGCGGCTGCCGAGCTCGGTGTAGCCGCCGATCGCGTTGACCCAGTATGGCATTGTCAGCAGCACCAGCCACAGTAGCGCATTCGCCAGCGCACGAGGCTGTTTCATTGCAACCGCCCTTCCTCGCCCAACAATCCGCGCGGGCGCAGCAGTAAGACTAGACCCATCATCGCGTAGATGATCGCCTCACTGGCCGATGGCATGAACACGGTGGCAAGGCCGGAGGCGACCCCGATCAGCAGGCCGCCCAGCAGGGTTCCGGGCAAGCTGCCAAGGCCGCCGACAATGATCGCGACGAAGCTGGGCATGATGAGGGACGTGCCGATGGTCGGCTGCAGGCCCAGCATTCCGGCTGCAAGGACTCCCGCCAGACCGGCAAGGTAAATGCCGAGGCCGAAATTTAGATTGCGCAGCACGCGTACGTTCACGCCCAGCGCGGAGACCGTCTCCAGATCAAGAGTCCCGGCCCGAATGCGCATACCCAGGCGCGTTCGTCCCAGAATCAGGAACAGGGCGGTCACGGCCACCGCAACCAGCGCAACCATGAACAGCCGGTATCCGGTGAGGAAGAAAAATTGCGTGCTCAATGGTCGCGCCAGCCAGTCCGGAATGGGATAGGGCAGGCTCTGCGCGCCCCAAATAAAGCGCGTCGCATCTTCCAGGATGTACGCTAGACCGAAGGTCAGAAGCAGGCCATATAGGGGATCGCGGCCATACAGACGCTGTATCAGCAGACGCTCGACAACCAGTCCTATCGCTGCGGTCAGAAACGGAGCCAGCAGCAGCGCACCCCAGAAGCCGACAAAGGGCATCAAGGAATAGGCCAGGTAGGCCCCAAGCGCAAGGAAGCCGCCGTGCGCGAAGTTGATTACCCCGCTGAGGTTCAGGATCAGCGAAAGGCCCAGTGCCATGAGCGCATAGAACGCGCCGACGATGAGGCCGTTGAATACATTGAACAGAATCAGCTGCTGCATACGTAATGTAATCGGCGAGTCGTCCTATTCGAAGACGCGCGGTAAAACCGCCCCGCGCGCCGGCCCTATGGGCCGAGCGCGAGGTATTCCATCGGGTTCGCCGAACACGCGATGCGCACCGGCCGCTCAGGTCGGCCAGATAAGCTTGCAGCCAGTTTCCTCCAGGGTACCGGCTACGTCGGCACCTTTTACCACGTCCGTGACGTTGAAAAGATCCTCCGCAACTGCGCCCTTGGACTGCGCGTTGCCGACATAAAGCGTATTGATCGCCTGGTTCTGCCCAGCGCGGAAATAGGGCAGATGGGGCATCAAGCCGACCTCTGGGGGGAGGGTCATGCCGCTTAGTGCCTTGGCCATCGTGACGGCATTGAGCGACTTGCTTGTATTGGCCGCCAGCGCGCAGCTCCAGGTAGATGCGAATCCGAACCAGGTGCGCGCCGTCGGCACCTTGCCGGTTTTTTTGCGGACCGCTTCGACGAATTCGGCCACGTGCGGCACGCCGGGCTGGTTCCAGTACCATTCGAACACCCAGTAGCCGACCCGCGCCTCGGGCGGAAGGCCTTCGACCACCTCGAGCTCGTGCTGGGCTCCTCCCAGGTGCAGGCTCTTATCCAGGCCGAACTGCACCGCCTGCTTCAGGGCATTGCCCATGTCGTTGCCGGCCAGCATGAAGACGATCACGTCAGGCTTGGCTGCCTGCGCCTTGATTAGATAGGACGAAAAATCGGTTGTCCCTAGCGGGGACAGATCTGCGCCGACTTTGGTTCCTCCCAGTCGGGTGGCGGCCTTCTCCATTCCCGCCTGCAGGGTGTGGCCGAACGCATAGTCCGCGGTAATGTAGTACCACCTCTTTCCGGCTTTGCTGATCAAGACACCCGCGACCGCATTCGCCTCCGTCTGCGTCGTATTGCAGATGCGAAACACATTCCAATGGCAGCTCGTCCCGGTTACCGCATCGGTGTGGCCGCCGGGCACGATGTGCAGCACGCCTTTTTCGTTGGTCACCTGTGCCATCGCCAGGGACAGGGCGGAATTGACGTTGCCGAGGACAAAATTGACGTTATCGCGTTCGATCAGCTTTCGCGTCTTCTGAACCGCGGTGCCGGCGTCGCCGCTGGTCGAGTCCTCCACCAGCAGCTCTGCCGGGCGCCCGAGGATGCCGCCCTTGGAGTTGATCTGTTCGACTGCGAGCTGGCAGCCGACCAGTTCGTTGGTACCAAGTTCCGCGTACGTGCCGGTGAGCGGATCGCAAAACCCGATCTTCACGCTTTGCTCCCCGCGCGCTGTCAGAATGAAAGGTGGCGCCAGATTCAAGGCACCAACCGTGAGAGCGGCGCGCACTACGGTGCGCCGGCCAAAGATGGGAGACGACTTCGGTCCGCTCATTGCGCGACCCTCCTTGTTCGTTTTAATGTTCTCTGGGCGCCAGATGACACTGCGCGGCGTGGAGATTATTCTAAAGCGCCAGCAGCAAACATAGACAGCGAGATGGAAAAAAGTCGCCATCGTGTGTTGCCGCCGACCTGGCCCGATCCAGAGTCGGCGGAAACACCGTGGTATGCCTTCCGTTTCGGCTCGATTGCTATCGGATAAACAACGGGCTGCAACAACCGGCCGATCTGTGGCCATGCTAGCCCGGGGGACAGGAGGCACTTCCCCACCGGAACCCAAATAGAAGACCCTTGCCACCATGAAACAACAAGGAGTGGAGGATTCGAATCCTGCCGACCGCGCCAAATTTCGAGGACTAGGCGCATCGAGACCAGGTCCTTGTGACTGCCTCGCACCGGTCGGCAGGCCGCGACCACTTACGGCTGTCCGGCGGGGCGCAAAGCCCTGCCGGAAAGCGGAGATGGCGTGGTCAGCCGATGCTTAAGCAGTAGCGGCAGGGACCAAACCGGAAGTTGTGGGACGTTTGCGCCCCGCCTTGACCGCGTACATGGCCTTATCCGCCGTTTGCATCGCCGCCAATATCGAATCTGGTGCTTGCTCGAATGACCCGCTTCCGATGCTCGCAGACGTCGCATATCCCGCCTCGCTCATCCCGTTCGCGATCTTTACGCAAAGCTTCCGACACAGAGAATCGCAATCGACTGCCCCTGTGTTCGGCATCAGTATTCCGAACTCATCACCACCAAGGCGTGCGACCAAATCCGATTGCCTGGTGCTTTCTTGCAGAAGCTTGGCAACGAGTCGCAACGCTTGATCGCCGACGAAATGTCCTCGAGAATCATTTAACCCCTTGAAGTTGTCAAGGTCAGCAATGGCCAAGGAGAAAACACCTCCATAGCGCCTTTGTCTCGCGATTTCCATTTCCGCAACAGACTCGAAATGTCTCCGGTTAGGCAATCCCGTTAGGGAATCCTGGTTCGCCAGATTCGCCATTGCGAAATAACTAGCGCGTGCGAATCTGGACAGCGATACCACCAGCGTGGGCCATGCGAAAGCGACGAGCGTATTAATGATTCTTGCAGCGGGGGAAGCAGGAATTGAGAGTATCGCGATGCATTGGCACGCGACAGCCAGAAAAAACCCAAGAACAACGATGCCCGCAAGCTCACAATGAATAGCAATTGCCACCAGCGGAAAAATATAGAGCACGCGGAGCCAAATTTCCGACCCGAATGCCATTTCCAGTACGAACAAGGCCACCATAGCAAGAATGCTGATGGTTTCTACGAGTCCTGGCGGGAAACCTCCCGGGGTCGCGACGCGAAGAAGAAAGGACTTGATCATCTAAGCATCTTAGCCGCGCTCGTCCCAGCGTAGCCGTGTGCAGGACGAGAATTGGCGCAGCCTTTCAGAGCGCGCTATCAAACCGTCATTCGTCAGCCGGTGTTTTTGTCTTTCAACCGGAGACGTTCACGCTCACGCACGCAGGACCTCGAGCACACCGGGCGCCCCGTCAACCGGATCGTAGCCGTTGAGCTCGTCCTCATCGGATGCTGACGGCGCGGCTGTGCTAACCGCATTGCGCCGAGACTGCGTAGCGATTTCGTCTTCCAACCGAAACCCATTCTTCTCGGCGAACTCCTTCAGCTTTTCCCTGAAGGCGAGCCACATCAACGGGTCGGCCCCATCTTCGCTAAGAAACGTAGCGTTGAGGAAAAACTGGGTCATCTTCACACTGTTCTCCAGATGATCGTAGCCTGATTCTAAGGGCGTCCCGGGTCGCAAAATGCTTCGAGAAGCACCCTAGAACGCTGACAGATTTTCTCTTTGTGGGCGGCAAAAATCCGCCGTGGCCTGCTGCGTTGGAAAGCCGTCTCCTTGCAACAGGTGCTCTGCTAAAAAGCCGAAGTCGGTCCTGGCGCGAAATTCCCGGACCCGATCAGTCAGGTCCGCGCCGGGCGATCCGTCCGCCATCGGGGTCCGAGCTCCAAACGTCTTCTTTCTTGGTTGGCTGAAGCGAGCGGTAGTAGTTGCCAAGGGCGTAGATCTCCGCCTCGATATCACTGGGGAAACCCATCCTCTCCCCTCGGTCGTCGAGCAGAAGGTCTTCGAAGATTGCGTCAGCCATGTGGGGCGAGTCCCAATAGCGCGCGAGGCGATTGAGAATCCTGGGAAAACGATGCGCGGTTTCGAGTGGCACGACTGCATTTGGAAGCTGCTTTAACCAAGCGACCGTCGCAATGTTGAGCGAGCCGTCGTACGCCACTGGCGCATGGCGCCTTCCGATCCAATCGACCGGTTTCCGCTCGGTCTCCTCGGCGCTGGGCTCCGCGCCAATCGACGATGCGGACAGGCGTGGGCCGTGCCAGCGATTATTGTCCATCGAATATCCCCATCCTCCTCCCAGAATCCCAAACTTGGGAAACGGCGGACGAGCTACTAGAGAATGACAACGGCAGGACACCGGAAAACTTGAGAAACGCCTCCTTGAGTCTAGGTCAACAAAGGAGACCATATTGCGTCGATCGGGCTGTTTTCCGCGCTGTGCGCCGAAGCTGCCCAAGGACGATCGACCTGCCCGGTAGCGAGTACTCGCCAATAGTATGTTGGCGTAGTCGAGGACGGCGGATCCAGGGGCTGCGCGCCATCGGCCGGCTTTCAGGTTGGGCCGACTTTGGTAGCCAGTCGCCTGCATTGCACCGGTCATCGGCCCGCGGTCGGCTGCCGTCGTTTGAATTCTCGAAATGCTCGCCCCAAGGTTACAGTTTGCAAGGGACGGCGCGATCATCGTTCCCGCATACCCGTCAATCACCGGGGAAACGCAGACACACGGATAAGTACGGTGCTTCGTTGCCACCTCGCGTGGCATCCGATTCGAACGAGCGATTCAAGTCAAGGAAACGACAATGATCACACTTAATCGCACAGCATCGATTGCACCGGGCAAGACAGGCGACGCCTTGGCCTTCTCCCAACAAATCGTAAGGCACATCAAGGAAAAGTATGGCACGACCGCCGAGGTGCTTATGCCGATTGGCGGCAATCCCCAGCGGATTGCATGGCAAGTCCGGTATGAGAACTTGACACAATATGAAGCTCTGGCAACCAAACTCATGACCGGCAAGGAATACTGGGAACTTGCATCGAAGAATAGCGCTACGTTCCTCCCGGGATCATTGCACGATGACCTCTGGCGGACGATCTGAACTGGTCTAATCAAAGCGCCGGTGGGCGCAGTTCGCTATCGCAGTTCGCTGCACTAACCTAAGTACGTGCAACCCTTCCTGGGCTGCTACACCTAGTCGGAGCATTTTGGGGCGTGCCGCCAAGCTCGGGATGGTTTCTTGGTGGACGTGAACGACACCGAGTTTGCGCGAATAAAACGGCAGAATGGCATGAACTAATCGGGATGCGGCGGCCTGTTCGATCGATTTTTCCATGACCGCGCAGCGCGCCGCTTCCCCTTTCTTCGCGCGAGTTTGAGGAGGATGCTGCCGCAAACGGCGGAGAAGATGGGTTCAAAGTGCCAAACCGGCGGCTGCACGTCGTCGACAAGAAAGGGGATTATCCGGCGCGCCGGAAACTCGCCCTCATCGGTGAAGGTCCGGCCGCGATAGTCGAGCCAATAGACGCCCCGCAAGGAAGAGGAATCATCGAAGTTCAATTGCTGGACTCCGATCCACCTTTTCAGCACGACGAGATCGGCAAACCGTCCCATATGGGCGATCCGCTTGGCGATGACCCACCCGTGGAGCGTGGCATAGATGCCTCGCACGCAGCGCGGTATCGTCATCTACAGGGGGCCGGCGAATGCGCTTCGCCCGTGAGAAGATTGCCTCGCCCCACATTAGCAAACGGCGCCATGCCTCGCCGACTATGCTTAGCGGTGTGTTGCGGAGCAGCAGGTTGCCGCGACAACGATCTTCGCTTCGCCTACCATCGGCGGAGCCAGGTTTTTCGGGGATGACGATGTGAGCGTATTGTCCGAGTGCCGTCGACTCGGACATCGGGGTTGCGGTGTCGTGGGGCTTGAATCGGGGCGTGACATGTCAAAGGAGGATGGGCAACGATGAGTCAAGGAGCCAGGGGACCCAAATCGGGAATGGGAAGCGCGACCACGACAAGAAAGGCAACGAAGGCGGAGGCACCGGCCCGGGGCCAAGCGAAAACCTCAGCTCGGACCGTGACGAAGGCGGCAGCAAAGTCAGCAAGCAAGACGGCGGGCAAGCAGTCGCAAGCGGGCAAGGGTCAAGCGAAAACGGCAGTTGGGACCGTGACGAAGGCGGCAGCAAAGTCAGCAAGCAAGAAGGCCGCCAAGCAGTCGCAAGCGGCCGCGGTCAAAGCGCCAGTCTCCAGCCCGGTCTTGAGGCAATTAAGCGAACCGGCCGGACAAGAAGCCGCGACGGGAGGGACGGTAGGCGAGAGGAAGGCAGCGGCGACGCTGACCGGACCTGAGGTAGACTTGCCGCAACCAACAGGATCGATATACTCCGAGGAAATCGAGGAGCGGATTCGCCGCCGCGCCTACGAGTTTTGGGAGCGAAGGGGGCGAAAACACGGCCGCGCGACCCAGGACTGGTTGGAGGCAGAGAAGGAGATCGGCGACGCGATATCCAACGTTGCTGACGGCCGGCCCGGCAAGACGACCCGGGTGACGGCCGGCAAGAAGGTGAAATGAGCGAGCTGCGCCAGAGGAATATCGGGCGCACGGAGCTATCCAATTTTCTGCTGTCCGAACCCGGCGAGTGCAACGCGAGCTGATGGGACGAGCGACTTGCGGCGATGTACCCCCCGCAGAAGTGGTTTTCGTCCCGTGCGGCTCACGAACGCATTGAAATACAATCCAGAATCTTCTTAGCGGGGGAGTCCGTCTCCTTGTGCCGTGGACCGCCCCTGGATGCCTTTGCCGCTATCGGCCGGCTATCAAACGAGGCGCCGACAGTCGAGGTTGCGGAAATTCGCCACGCTGGACGGCTCACCCTGGCCAAGAAACACGATTATTTCAGCTAGTCAAAGACGGTTTCCTGAGAGCAAGAAGCCGTCATTGATGGCCCGGTACTCTGGTTAGTGTGCATCGTGCCGACGGCTCCTCTTACGAACGGCCGTTCAAGGCCTTTGCGGTATTGCGGTCGCTTCGGTCCAGAGGCGGTCAAGGGTTCTATCGACTGGCGTGCATGCCGCTTGACGTGGAGCACGCCTTTATTGAAATGTGGCCTTTTCGTCCTGATGCTGTCCGTGATGGCACTCCGGGCGTTCGCCGGCGACGCGTCGCCGGACAAGAGCGACTACACCCTTTTCAATCCAACGCCCGACGTTGACCTGCGCGGCTTCAGCACCGATCGACCACCGAAGGCCAACAGCCCGTATACGGTCGACGCAGGCCGCTTTCAGTACGAGACCGACATCGTCGTATACGGCCATGGCAGCACCGACGGCGTCAAGACCCAGGACTGGACCGTGTTCGATCCGACCCTGAAACTGGGCCTGACCAATACGATCGATGCCGAGCTGCAGATCACGCCCTTTGAGTCCCTCGAAACCACGAGCGCCGGGAATACGACGACCATCTCCGGAATTGGCGACACTTTCGCGCGCCTAAAGATCAATGTGCTCGGCGATGATCAGGGCGCCGTCGCGGTGGCCCTCTTGCCCTATGTCAAGCTGCCTACGGCGCGGTCCGGGCTCGGCAACGACAGTGTAGAAGGCGGCCTAATACTTCCCATCAGCTTGAGCGCGCCGGGCGGCTTCACGGTAATCGTGATGCCTGAAATCGACTATCTGAAAGACACCTCCGACAGCGGCTACCACGGCGTCTTCGACTTCCTGATCAATGTTAGCCATCCGCTCAACGATCATTGGACTTTCTATACCGAGATCTACACCAGCCAGTCGTTTCAAGCACAGAACACACCGATCTACACCCTGGATGAAGCAATGACCTACGCCGTGGGCCCGAACTTGCAGCTCGACTTCGGCGGAAATTTCAGCCTGAACAGCGTGGCCCCGCGGGTCCAGCTCTATACGGGACTGTCTCAGCGGTTTTGATATGTCCTTTGGATTGTAGCTGCAGCAGTCCTGCGGATACCGCTGAGGCCATGCCCGCGCTACGACGGTCCGCGGCCGGCATCGGCATATGTTTGTTCTTCCGTAAGGCCGCCGCTACGGCGGAAGCTCTGCGTGCGTTGATCGCAAAAGCGAAGGAAGCGGCGCAGGGTCAGCGCTCGCGTCCTTCGGTGGTTACGGCGGAGGCACTTATTGGCACGCCTTACCGTGATCGGCGTGGTATCCCTTTGTCTTGGCATCCGCCTCCGACATGTACTGACCCTCCTTGGTTTTTCCATACCACACGTCGTTCGGACAGTGATAAACCTTGGTGCTGGTGTTAACCCACACCTGCCCCGGCCCGCCACCAGGAGCAGCGGCTTTCGGAGCCGCGGCAACTTGCGCAGTCTTGGCGGGCGCCGGCGCGGCTGCCGGAACCGTCGCCGTTGGGGCGGTTACGGGCGCGGGTTTGGTCGAGGTCGTCGGTGCGGTTGCTGCCGTCTCCCCCTCCGGTGCGCCATACCATTCCTTGACCCCCTTATGCCCGTGACAAGCCCCTTTCTTGGTTGCACCAGAGTAATACGTTCCGTCATTGCACAGTCCGGTCGTACCCGCGGGGGCACCTGCTGGTACCTGCGCAAAGCCAACGCCCGAAACACACAGCGCGGTGCCTATCATGATCCAACGCAGCAATAGTTTCATTTTCGCCTCGTTCGTCCGAAATTTCGACTGTCTAATTATTTACCACGGTCCCGCCCGGTGTCATCTTGTCTACTGCCTGCGGCAGCGCTTGCGCTAGTTTCTGCAAGAGATCCTGCGGATTGATACCGAGCTTTTGCGCGAGCTGCATGACTGAATCGTTACCGAGCACCTGATGGAGCTGCTCTGTAGTGATAGGCTGGTTGGCACCGGGTCCAATCCACGATTGCACAACGCCGCCCAGGCCTTGCCGCTCGAACTGTGCAACAAGACCCGGAATTCCGCCATGGCGCTCGATCACTCCCGAGACCAAGGACGTAACTTCCGCGCCCACAATGCCACCTAATACCCCGTCCAGCAAACCCATAGCCACCTCCAGTTTTGAGTGCCCGTTACGGGCATCTACCAGAAAATAGATGCAATAACTTTCTACATCATGGCCAATCCCACACTATGCGGGCCTGGAAGTGTAGCGTGAAAGTGCCTTGCGCCCGTTCCAACGTCGCGTGGCGTACCGAAGATCGGCAGTGGGGGACAACGCGATGTCCCGACTGGCCGCTGTTGGACGAGGACGTGTATAAATCCGGAGTCTCAGAGGCGAGTCAAGACGACGACTCAGATCGGTCTTTATGCGACGTGTTCGGGGATAAGGAGACCCCGGAAAACGTCGACCTCGTGCTTTTTCACAAAACCTTGACCATTTAGCGACGGTCAGCCTCCGGTCGCCTTGCGGCCTGTGCGCTCGGGAGCGGCGCGCGCAGATCCACGTCGATGAGTGTGAAGTCCGTGCTATGAGGATTCATTCAACCACGCCGCCCGGCGAAAGGCGTCGGGATCGGGAAAGCATGCCGCTTGGAATATACCGAGATCAGGACGCCGCCGTGAGGTCGGCCTTGAGCACCGACAGGATCCGTTGGTATTCATCCGGGTCGCGCTGCTTTAGGCTCGCAAGATCTGCCTCGATGCGCTGACTTCGGGACGCCTCGACCTCGGCTTTGATTCCTTCGACTTTGTCGCGGAGCGCAATCAGATCGTTCAGGGCGCTTACATGCGACGATCCGGGTGGCCGTTCGTCGATCAGCACGGCCAGCGCGTCGATCACCCGTCCGAGCTGTCGCCCATAGCTTTCGGCCGCGACGATTTTCTGTTCCGCTTCGGGTGACGTCGAATTTGTCTCATTGATCTCGATCGAATTACCGATCATCCAGCCGGGAAGTATCGGTTGGGTCAAACTCTGCGGAACAGTGGCGGAGGACGGCCACATCCAGGGAGTCATCCAGGCCGACCATGGCCAGAACGGCGATTGCATATTCCTAGGCTGAGTGCTGGCATTCATGATTGCTCCCGTCGACGGCCCTCGGCCGGCAAGCGGCAAAGTTTACGCGCTGCAATTAGGTCAAGGCTTGGTTGCTATGCATATCCGGTTCCCGGAGAGTCGAACGCGGTCGTCGGCGGTGCTCGCATGGCCGGGTTACGGCGAGACCGTGGCTCCATCCGTAGGAATGCGCGTTGGTCCGGTATACCCGCGAGACCCACGCAAACCTGCCTTTTGATGAATTCGGGCTTGGATGGTGGCCGCCGCCAGGTGCGCCCATGCGGAATACGCAAGCGCTCCCGGATGAAACCCGTCAGCTGCCATGTATCCGCCCTCCAATGGAAAGCTGATCGCAAGGAACTCGCACTGGGCATCCGCCCCAGCAATTTTCCGCAGCAGTTGATTAAATTGCTTTGCTCGCGTGCCGAGATACCACCGGAGAGGTTGTGGCAATGCAGGAAAGAGATGCATTGGAGGAAGGCTCGACAAGAGAATATGTTGAACATCAAATTTGGCCTTCAACAGCCAAATCAGCCTGGCCTGCTGGGCGCACCATTCCAATTTCCGCGTACGGCCGGTGACGTCGTTCACCCCTACCGAAACAAGTGCAACATCGAAGGGCTCCGCTGTAGCTGCCTCAAGGCAATTCACGACGTCCTTTGCCGTATAGCCCGATTGTGCATTTAGCTTCCAGAAGACCCGAAACGTGGAACGCAGCTGGGACAGCAATTGGCCAGACAAAGCCTCTTCCTGAGTTGCCGCACCGACTCCTGCCGCGGCGGAATCTCCGAGGATCAGCAATCTGAGTTCTGGCCCGGTGCCCTCAGAGCCTGATCTCGGTCCGGGCGGTTCTGGCAGTCTAGGCGTGACTCGCCGGACATGGCGCCCTTGCGCGACGAGGATCGGCGCCAGGACAATGGTTGTCAGTTGGTAGCGCAAGATCTTTTCTCGCACAGTCGGATCCCGCCATCTTTGAAATCGTCGACAAGCACTCAACAACTGTAGGCGTCAAGGACAAATTGAGCCGCGCAGCAAGAATTCAGCGGGCTGTGGTCGTACCTTTCCGGATGAGTTTGTTAGCTCGAGACCCGAACATGAAACCATCGTCCGCCACTGTAGCAATAAACAATGCCAGTCGATTCAAGCGTACCAACCAGCGCTCCGCTGTTGGGGCAATCCATGGACTTCTTCTCGCCGGGGCCTAAGGGCGCGGCTTCGGTTCGCGTTCGGTCATATCTCCCCGGCGCTGCCACATCGACGTACTGCCGATACCTGGCGTCCTCTGCCCCGCTGTGAAGCCTTTGGAAATACCACCCGCCTTTCTTGGGAAGCGCAACGACCGCAAGGCCGGAGCTGCCTTTCAGGGCCGTTAAGCCGATGAGATAGTCTTTCTTGCCTTCCCCGGTGAAATCGGCAATACCCACGCCCAAACACCCTGTTCCACCATGCGCTTGGTTGTACTTGATATCTTCCGGGGCATTATCGGTTTCCAAGGGTGTTCGATAGCCGGGGAAAGCCGCTGTCAGAGTGTCGGCGAGCGACCTAGGAATTTGCGCTTGACAGGAATCCGAATGCGGCTGCGAATTTGCGCACGCGTCAAAAAGGACAAAAAAGACTGCTGCTGCAATCCGCACCATTTTTGGATTCCATACCTTAGGCTGTTGGATCGGATGACATTACCTGCAGCTTCTTGCCGAAGCAACCGGCCGCGAGCGACCGGGTCCGGGAAATGCTCGCGATTGATCCGGGTGTCCGGAATTGGGCCAACAGGAGACCATCGGCAGTAGCGTCGCAAAGCGGCCGTCCACCGGTTGCTGACGGGTACGTGCCCTCCAATAGCGAACGAAGCGATCTGCTCGCTCCTGATCCATTTGGAAGGAGCTGTCGATCCGCAAAGTTAGTCACGCATAGAATGGGCGTGGTCAAACTGGACAACGATAGCGACGGCAAATTCCGCTCCTTTTTGCACTTCGCTTCGACGCGCCGTCTTTTCTGCGCCCAGCAGCGAGCGTATAAGCACATCGCCCATCAATGTATACATACAGGCGCCCACAGCGTTTTGCACATCCGCAAGATCAACTCATTTATGCGCTGCTGCCTGAGCGAATAAGCCTGTGATGGCGTGAGTAAGGGCCAATTGCCCGGCTTCATACAGAGCAGCGCCCAGTTCGCCGGAGTGTGCCGCTTCAGTGATCGCGAGCCGATACATTGCAATCGTTGTTGGCGCCACGTCAATCTGACGGTACCCAATGGTTCAGGTGTCGAAAATTTGCTTCGAGTTAGAGCGCTTTTTGTGGATAACTCGGTCGAAAGCCGATGAGACCAGGCGCTCCGGTCTCGCCTGGGGATCGCGCCGGATTGATGCCCAATGGAATCAACAAGTTGGGCGATCGCTTTTGATGAGAATTCTCTTTCCGAAATGGGCAGTTTGCGCCTCTCGTAGGGCGGATTCGCCTGATGCAAGACCGTTCTGGCGCGGGCGCGATGGACTGCGCAGATTGGCGACGGAAAGCCGGGATCGGCGACGAGTGATGCGCGCCAGAGTCAAGGGCGCGTAACAGCCAGGGTTTATCGTTTCCTTCACGGAGCCCAAGGAGCAATCAGCGATGACATGGAACAAAGACGAGGCCGCACCTGGCTTAGCCGCTTGGGATCGAAAGGCACTGGCCGAAACGACTTGGGATCGAAAGGTTCGTAGTGAAGGTCTCCGATGCAGTGTTTGCGCTATGAAAATTCCCTTCGCGAACCGTGACGTGTACGTCCTCACAAAAATGTGCGGTTACTGTGCGCACAAAAGCGGCAACGGATGATAGATCGCAATGAAGCGAATATTGCGAGGCGTGCAAACGCAAATTCTCGCACCAGGAAGACGACATTGACATCCCTGCGCGTCGATGCGCGTTTTGGCTACGGGTGCCGGAGGCGGTTGACGCATAGTCGTGTCACACTCGGTACGTATTGTTTCTGAGGGGTAATCGGTAAGGGAGTTTCAATGTTCGCAACCAGAGAGGCATTCGCCGTTGCCAGGCATTGCCCTGTCATCCGGCGGGAGGTGACGCTGAGCGGTATGCAGGTTTCCGCGCCAGCCGGCGGCTGCAAGCAAATCGCGCGCAAGACATGTTCGAGGTTCTCCCAATGCTATGGGGAGAATCGATCCATCGTCCCTGTCCCAGGGTGTCTGCTCGGCAATCCTAGCGTTGAGGTTGCGGTGCACCCCTAGGGGTGTTTCGATTCGCGGGTTCGAGGCAGTTGAACGAATGCTTTGCTTCGAGTGCCTTGTCCAGTACGACCACCGTCTCCGGAATGCAGCAATGGACCTGTGACCCATCAAACGGTGGTCGCAGCGTTTAGAAAGTTTCGGCATTCGCTGCGCAACATGGCGATTGCGATAGATCCGGACGCTACGGTAGAAACGGTGCCGATGCGCCCAATCGTCCGACCGTGAAAAGGGTCTTCGTCAACACCAACCGAGTCGTTGGAAACGTCGACCAAGCGGCGCATCGTCGTGTGCGTCTCCATGATTGGAGCGTCGCCTAGTTGCGTGCATTTGATCGGCACGCCTTCGAGGGAGCGTCTGTCCTGGAAGCAGAGACCGGCGCGGTTGGCGGGCCACGCACGCCTCTGAGCGCAAAACACGTTCGAGCCGGTATCAAACCTGCGCGCCTTCGTGCAAGTTCGAAGCTGCGTCCGAATAGGAAAAGCCATCTTTCACCCCGAACAGATAAAACGCACGCAAGATCAGGGCTGCGGCCAAGAGGAGCACAATCCGCTCGCATCCTTGGACAACGATATGCGCGCGCACCATGCTATCGGTGGATATTACGTATGCATAGATCACCAGCAAAATCGGCGCCATTGTCGCGCACACTTTAAATACCCGCGCAAAGCGTGGCTCGGGAACACGCAGGGCGGGGAACGTCGTCGACAAGCTTTGGTCAGTCATTAGAACCTCCGTAATGGATAAGGCGTGTAACGCAACGCCACTTTGCTGCACTGCAATGAACTGAATCTGAACCGGTCAACACCCACCGTTCATCTTCGGTTCAGCAAAACAGATGGCGATGCAATGAGGAGCGAACCCCCATATCAAAAACGCCACGCAAACTGGCGGCCTTGGTCTGCGTCGATGCGTTCTGCCACTGGAGCATTCCTGAAAGCCAAGCCCGGCAGCGACGCCACCCGCGCGCCGAGAAGAGCGTTAGCAAAGTCATTTGGTGTGGTCCGGCGTAAAAAGGGAAACGCGATGTTGTTAGATCGCGCTCGCTCTGAAGGCCAATACTGAATCCACGGCAGCTCCCGGCGAACGGCGTATGGCTCTGTGAACGCATCGGCGCGGACCCGCAGAGTATCCATTCCAAATATTGAAATGATCCCGAAGCCTTGTTCTGTACCAAGGTGCAAATATTTTGCAATTGCTCGGGCGTCACTAGACGTAGGCATCGCATAGGACTCCGCCGCGAGGCGGAATTCAGCGCTGCATGCCGACGCTGATTTGGATCCTTTCCTTCTCGTCCGAAAGAGCCGGTACCATCCAACGTCCATGCTTATGCGCTACCAAGCCTCACAGTGACCGATTCAACTGTGCGCCGCCGCCACTCGCAGATCAACACGGATCGCTCATTAGTGTGGTAGCGCTTCGACAACATCATATGTAATCATTTATTTCTTAACGGGCCCAATTTTAGGTTTCACGAGACTACTATGTTTGGGCATCCGCTAGCCTACGTTGACGAAAGGGTTGAAGGCTCGTGGAGGGAAGCAGCTATGCTTTGGAAAATCTGATTGCCGAACGCAAAGCAATCAAACTGGTACGAGGCGCACCAATTCTTACTAAGGGAGAATGAACGTGAAGAACAAAATCATGAAGACCGCTATTTTCGCACTCTTACTTGGATCGAGCATTGCATTTGCCGCTAGTGGTAAGGTCACAATCTCTTCTCCTGCAGACGGCGCGATGGTCGATTCCAAAGAACCGGTCAAAGTGAGTTATGAGGCCGATCCGGGCCCAGACGGGGATCACCTCCATCTCTACGCGGACGGCAAGAAGGTGGACGTCATTCACCAACTGAAAGGAACCGCCGAAGTTCCTCCGCTTGCACCGGGCAAACACCAGATATGTCTTGCGGTGAACACCAAGGGGCATGTTCCGACCGGTGTTGAAAGCTGCGTGAATGTCACGTCCAAATGAGCAATGTACAAAACCTGGCCTACTCCGTAGTCCAGGTTTTGCATAACTTTGGCGCGGTCGCAACCGTAGGCGGCTCCCTTGCCGCTGCCGTTAGCGCAAAGGCGAATTCCAGGAGAAAGCTCGCCTGGCTCTCGCTTGCGGGATGGGGAACACAAGCCGTAAGCGGCGCGGCTTTTGGCATCGTGAGCTTTTTGTTTTATCGCCGACTCCCCGACATCGCGGGGGCGGCTATGGTGGCGTTACTGGTAAAGATCTTGTGCGCAGCGGCAGGCTTTTTGCTCGTGGCGGCGTACCTTTTCTGGGGTTCAAGTTGGGCCGAGGAGAGAAGAGGCGTGGTGTGGTATTCAAGCGCGATGCTGTCCGTCATTGCCTTGAGCGCTGCCGCAATCTTGCGCTGGTTCTCATAGAAGCTCGCCTTAATTAATCGCCGAAAGCTGATCTCCAATTCGTCTCGATGCCGCCCCCTCGGTGGGGTGAACGTGGAATCGTCGTGAGCGATTAATCCACATGTAAATCGACTTGCCATGCAACCGTTGCGTTTCATAATAGGCGGCGATGATTGCCGATATGGAAAGCGCCCGCAACGCCCTGGCCGATCCCGGCCGCGGTGTTTTGCTCGACCGAATGCACGAGGATTACGGACAGACGCTTGGACAGCATTGCGAACGCTTCCCGCGGTCTAACCAAACACCAGAACTTGGCGAAAGACGCCGTTGCGGTGGGCACGGCCTGGCGCGCGCGTGAGAGAAACCTGACTACCGCAACCGAGTGCAAATCCGCGAGATTGCGAAACGTTGGCTTGGCAAATCCGAGCGCGGACGTCTTCGAAACTTTCGGTGCATTCGGCAAGGAAGGAGATACCAATGGCAAGCACGCGGTTCGTCTATGTGACATACATTCGCACGACGCCCGAGAAATTGTGGAATGCGCTCACAGAGCCTGAATTTACCCGTGCCTATTGGTACGGAACCTGGCATGACACATCCTGGGCGCCAGGGTCATCGTGGAAACTAATGATTCCGGACGGACGCGTAGGTGACAGCGGCGAAGTGGTCGAGATAGAAAAACCGCGCCGCCTCGTACTCAAGTGGCGAAACGAGTTTTCTCCAGAGTTGCATGCGGAAGGGTTTTCGCGCTGCACGTTCGAGCTAGATCCGTCCGGCGATGCGGTGCGGCTTTCGATCACACATGAGATCAACAAAACAAAGTCGAAATTCCTGGAAGGAGTGTCCGGCGGCTGGCCAAAGATCTTGGCGAGCCTGAAGAGTTTCCTGGAAACCGGTGAACCGCTCGACGAAACACGTCACTGGCCAAAAGGCATATAGCATGTGCTTTATGGCCCGATGCGGCCGGTCGGCCCCCTGTCCAAGCATGCGCCGCAATTGGCGGGCACGACTTGTCGACGCAAATTGATGTCGCCCGTGTAGGGCCGGTGCGGCGGCGCCATAGAAATTCGAACGCGTGATTCAATCGAACAAATCCAATCGAGCCGCGGGCCGCAGTGTAAGTTCGATTGCGGTCACCGTCCATCGTCGGAAATGGGCACGGCGGCCGGAGGACGTATCGTCGCTGCCATGAAAAGGGATGCAAGGTTTTCGGGAGACCGACGCTACCGCTACGCGCTGTGGCGGAAGTGGGATGCCGGTGGACGGTTTGTGATGTTCGTATGCCTGAATCCGAGCACGGCGGACGAAGAGCACGATGACGCAACCCTTGCCCGCTGCATCTCGTTCGCGCAATCGTGGGGATTCGGTGGCCTTTGCTTGGCGAACCTCTTCGCGTTCGTCGCTACGAAACCAAAGATCTTGTTCAAGCAACGCAACCCAGTGGGCGACGCAAACGACCGGTTTTTGTGCGATCTCGCCGAAAAATCGGAAACTGTGATTGCAGGTTGGGGCAATCGCGGCGGGTACCTGCAACGCGACGAAGCGGTGCGGAAGATTCTTCCGCATCTGCACTATTTGCGCCTTACGAAGGCCGGCTACCCGTCGCACCCGCTCTACCTACCAAAGTCGATTAAGCCTAAGCGTTGGCAGTAAAGTGCCCGGCCTATCGACGCTCTCGCATCCCGGACCGCCCGATTCGCCATGCTGAGGGCCGGACTCGGCCGGTAGTTGAATTTCGCGCCGCCAGCAAGGAATGCGCCGATGACGAAGCTCAGCGCGGCGATGAAGACGGTGGGTCGGGTTCGGGAACGCCCGGCGTTGTCCTTGGCCCATAAAGAAGACATCTGTCGACGGTAGCGACGATTTGCTCAATGTAAGCAGCGCGCAGCGTTCGCAAGTTCGACCAGGGGTAGCGCTGATTCACCAATGTGCCGTGCAAGAACCCGAGGAGCATCGCAAACATGATGTCGACGGCGAGCGCTACGTGGGTGTCTTGGGCACCGATTTCAGTTGATATATCCCGTACCACACTCTTGGCGAGAGCCAATATCTCCCCGTAGACGGGGACTTGGGTCAAGGCCGACGTTTGCTCACGCTTGGTGGTCTTGTCCGTCATATAGACCAAGCGATAGTGGTCCGGATTGGTCTCCCAGTAGCTGAGAAACGCGTCTAGGGAGACACGTAGGCGCGCGCCTGCACCGGTCTGAATCGCCACTGCTGCCGCTATCCGCTCATAAAGGGCGCGGAGGACAAACTGCCATAGCCCTGTTAGCAGTTCCGCCTTGTCAGCAAAGTATCGGTAGGGCGTCATGGGCGAAACGCCTACTCTTGCGGCCACGGCGCGCACGGTGACCGCGTCCAAACCGCCCTTGGCAAACAGCCCGGAAGCCGCTACCAGGAGCTCTTTGCGCAATTTCTCGGCGTCCTCCTCGTTGCCGCGCCGCACGCGCGGCCGCGCAAGGGGGACGGCATGGCCCCCTTTCTTTGGTGACATCGTCGCATTGTACCGAGTCATAGATTTGGGATGCGAAGATTTACACGTAAAGCTACACGCAATTGTAGCGTTCGCAATTTTGCCACTTGGGCGATAAATAGCGGGCGAGGCATCTTCGAAGAACGGCGGTTCGCAGATGGACGATGACAGAAAGTATGCCGGGACGCGACAGGTCAACCGCGTCATGAATCAATTTCGACTGAAGAGGCCACATGAATTTCCGCGTCAAGTTGCCGTTGGCAATTTCAGCCATTTTGCTCTTGGTTTTGGCCGCCGGGCTGTTTAGCGTTTTCGACCTGAATCATTCGCTCGGCGTCTATCTGCGGACGATCGAATTCGACCGAGCCAACGAGCGCATCAGCGAGAACATTGCGCTCGAATTCAAGACCCAGGTGCAGGAATGGAAAGAACTGCTCCTGCGCGGCAAGGACCAAACGGCTGTTGAAACGCATTGGCACTCTTTCGAGAGTCATGTAGCGAACGTGACGGCGTCGACCGGGAAACTAATAGACGCCCTGCCCGAAGGCGAGGTGCGCGGTCTGGTCGAGAAGTTCGCACAGGCTCATGCCAAGATGACAGAGGCCTATCGCCGAGGCTTTGAGACTTTCAAGGCCGCACGGTTCGATCCGTCCGCTGGCGATGCCGCTGTAATGGGCTTGGACCGCGATCCGTCAAATCTGCTCGACGCTGTACGGGCGAGGATCGACGAGGCCCTGACGGCCTCCGTCGCCCTTGCCAGTCAACGTAGCCAGCAATCGATACTAATCGGCCTCGTGGTGATGGCGCTAGCTGGAATTGCCGGGGTCGTGGGCGTCATTGTTTTTTCTCGCGCTATCGTGCGGCCCGTCGACGACGCAACCACGGTGGCACGGGCGATCGCCGCCGGCGACCTGACATCGAAGATCGATGTGCGAAGCGAAGACGAAATCGGTCAGCTCGCGCAGTCTCTTAATGACATGCAGGAGTCACTGCGCAGACTGGTAGGCGATGTGCGCGCTGGAGTGGACTCGGTAGGCGCGTCCAGTGCGCAGATCGCCGCCGGCAACCTGGATTTGAGTAGTCGCACCGAGCAGCAGGCCGCCAGCTTGGAGGAGACGGCTGCGTCGATGGAACAGTTGACCGCTACGGTCAAGCAAAGCGCTGACAATGCCAAGCAGGCCAACCAGCTGGCGGGTTCGGCCAGCGCCGCGGCGGCCAAGGGCGGCGAAGTGGTGAGACAGGTGATCTCCACGATGGAAGAGATTGCCGCGGCCAGCAAGAAGATATCCGAGATCATCAGCGTCATCGATGGCATCGCGTTCCAGACCAACATCCTGGCGCTCAATGCTGCCGTGGAAGCGGCACGGGCCGGAGAACAGGGGCGTGGCTTTGCGGTGGTGGCGGGCGAAGTGCGCAGCCTTGCCCAGAGAAGTGCCCAGGCAGCACGCGAGATCAAAAGCATGATCAGTGACAGCGTCGAGAAGGTCGATGCGGGCAGTAAGCTCGTCAACAGTGCCGGCGCGTCGATGAGTGAGATCGTTGGTCAGGTCCAGCGGGTCGCGGATTTGATCGGCGAGATCACCGCTGCAGCGCAGGAGCAATCCTTGGGTATCGGGCAGGTCAATGACGCGGTCACGCGGATGGACCGGGTCACCCAGGATAACGCCGCGCTGGTCGAAGAAAGTGCAGCGGCGGCAGCCAATCTGAGGGACCAAGCCGGGAAACTGGATCAAGCCGTATCGGTTTTCAGGTTGAGCAGCACGGAGGCGTGCAACGCGGTTGCCTAGAAGCAGGCGGCTGCGGCGGCGGTCACGGCCGCGACCGGTCCAGTCCAGGCCGCCAAGCCAGTGGCCCTGGACTGCTGTGGTCTCCGGAAATAAGCCGCCTGCTAAGCGAGTTGAGCCTCGAAATTGTCGGGAACATGGTAGCCGCGCCCCGCATGCGGGTGCTCGGCGTTGTCGACCTGTCCGACGAAACGTGGCGGACCAGTTCTTTATATGTCCTCGTTCTTGAGCGCGTTCAAAATTGCTACGTCGGTTGAAGTGCGCACCGTTCGTCCGGAATGCCACCGTCCATCTCAATCGGCGATCGCCGTTTCGTAGTCCAGCCACGCTTCGACAATAGGTCAGTGCTTCGCCTGGTTCAGGCTCTTGCCCTGCGTTGGCACCGAGGCCCTTAGTTCTTGCGCGACTTTGCCTCCGTCGCCCCTGGCTGCAGGCCTTCGGACATTCCAATCAGCACACCGCTCACCAGCGTGGCGTAACTTTCCATCATGGCTTGTGCGCTGCGCAGGCCAGCGGCGCGGCCGTCGCGCAGCGCCGCCTGCGCCTGCGACATCAGCTGTTCGACGCTCGACGTGGCCTGCGCGCCAGTGTCGGTCCCTTTGATACGCATCGCCGCAAGCACTTGTTCCCAGGCCGGTTGCAGCGCGCCAGTGGCCTGCTGCGCGGCTTTGCCGACCGTCGCGAAAAATACGTCCTCCATCTTCTCGATATTGGCCAGCGCAGCTTTCATGTGGGTTTCGCGCAGCGAGATGCCCTGGTCGACGAACTGCTGCAGAGCCTTGCGGTGAGCCTGCACGGCCTGTAGTAGGGCCGCGTCCATGCCGGAGAACGCCTTGCCGAGTAGGTCCCCCATATCGACCGCCGGCAAGTTGTTTTGCGCCGCCCCCATGGACGCAGCTTGGGTCACCGTTTCGAGCACCTTGCGGATGTTCGCCAGCGTCAATTCGCGCCCTTGTAGCGCCTTGAGAGTGGCGTCGCTCACGGCTTTGCGTAGGGCCTCGCCCTGCTGGATGCTGGCCTGCGAGAACATTTGGACGATGGCATCCTGGTCTATTCCTGCCTTGAACATCGGTATCTCCTGGTGGGTGTCGGTGGACGCGGAATCGCGCTCTCACTGCATGTGCTGGCCGCCGTTGATGGCGATGTTGGCGCCGGTCACGAACGCGGCCTCCTCGGAGGCCAGGTAAATGATCAGACCGGCGACCTCCTCGGGCTTGCCCAGCCGGCCGACTGGTATCTGCGGCAGGATCTTGGACTCCAGAATGTCCTTCGGGATGGCCGTGACCATCTTGGTGCCGATGTAGCCCGGCGAGATTGTATTGACGGTCACGCCCTTGCGCGCCACTTCAAGCGCCAGTGCCTTGGTAAAGCCGTGCACGCCGGCCTTGGCAGCCGAGTAGTTGGTCTGGCCGAACGCACCCTTGGAGCCGTTGACGGACGACACGTTGATAATGCGGCCCCAGCCGCGCTCGACCATGCCGTCGGCAACCTGCTTGGTGACGTTGAACAGGCTGTCGAGGTTCGTCCGGATCACGATGTCCCAATTGACTTTGTCCATCTTCTTGAACGTCATGTCACGGGTAATGCCGGCGTTGTTGACGAGCACGTCAACCGCTCCGACCTTGCTCTGCACTTGGGCTACCGCTTTGGCGCACGAGTCGATGTCCGCCACGTCGCAAGGCACGGCGAGGAAGTCGTAACCGCGCTTCTTCATCTCCGCCACCCACTCGCCATGTTTGCTGTTGCCGGGCGAATACGTCACGACAACCTTGTATCCGGCGTCGGCCATCTTGGTCGAAATCGTTTCGCCCAGGCCTCCCATTCCGCCGGTGACCAAAACCACGCGCTGCGCATTCATGTTCGTCTCCTTTGCTCGATCATGCCCGTTTTCGTGGCAATCTCCATCGGCACGATCTCCGCCTCGAATCGACCAGTTTTCCGTGCCGCTCCCGCCTTCTGCTGTGAGGCAGCGGTGACGATAACGCTATCTTCCATTCGATTTTCCTGGGCGAAAGTTTCGTGACGTACGCTAAACGGCCTTTGCCTTGACGTAACGTCCGGGTGCCGGCTCGACGACGGGAAAATCGCTGCTCCCGACCTGCGTGCGCGCCGGGACGCGGACTCCCGCGTGCACTTGCAGCCACTCGGTCCAGGCAGGCCACCAGCTGCCGGGCGCGCTGCGCGCGTGCTCGAGCCAGTCATTGGCGTCGACCGCGAGTTCACCCACCCAGTGGTTGCGCTTGTTCTTGGCCGGTGGGTTGATCACGCCGGCGATGTGGCCGCTGGCGCCAAGCACGAACGTGATGTCCCCGCCCAGCAGTTGGGTGCTGGCATAAGCGCTTTGCCAGGGCACGATGTGGTCCTCACGCGACGCGTAAAGGAACGCTGGAATGTCGATTGCTCGCAGTTCCACCGGTTCGCCACATTGAATTGTGCCGCCCGGAACCCGCAGTTTGTTCTCGAGGTACGTATTGCGCAGGTACCAGCAGAACATCGGTCCCGGCAGATTGGTGTCGTCGCTGTTCCAGAACAGCAGGTCGAAAGCTGGTGGCTCCTTGCCCTTGAGATAGCCGCTGACGACATACGGCCAGATCAAATCGTTGGCGCGCAGCGCCGCGAAAACCTGCGCTAGCTCGCTGCCCTTGAGCAGGCCGCCGTGGCCGATGGTCGCCTCTCGCGAGGCCACCATCGCTTCGTTGACGATAAGACCGATCTCGCCGGTCTCCGAGAAGTCCAGCAGGGTGGTCAACAATGTCATGCTGGCGACTTTGTCTTGCCTCCTCGCCGACATGACGGCAACGGCGCTGGCCAGCAGAGTGCCGCCGACGCAAAAACCCAAGGTGTTGACCCGGTCCGCGTTACTGATGGTCCGCGTCACATCGATCGCCTGCATGACGCCTTCCTGAAGATAATCGTCCCAGCTCAGCCGGTCCTGTTGCGGCCCGACGTTGCGCCACGACACCAGAAACACGGAGTGTCCCTGCGCCACGGCGTGGGCGACAAAGGAATTGTCGGGCTGCAGGTCGAGGATGTAGAACTTGTTGATGCACGGAGGCACGATCAACAGCGGCCGTTCGTGCACATCGACCGTGCTCGGCGCATACTGGATCAGCTGGATCAGTTGATTCTCGAACACCACGCTGCCCGGCGTGGTGGCGACGTTTCGGCCCACTTCGAAGGCCGTGTCGTCGGTCATCGAGATGCGGCCCTTTGCGAAGTCCTGCAAGAACAGGCGCATGCCTTCAACCAGGCTGGCGCCACCGCTTTCCAGCGCCGTCTGCAGCGCCTCGGGATTGGTGGCGAGACAGTTGGCTGGACTAAGCGCATTGACCACTTGGCGCAGCACGAAACCCCATTCGGCCTTGCGGCGCTCGTCCAGCGGTGCCGCCTCGAGCGTCTTGCGCAGCAATTCGGACTGAGCCAGATACGCGCGTACAAGGCCATCGAAGCGCGGGTCTTGGCGCCACGCATCGGCGGCGAATCGCCGGTCCGGAATGACTGCAGCGCCGGGGACGGCGTCCCGGCCGGCTGCGGCGCCGGACCACCAGGCGGCTGTCTGCCTTAGCGCCTCCTGTTGCCACGCAGCGGCCGCCTGCAACCAAGGCGTTACGGCGGAGGCCATCGCAGCCTGCGCGTCGCTGGTGGCCGCATTGGTTGCGAAGGGACGCAGAATGGCCTGCGGGGCCGCTAACAGATCGGCTAGCCACTGGGTCGGATCGGGTCTCTGTACAGGCATGGTGGATGGCTCGATTGAATGGCGTGGCTGAACTTTGAATTGTCAGCATCAGCGCTCAAACGCCGAACCGCAACGGTACGCCCGCCAAATGCACCTGTCGATCGCCGTGGGATCACGAGCTAGTCGGCGAGTACACGCTGGTATGTGTGAGCCCCATCTTTTCGGTTTGGCGCTCAAACGTCCTGAGACGGCCGGAGTGCGCTAGGTACGGGTCGGTGCTCGGCCCTTGGTCTGCGTGGCTTCTGGGCGCTAGCAATTCGCTCATTCCACATCTCCCTGCGCACTGTAGGGTTGATTGGACCGTGAAATTGTCCGCTTTGCCGCAATTTGCGTTCGGTGACCGTTGTTTTTGCAGCCGGCGACCAGGCCCTCGTGAAAATGAGCGAAGACTCGCGACATTTGGCACGACGACTGCTGATCGATCGTAGCCCGAATTACTCTCGGCCAGAAAAGCGCGGGCTTTTTTGATCGAACTACCTTTGTGTATTGAGTCTTCCCGGCTGCTATTGGATCATCCGCTATTCACGGGTTCTGTCCGGACGACGCGCCATAATGGACGCTGCAACACAGAATCTGTGCCCCGTAACCTTGGAGTCCGTTGGGAATTCGCCGGACATGCAACTACCGCAGACGGCGGGTGCTGGTGCAGGTTTCGCTCGGCTTGCCACCTGCGGCCTCCCTCCCTGGCGCGCCGCCGACCGCGGTTTGCTCACCGACTGGCGGTGAATGACTACGCGTAAAAGTCAGCTGTCACGAGCAACCATCGGTCAACAACATTTGGCCATTTCCGCCGTGCGATCTCGTGAATCCGGATTTTGCCTCTCCTGAATGCGGCAAGCAGATCCTGCTGCCTGTCGCTAGGAGCACCGAAATGGTCTCTAAGTGCCTCAAAGGATATTTCGCAGGTCTCATTCTGACCATCAACGATCGCGTCGAAGGATAGTGTTGTATTCGGTGTTATGGTCGGTTGTGAATTGGGGAAATCGATTTCGGGAGGTTGCATTTCCATCATGGCCTCGGAAGCGCGTTCAAAATCAAGACATGTCCTGCTGCGGCTGCTTTTTTCTCTCTCTCTCTCTCTCTCTCTCTCTCTCTCTCAGCTTCTGTCTCAAAGAACGCGCAGCCGACTGCGAGTGCGCGTTATTCCGTTTGCTGTTCCTGATGCCAGCCTTTGCCCTGCATACAGGCGTTGTATACCATCGCGAGTGGGTAGCCGTTCCCCATAGGGCTGGGCATCGAGTAAGACCGCGCCCTGCATTGCCCGGCGTCCATCTGCAAGTCTTCTGGCGAGGCTCCGTCCTTCACCCATACACTGTGCAGTGCGCAGCCGTTCAATGCCGCGGCAAGCGACGCGATCAGGATGACGCCTCGACGCATGGCCCTAAGGGACGGCCAATGTACGGATCCACGCGCAACGCAACAATGTCCCTAGTCGTCGATCGCCTGGTAGGCCGAGGTCCAGAAATCCAGATAGACGCCTGAAGGCAGGGGGAATGCCGCACGCTGCGTCATGAGGATCACCACCATGTCCTCCTTGGGGTCGGACCGCCAGGACGTGCCGTAGCCGCCGTCCCAGCCGAAGCGCCCGGGCACCGCCGCGATATCGTCGCGGCCGGTGACCAGGGACGTTGCCACCGCGGTGACTGGCTTGGTCATCGACGTGATTCGAAAAATGGTGTCGCGTTGCGTGGGGTCGGCGCCGCCAAGCACCTCTTGCTGCCAATTACATCAGCATTTACCGCGTCGTGCCGGCTAAGTATTGTGACGAGACCGGGCACCTCGCCGTGTTCGACTAGCCGGCCTTCACCTGGTGCAGACGGTCGAGCCGTTCTTTGGAAAATCCTGCGGTACTCATCGGTCGTTTGCACCAGCGTTCGCCTGCAATGGCGACCAGATTACGCCTGTCAAATGAACCCTTAAAAGACGGCGTTTGGCCAGTTCGGGACGGCTCGGCCCAGGGCGGAAATGTCCACAGTAGTTGTCGGCGCTCCGTTGCTTCAACAAGGGAACCCCATCCATTGTCGGCCGGGTTCTGCCAGTGCGGGACTTGGGGTTGCGCCTTATTTCGGAGAAACGCGCGACTCGGCGGATGCATGATGCCGCATCAAAGACTGCGTCTTTTCCCATGTTCGGGGTAGCATGAGGATCTTTGCCCAGGACACTCCGCTTGCTCGTTACAAGGAACGGGTGAATTTGCCATTTCGCCGCCGGCGTGGCGGGATGAGAAAACGGGAAAAGACCGGTTTCGACCAAGGAGATAAATGATGCCCCACCCCCTTGCCGGCCAACCGGCTCCGCAGGCCAGCCTCACCGACATCCCTGCGCTGCTGGCCGCATACCGGAATACGCCGGATGTCAATGATCCGACCCAGCGCGTCGCATTCGGCACCAGCGGCCATCGCGGAAGCGCCTTAAGTGGCAGCTTCAACGAGGCACACATCCTCGCCATCACCCAGGCAGTCGTCGAATACCGCACGCGGATTGGCGTCACCGGCCCGCTTTTCCTGGGCAAGGACACCCATGCGCTATCTGCTCCCGCGCAGCAAACTGCGCTCGAAGTGCTGTCCGCCAACGCTGCGCTTACATACATACAGGCTGACGACGGCTACACGCCGACGCCGGTGATATCGCGCGCCATCCTTGCGCACAATGTCGATGAAGCGTCAGCGCGCGCTGACGGCGTCGTCATCACGCCGTCGCACAACCCGCCGCCGGATGGCGGCATCAAATACAACCCACCCCACGGTGGCCCGGCCGATACCGATGCCACGGGATGGATCGAGCAGCGCGCCAATGCGCTGATGGCCGACGGCAACCGGGGTGTCAAGCGCAAACGCTATGAGCAGGCATCGGGCGCTCCGACAATTAGGCCCGTCGACCTGATGACACCTTACGTCGCTGACCTGGACAAGGTGATCAACATGGAAGCGATCCGCAATGCGAAGCTCCGGATCGGCGTCGATCCGCTCGGCGGCGCGGCGGTGGCTTATTGGCGCCCGATCGCCGAGCGTTACGGCCTGAACATTGAAGTGGTAAATCCGAAGATCGATCCGGCTTTTGGATTCATGACGCTTGACCATGACGGGAAGATCCGAATGGACTGCTCAAGCCCTTACGCAATGGCGAGCCTCGTTGCGCTCAAGGATCGCTTTGACATCGCTTGGGGCAACGATGCCGATGTCGACCGCCACGGGATCGTTACGCCTTCGATCGGTCTGATGAATCCCAACCACTATCTCGCCGTAACCATCGATTACCTGCTTACCCATCGTCCGCAATGGCCGGCCAGAGCAGCCGTGGGCAAGACCCTGGTGTCAAGCGGTCTGATCGACCGCGTGGTAAATGGGCTGGGGCGCCGCTTCCTCGAGGTGCCGGTCGGTTTCAAATGGTTCTCGTCGGGACTGCTCAACGGCGACATCTGCTTCGGCGGTGAGGAAAGTGCTGGGGCAAGCTTCCTGCGCCGCAACGGCTCAACTTGGACCACTGACAAGGATGGGATCATCCTCGGGCTACTCGCCGCCGAGATCACCGCCGTCACTGGCAAGGATCCCGGCCGCCACTATCAGGAACTTGCCGCACGATACGGTACGCCCTACTACGTCCGCATTGACGCGCCCTCCAGCCCCGCACAAAAAGCGGCATTCAAGCAACTCACTGCTGACCGGGTCAGCGCCTCGATCTTGGCCGGCGAACCCATCGTTGCCCGCCTGACGCGCGCCCCGGGCAACGACGCGCCGATTGGCGGCCTGAAAGTGACGACCGAAAACGGTTGGTTTGCCGCGCGGCCGTCTGGGACCGAGGACATCTACAAGCTCTATGCGGAAAGCTTCAAAAGCGCGCAACACTTGCAGCGGATCGTTGCCGAAGCCCAGGAGATCGTGACGGCAGCACTAGCCGGGTAGCGACACCGTCGGTGCCGTCTGCCGTTCGTCGTAGCCAAGCGCAGCCCTTTGCCCGAGCAGGGAACGCGTTTCCAATCACCTCGCAATGCAAACTCAACCGTGTGTTAGTCATCGAGCCTGAATCCGACTTTGAGCGTTACCTGCCAGTGCGCGACCTTGCCGTTTTCAATTTTGCCGCGCGTTTCGACGACCTGAAACCAGTGCAGGTTGCGTACCGTATCGTCCGCCTTGGAGATGGCGCTCTGGATCGCTTCCTCCAGACCATCGGTCGATGAACCGGTCAGTTCGATCAGCTTGTAGACATGGTCGTTCATGTTATCTCCCGCGCAACGGTGAAAGTTGGTTGATCGCATCAGTATAGGCAAACAAGCCCACCGACGAGTGTCCTGCATGCACCGGGGCGAATGCTTCGATTGACGGCGAACAGGTCGGTGGGATGGCACTGTTGCTTGGCCTCGCGGAACCGATGATGGCCAAAAAAGTCCGCGGTCGCAATTGCCCGCGACCGGCGTGAATATTGTGACCGGAACCGGGTCAAGCCATGTAAAAAAACCGCCTTTCTAACCTAGAATCAAGCATCGAGTGCTAGCAGGAGGTGGGTTCGCGTGAAACGTATTGCGATTATCGGCGCCGGCGAGTCCGGCCTGCTGCTGGGCCTCGGCCTGCGTGCTGCGGGCGTGGATGTGACCGTCTTTTCCAGTCGAACGGCCGAGGAGATCCGCAACGGGAGGGTCATGTCGAGCCAGGTGATGTTCGAAACCGCTCTTCAGGCGGAACGGGACCTTGGGCTCAATTTCTGGGATGCTGAGTGCCCGACCATCGAAGGGATTGGGCTGTACGTTCCTGGGCCGGTCGGCGGAAAGGCGATCGAGTGGGCTGCGCGGCTCGACAGTCATGCGCAATCGGTGGACCAGCGGGTGAAGATTCCCAGCTGGATGGCCGAGTTCGAGAAGCGGGGCGGCACGCTCATCGCCAAGGAGGCGGACATCGACGACCTCGAACAACTCGCGGAAAGCCACGATCTGGTCATTGTGGCAAGTGGCAAGGGGACGATCGCCGAGCTGTTCGAGCGCGACCCGGAGAAATCGCGCTTCGACCGGCCGATGCGGGCCCTTGCGCTCACGTACGTCAAGAACATGCGTGTGCGGCCGGAGTTTTCGGCGATATTTTGCAACCTGATCCCGGGAGTCGGTGAGCTTTTCGTTTTTCCGGGGCTCACGACTAGCGGTCCTTGCGAAATTATGATGTTCGAGGGCATTCCCGGCGGCCCCATGGACTGTTGGGGCGCCGTCAAGACGCCGGAGGAGCACTTAGCGAAGAGCAAATGGATTCTGGAGACGCTCTTCCCGTGGGAAGCCGGGCGCTGCAAGTACATCGAGCTCGCCGACGACAACGGCGTTCTGACGGGAGGCTACGCACCGACCGTGCGCAAGCCCATCGGCACGCTTCCTTCCGGACGCAAGGTGCTCGGCATGGCGGACGTGGTTGTGTTGAACGACCCAATCACGGGGCAAGGTGCAAACAACGCCGCCAAGTGCGCGGAGATCTACCTCAAAAGCATCCTGGACTGGGGCGAGGGGACGTACGACGCGCCGTGGATGCAGCACACCTTCGACCTCTATTGGCGGGGTTATGCGCAATGGGTGACCCAGTGGACCAATACAATGCTGCTGCCGTTGCCTCCACATGTTCTGAAGATCATGACCGGCGCACAAAACTTGCCTTCGGTCGCGAGGGCCTATGTCAACGCCGCCGACGACCCGCGCACGCTCTACCCGTGGTTTTTCGACTCGGCGGAGGCCGACCGATTCCTCGAAACCAAGGCAACGGAAGCGGCGAAGGACCGCTTCGATCGGCGCGACTTCCGCAGGGCCCTGGGGCAGTTTGCGACCGGCGTGACGGTAATCACCACCTGTACCACCGATGGACGCAAGGTGGGGCTCTCGGCCAACTCGTTCTCCTCGGTGTCCCTTGATCCGCCCCTCGTGCTGTGGAGCCTCGCCCGGCAGTCGGCGAGCCTCGCGGATTTCAGCGGCGCCAGCCATTTCGCGATCAATGTGCTGGCTGCGAGCCAGCACCATCTGTCGCGCCAGTTCTCCACCCCCCAGCCGGACAAGTTCAGCGGAGTGGACTTTGGCGAGGGAACCGCAGGGGTACCGTTGCTGAATGGAGTGATCGCGCGGTTCGTCTGCCGCAACGTGCGGCAGTATGACGGTGGCGACCACCTGATTTTCATCGGTGAGGTCGAGAAATATGAGCGGTTTGACGGCGAGCCGCTCGTGTTCCACTCCGGCTATTACCGGGTGGCCACACGGCACCCCGAGCTTGCAGAATAGTCATTTGTGCGGCTCCGGCTGGGGCCGATTCCCAAATCGCCACAAGAAACCTCCGCGTTCGCAGTTGCCAGGCTTGCGCGAAAGGCCGTATCGGCGTAGCCATTTCGGACATTGCAGCGGCCAGGGCGCCGGTGAATCCTTGCTGTCGCACTTCGTTTCACGGTCGAGTCATTCGCTTCGTCCCTCCGTCGTATTTCCGATTGATGCAATGCTTGAGGCCCGCGACATCGGGTATGCGAATACGCTTGTTTTGAACGCTGATGAGGCCTTGCTCGCGGAACTTGGCGAAGATGCGGCATACCGTCTCGCCTTTCATACCCAGATAGCTGCCGATTTCATCCCGCGTCATGCGCAGGATGAATTCCGCGGGCGAGTAGCCGCGCGCTGCAAAACGCTCGGATAGGTTGAGCAGAAACGCGGCGAGACGCTCTTCCGCGCTCCTCGTACCAAGAAGCAGCATGACGTTATGCTCGCGCACGATCTCGTCGCTCATGGCCCTTTGTAAGCGGTGCCGCAGCCCCTGCATGGAGCGGACGAGGCTCTCGATCTGCGAGTACGGGATCATGCAAACGCCGCTGTCCTCCAGCGCGATCGCATCGCAACCGTGCGCCTCGGACCCGATCCCGTCGGCGCCGAGCATATCGCCGGCCATGTGAAAACCGATGACCTGCTCGCGACCGACTTCCACGATCTGCACGGTTTTGAAGAACCCGCTGCGCACGGTATATAGGCAGGCAAACGCGTCGCCGGCTCGGTACAGGCTCTCGCCTCGCCGGAGGCGTCGATCCGAAATGACCGGTCCTTTGCCGTGGCCGGCTCCTGCCAGCATCAGATCGCAGGGCAGGCAGGCTTCCCGCAGGCCGCAGATCGAGCAGTTTGTCGGCAGCCGGAGGACATCGGCGCCCATGACGTATCGCAGTGGAGCCTCGGGCCTTGGGTCGCCTTCAAAGTCTTCGTCGGTTGCGCTGTGATTCACGGTCATCCCCGATGCTTCGCGTCAAGCCTCCGCAGTTTGACAGCACCACGGAATGCTATTCAACAATAGCGACATGGTTATCGGCGCGGCGCCAATTGATTAAGTGAAACGTCGGGCACGCAGGTCCAAACCGCTGGAAGGCCCGACACAATTCTTCTATGAACTGTCAGAATCGACTTGGAAGCGCCGGAATCGCAGTTGACCGGTGACACAACATGAAATCCCATTTGCAAAATCGCGTATGAAAATAGGGTCAAAGGGGCCGTTCGACGCGTTAGTCGTCGGCGCCGGTCCCGCTGGCGCGTATTTGGGCTATCTGCTCGCGAGACAAGGTGCCTATGTCGGTATCATCGAAAAGAGCCAGGTACCGCGCGACAAGGTTTGCGGCGGTGGCGTTTCCCGCAAAGCGATCGATCTGCTCGATTTCGACATTGCTCCGGTGGTTCAGCAATGGATAAGCGGCGCCTGGCTGCGTTTTCAAAATCGATCGAGCGTCTTGAAGAACATCGATCCGCCCGCCGGATGCACCGTGCTGCGACGTCAATTTGACTTTTATTTGCTCGAGCAGGCCCGCACGGCAGGTGCACGGGTTTTTCCGGAGACGGCATTTGTCGAACTGAACAGGGAGCGCGAGATCGTCGAGGTTCAAACCGATCGACGGGCGTTTCGCTGTCGCTTGGTGATAGGTGCCGACGGGGTCGGGAGCAAGGTGCGCGGCAAGGTGTTCGGCAAGCACGTCGTGCGCTATGTGCCGGCACTGGAGACGCTGGTACCGATCTCCGGCTCCGGAGCAACCGAATACGACCATCGCGTGCTGTTTGACTTCGGCGCCATGCCCCGCGGCTACGGGTGGGTTTTCCCCAAGCGTGACCATCTGAATGTCGGTGTGTATTCGCCGTTCGGCGGCGGCGGGTTGCGCGATCGTCTGACGGCCTTCATCGCGCGTCACGATGGATTGCGCGTGCCATCCGATGTCAAATATTCGGGCTTTCCGATCCCAGTTCGAAACGCGCCTGGATTGTTCCAGCGCGATCGTGTGTGGCTGTTGGGCGATGCGGCCGGATTCGCCGACGGACTATTCGGTGAAGGCATCTATTTCGCGTTAAAGAGTGCGGTACTGGCTGCACAGGCACTGGGCGAGACCGGGTTCGCGCCCAACAGCACTCGCTACACGCAACTCGTCAAACAAATACTGCTACCGGACTTGCGCGCATCGGAATGGATGGGGAAAGTGCTGTTCGCGCTGCCAGATTTTGCTCTCTCTCAACTGATTAGCAACCCGCGCGTGAACGATTACTTTGCTGGGCTAATCAGCGGAGCGGTCGGCTATCGCGAGTGCCTCGTCAAGACGCTGGTCGGTGCGCCACGTTGGCTCCTCTCCCGGGCAAAAATGCCTCCGCAAGCGGCGCTACCAGGCCCCCCGCTCCGGTAATGCCCGTGTAGCATCCGGCCGTCATTCAAGCCCGGCCATTGACGTTCGCCAACGGACGCAGCATTTGCCCGACTGGCACTTTCGTGTCGCTCGACGGGATGGGCCGCGAGCAGCCATTCACCGTCACGCAAAGCAGGACTCGACCGACCTGCTTGATCGTTGGCGTGCGGATCGAGGCCCTGTCGAACTAACCGGCGATACCGACGATCGTGGCGAGCATCGCGAGGATCGCCTTCAACAGCGATTCGCCCGCGATTAGTCCCGATGCGATGGGGACGTTGAACGTCTCCTGGCTCTTTCGGTGGATGGCGCCCCACAGCGAGGCGATCACCGCACCGATCGCGAACGAGAAGGCGTTGCTGAAAAAAACGACCCAGCCGAGACCAAGCCCCATCGCCGATGGCAGCCACGGCCGCGCTCTCGGGAAGATTCTCTCCAGAAGCGGCAACGCGATGCCGATGAGCGCGCCGATCAGGATCGCGATGCGCGCCGTCATCGGCAGGCTGGCGACGCCCGTCGACAGGATCCGGGCAACCGCCACCCATATCTGCGTGGCCGGCAGCGGGTACTTCTCCAGCGCTGCTGCGTTCGGGATCATCAGGTACCAAGCGGGAACGATCGCGAGCGTGCCGAAAAATACCCCGACAAACTGGGCGAGGAACTGCCTCCTAGGATTGGCGCCAAGCAGGTAACCGCTCTTGAGGTCGGTGAGGAGGTCGGCCGACGAGGTCGCGCAATTGGCACCAACGCCGGCGGCCACCAGGTTGTGCGTAACGTTGCCCGGCGAGATAACGGCGAACAGCAACTGCATCACCTTTCCCATCGGGCCGACCGGCGTCGTGTCGGTCTCGCCCGTTGCTCGGCAGGCCACGAGCACCAGCACGAACGACATTGCGACCGCGATCAGCCCTGCCCACCATTGAATCTGGAAGGCGATGATCTGCACGGCAACGAGCGCGAGCGTGATCGGCACGACGCCGAACACGAACCAGCGGTTCGGCACCTCGATCGCCGCCATCTTTGCCTCGATGTCGGAACCGATCGATACTTTCCTCGGGCGGCGCAAGACCTGGAATGACCGCGCCACGGTGCGCCACTGCAGCGCCAGTGACGTGAGGCTCGCAAACACCATCACCGCCGTGCCGCCCCACAGTGCCCACCGAACCGGGTGGAAGAACGCACCGCCGCCGGCCGTCGGAATCGATGCGATGTAGCCCGTGACGCCCGCGCTTGCAGCGTCGATCGACTGCAGCCACGGCGCGAAGAAGAAATACAGTGCCGCTGCCGCCGCGAGCATCGACAGCGAAACACGCAACCCGACGATCATGCCCGCGGCGATCAGCAGCACGCTTGGCTCGAAGCCGAACGCCACCATTGGTTTGCCGGCGAGAAGTCTGAACCCGGTCTCCGGTATAAGGTCGGGGAGATGGATGTTGAAGAGCCTCTCCTTCATCCAGGCGAAAAACCTGCCGAGCGCAATGAACTGGTCCTCAGCGGTGTTGAGGACGCCGACTACGGCGCCGACGAGGAGCGCGACGATTAGTGCGTACGCCTTGCGCATTGTGACGCGGCCGTGGCTGTAGAGGCTCCGCAGTGTCGTTGCAGCCGCGATGCCCGACGGGAACGGTAGCTGTTCGTAGTTAATCATCTGGCGTTTCATCGGAACCGCGAGGAACACGCCCATCGCGCCCGTTGCCAGCGTGAACGCGGCAACGGTCTGCCAGGCAAGGTGACGGTGCTCCGGGTCGAGGATCAGCAGCGCACCGAAACTGGTCGCAATGGTGGTGCCCGTTGAAGCGCCGGCCGCGGATGCCGTGGACTGCATGCAGTTGTTCTCGAGGATTGACATCCGCGTCAGTCGACCAGCAGCGAGCGTGCACAAAGCGTTCCAAATCACGAACGACAGAACGCACGATGTGATCGCGACCCCGAAGGACCAGCCCACTTTGAGTATCGTGTACAGGTTCGAGACCGACATCAGCATGCCGAGCACCGCACCCATCGCGACCGCCCGCGGCGTGAGCTGCGGCATATGGTCGCCCTGATACACGTGCGTATACCAGTGAAGGTCCTTCTGCTCGGGCGTGGCATTGTCCGGCAGCAGCGGCGGCTCGGGCCGCGATTCGGGCTGCAAAGCGGCCGCGCGCGCCGCCGTTGGCGCAAGTTCGATGGTCGTGGACATTCGGTTTCCTTCGGGGGCGCGGTCAGCGGTCGCGTGTCTGCGATGGGGGGCGTAGCGCGGCGGCGGTACCTTTGGCTGGGCCCCCGCCGCAGGATGAGGACACGGCGCGAGCAAAGTACGGGCGACCGTCAAAGATGCGAGATTCAACCACGCGATCCAGCGTCTCGGTGGGCCGGATCGTGCGCGTCCGGCGCCGCTGGCGGACGCAAATCGAGTATGGACGAGCAACCGTACCGATAACGAACGAGCGCCCGCGCCAGTAACCAATGGCCATGCTCACGCCTGCCAAACGCCGAACCCCTCTTCACGCAGCCCTATCGCCAACTCCACTTCCATGTCGCGCGCGCCGTCATATGGCATCGGGTTATAAACCTCGTAGAGATGGGGCAATAGTCGCAATCCGAACTGCTGTACGTATCGATTGGACTGAATACCCGCCTTGTGTTTGTCAAAGCGAACGTCGGGATCCAATCCCGTCATGCCGACGTAAACACAAGGCTTGCCAATGATGTAATCGGGGTTGGCCTTCCTGAATCCGCCTTCGTAAAGAACGTCCTTCGACAGTTCGATCACGTAGACGTGGTAATGGTTGCGGCGTCTCAAGGTTGCGTTCAAATGAGTGCATGCGCAGCTGTATAAAACAGTGTACCGCGACGCAAGCAGAGGGGAACCGTGCCTGCGATTGGCCCAGACGCGAAGGACGCCGACAAGAAACGAAGTTCTCAGATTCGGTCGTTCAAATTGCCGAACGCCGTCACCGTCGTATGACCGCTTCATCATGCACGGGAATGTTTGATTCCAGCTTTCTTCGTCTGCGGACTAGACTGGCCGCCATTGCGGGCCGGAGATGATGGATGAACAAACGGACGTGTTTGCAGTGGGCCGGCGTGCTGAGCGCCGCTTGGATGTTGGCTGGCTGTGTCAGTTTGGGCCTGCGCGAACCCGTGCAGGTCAACGTGGTCGGAATGGAGCCCTTGCCCGGCGAGGGCATGGAAATGCGCATGGCCGTAAAGCTGCGCCTGCAGAATCCGAACGACGTGGCAATGGATTTCGACGGAATCTCGATAGTGCTCGACGTGCGCGGTTCGACGTTCGCTACCGGGGTTAGCAGCGAACGCGGCAGCGTGCCGCGCTTTGGCGAAACAGTGGTCACCGTGCCGGTGTCGGTGTCGGCGCTGGCGGCTGTACGCCAGGCGATGGGCTTGGTTGCCAGCCAGCGGCCACGGGTTGACTACGAGTTGCGCGGGCGCCTGGCCGGCTCTGGGCTTGGCGACACACGTTTCGAGTCGAAGGGCGAAATCGAGCTGCCGCGGGGTCTGGTCCCCGAATAGCGAGCAAGGCGCGCGCTGCGACGCGACACGAACCCCCCCAGGCTCGCTGTTAGGGGTACCTGGCTTCGTGTGCCGCGGCAAAGAGCAAGGGCTAGTGCGAAGCAAGACATGACGCCAGCTTGCTGAATTGTCGACGCGTCCGTTTCGAGGGCATCATCCGCAAGAACGCGCTGCGCGCTCGGTGGGGCCGGACCCATGCGGGCCTCGCGCACGGTCTGCGCCTATCGGAATCCTCTACAAAGCGGCTGTTTGCCAAAATAAATCTGGATCGGATCCGCCTTGAGCAGATTTGCGGGCAGATGGGCCAGGAGATTGTCGACAGGATCCTGGAGGGCCTGGGCAAGAGGACGCGATTGGCGCCGCTCAGTAGATTCCGAGGACGAGCCCCGCCGCCAACGCGGCGCCGAGCTCTTTGCAGCGCTGCAGATCTTCCGCGCCGATCTTTTTGGCACGCCCGATCTCTTCCGGCGTCTGGGCATGCGTGCAAACGATTAACGCTGGCGCGACCGACTTCAGGCGCCAACCGGTTGCAATCCGTTCGATCTGACGCGCGGCATTCTGGCCGTCGCTGCCGGCGCAGACCAACGTTGCATACGGGCGGCCATTGATACGGTCCAGCGCGCCGTAGTAGCAACGATCAAAGAAATCCTTCATCAGGCCGGACATCGCCGCCAGATTTTCCGGCGTAGCGAAAACGTAGCCGTCGGCTTCGAGCACGTCGCTCGGTGCCGCGTCGGATGCGTGCAATAGCCTGACGCGCAGCGCGGCTTCGCTGGCAGCTCCGACTGCGGCCGCCTGCGCCAACTGCGAGGCGCCGCCGGTCATCGAGTGATACACGATGAGCAGCGTCTTCATGCAGGCAAAGCATAGCGCTGGCGGATCGACCGCGACGATCTGGATTTCGGCGTTCCGAACCGCGCGTCACGCGTGGCCTGCCCGTCTCGGTATTGGGTGGGGCGGTCGAGCAGCTTTTCCGACCGCTTGGCACGTTTGCGCGAAGCGCCGCCTGTCTTGATGAAGCCGTCTGCGCGCCGCGGCGGCACGCGACGCCAGCGCAACCGCGACTTGCTTGGTGGGTACCGCCCATTGTGATATGCTGCATCGCACCATCGTACTTTCCTAGTTGTTAATTCGCCTGCAACCCAATGCCCCCGTAGCGCAGGGCGAGGAAGGGAAATTTTGCCAAGGCTGAACCAAGGCCGCAACCAATTTGGCCCGCCGGATATGGAGAAGCCTCCATATGGCAGGCCGGCCCAGCGCGCCCGGCATCGTTAACTCGGGCTTCGGGGCGACAAGACCGTACCGGGCGTGGCGGCCCATTCGGCCCGCCGCGCCGACACCGTGCCGGGCGACGCGAGCAAGCTTTGACGACGGCCCCACATCGTCTTGAACACGCCGCGCCCGCTCTTTTCATCTTCCACGCCGACTGCGCAATTACGCCCATGAATGCCACTTCGAGCCACACCAAGTTCAATGACCGGCGCTTGCGTCTTGATGATTACTACCGTCAGGCCGAAACGATCATCCTGGCCCGGCAGGACCCGGTCACCGGGCTTCTACCTGCAAGCACGGCCGTCACCGTGCATGGCGATTACACCCATGCATGGGTGCGCGACAACGTCTACAGCATCCTCGCCGTGTGGGGCCTGGCCCTGGCTTACCGTCTGGAAGACCACGAACGGGCATCGCGCCTTGAACGGGCCGTTGTCAAGCTCATGCGCGGTTTGCTGGCGGCGATGTTGAAGCAAGCCGGCAAGGTCGAGGCCTTCAAGCACACGCGGGACCCGCGCGATGCATTGCATGCCAAATACGACACGCACACCGGGGAACCCGTCGTAGGCGATGATGCATGGGGTCATTTGCAACTCGATGCCACGGCGATCTTCCTGCTCATGCTTGCGCAGATGTCCAAGTCGGGCCTGGAAATCGTGCAGGTCCGGCACGAAGTGGACTTCATTCAGAACTTGGTCTACTACCTGGGCAAGACGTACCGCACACCAGATTACGGTATCTGGGAGCGCGGCCACAAACGCAACGAAGGGGTCGCGGAAGTAAACGCGAGTTCCGTGGGCATGGCCAAAGCGGCCTTGGAGGCCATTCAAGGATTCGAACCTTTGCCGGGCAGGGCTCCGACAATCCATGTACAGGGCGACGATATCGCCCAGGCACGCAAAACCCTGGAGGGGCTGCTGCCACACGAGTCCGAGTCCAAAGAAACCGATGCGGCGCTGCTGTGCATCATCGGCTTTCCCGCCTATGCCGTGGAGGACCCGGTTCTGGTCGCACGCACTCGTGCCGAGATCATCGGCAAATTGCAGGGACGCTACGGTTGCAAGCGGTTTTTGCGTGACGGGCACCAGACGGTACTGGAGGATCACAGCCGGCTGCATTACGAACCGGGTGAACTGCGCGAGTTCGAGAATATCGAGTCGGAGTGGCCGTTGTTTTTCACCTATCTCTTGGTCGACGCGGCGCTCCGGGGCGATGAGGAGGAGGCCCGGGATTACCGGGCAAGACTCGAAGGCCTTTTCCAGGAACGAGATGGCCAGCGCCTATTGCCCGAGTTGTACTACGTGCCCGCCGATCTGGTCGACCGAGAAAGAGCCCGTCCCCACAGCCAGAGTCGCGTGCCCAACGAGAACGTGCCACTGGTATGGGCGCAGAGTCTTTATCTACTCGGCGCCCTGGTGCAGGAAGGCTATGTCCAGACTGCCGATATCGATCCGCTGCAGCGCCATTTACGCGTTGGCAAGCGGCTCGAAGCCACGGTGCAGGTCGCCCTGCTGGCAGAGGACGGCGTAGTGCAGGCGCGCCTCGCGTCTCAGCAGGTCATGGCCGAAACATTGCAGGAAATTGCACCGGTCCAAGTTCACTACGCCGACGAACTCGAGACGGCCCTTGGCGGGCTCGGCGCCAACACATCGCTGGGCTTATCGGGACGTCCTCGGAGTCGTCTTGGCAGCCTTACCACGAGCCAGCGGTTTATGTTGCGCGATGAATGCGTGCTCTTTCTGCCAGCCTGCCTGAATCGGCACGAGTTCTACCTCACTCTGGACAACCGCCTGCTGGCGGAGACAATCAAGGGTGAAATCACTTACCTCCAGCGGCATTGGTGCCAGTCTGGCCGACCATTGCTTGTCCTGCTAATTACTGGACCGATGCTCGACGCCGCCGGGGCGGATGTGCTGCTGACCTATCTCAAGGAGTTGCAGAAGGGCGCGATCGCTGGCGTGGTGGTGGACAAAGTTGCCGAACTGGTGCGCGACGCGGGCCATGACCACATCGACTGGCTGGAGCAATTACCGGTGCAGGTGCGCGGCATCGCGGGCAGCGCGGAAATTGAGGCGGTGTTGCCCTGGGAGGAGGCGGCCACCCGGCCCCTCACCCCGGCCCGGGCCGAGGCGCTGGAGCACGAGCCGGACAATCAGGCGCTGCTTCGAAATTTGGCCAGAAGCCGCAACCCGTACGAACAGTCTGAGATCCTGGGGCTGCTCTGGCACCGCTTGGGTGGGGACCTTGCTACCGAGTTTGGCGGCAATGTCAGAGAACTGACAGAGGCCATCTACATCCGCGCTTGTCGGACCCGATTATGGGGCGTGATGCGACGGGCAGCGGGTCTGCTCCAGATCCATGACGAAACGCTCGAGGAGGCAGTCGCGCAAATTGTGGTGTGCCAAAAGCGCATCGCAGTGGGGCGAGACGACGTCGTCGAGTCGGTTATCTCGAAACCGCTCCGGAACGCCGAAATCATCGCTCGCTTGCACTCGCATAGCGGTCAGGATCCGCGCGCGCGGGTGCTTATCGAAGAGATTGTGCTGTTCCTCGGCATGCTCATTAAAGCGGAACCGGAACTGTTCAAGGGCACGATTACGCTGCGGGCCTGGCACCTGTTGCTGCTGATTACCGGCTGCCTTGCGCGTGAGCACGGCGTGACGCAGGCCGAAGCGTTCGACCATCTTCTGGACCTCAGTCCGTACGCCATTCTCGGCAGACTGCGCGAAATAATCGCCAGTGAGCAGGAGATGATGAGCAACATGGCGCGGCTGCAATCGCTGCACTTCGCCGCAGGCTACGACACCGTGATCCAGGTCGTCTTTATGCCCGGAAGCGATCCGGAACTGCCCGAGGAAGGAGGTGGCTGGCTGGCATGGCGAGAAATGACCGGCGTGATAACCCGCGTGCCAGAAGATTTCTACGTCCGGATCTGGGAGCTCCTGCACCACTGCCGCGGTCTCACGATCGGCGATCAGCTGGATTCGCGCAACCGACTGGACAGCGCACTCGCGCAAGCAGACACTACGCCTGCAGAGCAAAGCTTCGCGCTGCGGGTAGAGGATCTGCTCAACAAAATCCAGGCACCCGCGTACCGTCAGCTCACAATCGAAGCACTGCTCGCGCTGTCCGACATAGCCCGCGCCAATCCGGACCTCAAGATTGACGGCTATCTCGCGGTGGATGTGGTGATCAGCACGGCCGTCCGTTTGGCATGGGAGCAGACCTCGCACGATGGAAGCGATGCCGAATACAGTGAGCACGTGGCTGACGCATGGAACATGTTTTACGCCAGCCCTCCACATCGGGTCGCCAACTACATCATGGCCGCCGTGATGCTCCTGCGCGAGGACGCGGCAAAGGAAACAAGCGCCGCCTGACCCCCGGGGTGCGCTGGCACAGCCTCGAGCTTGAATTCCCGGCATACCGATCGCAAACCCTGCGGATCGGCTGCGGCAATTTTTCCACTTGTACCTGGCAAGGTTTCACGGGATACTTTCCCAGGGTGCCCGGAGCGCCGCCGACGGTGAGACCGGCCGTTGGGGTGTTGATGCGGTCCGAAAGCCGACGCGGTGACACCGGGTCTACGGATGGACGCTTGACCGGCGCATTCAAGCCACACTGCCATGCTGATCTTGTCTTAGGCAACCTGAGCCAGGAGAATTCTGAGGTGAGCGCGGTGACGGTGATTGGCAAGATTCGACGGCGCTACGTTCGGGAAGCAGTGTTCTTGTCGGAGACTGCTCGGGTAACAAAGAGCATCACGCGGTAAGGAGACCCAGATGATCCGCTCGACCATGCCCCGCGTGGCGCTGTCGGTGAACCATTTGCTCGAACGCGCCGGGCGCCTATTCCCGCAGTCCGAGATTGTCAGCCGAATGCCCGACAAGTCCCTGGTGCGCCACAGCAACGCCGAGCTGTATCGGCGCGCGCGCCAGCTTGCTGCGGCCCTGCTCGAAGCCGGCCTGAAAAAGGGCGACCGGGTCGCAACGCTGTGTTGGAACCATTACGCCCACCTCGAGTGCTATTTCGGCATACCGGCGGCCGGTGGCGTGATGCACACGCTGAACCTGCGGCTGTCGCCCGACGAGATCGCCTGGATCGCCAACCATGCGTGCGACCGCTTCCTCGTGGTCGACGATGTCCTGCTGCCGCTCCTCGAGCGCTTTCGCGCTGCGGCAAAGTTGGAGCGGATCCTGGTCGTTCCCTTGACCGGCGCGCCCGTCAAGGCTCCCGACCTCAGTTACGAGGTCTTCATCGAACGGGCGCCGAAAGATTTCGTTTACGTCCCCCACGACGAGGACGACGCGGTATCAATGTGCTACACCTCGGGCACGACGGGTCGGCCCAAGGGCGTAGTCTATTCGCACCGTTCTACCTTGCTGCATACGCTTGCCGTCGGCGCGACCGCATCGTGCGCGATTCGCGGCGACGACACGGTCTGCCCGGTGGTTCCGATGTTTCACGCGAACGCGTGGGGCATGCCCTACTGCTGTGCGATGGTTGGCGCCCGCCTGGTGCTGCCCGGCCCGCACCTTGCGCCAGCCGACCTGATCGAGCTGTTCAACTCCGAGAAGGTCACGATCGCGTTCGGCGTGCCGACGATCTGGCTTGGGATCTTGCAATTGCTCGACAGCGACCCGCAGCACCACCGCCTGCCTTCCGGGATGCGGATGCTAATTGGCGGAGCGGCTTTGCCAGAGACGGTGGTTCGCGGATTTGCGCGCCATGGGGCGAAGGTGGTGGTCGGCTGGGGTATGACCGAAACCAGCCCGGTGGCCAGCGTCTCCGGCACCAAAGCCGAGTTGCTCGAGATCGACGAGGACGAGCGCTTTCGGCGCGCGGCCATGGCGGGGGTGCCGCTTCCGCTGATCGAGGCTCGGCTGGTCGGCGAGGACGGCAGCGAGCGGCCCTGGGATGGCGTCGGCCTCGGCGAGTTGCAGGTGCGCGGTCCGTTCGTCACCGGGGGATACCACGAGATGCCGTTTGATGTCGAAAAGTTTACCGCCGACGGCTTTTTGCGCACCGGCGACGTGGCCGCGATCGACCCGCACGCGTTCATCCGGATCGCCGATCGAATCAAGGACCTGGTCAAGTCGGGCGGCGAATGGATCAGTTCGGTTGATATGGAAGGGCATCTGATGGCCCATGCGGCGATACTCGAGGCCGCGGTGATCGCCATGCCCGACCCGAAATGGGGCGAGCGGCCGCTGGCATGCGTGGTGCTTAAGCCGGGCGCCCGCGCCACCGCAGACGAACTGCGCCAACACCTGGCCCCGCACTTCGCCAGCTGGCAGCTTCCCGAGCGGATCGAATTCATCGAGGCGATCCCGCGGACCTCGACCGGCAAGTTCTGGAAGGCGAAGCTGCGCGAACGCTATCGCTAACGACCCAAGTCCCAGCAGGACATGCCAATCACAAGACTCACCGTCATCGCGGCCGGCTAGGCATTCGAGCGACCACGCTCATGTCGCACGCGCTCAAGTAGATAATCGACCACAACGAGAACGCCACCATTGGGTTGGCCCTGAGCCATGGCAGGCGAAGTAAGAAACCGTCCATCGACGGCGATGGTTGGCACGCCGTCGACGCCGTACGCCCGGGTTGTCAAGCGCATTCGCTCGACCAATCCGGCCACCGCGAACGAATCGTACGCCGCCAGCCATTTGTCACGGGCAATGCCGTTGCCAGCCATGAAGTCGGCGATTTCATCGCGGTCGAGCAGCCGCAGACCTTGCGTGTGAATTGCGCCGAACACCTTGACGTGCATCTCCTCGACCCGATCCAGGCTTTGCAGCGCGCAAAAGATCCGCGTGTGCGGTTCACGCCGCGGATCGCCAAAATCCACCGGAACGTGCCTGTCGAGGACGTCCGATGCCAGCCTCTTTCGCCAGGTTTCAAGCTCGGGTAGCAGTGCGAAGCAGTGCGGACAGCCATACCAGAAAAAATCGAGCACCACGATTTCGCCGCGACCTTCGGCCGGCTGCGGAATGGCCAGCACCGTGTAGTTGGTTCCTTCCCGGGGTTCAAAGGGAGCTTGCGCACGGGTCAAAACGGGCACCACGAGGGAAGGGCTAGCGCAAAGCGCGACAATTATTCGTCGTCGGCGGGTAAAGTTCGACATGGGAATCCCGGGGCTGGCTCTGTGGCACAAACATCATCAAAGCAGAGAGAGAACCAAGAATAATGAAAGTGGACTTAAACACGGTCGGCGCCAAAAGCCGCTTTTGCCTTGGGTATTTATGCGTTTATCCCCGACTTGACTTGACACGGATCCCACGTCGCAGATCTACGCGGCGCGAAAATTGCCTGGTCGCATGGAATTGCACATCGATGCTGATACGGGGCGCGCTGTTCGCCGAGGCGAGGATCGATGTTTGGGCTGCCCCGCGCGCCTGGTTGCACCCGACGCAAGCGGCGCAGTTCCCGTGCACACTTCGGCCAGCGCGCTGCGCACAAGCATTGGACCCATGCGGCGCGCAGCTTGACCGGCGGTGGCCCGTTGCCGTCGCGTGGCAGTCCCGTGGGGTTGGCCCGCGCCCGGCGGGTGTACTGTACAAGGTGGCGACCTCGAGGCGCTTGTCGAGGCCCTTGAATCGGACCTGCTCTCGGCAGATCGATTGGCCTAGAGCATGCATGGAGGGGTGCCTTGCCGGCACCAAACACGATGACAATCCTGGCCCAAATTCTTAATTCGAAGCCCGACCACACCGTCTATTCGATCACGCCGACGGCGTCGGTGTTCGACGCTGTCAAGCTGATGGCAGAGAAGAACATCGGGGCACTGGTCGTACTGGATGGCGCAAAACTCGTCGGAATGATCACCGAACGCGATTACGCGCGCAAGATCGTGCTGATGGCGCGGTCATCGAGTGCGACGGCCGTGCGCGACGTCATGACGACCTCGGTTAGGTATGTGCTTCCCAATCACACGAGCGAGGAATGCATGGTGTTGATGACGGAACACCGGCTGCGGCACTTGCCCGTTGTCGACAACGGTACGCTGATCGGCCTCATCTCCATCGGCGACCTTGTCAAAGATATCATCTCCGAGCAGAAATTCATCATTGAACAGCTCGAGCACTACATCACCACTTAGCGCGGTTGCACGGATTTTTCATCCGCCCGTTGGCG
>Ga0181521_10000555_pt1 | contig 46091 bp, 33 predicted proteins | sample PEATcosm2014_Bin_32_FD_119764 | JGI IMG/M metagenome (GOLD analysis project Ga0181521, IMG submission 119764) | Peatland microbial communities from MTU Mesocosm Facility, Houghton, MI, USA - PEATcosm2014_Bin02_60_metaG | ecosystem: Environmental > Terrestrial > Soil > Wetlands > Peat | place...
ATGGCCGGATCGGTGTCCTGCTGCATCGCCGGGTCCGCGTCCTGCTGCATGGCCGGCCTGAACTCCTCGTTACTTTCCATGATCGTCGCCCTTTCTTTTTCCTGAGCCCCGTGTGCCAGGACGAACGAAATTCCCCTAACGTGACAAAGGGTATCGAGGAGCAAGCAGATTATGCCCCGGATCAGTACGTCACCATACGGTAAGAATTTGCTGACTTAACTCTCCGGGAACAACCGCATGCACTAAGAAAATGTGTGCGGAATTGCCGCCGCGCGCGGATCCTTCTACGCGGCCCCGGGCCGGATGGGACCCGTGCGGTGGACGGATCCCCTCATGCGGTGGGGACACTGATGGACGTCAGCTCCGCCCGGCTTTCGGCAAGCAACGCCTCGTCTCCCAGATCCTCGAATATCACCTGGGCATCGGTCCAGGATCGCCGGGCGTCCTCGATCCTGCCGAGGCGGCGGTACGCACGGCCCAGGAACAGCAGCGTCAGCGCCTGGCCGTGACGCTCACCGGCGGCCTGCCGGATATGCAGCGCGCTCCGGAAGTACCGGACCGCTTCGTCCGGGCGGCCCAGGTCCGCGTACGAACGGCCCAGATTGTGCGCGACGTAGCCCTCCCCGCGCAGCGTCTTGATCTCCACGAAGATGCTGCGGGCCTGCTCGATGCTGTCGATCGCCTCTTCCGGGCGGCCCAGGTCGAGGTAGGCCTCGCCCAGGTTGTTCAGGGTAACCCCCTGGCCGTACCGGTGCCCGACTTCTATCTGCAGGGCGAGGGTGCGCTTAAGCGGTTCCAGCGCGTCCTCGGGCCGCCCGAGCTCGATGTAGGCGTCGGCGAGATTATTGGCCGCCTGCGCCTCCGTCCGCCGGTCACCTGTATCGCGGCCGATGGCGAGTGCCTGGTCGAAGTAGCCGGTCGCGTCATCCATGCGTTGCTGGATGCACACCATCCCAAGGTTATTCAGCACCCAGGCTTCGGCCCGCCGGTCACCGGCATGCTGCGCACTGGCCAGTGCGACGAGATGGGAAGCCAGCCATTCCGCGCGGTAACTGAGTGCGTTAAAGCATCCGAGCACCGCCACCGGCAGTTTCCAGGCAATGTCGTGCAGGCCCTCGTCGGCCGCCTGCCGGGTGGCGGCGACGATATTCGCCCGTTCCTGCGTGCACCAGTCCAGTGCGCCACTGACGTCCCTGAAGGTCAGCGACGTGCAGCCCGGCGGGAGGGGGTCGAGCGGCACGGTGTCCCGCTGCGGCGCGACAACGGCATTCGCGGCGCTGGCCGTATGCAGATACCAGGCCACCATCCTGTGCACGGCCTCATACGTCACTTCCCGTGCCTCATCGGCGAAGGCTCGCTCGGCTGCGTATACGCGCAGCAGGTCATGGAAGCTGTAACAGTCCGGCGCCGTGGACTCCAGCAGGTGCGCGTCGACGAGGTACTCCAGCGCGTCAGCGACCCTGTCCTCGTCTTCGCCGAGCAGAGCGGCCGCGGCGCGGAGGCCGATCGATGGCCCGTGCCACAACCCGAGCATGCGAAAGACTCTGGCTGGGGCCATGCCGCCGGAGGTCACCGAGGGCGGCAGGCTCGCGAAGCTGACCTCAAAGCTGGCCCGGACGGCCAGGTCGCCAACCTTCAGCTCATCGAGTCGGCGGTGCTCGTCGCACAGCCGGTCCGCCAGGGAACGGATGGTCCACGTACTGCGGGAAGCCAGCCGGGCGGCAGAGATGCGGATGGCGAGCGGGAGCCCGGCGCAGGCCAGGAGCAGTTCAGCCGTGGCGTCCGGCTCGGCCGCCGCACGCTCCGCTCCCACGATCCGGCTGAACAGGGTCAGCCCCTCATGATCGTCGAGCACATCCAGATGGACGAGGCCACCACCGACCAGGTCCGGCAGGCGGCTCCGGCTGGTGACGATGACCGCACTGGTCCCGCTGCCCGGCAGCAGCGGGCGGACCTGCGCCGCATCCCGCGCGTTGTCGAGCACGACCAGCATCCGCCGCCCGTTCAGCCGTGTCCGGTACAGGGCGGCGCGCTCCTCCTCGCCGGCCGGGATCTGTGCGCCCTGGACCCCGAGGTCCCGCAGGAACCGGGCCAGCACCTCCGCCGGGCTCAATGACCGGGAACTGGCGCCCAGCAGATCCAGGTAGAGCTGCCCGTCCGGGTATTCCGATCGCACCCGGTGGGCGGCGTGGATCGCGAGGGTGGTCTTACCGAGGCCGCCCGCGCCGGCCACAAGCGCGACGGGAACGGCGCCCGGATTCTCGTCCGGGGACAGCAGCGTGCACAGATGCTCGACGTGCAGCTCACGTCCGGTGAAATCCCTGATGTCGGAGGGAAGCTGCATCGGCCCCGGGTCGGGCGCCGGCGAGACGGGGGCCGCAACCGCGGGACTCGTGCCCGCTTTGATTGCTCCGAGGGCAATGACGCCCGGCACCGCCGGATCGGCGGACGGTTCCGCCGCCCCGGCCGCGTCTGTGCCGGTCGCCCCCCAGGCCGCAGCGTCCGGTCCGGCGGCCGGTGATGCCGGCCCGGAGGGAGCCGTCCCGGCTCGACCCGCCTGCAGCGACGGCCGCGCTCGCTCGAGGTTGATGACCTGCGCCCCGGTGGAGGCGCCGGATTCAGCCGGCTTTTGCTTATCCCGCGTAGCGGGCACCGTTTGCCCGGCTGGCCCGGCAGGCGCCGGCGTCCGCTTTTCTTTTTCCTTTCGCCCAGGAGAAGACGGCGCGCCCGCACCGGACAGCAGTCGCTGGAACGCCCGCTGCATTTCGGGGCCGGGATCCACGCCGAGCTGGTCAGCGATGACGGTACGCGCCTGCTCATAAACACCCAGCGCTTCAGCGTGCCGGCCGGCCGCGTCGAGAGCGCGCATGAGGAGCAGCCACAGTTTTTCCTTGAGCGGCTCGTCGGAGAGCAGCCTGCGCAGATCGGGGATCGCGAGGCTGCCGCGATCGCAGGCAATGTCCGCCTCGATGCGCAGCTCCAGTACGGCGAGACGCAGCTCGTCCAGGCGTTTCGCCTCGGCATCGACAAACGCCGAAGGCGGGACGTCGGCCATCGCCTTACCGCGCCACAGGGCGAGAGAATCGGCGAGGAGCTGGGCGGCCCGCTCGGGATCGCCGACCGTGAGCGCCTCCCGCCCCTGGCTCATCAGGATCCCGAAGCGCTGCGTGTCGAGGTCGTCCGGGCCGAGCAGCAACTGGTAGCCGGGGGAGCGGGTCTTCAGGACCTGGCCCTCACTGTCCCCGATGAGCCGTCGCAGCCTCAGGACATAGATGCTGACCAGGTTGCTGGCGCGGGCGGGAGGGTCATCTCCCCACAGCTCGTCGATGAGGGTATCGGTGGAAACGACCTGCCCCGGGCGAAGGAGCAGGGACGCCAGGACGGCCCGCCACTTCGCCGCGCCGATCGAGACCCAGTCCTGTCCGGTCTTGACCTCAAGCGGTCCCAGAACGCGGAACCGCATAATCCTGATCCACCGGGATTCACGATCTGGTTTGCCTCCGGGATTCAGTGACGTCAGCAACCCGGCACAGCGAAATGTCTCCGCGCCCCCACCGAACCTCAGGATCCGACGCGTCCCCAGGCCGGACAACAGGGCCCACTTAATCACGGATCAATCGGGACGTAAATGACGCCGGAGATCCTGAGGCGGGTGAGAGCCACCGCCGCGCCGCGACCAGCGGGCTACGGCAGGCGGGGCGGCCCCGCTCAAACGGCACCGCTTAACCGGCTCTCGGGAGACGCAATCTCCGCTCAATCCGCAGACAACCGCACACTGGCACGATCGGAACTGATCCCGGATGGGGGGCCGCAGAGCACAACCGGCTCCCGCCGGGATGACCGGCCCGATCACCGGGGACCGCATACAGGGGCGCGGTCCCCGGTGATCGGGACCGGCCCCGGACAGTACGGGGCGCGCCCACCCGGCGCCTGCACCCGCTTTCGCGCGGACAGGCGCTCCGGCGGGCGGCCACGGGGAAAGACGTCCCTTGGTGCCTCTCACAAGGGACGGCGGCCCGCTCGCGTCAGACGGGGTAACGCGCGAGTGGGCCGCGCAGACTGGCGGGGCGTCGTAGGGAGCGGCGCCCGGCCAGGCGGATAGGGTAAGGCCGGGAACGGCCGTAGCGCGCGGTGGGACCGGGGGGACGGCTCAGCTCTGGCCGTCGAACAGGCTGGTGACCGAGCCGTCGCTGAACACCTCGTTGATCGCGCGGGCGATCAGCGGCGCGATCGACAGCACGGTGAGCTTGTCGAACTGCCGGTCCGCCGGGATGGGCAGCGTGTTCGTGATCACGACCTCGCTGATCTGGGAATTCTTCAGGGTGTCGACCGCGGGACCGGACAGCACGCCGTGCGTGGCCATCACGATCACTTTGGCCGCCCCCTGCTCGAACAGCGCCTCGGCGGCCTTCGTGATCGTCGCGCCCGTATCGATCATGTCGTCCACCAGGATGCAGGTCCGGCCGGCGACCTGGCCGACGACCTCGAACACCTTGACCTGGTTGGCCACGTCCGGATCCCGGCGCTTGTGGATGATGGCCAGCGGGCAGCCGAGCCGGTCCGTCCAGCGCTCACACATCCGTACCCGGCCCGCGTCCGGCGCCACCACCGTGACCTGGCTCAGGTCGAGCTTGTCCTCGATGTAGTCGGCGAGGGTCGGCAGCGCGAACAGGTGATCCACCGGCCCGTCGAAGAACCCCTGGATTTGCGCGGTATGCAGGTCGACCGCCATCAGCCGGTGCGCTCCCGCCGTCGCGAACAGGTCGGCCATCAGCCGCGCCGAGATCGGCTCCCGGCCCCGGCTCTTCTTGTCCTGGCGCGCGTAGCCGAAAAACGGGGTCACCACCGTGATCCGCTTGGCCGACGCGCGCTTGAGCGCGTCCACCATGATCAGGTGCTCCATGATCCACTCGTTGATCGGCGCGGTGTGGCTCTGCAGCACGAAGACATCGCAGCCACGAACGGAGTCGAGGAAGCGGACGAAGATCTCACCGTTGGCGAAGTCGAAGAGCTTCGTCGGCGTCAGATCGATGCCCAGGCACGCGGCCACCTCCTCGGCCAGCCCGGGAAACGCCCGGCCGGAGACGAGCATCAGCTTCTTCTCGCTTTTCGCCATGATGCCGCTCACGTGGTCTCTCCCTTGCTGGGTGCCTCTTCACCCTGAGCGGTCTCGGCCGCCGCCGCGGAGGAGGTGCCGGGCCGGCGCCGGGCGACCCATCCCGGCACGTTGCGCTGCCGCGCCCGGCCGATGGCCATCGCCCCCGGGGGGACGTTCTCCGTAATGACGGACCCGGCAGCGGTGTACGCGCCATCGCCGACCTCGACCGGCGCGACGAGCATGGTGTCGCTCCCGATCCTGACCTGATCTCCCACGCTGGTGTGGTGCTTGGCCACACCGTCGTAGTTGACGAACACCGTGGCGGCCCCGATGTTCGAACCGGAACCGATGTCCGCGTCGCCGACGTAGGTCAGGTGCGGCACCTTGGAGCCCTTGCCGACGAACGCGTTCTTCATCTCGACGAAGCTGCCGGCCCGCGTACCGGACCCCAACCTCGTCCCGGGCCGCAGGCGGGTATAGGGCCCGACGCTGGCCCCGGGCCCGATTTCGGCGGACTCGCAGACAGCGCTGATCACGCTCGCGCCCGCGCCGACCACGGTGTCGCGGAGCACACAGCCCGGGCCGATCCGGGCCCCGGACGCGATCGCGGTACGGCCCTCCAGGTGGGTGGACGGGCCGATCTCGGTATCAGGCTCAAGGGTCACGTCCGCGTCGAGCCAGGTCGTCGCCGGGTCGATGATCGTCACCCCGGCCCGCATCCAGTGCTCCAGCAGCCGGTCGTTGTAGATCCGCCGGGCCCGGGCCAGCTGGACCCGGTCGTTGACGCCCTGGATCTCCGAGGGGTCCGCGGCCTGCTGCGTGCCGACCCGGTGACCGTCACTGTGCAAGATCGCCACGACGTCGGTGAGGTACTCCTGGCCGAGCACGTTCGTCGTCGGTACCCGCTTGATCGCGTCAGCCAGCAGGATGCCCTCGAAGGTGTAGCAGCCGGAGTTGATCTCGTCGACCAGCCGCTGCTCGTCGGTGGCGTCCGCCTCCTCGACGATCCCGGTCATGGCGCCGGAGGCGTCGCGGATGATCCGGCCGTATCCGGCCGGATCGCTGGTCCTCGCGGTCAGCACCGTCACCATGTTGCCCTCGGCATCGTGCTCGCGGGCCAGGTTGGCAAGGGTGGCGGCGCGCAGCAGTGGCATGTCGCCGTAGGTGACGATGACCTGGCCTTCGATCGGGCCGACGGCCTCGATCACCGTCCGCACGGCATGGCCGGTCCCGCCCTGCCGTTCCTGGATGACGACTTGGGCGTCCGGCGCCTCGCGGGCGACGTGCGCGGCCACCTCGTCACGGCCATGGCCGGCCACAACCACCAGCCGCCGGGGAGCGAGTTCACGCGCAGCCGCAATCGCATGGCCCAGCATGGTGCGGCCGCACAGCGAGTGCAGCACCTTGGGGACCGTGGATTTCATACGCGTGCCCTCGCCCGCGGCGAGAATGATGACGGCGGCCGGGCGGCTGGGGCTCACTCCGCAGGGCTCCTCGGATCGCTGCCAATGTGTCCGGGGGCTGACGTGACTGTTTACGCGCCCCTCATCGGGAGGATACCGCCAGGTCGCATTATCCGGTGGCCTGCTTACGCACGTCGCCGGCCCAGCCGGCTGCTCCTGGCGCCCGCTGACCAGCCTCTCGGTTCCGGCCTGTACGCTGGCCTACTCCCGCTGGGCGAGCGTGATATCGGCCTCGGCCCGGGACGCATCCGCCCGCGCGACGGGCAGCACCAGTTCGCTCGGCTCCCACGTGCCTTCGCCTGCGACGGCGGCGAGTTCCTCGCCGACCGGCTCGCGGTCAGCGGCGGCGCGCCGCCGGATCGGGCCGGTCATGATGGACGCGAAGGCGGCGATCACGTTCGCCGCGATGGCGAACCAGAAGGCGATGCCCAGGCCGCTGTGGAACGGGTGCGTGATTACGTTCGGGAAGAAAGCCCGGCCGGTCAGATAGGCCGCGTGCGACGCCGGCAAGTGCCCGAGCAGCGGGCCGAGCAGTTGCTTCATGGGGTTGTAGCCGAGGAAGGCCGCGAACAGCACGCCGATCGGCGGCAGGTGCCCGATCGTGCTCGCCGCGCCGGCCGGAACGCCCTGCGACACCAGGCCACCGGACAGGGCCGACGGCAGCGTGCTGGATAGCCCGGTCACGATCAGCGAGAAGAAGATGCCGATCGACAGGACGAAGGCCGCGTTCTGGAACGTCGCGATCGTGCCGCCGGCGGCCCCGCGCTGGTTGGCCGGAACCGAGTTCATGATCTCGGCCCGGTTCGGCGAGGCGAACAGGCCGGAGCCGAACCCGTTGAGCACCAGGGCCAGCGCGAACAATCCGTAACTAAAGTTCACCGGCATGAGCATCGCGCACGCGGCTGGCGACAGGTAGCAAGCCATCCTCATGCCCTGCGCGGCCGGACCCCCGGCCGCTTATCGCTATCATGTTCCCGGAATGTCAGTGGTGACATTTATGATTAGAATATGGGTTCAAGTCCGCAATTCGCGCACCTAAGGGCGCAAGCGATCGAGCTGCGCCGGGCCGGCAAATCCCGCCGCGAGATCAGGGCCATCCTCGGCATCGCCAGTAATCAGACCCTCGGCGATGTCCTGCGGGGCGAGCCACCGCCCGGATGGACCCGCCGCCCGAACGCCAAGGATGGCGTGCGCGCCCAGGCGCGGGAGTTGCGCGGCCGGGGAATGGATTACGAACAGATCGCCGCCCGGCTTGGCGTATCGAAGAGCTCAGTTTCCTTGTGGGTCAGGGACCTGCCGGTCCCGGCCCGGCTGAGTTACGAGGAATGCCGGAAGCGCTCGGTGGAGGGAACGCGCCGCTACTGGGAGGCCGAACGCCCGGCCCGGGAAGCCGAGCGCGCCGCAGTCCGCGACGCCGCCACTGCCGAGATCGGCCCGCTCAGCGAGCGCGAGGTCCTCATCGCCGGCGCGATCGCCTACTGGTGCGAGGGCGCCAAGAGCAAGCCCTACAGGCGAGCTGAGCAGGTTAACTTCATCAACAGCGACGCCAATGTGATCCGGCTGTTCCTCGCGTTCCTCGGTCTTGCCGGTGTAGCACCCCAGCGGCTGCGCTGCAGAGTGCATATTCATGAGACGGCCGATATTGAGGCTGCAACTCGTTACTGGCAGATAGTTACCGGCGCTGCACCCGATCTGTTCAGGCAGCCCAATATCAAGCGGCATAAACCACGGACCACCCGCAGGAACACCGGTGCCGACTATCACGGGTGCCTGCAGATCTGGGTATCGGGGAGCCGGGACCTGTACCTGAAAGTCGAGGGCTGGGCTTCCGCGATCATGGCGGCGGCCAACGCTGACCGCGATAAGCCGCGCCGGCCAGGCCTGGGTGCCGACGCGGATCAGGAAGAGCTTGGCACGGCACCGGTATCGTAGGTGTGTCGCTCCGCATCTGTTGAACCGGCCGGAGACGGCATTCCGGCGTGGGGTAAACGGCAGCCCGCTGTCCTTTGGAGTCAGTTGTCCTGGTTCGAGTCCAGGCGCCGGAACCAAGCCTGGTTCGAGTCTTGACCGGATCAACTTCCTGGTCGGCCACTCCGATGGCCTCCGCCCATGCCGTCCGAGCCAGCATGCTCGCTCAGGCAATAGTCGGCGCCCGGACGATGCCCCGCACGAGCGGTGCGCTTCCCGCCGGCATGATCGCCGCTCGCCGGGGCAGTTGGGCTGTGCCTGACTTCGGCGCGGGCCCAACCGCCCCGCCCCCGCGCCTGAGCGGCATGCGGGTCACATCACGGGCTAGCCGGAAGAACTTTTAAAACTTTTGGCCATAACGTTGCCCAACCTACGGTTTCGTAGGTTACGGTTACGTAAGCGTCAAGCACGCATGGTCGCTCTGTGACTTACAACGCCCCGACCACAGCGAGGAGCACGATGACCACCTCCGAGAGGGCCAAAGCCCCCTCCGACGTCCGGCCGGCATGGGCGCCTCCACCAATGGCCGCCCGCACCACCCTGACGACCGCCGCCAGCACGGCCCCGGAAGCCGGAGCCGCCCCCAGGGCCACCGTCCGGGTCCCCCGTCCCGACCTCGACGACGAGAAGGCGACCCCCGGGCAGCGGGCCCTCGTCGGGGTCTTCGTCGTCGTCCCGCTCCTGGCACTGATCGCGGCCATCCCGGTGGCGTGGGCTTGGGGGTTCCTCGGCTGGCATGACGCGATCATCGCACTCGTCTTCTACTGGGTATCCGGGCTCGGCATCACCGTCGGCTTCCACCGGTACTTCACGCACGGCTCGTTCAAGGCCAAAACCGCCCTGCGGGTGGCTCTTGCGGTGTGCGGCACCCTGGCCATCGAGGGCCCGGTGTTCAACTGGGTCGCCGACCACCGCCGCCACCACAAGTACAGCGACAAGGAAGGCGACCCGCACTCACCGTGGCGCTACGGCGACGACTGGAGGGCGCTCTCCAAGGGCCTCGTCTTCGCCCACGTCGGATGGCTGTTCGACCCGAACAAGACGTCGAAGGAAAAGTTCATCCCCGACCTGCTCGCCGACGCCCGCATCCGGCGCGTCCACCAGCTGTTCCCACTGCTCGTTCTCACCTCGTTGCTGCTGCCGGCGCTCATCGGCGGCCTGTGGTCCATGTCGTGGTACGGCGCGCTCACCGCGTTCTTCTGGGGCAGCCTGGTCCGGATCGCGCTGCTGCACCACGTCACCTGGTCGATCAACTCGATCTGCCACACGTTCGGCAGTGAGGAATTCGAGGTGCGGGACAAGTCACGGAACGTGGCCTGGCTGGCCATCGCCTCGTTCGGTGAGTCCTGGCACAACCTGCACCATGCTGACCCGACGTGCGCGCGGCACGGCGTGCTGAAGGGGCAGCTTGACCCCAGCGCCCGCGCAATCTGGGCCTTCGAGAAGCTCGGCTGGGCCTACGACATCCGCTGGCCGGACGCCGGGCGGCTGGAGGCCAAGCGCCCGGTCACCGCGACCAGGAGGCTCGGCTCCATGACCCGCAACAGGTTCACTCCGATCGCATCACGGCCGGCGCAGATGAGTGACGAGATGGCCGGCCCAGCGCAATGATGGCTGAGTGAACGACGATCCGCCCCTCAGATCCGCTCGTCGGCGGATGACCGGGAAAGAACGCCGCGAGCAGCTGCTCGACATCGGGCGGCGGCTGTTCGCGGAGCGCGGTTTCGAGGGGACCTCGATCGAGGAGATCGCGGCTAAGGCCGGGGTATCCAAGCCCGTGGTGTACGAACACTTCGGCGGCAAGGAGGGCCTCTACGCCGTCGTCGTCGACCGCGAGGTCGACCGGCTGCTCACGCTGGCCACCACGCTGCTGGACGGCGGCGACACGATGCCGAAGTTCCAGGACGCCGCGGTCAAGCTGCTGAGGTACATCGAGGACAACGCCGACGGGTTCCGCATCCTGGTCCGGGACTCTCCGCCCGGATCAGGAACGGGCACGTTCGGCACGCTGCTGTCGGACATCGCCGGGCAGGTGGAATACATCGTCGGCGACTTCCTGTCCTCGCGCGGCCAGGACCCGAAGCCCGCCCCGATGTACGCCCAGATGCTGGTGGGCATGGTCGCCTTCACCGGCCAGTGGTGGCTGGACGCCCGCAAGCCGCAGTTGGAGGACGTCGCGGCGCACCTGATCAACCTGGCCTGGAACGGGCTGTCGCAGCTGGATCCGGCACCGCGCATCCCGCCGGAGATCATGGCCAGGCACCGCGAGGAGGACAAGCCGGCGACCGGGTGATGGGACGTCAGCAGGGCACCCGCGACGGCGGGCCGGTCAGCAGGCGCGTCCTGCCGTACCGCCGGGGCCCGCCGATTCCGGTGGGCATACGGGCAGGCCGCCGGCGGCCCAGGCGGCGAATCCGCCCGCGATGTCGGTGGCGCTCGCCAGACCCAGCTCCTGCAGCGCGGCGGCGGCCAGGCTCGAGGTGTACCCCTCGGAGCAGAACACGATGACCTGCTGATCGTATCCGTCGACCCACGGCAGCCGGGCGTCGCTGGCGGGGTCGAAACGCCACTCGAGGACGTTGCGCTCCACGATCAATGCCCCCGGGATGCCGCCTTCGCGGGCGCGCTGGGCCTGCGGGCGGATGTCGACCAGGACGGCGCCGCGGGAAAACTCCGCGAACGCCTCTTCCGGTGTCAGCCGGTGCAGGCACGCTCGTGCGGCCGCGAGGATCTCGTCGATCGTCCGCGCCCCCGGCGGCCGGGCGCCCGGGGCGGCCGGGCCGCTTTCCGCGGTTCCGGTGCGCGCGTCGCCGATGACGGCCGCGCCGGTCGCCGGGTGGCTCACCACTGGGCCGCGGATTCGGTGTCCAGCACGACCAGGCCCGCGCCGGTGAGGTCGTAACGCGTCATCTCTTTCAGCGGCGGCGAGTAGGCGTGCACGCTGACCGCGACCGCTTCCGACGTGTTGCGCACGTCGTGAATGTACTCCGCGCCGAAGGCATGCACCTGCCCCGCGCTGACCGGCGTGGCCGTCACCGGGTGAAGGCGCCCGGGCGGCCGGGCCTTTGTCCCGGCCCGATGCTCCTCCAGCGTGCCCCACACGGCCCCGAACGCCCCGGCCGAACCGCCATGGTCGTGGAATCCGGTGCCCTGCCCGGGCAGCCAGCTGATCAGCCAGACCTCGTACTGGTCATCGGCGTGAAGCCGCTCGTACCAGCGCTCGTCCGGGCTGAGCCGGACGCGCGACATCCATTCGCGCGGTTCCGCCGCGTGCTTACGTACTTCCCCGGCGAGCTGCCGCGGGCTGAGCACGGCAGGAATAATCGTGGCCATGGGTCGTCTCTCCTCGTGTCCTGGTTCCGGGCCAGCCCGGGCCGGCGTCAAGTCCCTGTGCCGAACGAACTGGACAGAGGGCGCTTGCCTGACGGCGGAGGTCCACGTGGAGACGGTGATGATGACGGCGACCACGATGCACGATCACGATCATGCCAGCCATTATCTACTAAAGCAATTTGGAAAGTAGGTTAATCGCCCGAGCGGACGGCCGGCGGCACTGCACGTTCAGCGGACGTGGAGCCGGGGCGGTGGGCCACGACGAACACGCGGCGGAAGGGCAGAATTGTGCCGAACGGGCGTGCCGGATATGCCTGCCGCATCCGGTCCCGGTACTCGGCGAGGAACTCCGCGGTCTGCGCGTCGTCCAGCATCGCGAGGACGGGCCGTAGGGCGGTGCCCCTGACCCACTCGGCCACCGGGTCAGGGCCGCTCAGGACATGCAGGTACGTCGTTTCCCAGGCGTCGACGCGGCACCCGGCCCCGGCCAGGACCTCCAGGTAGTCCACCGGGTCGCCGGCCTGCCGGGCGAACGCGCCCGCACCGATCAGGGAGCGCCAGCGGGGGGAGGCGGCCATCTCCGCGATCGCCGCATGCGGAGGCTGATCCAAATTGCCCGGCAGCTGGAAGCCTAGCCACCCATCGCTGGACAGCCACGACACCCAGCGCGGGAGCAGTCCGAGGTGGCCCGGTACCCATTGCAGCACGGCGTTGGCGACCAGGACGTCGACCGGAGCGGCCGGCCGCCAGTCGCGCAGGTCAGCCAGTTCGAAGGAGAGTCCCGGCTGCCCTTCCCATTTCCGCGCCGCCTCGATCATCTCCGGGGAGCTGTCGACGCCGTGCAGCGCCGCGCCGGGCCAGCGGCGGCTGAGGTCAACGGTGAGGTCGCCTGGCCCGCAGCCCAGGTCGACGACGCTGCGCGGCGCGACGGCCCCGATCCGGGCGACCAGCTCGGCAAAGGGCCTTGCCCGCTCGGCGGCGAAGCGCCGGTACTGGTCCGGGTCCCACATGAGCGCCCTCCTTCTCTTGACGTCGAGATACTCTTATCATTATTACCGGAGCGGGCATCTTGATCTACGGGAGCGGGCATCTTGACGTCAAGAGATATCCTGGGGTAATGGCGGATGGTCCCGAACTGAGCCCGGGGGCACGTGTCACGCCGCGGGGCGCGCAGGTCCTCGACGGCGGACCGGGCCCGGATGGTGCGGTGCGCGACGAGGTAGACGATCTGGTGGCCGCGTGGCACGCGCAGCGGCCCGATCTGGACGTCGAGCCCATGCAGGTCCTGAGCCGGGTATCCCGGCTGGCGCGGCACCTTGACCTTGCCCGGCGGGCCTCGTTCGCGAGTCGCGGGCTCGAGACGTGGGAGTTCGACGTGCTGTCGGCCCTGCGCTGGCAGGGGCCACCGTATCAGATGACGCCGGGAGCACTGATCCGCGCGACGCTGGTCACCTCGGGCACCATGACCAACCGGATCGACCGGCTCGCCGAGGCGGGACTCGTCCGCAGGAAACCCGACCCGCGGGACCGGCGCGGTGTACTCGTCACCCTCACCGACCAGGGCCGGGCCACAGCCGATGACGCGCTGGCGGACCTGCTGCGCCGCGAGCGGGTACTGCTCGCCTCGCTGGGGCCTGACGACCAGCGCACGCTCGCCGGGCTACTGCGGACCCTGCTCGCCCCCTTCGACGCCCTGCCGCCGGAGTAACCTGACCGCTAGCTCGGCCTCAGGCTTCCAGGCCGCCGGCGACGCTGAGCCAGCGTTCTTCGAGGGCGGCCTTATCGGCGCGGACGGAGCGCAGGTCAGCCCCCATCTGGGTGAGCTTCTCGTAATCGCTGGCGTTCTCGGCCATCTGCGCGCCGAGCTGCGCCTCCCGGCCGGACAGGCGGTCGATCTGCCGTTCGAGCCGCTGCAGCTCCTTGCGCGCAGCCCGTTCTTCCGCCGTGCCGGGGGCGGTCCCACCGGGAGGTGCCGGGGCCGCGGGGCCGGGCCCGCCGGCCGCGGACGCCGCGGACGCCCGCCCCGGCGGGCCGACCGGGGCGGGCAGCGACGCCTCACGGGTCCCGCGCACCTGGTCCAGGTACTGTTCCACGCCGCCGGCCAGGAACGACAGCTTCCCGTCGGCCAGCAGCGCCACCACATGATCGGTGACCCGCTCCAGGAAGTACCGGTCGTGGCTGACCACGGTCATCGAGCCGGGCCACCCGTCGAGCAGGTCCTCGAGCTCGGTGAGGGTCTCGATGTCCAGGTCGTTGGTGGGCTCGTCGAGCAGCAGCACGTTCGGCCCGTCCATCAGCAGCCGGAGCAGCTGCAGCCGGCGCCGCTCCCCGCCGGACAGTTCGCCGACCGGGGTCCACTGCCTATCCCCGCGGAAGCCGAACCGCTCCAGCATCTGGCTGGCCGATATTTCGCGCCTGCCGACACGGACGAACGACCGGACGTCCTGGACCGTCTCGAGCACCCGGCGCCCGGGGTCCAGCTCGGCAAGTTCCTGGCTGAGGTGGGCGATCCGCACGGTCTTGCCCCGCACCACGGTGCCCACGGCCCGGACCGTATCCGGGCCGCCCTCGCCCGGGCCCTCGCCCGGGCCCTCGCCCGGGCCCTCGCCCGGGCCGGACGGTGCCGGGGAGCCGCCCGGCCGGGTGGGGACGAGCGACCCATCGAGCAGGCGCAGGAACGACGTCTTGCCGCTGCCGTTGACGCCCACCAGCCCCGCTCGCTCGCCGGGCGCCAGCTGCCAGGTGACGTCGTCCAGCAGCACGCGCGGGCCGGCCCAGAGCGTGACGTCCTCGACATCGATGACGGTCTTGCCGAGCCGCGCGGTGGCGAGTCTGGTGAGCTCGACGGTATCCCGGACCGGCGGCTCATCGGCGATCAGCGCGTTGGCCGCCTGCACCCGGAACTTCGGCTTGGTGGACCGCGCCTGCGGGCCGCGGCGCAGCCACGCGAGCTCCTTGCGTATCAGGCTGCGCCGGCGGCGCTGGACCGTCTCCGCGTTGCGTTCGCGTTCGGCCTGGGCCAGCACGTACGCCGAGTATCCGCCGTCGTACGCGTACACCTGGCCGGAGTCGACCTCCCAGGTGCGGTCGCCCGCGGTATCCAGGAGCCAGCGGTCGTGGCTCACCATGACGAGGGCGCAGCCCCGGTCCCTCAGGTGCCGCCCCAGCCAGTCGATCGCCTCCAGGTCCAGGTGGTTGGTCGGCTCGTCGAGCAGCAGGACATCGACGTCGGAGACGAGCAGCGACGCCAGCGCCGTCCGCCGGCGTTCGCCGCCGGAGAGCCGGCTGGTGTTCGCCCCGAGATCGATCCCGCCGAGCAGCTCCGCGACCACGCCGCGGGCCCGTGGATCGCTGGCCCAACGGTGCTCGGCGGCCTCGCTGGCCCCGGGGCCGAACACGGCCTGGCGCACCGTGCCGGACAGCTCGTCCTGCTGGCGCAGGTACCCGATCCGCAGGCCGGCGGCGCGCGCGATCCGGCCGGAATCAGCCTCCATGGAGCCCGCGAGCAGGGACAGCAGGGTCGATTTGCCCGCCCCGTTGCGGCCGACGACACCGATCCGGTCCCCGGTCGCGATGCCCAGGGATACCGAGTCCAGCAGCGTGCGTTCGCCGAACGCCTTGACCACCTTCTCGGCGCTGATCAGGTTCGCCATGCCGCCCGCACCCTCCGCGGGTCACGGCGGGACGTCAGGCGGAAGCCCGTCACGGCGCCCCGGCCGTGACCGACGCCCCCGGCACCGGGCCCGCCGCCCGGGTCACCGCCCGGCATACCCCGGCACCGGACAGGGACACCGCGAGGTCCACCGCGCGCTCGGCGCTGGCGGCGAGAAAGATACACGTCGGCCCGGATCCCGCGACGATCGCCCCGAGGGCGCCGAGTTCCCGGCCGACCGCCAGAGTCTTGCGCAGCGCCGGGAACAGCGAGAGGGCGGCCTGCTGCAGGTCGTTGCTCAGCGCCTGGCCCACCGCGGCCGGACTCCCGGACCGCAGCGCGCCCATCAGCGCACGATCCAGCACAGGACCAGGCCCCGGGCTGCCGGTCACGAGCCCCGCGGCGTCGGCCGCGAGCCCGGCCCCGGGGCGGGGCAGGCAACCGGAGGATCGGTCCGGCGCCGGATCGCGGGTGGCACACAGCCGGTCGAAGGCCGCATAGACCTCCGGTGTGGATAGGGCCCCATCGGCCACGGCCAGGACCCAGTGATACTCACCCGAGGCCAGCGCGGCGGTCAGCCGCTCTCCCCGGCCCTGGCCGACGGCGGTGCCGCCCACCAGCGCGAAGGCGACGTCGCTGCCCACGTCCGCCGCGACCTCCCGCAGTCGCTCGTGACTGAGCCCGGCGTTCCACAGCTCGTTGCACGCGACAAGGGCGGCGGCGGCATCGGCGCTCCCGCCGGCCAGCCCGGCAGCCACCGGTATCCGTTTCCGGATAGTGATCTCGATAGGCCCGGTGACATCGCGGGGCAGGCCAGCGGCCAGCGCGAGGGCCACGGCGGCCTTCAGGGCCAGATTCTCAGGGCCGGCGGGCACCGCGTCCGCGCCCTCGCCGCTCACCAGAACCCGGTCCCCGCCGGAGCCGGCCTCGGCCACGGTCACGTCGTCATAAAGCGAGATCGCCTGGAACACGGTCACGAGGTCGTGGTAACCGTCGGCGCGGCGCGGCCCGACGGCGAGCTGGAGGTTGATTTTGGCGGGGGCCCGCACGGTCACACCGGTCACGGTTCACCGTACTGTGCTGGCCCGGGGGGCGACCCCCCGGAACCCCCCGCGACGCCCCGCGCTGGTGCTCGCCGTGACACCGGGCGCTCACCCGGGCCCAGGGCCCGGGGTCGCGCCTGGTCGGAGCCTCGCTCCGCCGGTCCGTAGCCCGCGTCCCGGGCCAGCACTGCTTCGGCGATGCGGGCGAACTCGGCCACGCCAAGCGCTTCACCGCGCGTGCCCGGGTCGAGTCCGGCCGCACGGACCAGGCGTTCCGCCTCTGCCGCGGACCCGGCCCAGCCCGCCAGGGCCGCGCGCAGCGTCTTGCGGCGCTGGCCGAATGCGGCGTCGATGACCGCGAACACCTCCTCGCGGGACGCCGACGTCCGCGGCGGATCGACCCGGGTGAACGACACCAGGCACGAATCGACCCCCGGCACCGGCCAGAACACGGTCCGCGGCACCGGCCCGGCCAGGCGCATCCGCGCGGACCAGGCCAGCTTGGCCGAGGACACGCCGTACTCCCGGCCGCCCGGCGGCGCGCACATCCTCGCCCCCACCTCGGCCTGCACCATGACGAGGCCGTGCTGCAGGGACGGCCACCGGGCGAGCACATTGAGCAGCACGGGGACGGTGGCGTTGTACGGCAGGTTGGCTACCAGCACGGTGGGCGGATCTCCCGGAAGCTCACGCATGCGGGCCGCGTCCGCCGTCACGACCTCCAGCCGCCCGGCGAGGCCAGGCGCCCGGGCCGCGACGGTCGCCGGGAGCGCCGCGGCCAGCACGAGGTCCACCTCCACCGCGACGACCCGCCGGGCCACCTCGAGCAGCGGCAGGGTGAGCGAGCCAAAGCCGGGCCCGACTTCGAGGACCACGTCGCCAGGCCGCAGGCCGGCCAGCGCGACGATCCGCCGTACCGTGCCGTGGTCGATGACGAAGTTCTGGCCGAGCCGCTTGGCCGGGCGCACCCCCAGCCGCGCGGCCAGGTCCCTGATCTCGGCCGGCCCCAGCAGCCGTGCGTTCACCGCGGGTCCGCTCACCACGGGCCGAAGATACGCTCCCCGGTCGCCGTCACCAGCGCGCAGAGCTCGGCCACATCCATGTTCTTCACCTCGGCCAGGCGGCGCGCCGTGTAGGCGGCGAGGGCAGGCGAGTTCGGCTTGCCGCGGTAGGGCACCGGGGTCAGGAACGGGGCATCGGTCTCTACCAGCACCAGGTCCGCGGGCGCCACGGCGGCCGCGTCGCGCAGGCCCTGCGCACTCGCGAAGGTGAGGTTGCCGGCGAAACTCATCACATAGCCGGCGTCCGCGCACCGCTTGGCCATCTGCTCGTCCCCGGAAAAGCAGTGGAACACCACCTTGTCCGGCGGTCCCTCCTCGGCCAGGATGCGCAGCACGTCCTCGTGTGCCTCCCGGTCATGGATCATCAGGGCCTTGCCGGTGCGCTTCGCGATGCCGATGTGCGCACGGAACCACTCACGCTGCAGCGCTGGGTCGGAGGAGTCGCGGTAATAGTCCAGGCCGGTCTCCCCGACCGCGCGGACCCGCGGCAGTCCGGCCAGCGTCTCGATCTCGGCCAGCACGTCGTCCAGCGCGGTGACCGCGCCCGTGTCGTTGGGGTGGATGGCGACGGCGGCGTACACGGTTCCGTACTCCTCCGCGCACCTAGCCGACCAGCGCGACGACTCCAGGTCCACGCCGACCGTGATGACCCGCTCGATCCCGGCCGCGTCCGCCGCGTCGAGCACCCCGGGCACGGGCAGGCCCATGATGTCCAGGTGCGTGTGACTGTCGAACAGTGCTGGCCCGGGGCTCATCAGTGGCCGGTTTCCCGGAGCCGTGCCACTTCCTCGTCGGCTACCGACGGGGCGAGCTTGGTGAACAGCGGAGCCGGCACCTTGAGCGGCGTCCCCGGCCGGATGGGCTGGGACTCCCAGCGCGCGGCGCCGTCGTACCGGCCGGTGATCACCGGGTAGGAGGGACCGCCTTCCTCGTCCACTTCCCTGATCTCGGGCGTGCCGGACCAGTCGCCGGACCCGCCCAGCATCTCGAAGACCTTCTGGGACGAGCCCGGCAGGAACGGCGTCAGCAGCGTCTTGGCGTCGTCGACCACCTGCAGCGCGACGTGCAGGATCGTCCGCGTCCGGTCGGGGTCACTCTCGCGCAGCTTCCACGGCGCCTGCTCGGAAAGGTACTTGTTGGCCTCGGCCACCGTCCGCATCGCCTCGCCGGTGGCCAGCTTGAACCGGGACCTCGCCAGATTCGCGCCGACCGCGGCGAACGCCTGCCGGGAGTGCGCCAGCAGCGCAGAGTCGGTTTCGGTCAGCTCGCCCGGCCCGGGGATCGACCCGATGTTGCGTGCCGCGAACGAGACCGAGCGATTGACCAGGTTGCCCCAGGTCGCGACCAGCTCGTCGTTGTTGCGGCGGACGAACTCACTCCAGGTGAAATCGGTGTCCTGGTTCTCCGGGCCGGCCACGGCCACGTAGTACCGCAGCGCGTCCACGTCGTACCGCTCGAGGAAGTCACGCACGTGGATAACGACGTTGCGGGAGGAGGAGAACTTCTTCCCTTCCATCGTCAGGTACTCGCTGGAGACGATCTCGGTGGGCAGGTTGAGCTCGCCCAGTGGGCCCGGCGTGCCGCCCTTACCGCCCCGGCCCGAGTAGCCGAGCAGCATGGCCGGCCAGATCTCGGAGTGGAAGACGATGTTGTCCTTGCCCATGAAGTAGTACGACTCGGCGGTCGGCGACTGCCACCAGGCACGCCAGGCGTCGGGGTCACCGGACCGCCTCGCCCACTCCACCGACGCCGACAGGTAGCCGATGACCGCGTCGAACCAGACGTAGATCTTCTTGTCCGGGCGGTCGCGCCAGCCGTCCAGCGGGACCGGCACCCCCCAGTCCAGGTCACGGGTGATCGCCCGGGGCTGGAGGTCGTCGAGCAGGTTAAGCGAGAACTTGAGCACGTTCGGCCGCCACTGGCCGCCTTTGCTCTGCAGCCAGCTGCCCAGCACGTCGGCGAAGGCGGGCAGGTCGAAGAAGAAGTGCTCCTCCTCGACAAACTCCGGCTTCTCCCCGTTGATCCTGGACCGGGGGCTGATCAGATCGACCGGGTCGAGCTGGTTACCGCAGTTGTCGCACTGGTCGCCGCGGGCGCTGTCGTACCCGCAGACCGGGCAGGTGCCCTCGATGTACCGGTCCGGCAGCGTACGCCCGGTCGACGGCGAGATCGCCCCGAGCGTCGTTTTGGGGAAGATGTAGCCGTTCTTGAACAGGCCCAGGAAGATGTCCTGCGTGACCGCGTAATGGTTACCCGTCGTGGTCCGGGTGAACAGGTCGTAGGACATGTTCAGCCCGGCCAGGTCCTGGACGATAACGCGGTTGTACCGGTCCGCGAGCTCGCGGGCCGTCACGCCCTCGGCATCGGCCTGCACCTGGATCGGGGTGCCGTGCTCGTCGGTGCCGCTCACCATCAGCACCTTGTTCCCCGCCATACGCTGATACCGGCTGAACATGTCACAGGGCAGCCCGAAGCCGGAGACGTGCCCGATGTGACGAGGGCCGTTAGCGTAGGGCCAGGCCGGTGCGGCCAGAATGTGCCGGCCGGGCTGAGTTGGCGAGGACATGCTTCAAGCCTAGGGCCACCGGCTGCCTGCTAAGCGCGAATTTACGCCCCGTCAGAGCCGGCTCCGCGCACATCGCTGCCCGCGCGTGCCGTCACGCCCGCGTTCTGGCCCGCGTTCTGGCCCGCGCCGGGTCCGTCCGTGCCGCCGTTCGCAGAGCCGCCGTTTATGGACGCCCGCGCGGGAATCCCCGCGGCGGCACCGGCGTCGACACCCACCGTGCCGAGCGCACCATCCGCCCGGCCCCGGCTGACCTTGCCCGGCGCGGCCTCACGGCCTTCCTCGTCGGTCTCCAGCGCACCCATGGCCGGGTGCCGGGTCCGCCGGATGCCCAGGATGCTGAGGAAGAACGTGCCGAGGATGATCTGGCAGCTGACGATCAGGGCGGTGACCGACGGCACCACGATGCGCAGAGCATGGTTGTAGTCGAGCGAGCCGAAGCTGGTGCTGTGCCAGTAGGACAGCGACACCGCCAGGCCGACGATCCCGGCGATACCGAGCACCGCCCCGGCGAGCAGGCCACGTTCCAGGCTCAGCGTTTTCAGGATGTGCCGGACCCGCTTGTCCTCCGGCAGGAATCCCTCGGCACTGGCGTACACCTGCGTGAACAGCGCGAACAGCACCGACTGGAAGCCGATGACGACCATCGCCGAGGCCGCGACGAGCGTGTCGACGTCGAACGTGACCGAGCCGATGCTGAAAGGCCGCGGGATGACGACGGCACCGATCAGGATGCCGAGCGCGAAGACCACCAGGCCGGGCACGAAGAAAAGCCAGCGCGGGCTGAACAGGAGCAGGAAGCGCAGGTGACGCCAGCCGTCCCGCCAGCTGCGCAGGTGCGGCGGGCGGCTCCGGCCGTCCCTGGCCAGCGTCGTCGGGACCTCGGTGATGCGCTGCTTGGCCAGGGTCGCCTTGACCACGAGCTCACTGGCGAACTCCATGCCCGTGGCCTGCAGCCCGAGCCTCATCACGCTGTCCCGGCGGAAGCCGCGCAGACCGCAGTGGAAGTCGCCGATCTTGCTGCCGAAGAACAGCCGGCCGATGGAGCTGAGCGCCGGATTCCCGATGTAGCGGTGCAGGGCCGGCATCGCGCCCGGCTCGATGCCGCCCTTGAAGCGGTTCCCCATCACCAGATCGGCCCCGTCGCGCAGGCTCTGGATGAACGGCATCAGGTTGGTGAAGTCGTAGCTGTCGTCCGCGTCGCCCATGATGATGAAGCGGCCGCGGGCGGCGACGATCCCGCCCATCAGGGCGTTGCCGTAGCCCTTCTCGGGGACGGGCACGACCCGTGCCCCAGCGTCGGTCGCCAGCTGCTGGCTCCCATCGGTGCTGCCGTTGTCGGCGATGACCACCTCGCCGCTGATGTCGTGCTCACGCAGAAATCCCACGGCCTTGCGGACGCACGTCGCGACCGTCTCGGCCTCATTGAGGCACGGCATAACGACGGTCAGCTCCACGTCATCTCCCTTACTGCTCACGGTTTCACCATCCGCTGAAGTTTTGCGCCAGGTAGCGTGGGAAGGCGCCAGGCCCCGGGGCAGCCCGCCATTACCCGGGCCGCTGCTGCACCGTAATACCGTAGGCGAAAGAATGCATGCGAGGCGGCCAGTAGTGGCGAAGCATTCAGAAGCGTTTTGTGCAACACGGTCACTGAACAGTACAAGATCACTACAAGGAGGGTCCGGGTTGACCGCACCGGCCTCAGGCTCACGGCGGGTCACGCTGCCCCGCCTGCCCGGCTCGTTTCGCCGGAACCGCTCCACGGCCGCGCAGGGATCCCGCGGCCGGTTCGCATCCCTATTCTCCCCCACCGCGATCCGTGCCCTGGTCGCCGGGAACCGCCTGTTCGTCCTGGTCCTGATCCCGGCGATCGCCCTGCGCGCCGACGCCGAGCTGGGTTACCGGTGGCAGTCCTGGTTCAACGACTCGTTCCAGTACATAGGGGACGTGATCGGCCTCCACCCGGACGTGACGCGCCCGGCGGGATACGCGATCTTCCTCAAGCTGCTGGAGCCACTGCACAGCTACGCGGTCATAACGATCTTGCAACACCTGATGGGCGTGGCCGTCGGTGTCATGGTGTACGCGGTGGCCAGGCACCGGTTCGGGGTGGCCGCGTGGATCGCCTCGCTGGCCGCGGTCCCGGTCCTCTACGACGGTTTCCAGATCCAGCTCGAGCACCTGATCCTCAGCGACGTCCTGTTCGAGTTCCTGCTCGCCCTGGCTACCACCCTGCTGCTGTGGGACAGCAAGCCGTCGTGGCAGCGCTGCACGCTTATCGGGCTGATTCTCGGCGTGTCGGCCACGGTCCGCTCGGTGGGCCTGCCGTTCCTGGCCATCTTCGCCGTCTACATCATCATCAAGCGGATCGGCTGGCGGGCGGTCGCCGGCGCCGTCGTGGCGTGCCTCGCCCCGGTCCTGCTCTACTGCACGTGGTTCTACGCGGTGTACGGGCAGTTCGCGATGACGGACAGCACCGGCATCTTTCTCTACTCGCGCGTGATGGCGTTCGCCGAGTGCTCCAAGATGCACGTGCCCACCGACGAGCTGTCGCTGTGCACGACGACCCCGCCGGACAAGCGGCCCATGTCGCAGTCCTACATCTGGTCGAACATCTCCCCGCTGGACCGCTTCCCGCCATCGAAGTTCTCTCCGCTGCCGAATCGGCTGGCCCAGGACTTCGCCGGGCGGGCAATCATCGCCCAGCCGGTGGGTTACGCGCAGATTGTGGGGTACGACACGATCCGGGTGTTCGAGTGGAAGCGCTACGTCTTCCCGAACGCCGCCACCTATGACGAGTACCTGTTCGGCTACCGCTCACTGCCCATCCCGGCCTGGGCCCACGGGCACGTCGGGTCCTACGACTCCGACGTGGCCTATTACGTCCGGGGCAATCCACAGACCAACGTGGTCGAGCCGTACGCCGGGGTGATCCGCGTCTGGCAGCGGTACGTCTGGCTGCCCGGCACCGTGTACGGCGCCATCCTGGCCGTCGGCCTGGGCGGCATCGTGCTGGCCTGGCGGCGGCTGGGCGGTGAGGCCGCGCTGCCCTGGCTGATTTCGGTCGCACTGATCGTCGTGCCGGCCGCAACCGCCGAATTCGACTACCGGTACGTGCTGCCGGCGGTGCCGTTCGCCTGCCTCGCGGCGGCCATGGCCTTCGGCCGGGACACGGCCGCCCGCAACTGGCTGGATTCCCGCCGGGCCCGGCGGCACGGCGAGGCGGTGCCGGCCGGCGCCGCGGGCCAGGGGGGCGGGGGCGCCGATCAGGAACTGTCGCGCGGCGAGACCACGGCGTCGTAGACCCGATTGCGGGGCACCCCGGTCTCGGCGGCGACGGCGGCGATCGCGTCCTTGCGGCTCGCGCCGCCGGCGACCCGCCGGCTCACCTCGGCGACCGCTGCGCTGACATCCCCGGCGCCCGCGCCCCGGCCAGCGGCCGGTGCCCCCTCGACGACCACGGTGATCTCACCGAGCAGACCGCCGGCCGCCCAGGCGGCCAGTTCGGCCAGGGTGCCGCGGCGGACCTCCTCGTGCGTCTTGGTCAGCTCGCGGCACACGACGGCGCGCCGTTCCTGCCCGAAGGCGGCCGACAGTTCGCTCAATGTCGTCCCAGCCCGGCGCGGTGACTCGAAGAACACCATGGTCCGGCGCTCACCGGCCAGCTCGGCGAACCGCCTCGACCGATCCCCGCGGCCCCGGGGCGGGAAGCCCTCGAAGCAGAACCGGTCCGTGGGCAGCCCCGAGACGGCGAGCGCCGCCGTCACCGCCGACGGCCCGGGCAGGACGGTCACCCGGAGGCCCGCCTCGGCCGCGGCGGCGGTCAGCCGGTAGCCAGGATCGCTGACGCCCGGCATGCCGGCGTCGGTCACGAGCAGGACATCATGCCCGGCGCGCAGTTCACGCAGCAGAAAGTCGCGGCGTTCCGCCTCGGCCCCCTCGTAGTAGGAGACGAGGCGCCCGGTCAGCTCGACGCCCAGGCGGCCGGCCAGCCGCCGTAGCCGCCGGGTGTCCTCCGCGGCGATGACCGGAGCCGCCGCCAGCTCGGCGGCCAGCCGGCCGGACGCGTCGTCCGGCCGGCCGATGGGCGCCGCCGCCAGGATCAGGGTGCCGGCCGCGGTGTCCGTCTCACCGACGAGACCCCCGGGATTTCCCGCTCCGCCGCGCATTCACTGTCCTTCGCTGCCGCCGCCTTTTCATCCCGTACGATATGCAGCGATGGCGGCAACCGAGGCCGGCGCACCGGCGACTGAAACGGCGGACAGGACACCGGCGCTACGCGACCGGCTAGTCTCCGCACTACCCGCGGACCGGGTCCTGGGCTGGATAGGACCGCTCCTGGTCACCGCGTTCGGCGCATTTCTGCGCTTCAACCGGCTGGCGGTCCCGCGCGCGCTGATCTTCGACGAGACCTACTACGCCAAAGACGCGTACAGCTTCCTCAACTACGGGGTCGAGCACAACCTGGTCAGTAACGCCAACGCGCTCATCCAATCGGGCAGCACGAAAATATTCTCCCCGGGCGGCGAATACGTGGTGCATCCACCGCTCGGAAAGTGGCTGATAGCGGGCGGGGAATGGCTCTTCGGCCTGAACTCCTTCGGCTGGCGCTTTTCCGCGGCCGTGTTCGGGTCACTGGCGATCCTGCTCATCTGCCGGATTGCCCGGCGGATGACGCGGTCGACGCTGCTGGGCTGCATCGCCGGCCTGCTGATGTCGCTCGACGGCCTGGAGTTCGTGATAAGCCGGACCGGGCTGCTCGACATCTTCCTGATGTTCTTCGTGCTGGCCTCGTTCGGCTGCCTGGTGATCGACCGCGACGTGTCCCGCGCGCGCCTGGCCGAGGCGGTAGCGGCGCGGGGCACGAGCGGGGTGGGCCCCGGGATCGGCATCCATTGGTGGCGGGTGGCGGCTGGTTTCTTCATCGGCTGCGCCTGTGCCTGCAAGCAGGATGCGGTGTGGTACGTCTTCGCGTTCGCCGCCCTGGCCATCGCGTGGGACGTCGGAGCGCGGCGCGCCGCGGGAATCGGCCACTTCTGGCGCGGTGCGCTGGCCCGCGACGGGAAATGGCTGCCGCTCACCTTCGGGGTGCTGCCGCTGGCCGTGTACATCGCCTCATGGAGCGGCTGGTTCGCGTCCTCCCTTGGCTATGACCGCAATTACGCGGCCACCCAGGGCGTCCACACGCCGGTGCTGTCCGCGCTGTACTCGCTGTACGAGTACCACGTGCAGATGGTCCAGTTCGGCGTGGGCCTGAGCACCCGTCACCCGTATGAGTCACAGCCGTGGGACTGGCTGGTGCTGTCCCGGCCGGTCGCCTACTTCTACCAGTGCTACACGACTCCCTTCGCCAGCGCGGCACACGTCTGCCCGACCGCCTACCGGGGCCCGGAATGGTCGCAGGAGGTCCTCGCGATCGGCACCCCCGCCATCTGGTGGGCGTCGATCCCGGCACTGGCCTTCTGCCTGGTCTGGTGGCTGCTGCGGCGGGATTGGCGGGCCGGCGCGACCGTCCTGGCGGTGTCGGCGGGCTGGCTGACCTGGTTCCCGTTCGTCTCGCGGACCAAGTTCTACTACTACGCCACGGAGTTCGAGCCGTTCCTCATCCTGGCGATCGTGCTGTGCCTGGGGCTGATCATCGGCTCCGCGCGCGCTAGCGTCGCGCGCCGGTCGACCGGTGCGGCGGTCAGCGGGGCTTACCTGCTCGTGGTGCTGCTGAACTTCTTCTACCTGTACCCGATCCTGGCCGGGAAGGTCATCCCCTACACCGCCTGGCTATCGCGCATGTGGTACCACGGCTGGATCTGAAGTTCCGTTCAGCCTGCTCACAGGTATTGCGATGTAACGTAAACACAAGCTGTTAGCCGTTTGTGATTTGCATTACAGTGCCGGGCTATCCGGCCTTCTCAAACGTCTACTAGTAAGTGGCAATGATCGAGCCCGGAGAGAACCCATGAGCGCCAGCGATGAGGCCGAAGAGAGCCGTGCCCGGTTCGAGCGTGACGTCGTGCCTCAGCTCGGCCAGCTGTATCCTGCCGCCCTGCGGATGACCCGCAACCCGACCGACGCCGAGGACCTCGTCCAGGAGACGACGGTCAAGGCGTACGCGGCCTTCCACCAGTTCCAGACGGGCACCAACCTCCGGGCCTGGCTGAACCGCATCCTCACCACCACGTTCATCAACGTGTACCGCAAGCGGAAGCGCGAGCCGCAGCAGGCGCTGGGCGGGGACCTGGCGGACTGGCAGATGTCCGCGGACCGGCTCGCCCCGCCGTCACCGTCGGCTGAGGCCGAGGCACTGGACCGGATCACCGACTCCGACCTGCTGCGCGCGCTGCGCGAGCTGCCCGGGGAGTTCCGGACGGCGGTGTACCTCGCCGACATCGAGGGTTACCCGTACCGGGAGATCGCGGAGATGATGGGCACGCCGATCGGCACCGTCATGTCCCGGCTGCACCGAGGCCGCCGGAGGCTCCGCGAGCAGGTCACCGAGCACGGCCTCCCGGTGACCCCAGCCGATACCTAGCCGGCTGTGCTGGCCCAGGGGGGACGACCCCCCTGGAACCCCCCGAATGCGCTTCGCGCCCGCGCGGTGGTACTTCACCGACACACCGGTCACTCGCCGGGCCTGAAGGCCCGGTTCGCTGTGCTGGCCCGGGGGGACGACCCAGTGTGCCCGGTCAAATGGCCAACATGCAACGGCAACCGCCGTCGGCTGTGGAAGGTGGAGCTGGCCAGGCTCGCGACCGAGCTCGGGATCGAGATCACCGTCATCCACCTGCCCCCAGGCGCCAGCAAGTGGAACAAAATCGAGCACCGGCTGTTCTCCGCGATCTCGATGAACTGGCGGGGCCGCCCGCTGGAGAGCCACCAGGTGATCCTGGAGACCATCCGCGCCACCACCACCCGCACCGGGCTGAAAGTGCAGGCAGAGCTGGACACCGGCAGCTACCCGACCGGCATCGAGGTCACCAGCAAGCAGATGAAAGACCTGGAAGCCCAGGTCATCATCCCACACGAGTTCCACCCGGACTGGAATTACACCATCGTGCCCGGGTATCTCGGCCTCGATCACGACACGCCCGGCATCACACAGTTAATTTTGCGGAGAGACCTAAGCGGGTTGCTGTTCGGCTCGTCGTCGGAGAAGGGAGGTTCGCTCTCGCGGGGGAACGGCCGGGCTGGCGGCGATCGGCCGGGCGGCGCGGGTAAGCGGGGGCAGCGGCCGGGCAGGCCTGGCCACGGGCGGCGGGATCGTTCGCATCTGGAGACTGAGGAACGTGTCCTCGATGTGGATGCCGGCCAGCGGTGCTGCGCCGAATGCGGAAGGCCGTTTGAGTTCCTGGGCACCGAGGACAGCAAGCAGGTCGACCGGCGGGTGAAGATCACCCGCATCGTGTGGCGGCGGCGCCGCTACCGGCGGCGGTGTTCTCATCGGGGGCCCGCGACGGTCTGCGCGCCGCCGGCGGCCAGGCCGGCGCCGAAGGGCCTGTTCACCGCGGGGTTCCTGGCGCGGCTGGCGTATGAAAAGCATGTGCTGGGCCGGCCGGTGCACCGGATCGTCGCGGCGCTGGCCGCCGACGGGTTCGACGTGGCGCCGGGCACCCTGTGCGGGGCGCTGAAGCAGGTCGCGCCGCTGATCGCGCCGTGGGCCGACAAGACGACCGTGTTCGTGATGGACGCCTCCCGCAGCGCCGAGGTCGCCGCCGGCCAGCTGGGCATCGACCGGGAACAATCACAGCTAGAGGCCGGGCGCCGCCTGGTCATCTCCGCCGATTTCCACAAGGCCTATCAGTCGCTGGCCCGCATCGACCGCGCCGACCCGCTCTGGTGCTGGCCCATATCCGGCGGTATTTCCCGCGGGCCGGGGCTGCTCACCCCGAGGCGCTCGGCGACTGGTGCGACGCGTGGACCGAGCGGATCGCGGTGCTGTACCGGGCGCACCACGCGCTCGCGGCCACCGCACCGGGCACCGACGCCCATGAGCGCGTCCAGGGCCGCTGGCAGCGGGCGTTCGCCGACATCGATGCGCATCGCATACTGCAGGCCGCCGACGCGGCAAAGGGCCTGCTGCACCCCGCCGCCGCCAAGGTCATCGCCACGCTGACCAGCGAATGGGACGGGCTGGTCTGCCACCAGGAGCTGCCACAGCTGCCCCTGGATAACAACCCCGCGGAACGAGCGCTGCGGACCCCGTGATCGGCCGTAAGAACTTCCGCGGCTCCGGCGCCGAATGGGCCCAACCACCTGGCCGCCGATGTCTGGACCGTCACCGCCACCGCCGCCCGGCACGGCACGGCACGGCACGGCACGGCATCAGAGCCTCTCAGCCTGCTGACCGGCTACCTGCAGGAATGCGCCCGCAATGGCGGAACTGCCCCGGCCGGAGCCGACCTGAGTCCCTTCCTGCCCTGGACACCCCAAGGACGGGCCCGCCGTCGTCCCGCCAGCGATTCCGGTCCCGGCCCGTAACCCCGGCGATCCCGCAGCCCGGCAAAGCCAGCCCATGCCTCTCCGCCACATGCCGGCCGCAGGGCACCACCCGCAGCGGAAGCCGAAGCTGCCGGTGGATGACTCAGGCGACGGCTCAGCTGGGGGAGATCATCGACCTTATCAGGGTGCCCTGCCGGACTTCGGCGGCGTACTGCGGGGCAAGGACGCCGAACTTGAGCATGGCGTCGGCGGTGCGTTGCATGCGCTGCTCATTAACCGGGCCGACGGGGAAGTCGGGCAGCGACATGACCGCGGTCACCTGGCGCGGCAGCTGATCGGATTTCCCCATGGCCGCCCGGGCGGCGCTGGGATCGTCCTGGGCGAGCGCCTGCCCCTCCTCGATCGCCCGCACGAACGCGGCCGCTGTCTGCGGATGCTGCCGCACCCACGCCTGAGTGGCAACATACCCGCCGATCGGGAAGTTCATGGCGGCGCCCTGGTCCAGGTCGGCCAGTTCCACCTGGCCGTAGTCCTCTTCGGCCTTGGTGGCGTAGGGCTCGGCGAGGAACGCCGCGTCCCACTGCCCCCGCTGGAGCTGTCCCGGCATATCGGGGAAGCCCTGCTTGTCGGTGACGAAGCGCACCTTGGCCGGCGATATCCCGTTCTCGGCGAGCAGCGTGCTGATCAGCAGGGTACCGATGCTGCTGGTGCCGTTGACCGCGATCTTCTTGCCAACCAGCCCGGCCAGGGTCGTGATGCGCGAGCCGGCCGTGGTGAGCAGCACGCGCGTGTCCGGCGAGAGGGTGGAAGCCTCGGCGAGAATGCGGAACCTGGCGCCCGCCGCCTGCGCCGCGACGTAGCCGACATAGCTGCCCGCGCCGATGTCGACCTGGCCGTTCAGCTGACTGGCGATAACCGCCTTGGTGGTGGCTATCGTCTTGATCGTCACGTGCAGCCCCTGCCGGGCGAAAAGCCCCTCATCCTGCGCGATGTACAGGCCGGCCAGGTCGGCTGAGGGTATGGCGGCGACCGTGACGTTCCGGTCGCCGGGCTTGGTCAGCGCGGCGAGCTCCGCGTCGCGGTGCGCGGCGGCGCACCCCGCCAGCATTATGATCACTGTCGTGGCGAGCGCTGCCGCGCGGACGTGCCCGGTGTTCATTATTGCCCCCCTGGGCATTGCGACCGATCCTGGACTGACAAGCCGTTGCTATCAGCGCGCAGGCCGGGCAGCGGCACGGTTACTGATCCATGACCCTTTCGTCCCTCGATCGTGTCATATCCGGCCAAATTGTGAGCAAAACGGCGAACCGGACGCGCCCCGGCTGCCGCCTGTCTCCGCCGCTGGGACAGGATCTGGAGCCGCCCGGGCTTCGGCGCCCTCCGCAGCTTGGGGGCCGGCGCGGTGAGCCGCGCGGCGCGGACTGCCTTTGCAGGGATCGTCCGCCCTATTCAGGCAGGGCCTGATCAGCTCATGCATGATTCAGCCATCGGCGACAAGGCGTCGGGTAATGCATGACTGGTACGGCAGTCGCGAGGTTGGACAGGCAAGTTGTTCGTGCCGCCGGGGCCCTTGTTCCGCATCTGCAACAGAACATAGAACATAGGGACAAGGCGACCGAGGGGGCGTGATGCGCGCACGCGAACCGGACCACGAGGGCGTCGTCGAGCGGGACGGGGTGCGCGTCGGCTACGCCGTGTTCGGCGAGGCCGAGCCGACAATTCTCCTGTTCACGTCCTGGGCGATTGTGCATGCCCGGCAGTGGAAGGCTCAGGTACCGTACCTGGCCCGCCGATTCCAGGTGATCGTCGTGGAGGGCCGCGGCAACGGTCTGGCCGACCGGCCGGTGACCGCGGAGGCCTACGGGGATCGGGAGTACGTCGACGACGCGATTGCGGTGCTGAACGCAACCGGCGTGGACCGGGCCGTGCTCGTGGGCCTATCGAGGGGCGGTCGGCACGCGCTGCAGCTAGCGGCCTGGTATCCGGAGCGGGCGGCCGCGGTGGTCGCGATCGGCGCGGCGCTGCCCTGGCCTCTCCCACCGGACTTCGATGAGCCCAAGGAAAGCTACGACGGCTGGGCGAAGGCGAACCGGAACTACTGGCTGGCCGACTATCACGGCTGGGTTGAGTTCTTCATGTCGCAGGTGTTCACCGAGCCGCACTCGACGAAGCAGCGGGAGGATGGGGTTAGCTGGGGGCTAGAGACCACCGCAGAGACGCTGCTGCTGACTGCCCCGGCCATAGGTGCGGCCACCGTCGCGGAGGCGGAGGCTATCTGCCGACGGGTGCGCTGCCCAGTACTGATCGTGCACGGCGACCAGGACGGGATCGTGCCTTACGAGACCGGCGTGGCGCTGGCACGGTGGACCGGCGGACAGATGGTCACGATCCACGGCGGCGGGCACGCCCCCACGCTACGTGATCCGGTCCAGGTGAACCTGCTCATCCGGGGTTTCGCCGAGTCCCTGGGCCCCGGTACGCCGCGGCACCGGAGCTGGACCCGAGGCCGAGATCGCCGCAAGCGGGTGCTTTACGTCAGCTCGCCGATCGGGCTGGGCCACGTGCGCCGCGACCTCGCTGTCGCAAACGAACTGCGCGCCCGGCACCCGGACCTGGAGGTCGATTGGCTGACTCAGCATCCGGTGACCCAGGTGCTTGAGGAGCGGGGCGAGCGGGTCCACCCGGCGTCGCAGTGGCTGGCCAGCGAGAGCGCGCACATCGAGTCCGAGGCGGGCGAGCACGACCTGAACGTGTTCCAGGCCGCCCGCCGGATGGATGAGATCATGGTGGCGAACTTCATGGTCTTCCACGACCTGGTTTCCGACGAGCCGTATGACCTGTGGATCGTCGACGAAGGCTGGGACATCGACCACTTCCTGTTCGACAACCCCGAACTCAAGCGCACCGCGTACGCGTGGCTCACCGACTTCGTAGGCTGGCTGCCGACGCCCGACGGCGGTGCCGCCGAGGCCGCCCTCACCGCGGACTGGAACGCAGAGCGGGTCGAGCGAATGCGGCGCTACCCGCGGCTGCGGGATCGATCAATCTTCGTCGGTGGACCCGGCGACCTAGTCGACGTCCCGCTCGGACCGGAACTGCCGACCGTGCGCGACTGGGCGCAGGAGCGCTACACGTTTGCGGGCTACATCCCCGGGTTCGCTCCTTCGCGCGACCGGCGGGCGCTGCGAGCCGAACTCGGCTACCGGCCCGATGAGCGGATCTGTCTGGTGACCGTCGGCGGTTCCGGGGTCGGAGCGCATTTGCTGCGCCGGGCCGCCTTGGCATTCCCGCTGGCCGAGAAGAAGATCCCTGGGCTGCGGATGGTTGCCGTGACCGGTCCGCGGATCGACCCTGGGTCGGTCCCGGTGCCGGAAGGCGTCGAACTACGCGGCTACGTCCCCGACCTGCACCGGCACCTGGCCGCCTGTGACCTGGCCGTGGTCCAAGGTGGGCTGACCACAACCATGGAACTGGTCGCCGTGCGCAGGCCGTTCCTCTACGTGCCGCTCGCCCACCATTTCGAGCAGCAGGTCCACGTGCCCCACCGGCTCGCGCAGTACCGCGCCGGGAGACGCCTCGACTACGCGGCCATCGACCCCGAGTACCTCGCCGAGGCCATCATTACCGAAATCGATCGGCCGGTCGACTACCGCCCGGTGGAGACCGATGGCGCCGCCCGGGCAGCAGCCCTGCTGGCCGAGCTGCTATAGAAACCCAGTCAGGGCCGCCCCAGGATGCCAGCGTGATCCGCGTGACGAATAGCCCGGCCACGTCACGATGGCGATGTGCAGGCGATGGCAGCGCCGCGGTGGCGATCCTGCACAGTTGCGACCTGCCTGCTCTCACGCTCGCGTTCGCAGCGCACAAACAGCTCGGCGTTCGCGCCGCGGCCAACGCCTCGATCGCGATCGATTAGTTAGACAGCGGGGCGGCCACTTCCATTAGCTTGAAGCTCCCGGTCAGTTGAACCTGATGATCGAGCGCTTCCTATCGATCAGCGGTAGGCCTTCGACCGTAAGATATAACCCGGTCGAAAGCCGCGCCATGGCTGCCTTGAGCTCGCTCCGTGATCCGATCGAGAGTTTGCGGTAGACGTTGCGCAGGTGGTACTCGATAGTCTTCGGGCTAAGGAACAGGGCGGCGGCCGTCTCCCGGTTCGTGCGGCCTCCGGCGAGGCTCAGCGCGATCTGAAGCTCCTGGGGTGTGAGGTCGTTGAGGGTCGTCACGTCCCGTCGGCGGGCGGTCTCGCCCGTGGCTGCGAGCTCGGCCCGTGCCATCTCCGACCATGGGTCGGCGCCAAGGCGGTCGAACACATCGACTGCGGCGCGAAGCTGCTTGCGGGCCCGGAGCCGCTGCCGCTCCCGTCGAAGGCGAGCACCGTACGTGAGGTGCGTGCGGCCAGCTTCAAAGGCGTCCGGAGTCTGGCCGTGCAGAGCCAGCGCGGTTTCGAAGTTACGATCGGATTCGCCCTCCGCTGCGAGTAGCCCGCGGCACCGCGCTGCCCGGGCCAGCGCCCATGGCTGGGCCTTGGTGCTTGCGTCGCGTTCAAATTCTCCCGCCGCCTCGGCGGCCTCCTGGCTACGGCCGAGGCGGAGGTAGATCTCGACCAGTTCCGGTACCGGCGACAGATCGGCATCGAGGATGCCCCGCGAGCGCAGCACGGCTCGCTGCTCCTCGAAATGAGCCAGCGCGGCTTCGGGGCGACCGAGACTCAGCTCAAGGTCACCCAGCGCGCCGATGGCCCACACCTCGCATACTCCGAGGCCCATTTTGCGAGACAATCTGAGCGCCTCGTGAGCGTGCAGCCGGCTCTGCTCTGACCTCCCCTGCCTACCCTCGAGCAACGCGAGCCGGGCCAGTGAAGCGCCGAGCTCGGTGCGCTGGCCAGTCTCCCTCGCCAGCCCGACTGCTTCGTAGAATCCGGCTTGAGCTTCAGCCCATCGATCGCTGGCCGCCTGCTCGATCGCGACGTGGGACAGCACGAATGGCAGAACGCCGACGGCGGATGTGCGGCGCGCCACCGCAAGCGCGCGGTCGGCAAGCGCCCGCCCGACGTTCGCCTCCCGCAGCCACACTGGACCCATGGCTGCCCAGGCAAGCAGACGGGGATCGCCGCGGAGTTCATCGGAGTGTTCGAGCACTTCGACTGCTGCGCGGATCGCCGGTGCGCCACGTTCGCCTTGGCCCGAGAAGATCAGTGCCATTCCCTGCGCGATCAGCGCGAAGAATGCCGTACGGCCATCAGAGCCTTGCGGAACGAGCGACGCGGCACGCTCAGCAGCCAGGCGCATGGTCGCGGCGTCACCGGCGTAGAACGATGCGTTTACCGCTTCCGCCAGCATCACGACGCCGCGTTCAGGGTCGATCGGCGCAGCCTGCTCTGCGGCGGCCAGGAGTATCTGCTGTGCCTCGGCGATCGGCCCGCGCCGGGTGGCGATATGGCCGCGGAGCTGCTCGATCCGCACCGCCAGATCCGGAGCCGGGGCGTGCCGGCTGGCCTCGCCCAGAAGCGCTGCGGCGCGGTCCGCGAGGCCGCCGAGCCACGCGGCGTCGGCTGCGGCATAAAGGAGCCTGCCCCGCCGGACCTCGTCAGGTGCCAGCTGAGCTGCGCGTTCGAATGCTCGTGAGGAGACCTCATAGGCACTGCGCTGGTGTGCCCGCTGGCCGGCCTGCTCAAGCGCCGACGATGCCGCATCATCAGGCCCAAACGAGGCGAGTGCAAGATGCCAGGCGCGGCGGTCGGCATCGGCGTCGGGCAATGCGTCGGCCAGAGCACGGTGCACCGCACGACGCTGTTCAGCCGGGGAATCACCGTAGATAGCGGACCGAACCAGCGGATGCCGGAATTCGACCCGAAAATCATGCACAGTGATGAGTGCCGCGGCCTCGGCGGGAATCAGGTCGGAGAGGTCCAGCCCGAGCATCGGCGCGGCGCGAGCCAGTACAGGCACCTCGCCGCCGTCGATGGCTGCCGCGAGGACGAGGGCGTCGCGGGTGCGCTGCGGAAGAGACCGGAAGCGCAGGAGGTAAACGCTGCCGACCGTGCTCTCGGCAGCGAGCGGCGCGCCTGGTGGCAGGTCGGCCAGCCGCTTGCGTTCCTCGCCAAGCTCAAGAAGCGCGAGCGGGTTCCCACCTGTCTCGCGGTGAAGGCGGTCCGCGAGGTCCTGGCTGAGCGGCTCACCCCCCTGGTGCCTCAGCAGCTCAGCCGCCGAGGTCCGGTCCAAGCCCTCAAGGCGCAGGGTCGCGAGGTCGGCGCCATCGAGCAGCGATGGCTCCCCCTCCCGCACGGTCAAGACGACAGCGACCGGATCGGCGATGAGGCGACGGAACGCAAAGCGCAGGGCATCCGCGCTCGATCCGTCAAGCCAGTGCGCGTCGTCGACCAGTACTGCCACCGGGGCCACATCCGAATAGCTGGCGAGCAAGCTGAGGGTGGCCGCGCCTACAGCGAAGCGGCCGTGCGAGCTAGCCGGCCGGAGCGCGAGCGCACTCTCCAGCGCGGCCGCTTGCGGATCTGGGATCTGGCCGATCCAGGGCAGCGCCGGTCGCAGCAGCTCAAACAACCCAGCGAAGGGGATATGAGCCTCAGACTGCACCCCCCGCGCCCGCAGCACGTTCATGCCAGCCGCCCGCTCCTCGGCGTAAGCGAGCAGCGCAGACTTGCCGATCCCGGCCTCCCCCGCGATGGCTACGACGCCACTGTGGCCGGCGCGGGCGTCCTCGAGCAGCCGGACGAGCATCAACTGCTCATAATCGCGGCCGAGCAACATGTCAGCGAGTGTACGAGGCGCCCGGTACGAGGCACCTGGTACGAGGCCACGCCGCCGAGGCTCGGACTAGGACCCTCCCCTGAAGCGGTGACGTCCCAGCGCAACTTACGTTCGCATCAAGGAACCCGAGGAGGACACAATGACCGCAACCGAGCAGCCGGCCGTCATCGACACCGAGAAGCTGATGGGGTTCGTATTCCGGGCCGTCGACGAGGTCGGCGCGACGCTCAACACCGCGCTGGTCGTCATGGGCGACCGGCTCGGTCTCTACCGGGCGCTGGCCGGCGCTGGCCCCCTGACGCCTGCCGAGCTGGCCGAGCGGACTGACACTGCCGAGCGATACGTGCGCGAGTGGCTCAACGCGCAGGCCGCGGGGGCATACATCGACTACGACCCAGACAGCGGCCGCTACACCTTGTCGGCCGAGCACGCTGCTGCGCTGACCGACGAGTCGAGCCCCGCCTACCTGCCGGGCTTCTTCCAGATCGCACTCGGCTCGGTGCTCGACTCCCCGAGGATCACCGAGGCGGCAAAGACCGGCGAAGGAATCGGCTGGCACGACCACGGCCCCGATGTCTTCGACGGCTGCGAGCGGTTCTTCCGCCCCGGCTACCACGCGAGTCTCGTGCCGGTCTGGCTGCCCGCGCTCGACGGAGTTGTCGCCAAGCTCCAGCGCGGAGCGACGGTAGCGGACGTCGGCTGCGGCCATGGCGCGTCGACGATTCTGATGGCACAGGCGTTCCCGGCCTCGACCTTCGTTGGTTCTGACTACCACGAGGGCTCGATCACGACCGCGCGCCAGAGGGCTGCGGAAGCGGGCGTGAGCGACCGGGTGCGCTTCGAGGTCGCGGCGGCCTCGTCATATTCCGGCAGCGGCTATGACCTGGTCACCATGTTCGACTGCCTCCATGACATGGGCGACCCCGTGGGCGCGGGCCGCCATGTGCGCCAGTCCCTATCGGCCGACGGCACCTGGATGATCGTTGAGCCGGCCGCTGGCGATCGCGTGGAGGACAACTTCAACCCCGTCGGGCGGGCCTATTATGGCTTCTCGACCCTGCTCTGCACCCCCGCGTCGCTGTCGCAGGAAGTGGGGCTCGCGCTCGGCGCCCAGGCCGGTGAGTCCCGGATCCGCGACGTGGTCGCCAGCGCGGGCCTGAACCGTTTCCGCAAGGTCAGCGAGACGCCCTTCAACCTCGTGTACGAGGCCAGGCCCTAGCCGGTCCAGCTCCACCGGTGCCGCCGTCCAAAGCGTCCCACCGCGGCAACTACGACCGGCTCGCCCGAGGTCAAGGACGGCGACGACCCGGACAACACCTTCCACATCAACCAGAATATCCTGCCCGCCAGCAGGCCCATCCCGTAAGCCGGACTTGGGTGTGCTCAGCCGGCGCAGTGCGGTCGCACACCCCTTACTCGAAGTGCCGAGGTAAAGGACCACGCCATGTGCCCCAAGGTTGCTGGCTCCCGCGACTATCCAAACGATATTGGATCCACCCCTGGTTCGCACCACCACGCCAGTTGTACGCACGATGGGACGTGCCCGCCCGCGGCGTTTCACTTGCCTGCGTTGCGACCGCACGCCACGGCGGGCGATCTGGGCGGCACCGCTCCGGAAACTGAAACGGCGGTAGCTCAGGGGATGCAGGTTTCCTCCGGACAGGTGTGCCCCCGCTGCCGCGAGCGGGAGTACGTGAGCGGGTTGTCGTGGCTAGGCAGATCTTGGACGGAATGCCTGGCGTGCGGAGACGCGTGGACCGGTGATGCGCCGACAAGGAGTGAAAGGTGGCACGAGTCCGGGCACTGGGCCGACCGCTGGACACCCTGAAGAACCGTTACGACCCAGGCAGTCTGTTCCGGCTCAATCACAACATCCGTCCCCGCGGTTAAACGGACCGCGGCTCGACAAGGAGGCATCAGAAATGGGCATAATCAACCACGATGACGCCCGCGTGGCAATCAAGGACGACAATGTCGAGGTGCGACTGTCGGAGGCCGGTGACATGACCGTCTCCTTCATCCGGTTCCGGAAGGGAACCGACCTCGGCCCGGCGCTCGCGGGCCTGCCCGACGACCTCTGCCCCTGCCCGCACTGGGGCTACATGCTCAAGGGCCGGCTCAAGATGAAGACCCGCAACGGCGACGAGGTGTACGAGGCGGGGCAAGCGTTCTACTGGCCTCCTGGCCACGCGCCCAGCGCCCTCGAGGATTGCGAGTACGTGGACTTCTCGCCGACGCAGCAGTTCGCCGCGGTGATCCGCCACCTCACCGGTTGAGGTGAGGCCGACCGTATTCTCCGGCGCAGCCGGTCCTTCCGGGCCGGCCGTCGCCATTGTGCGATCGAGCGCGTAGCTGCACGGTGATCGTGTCGGCCGCACCGAGGCGTAACGGGCAATGTTGGTCGTGGTCTCTTGGGCACCGCCATTGCAGCGCCAGACCAAATCACAACGCTCGCCATCCTCCGCCAGCAGATCGATACCTTCGGTGTCGCCGCAGATGACAGAATCTTCAGCAGCGATCGCGGCCATCCCGTCCTCGGCCTGGGCGGGTATTCCTTCCTCAGCGCCTGCCTTCCTCAGCTGGGGTGGCCGGTCACCAGCGCAGCGTTAGCCTGGTGTGTGGTCACAGTTGAGCCGTCCATTCGATGACGAGCCAACGGCCGGAGCGGCGGGCTGGGTAGGGATTTCGTTGTCTCCCCAGGGGGAGCAAACCCGGAAAACTCGGTGTCACTGCTGTTCCCCCGTTGGGGGCTCGAATCACAGTTCGGTGGTCCACTCGATCACCAGGCGTCGGCTCGGGTTGGCTGTTTGCCATTTGGAGTGGCACGCCCCCCCGGAGCCCCCCGCCGCGCTTCGCGCCCGCGCGGTGGTACTTCGCCGACACACCGGCCACTCACCGGGCCGGTGGCCCGGTTCGCTGTGCTGGCCCGGGGGGACGACCCCCCGGAGCCCCCCGCCGCGCTTCGCGCCCGCGCGGTGGTACTTCGCCGACACACCGGCCACTCACCGGGCCGGTGGCCCGGTTCGCTGGGCCGGTATGAGCGGCTCGCCGTAACCTGCTGTGGTCTCGCCGTTGCACCGGCCGCTCGCCGGGGCCGGAGGCCCCGGGCTCGCTGGGCCGGTTACTTGGGCTGGAAGCGGAGACCGCCGTCGAAGCGGACGACCTCGGCGTTCATGTAGTCGTTCTCGATCAGCATCCGGACGAGCTGGCCGAACTCGGCGGGCCGTCCCAGCCGCTTCGGGAACACGACCGGCGCGGCCAGCCGGGTCTTGAACTCTTCGGCCCCGGCTCCCTCTCCGTAGATGGGCGTGTCGATGATGCCCGGGGCGATCGTGTTGACCCGGACTCCGATCGCCGCCAGGTCGCGCGCGGCGGGCACGGTCATCCCGATGATGCCGCCCTTGGACGCCGAGTAGGCGATCTGACCAGTCTGGCCCTCGATACCCGCGACCGACGAGGTGTTGATGACAACGCCCCGCTGGCCGTCCGCGTCGGCCGGCTCCGTGGCGGCCATGGCGGCCGCCGACAGCCGCATCAGGTTGAAGGTGCCGACCAGGTTGACCGCGATGACCTTCTGGTAGGCGCCGAGGTCGTGCGGCGTTCCGTCGCGCCCGACGGTACGCGCGGCCCAGGCGATACCGGCGCAGCTCACGGCAACCCGCAGCGGATGCCCGGTGCCGGCCGCGACCGCCACCGCGTGGGCGACCGACGCCTCATCGGACACATCCGTCCGCGCGAACCGGCCGCCGATGTCATCCGCGACGGTCCGGCCGCGCTCTTCGGACAGGTCGGCGACGACGATCAGCGCCCCCGCCTTGGCCAGCTCACGGGCGGTGCCCTCACCGAGGCCGCTCGCACCGCCCGACACGATTGCCGTGGTTCCGTTCAGTTCCATGTCGGGAGGATACGTGAGCGACACCGGCGCCAGCAGGGCAGCCTGGGGCGTCTGCGTCCGTTCTCGCGCGGGCCAGCGGCGCGGCGACGTAGTCCCGGGGGCCGGTGTCGCGCGCGTACCGCGTGCCATCAGCGGCAACGCAACCGGTAGGGTCAGATGCCGCAGAGCATGGTTACGATCTGTCGTCACCGGCCGGCTACAGACACGCGGGAATAGGGAGGTGCCGTGGCCTGCGTCATCCTTCGCCCCGCCGTGGTAGCCGGCCCGGGGGCACCCGGCCCGGCCGCCCGCGCGGTGGCCCGCTGAGTCCGGCCGGGCTGGCCCGTGCCCCCGGATTCCGGCTTCACCGCCGGCCGCCCAGCCGTCCCCGCTAAGCCCACCGGGGAGGGCGCCCCTGGCGGCGACGGCCCCCGTCACGTCGTAGCGGTGGACGCTATGGGCGGAGACAACGCACCCGGCGAGATCGTGGCTGGTGCGCTTGCCGCTCAGCGTGAGCACGGGATCCAGATCATCCTGACCGGGCAGCCGCAACCGGTGGCGGCCGAACTCGCCTCCCTCGGCGCCGCCCCGGATGAGATCGCGGTCGTCCCGGCGGAGGATGTTCTCGGCATGGACGAGGGAGCCCTGGCCATCCGCCGCCGCCCGCGGTCCAGCATCGCGATCGCGTGCCAGCTGGTACGACGGGGCCAGGCCGCGGCGGTGGTGTCGGCCGGATCGACCGGCGGGGTGGTCACCACGGCCCGGCTGCGGCTGCGGCCGCTGACGGGCGGCGCGCGGCCGGCCCTGGCCGCCGTGCTGCCGACACTGCCCCGCCCCACCGTGCTCATCGACGTGGGCGCGACCGCGGATCCCAAGCCGGAGATGCTGGTCCAGTTCGCCCAGCTCGGTGTGGCCTACGCTCAGGTCACCCTCGGTATCCAGGCCCCGCGGGTCGGGCTGCTCACCATCGGGGCCGAGCCCGCCAAGGGCAACAGACTGACCCGGGACGCGCACGAACTGCTCGCCGCGGACCCGGTGCACGGGGCTTCACCGCTGATCTTTGCCGGGAACATCGAAGGCGGCGACCTGATGGCCGGCAAGGTCGATGTCATCGTCACTGACGGGTTCACCGGGAACGTGGCCCTGAAGACTTTGGAGGGGTCGGTCCGGTTCGCGGCCGCGCAGCTCCGGCAGGCCGTTACCGCCAACCGGGCGGCCCGTCTCGGCGCCGTCCTCCAGCGCCGCGCGTTCCGGGACATGGCCGAGCGGCTGGACGCGGAGACCTACGGCGGTGCGGCGCTGCTCGGGCTGGGCGGGACGGTCGTGCTCGCACACGGCGCGAGCACGGCCCGGGGCGTCAAATCGGCGTGCGTTCTCGCCCATGACCTGGCGCGCGGGCAGATCGTAGACAAGATCAGGGAACGGCTCGGACCGGGCCGGCCCGGCCACTTCCGGCGCCGGCCGGCCGGGTAATCCGTGCGCCGCGCTTAAACCCAGCCGGGCTCAGATTTTGGGCGGGCTCGTGACGTGCAGCAGCTTCAGGCCAGTGACCAGAACATGCTGAACGGAACTGGTAATCAGCAGCCGGAACTCGTTCACCTGATCGCCCTGGAGGACGGGAGCGGCCGCGTAGTACGAGTTGTACAGGCCGGCGACCTCGAGCAGGTGGCGGACCAGGATGGCCGGGTTGTCCTCGTCGGCGGCCCGGGCTATCTTCCCGGGGAACTCCAGGAGCCGGAGGATCAGCAGAGCCTCCTGGTCGCTGAGGCCGAAGGCGGTGATGTCGGCCGCCCGGGGCAGGGGCCGGTTGTACCGGCGCAAGATCGACCCGGCCCGGCTGGCCGAGTAGACGACATAAGCGCCACCGGACTTCTCGAAAGCGGCGATGATCGGCGTGAGATCGCCCCTGGCGACGCTGACGACGCCCTTCATGTCGCTCTTGAGATCATTGAAGATCACTGAACCGACCGCGAGCTGGCGGGCGGCCTCATCGATCTCCTCCTCCGTCATGCCGCCACTCGCCGCGGTCTTCGCGCGGTAGTACGCGACAGACTCGGTGAGCAGATCATTCACTCCGGCCACGCTGTCACGGCTAGAGAGCTTTTTCCCGGTCGAGGCGTCAACGTAGAACCCGAAATACGTGTGCTTCAGCCGTACCTCGCCCGGCTGGACGAGGCCAAGCACCTCCGCCGCCCGGAAGAGACGGGAGAAGTGGACCCGCTGTTCCTGGCCCACAACGTAGTTGATGTCGGTCGGATGGAAGATCTCCCGGCGCAGCTTGATGGCTCCGAGATCCCGGGTGGCGTAAATGCTGCGGCCATCCGAGCGCCGCGCGACCAGCCGCTCGCCGTCCGGCAGCGGCACCACCAGGGCCCCCAGGTCCTTCGTCAGAGAGGCCGCGGCCGTCTCCCGCGCCTCGGGCGTCATCTCACCGGCCTCGACAGCCCGGTCCAGCGCGGCGAGCTGGGCATCGACCATCTCCTGGGTCAGCTCGTACGCGCTTCCCTGGGCGACGGCCTCCTGGAGTACCTGGGAGCCGGCGTCGAGGTACATGCTCTCGCCGATCGTGAAGTCGATGTGGATGTCGAGAGCGGCGTAGAACGACTCGAAGTCATCGAGGCTCCACTCGACGATCTGGCGCCAGAGGTCCACCTCGGCGGCGTCCCCCTGCTCGAGCCGGCCGAAGCGCTGCTCCGACGCGGCCGCATACCCCTCGTAGGCGGCACGCAAGCCAGCCGCGGTGGTGACGCCCGGGAAGTACCGCTGGATCAGCGCACGGTCGGACTCGGGCAGGCCGTCCAGATCGGCACCGGCCGCCACCGCCCGCTCGGTGGCGCGGCGAATCGCGTAGATCGTCAGGGACCGCTCATTGTTCGTCATGCCTGCCGGGAAGAGCGCCCCGAAACGGCGGTATCCCTCCAGCATGAAGCCGAACCCGCCGAAGTCGTTGATGTGGTTCACCCGGTAGACCAGCGCACCGCTCGCCTCGTAGAGATTGGACAGCACGTGGCCGATGATCGTGGAGCGCAAGTGCCCGGCGTGAAGGGACTTGGCCACATTCGGGGACGAGTAGTCGACGATATCGGTGCGGTCGGCGCGGGTGTCGTTGAGGCCGAACCGGTCGGCGAGCTCGACCATCGCGGCGACCCCGGCCCGGAACCATTCGTCGGCCAGCCGTATGTTGACGTAGATGCCCTTCTGGGACACCTCGCTCACGACGCCAGCGAGTGCAGGCGACCGCAACGCCTGGACGATGAGCGGAGCCTGAATGGCGATGTAGTCTTTCGCGCCAAACTCGCGCAGCAGTCCGGGTATCCGCAGGGCAATGTCCGCACCGAAACGGGACCGCTCGAGAATGTCCAGCTCCCAGGACAGGTCGGCCCGGCCGAACTGGTCCCGGAGCACGTTGGCGATCCGCTCCCGGAGCAGCGCCATCGGGTAGGAGTCAGCGGCCGGCGGCGGCAGAACAGGACGATGCGCGCGGATGGTGTCGCGGAGGTTCACGATTTCCTGGCGACGGACCTCGTTATACGCGGCAAGTTCGTTCATCGACCCCAGTCCCACGATTTGCGTTTCCTGATCCGGCATCGCCGGCCTTCATCCTGGCAGACCAGTACCCGGGACCGCCCGACAGGCACGTCCGGGAATGGCGCACGCCGGTACCCGTCCATCAGGTCGGCGCCGATAGCCCGCCTCTGTACGGCAAACGCCGGTCCCGAACCGGCGGGCCCCGGAGACCGGGCCGCGCGTAAGGACAAATTCTAGCCCGGATGTAACCGCTACCAGCAAACGTCCAGCGCGTTCCCAGGCTCTTCCAAGGAAACGCCGCCAGCCATCCCAGGATGGCCGCGCATGCTGGCTGGTATGAACGCACTAACAGAGCATTTCGCACACGATCGCCGCAGGTCCATGATCTGGGCGATCGGCATTGCCGTGGTCCTGCTGCTGGCCGTCGGCGGCGCCATCGCCGGATCGGTGCTGGCCGGCGGTTCGCCGGGCGGCCCGTCACCGGAAGCGGCGACGCTCAACGCGGCGGTGAGCAACGCAGGGAAATCTACGCGCAGCATGGCCACCGCCGGGAAGACCCACGCCCGGTCAAGTGCTATCGCCCGGCTCCGCCGCCTCGGCGGCATGTACGGGCAGGTCGCCTTCCGCGGCAAGGACGGCACGACCCGGACGCTCGCCTTCGAGCGGGGCGCCGTCACCTCAGCCTACGGCGATCTGATGGTCAGGGCGGCCAACGGCACCACGTGGACCTGGCAGTACACGGCCAGCACGGTCGTGCGCGAGGGCGGCTCGAGGGTCAGCCGCGCTGAGCTGTCCAGCGGCGCGCACGTCCTGCTCGCCGGGCCGGTGGTACATGGCGCGCGCGACGCGCGGCTGGTTCTCATCGCCGGGGCCAGGCTCCCCGCTCCGGGCACGGCTCCCGCGCCGTCCCCATCGGCCTCGGCGGCCGGCTCGACGTCCGCCAGCTGACCGGTGCAGCAGGGGGAAAAGCGCTCCCGGCCGCCACCCGGGCCGCCGGGGATCGCTTTTCGCAAGAATGTGAATTCCCGAACGTATTTATTACGTACCAGGTCATCCCGCATCGGGCCGATGGATATCCGCAGCCTCGGCAAAACCCCATCGCAGGAATGTGAACTCTCGAACGGACTGCTTACGTAGCCGCCGATCACATACTGATCTCGGCGGCGCCAGTGCACTCTCATGGCCATGGATATGTACGAGCCGTCTATCGGCTATCCGGAAACTCACTGGCAATCGCAGTCGCAGGCGGGTGCGCGTGGCGGGCGCAGCGACCAGGGAAGGAGGCACCGATGATGCGCCCCGATCGGCGTTACCCGGCTGGGAGCCGGCGCAGCAACCTAAGGGCACGCTCCGGCATTGCGACCGCGGTCGTAGTCGGCGGTGGCGCAATCGGGGCGGTGGCGCTGGCAACAACGAGCCATCCCGCCACACCCGCGGCGCAGTCCGCTGCTTATAGCAGGCACTCTTCGTACTATGGCAGCCAGGCCAATGACCTCGCCGCAGGTCTTAGTGACTACTCGTGGTCGCACGCACGTGCCTTTGCTTACTTCTCCCATCTCGCCAACACCAATCGTGAGACGGAGATGTGGCGCGGTCACAGCAAGCTCGCGTTCGAGCGCGGCACGGTGGTCCTCGCCACCAAGAGGTTCGTCCTCATCCGCGCGGCGAAGGGCTCGTTCAACGTGTGGTGGCTGTCCGGTGGCACGAGGGTCACGGACGTGGCCGCCAGCATGACCGGCACCACGGCGCTGACCGGCAGCACATGGGCCGCCGGTGCGGCGATGAAGGGGCAGATGGCCCCGGCGACAGCGATGCTGACCGGGAACACCACAGCCGCGCAGCGGGTGCTGGCGCCGACAGCGGCGACCGTCACGGTCCCCGTCGTCGGGACTGGCATCACGGTCTCGGTCACAGTGACCCGTAACGTGGCCACCGTGGCACAGAACAACACGTGGTGGCGGCAGCCCGCGATGACCACGGCCGTCGGTCTTCAGCGTGGCGACCTGGTGTTCATCGCCGGCACGCGGGCGGACCGGGCGCTGCGCGCCAGCGTCATCCTGATCGAGAAGACCCCGGCGATGACGCCGACGACCGTACCGACTACTACGCCGACGGTCACCCCGAGCACGACCCCGACTCCAACCGGCACCACCGGAACCGCGGGTGAGCACAGCTGAGTTCATCACCCGGTCACCCGCCCCCCGGGCGGGAACCGCCCGGCCGCCCGGGCCATGCCGCTCTACCCGGCATGGCCCGGGCGGCCGGCGTCGCCAGAGGGGAAACACCCAGAGGAGGAAGACGAGGCACGCGGCATGGCAACAGGCGCGGCCCGGCACACGGCACGGACCTGGAATCATTACGGGAACCTGCCCGTTCGCGATAGCAGGGGCTCCCGTGGCGACACGGCAGGGCAGGGCGGGAGAAAAAATGCTGGGACGCAATGGCTGAAAGTAAGCACATTCCGAAGGTGCTCGTCGTCGACGACGAGCCGAACATCCGCGAGCTTGTCCAGGTCGCGCTGAATTTCCATGGCTGCACGGTGCTGACCGCAGCGACCGGCAAGGCGGCGCTCCGGGACGCCGAGACCACCGAGCCCGACCTGATCGTGCTCGACGTCATGCTGCCCGACCTCGACGGCTTCGAGGTGTGCCGCCGACTTCGCGCCCGCGGCAACGACGTGCCTATCATCTTCCTGACGGCCCGCGACACCTCCTCGGACACCGTCCAGGGTCTGGCTCTGGGCGGTGATGATTACGTCACCAAGCCGTTCTCGGTGGAAGCCCTGGTCGCCCGGATCCGCGCCGTCCTGCGCCGCGCCGCCCGCCCGGCGGACGAGCCGGCGACGGACGATACGGCCACGCTGCAGGCTGGCGACCTGCAACTGGACGAATCCCGCTGGACAGTGCACCGCGCAGGGACGCCGGTCGAGCTGTCGCCGACCGAGTTCCGGCTGCTGGCCTACCTCATGCGGCACCAGGGCCGCGTCCTCACCCGGGCGCAGCTGCTCGAGAACGTGTGGGGCTGGGATTACGCGGGCCAGTCGCAGATTGTCGAGACGTACGTCAGTTACCTGCGGCGTAAGCTCGATCCCCTCGGGCCGCCGCTCATCCACACGCAGCGCGGCGTCGGGTACACGCTGCGGCCGCCGCAACCCGTACCGGGGGTGCTGCAGAATCGCTTAGTTGACTACTCCCCGCCCTGAAGGACCGGGATTCCAGCCCTCACGGGCTGGGGTTCCTGTTTCACTGGCACCCGCTCCCGGGAATGTCCGCTCGCGCGGTCCCCAGCCGAAGTCTTACAGCGCC
>Ga0181521_10000556_pt1 | contig 46057 bp, 66 predicted proteins | sample PEATcosm2014_Bin_32_FD_119764 | JGI IMG/M metagenome (GOLD analysis project Ga0181521, IMG submission 119764) | Peatland microbial communities from MTU Mesocosm Facility, Houghton, MI, USA - PEATcosm2014_Bin02_60_metaG | ecosystem: Environmental > Terrestrial > Soil > Wetlands > Peat | place...
ATCCCCGAGCCAGCTTTGATCCCCGAGCCAGCTTTGATCCCCGAGCCAGCTTCGATCCCCGAGCCAGCTTTGATCCCCTCGCCAGCTTTGATCCCCAAGCCAGCTTCGATCCCCGAGCCAGCTTTGATCCCCTCGCCAGCTTCGATCCCCAAGCCAGCTTCGATCCCCAAGCCAGCTTCGATCCCCGAGCCAGCTTTGGCGACTATTTGGCCCGTGGCGCGCAACGATCCCTTGAAGCGGAGGGTCCCGAGACCTTCCAGTATCTCCACGCTGCCATCAAATTCAGCTGCAGCGTCGAACTCGATCCCTACATAGAAGCCTTGGCCGTCGATCTTGCTTTTGTCGATTTTAAGACAATTCACGAAGTTTCCTCCTCATATCCACGATTGAGCCGTTCGATCAGCTGCTTTTTATCGACGCCGTAGTGGGCCCAGAACTTCTTGCCCATTCGGTGCGCCGAAAACGTGTCGAGCCGGTGGTGTTCGGCGCAGAGCGGGATCGCTTCCCGGTCCGGGCACTTCTGCGAGAGCCCGCGGTCAGCCACGTGCGCCGCTTCCGTGGCCGAAAGCTGTCGATGCTCCGTGGCCCTGTGGCCCTCCATTGCCGCCACACCGAGAAGCCGGCAACACGCGCACGGCTGAGTGCGCAGCCACTCCAAAAACTGCGGGTCCTTCCCGGTTTTCTTTCGTGTGGCGCTGCGCATCAGAAGGGCACGTCCGAATTGTCGGCTTCCCACGTGTTTGGCGGACCTTCGTCCTCGGGTGGTTCCTGCCCCCGTTCCTCTTCGGTATGCGGCTCAATCGGAGGGGCAACTTTCCGCGCAGCCGTCTCTATGTCTGGTATCGTCTCCGTGATGAGCCGCTCAACCAACCAGCGGTGCTGGGCCTTGAAATCCCACTGATCCTCAATTGAATCGTGCGTAGCCTCGGGCATTCCGTGCGGCTGTTCGCGCGTGTAATATGGCTTGACCGTTTGGCCTTGCTGCTGAAACCAGACACCCGTAGGCTCGACTTCGCCAGCGTTTTTCTTACCCTTGAAAACCGTAATCGAGAGCGGCTTCGACCAGTCCACGGCCCGGGCCACGCGCAGGAAACGGCGCAAGAGTTGGCTGTGGTAGGGCATGTCGATCACGTAGGTCTCGGCACCGTCTACCAGATGTAGCTTGAAACCGAAGTAGCGCTGCGAATATTTCCGCTCGGTGTCGTACTTCAGGAGCTTCGTCGCGATGCCCGCAACCGTGTCGTACCGATAGCCAAACTTCTTGACGGTCGCGCCAGTCCGCGGATTGTTGGCCTCGACCACTTCGCAGCCCGGCACCTGCGTTTTCAGCGCGCGCCACAGGCAATAGTGCTTTGCTTCGAGGAAGACAGCTTGATTCTCTGATCGCCTCGTGAGTGCCATTTACTTCGCGACCTCCTGCCCGTTTTTGGCCTGGTACTGTTCAAACGCCCGGGCGTTCGTGGCTGCGACTGGGTGAACCGCCGGCCGTGGGAGCTCGCCGGCGAGGATCGCCTTCCGCTCGGCATCGTATTCGCGCACGTCGCGAAGCACTTGCCGCTTGCAAAACTGATAGAGCGCGACCGAAACTTCTTCCGCCTTGTCGAGCGGACACACGGCCTTCTCGGAGCAAAAGAAGTCGCGGCTCTCATAGTTTCCGACGTTCAGCTTGAACGAGAAGGACCGGACGACTTCGACCATCCGGGTGATCGCGTGCCGCGGCGCCCTTTTGCGCTTGGGACCCGGAATGCGGGCGACTGCGTTCGGAATGTGGGGAGGATCTAGCCGTTCCATCGGTATTCCTTATTCATTTCGTACGCGCGCTGCGCGCTCTCTTTTAGCCGCCGGCGTTCCGCCTCGCGCTCGCGCTCCCGGTCCATCTTTCGCAGATACCATGTCAGAGCCACGACTGCGGCCGCAAACGCCACCAGGAACACCCACGCCTGCCAGGGGATCAAGCTTTCCATCATGACCGCACCGTCCCGTATTCCGGCGCGCCGTAAGTCGCGATCCGCGCCGAGAGCTTCGCGCGGTCCCGCGAGTACAGCTCAAATGCCGAGGAAACCTCTTCCGGAGTGTGGCCAGCGCGTTCCAGGTTGTCACGCACGACGCCGGGAAGACTCGCGCTGTTCCAGAAGCCAGAGGCGGCAGTCTGGATGCGCTTCGCCTGCGCATAAGCGTCGTCGATCTCGCTGTCGTGGAAGTTGGCCTCGCGGAGGATCGCGTCGGCGCGGTCGTGGTTGAACGAGTTAAAAACCTCGGCGCCGGCGTGCATTCTGGCGACGGGACCGACGGCTGCCTGGAGCTGTTCGAGAATGCACTTGCAGACGGAACAGGCGAGAAGGCCGGCCCTGACTTTATGCAGGGGCGGTTTCGGATAACTGAGCGGATAAGGATCGCGCCCGCAGATGTCGCACTCGGTTGTCACTGAATTTGAGAGCATACAATGTAATCCTTTCGTAGTCAATTGAAAAAGTTCTAGGCCTCGGCCTTGTCTTCCCAGTCGCGGAGTTCGTCCACGATGGCGTGCGCCTCTTCGACGCCCGGAACGTCGGCCATATTGTCGAGAATCAGGTCGGACCGTTCGCCACGCGAAAGGCACCGTCCGAGGCCGTTTTCGGCGCGCTGAATAATCACCGCCGCTTGAAACAGGACGGTGGCTTTCATATCAGGAGATCCTCATAGCCGAGCGCGATGTGCTCCGCGACGACCGCCCTCTCTGGGTCAACGACGCCATGGTTCAGCATGTAAGCCTCGAACGCATGAATCGGGCTGCCCGCGATGTAATTCCATTCGTCCGGGTTTGCCGCATCGCGCTCCGACAGCGACCATCGGCCATCTTCCCAGGCGATGACTTCCCACTGTTCATCAGGCGAAAGCATCCATGTTTCGCTCCGGTCTCCCAGGTGCGGGTTATCGGTCCACCCAGCGGCCGCGAGGAAAGTGATGATTTGGTTTTTCATGGTCATAACCCCTGCGTTATTCCGCCTGCCGGATTCCATTTCCGTTGGGTCGGTTCCAGGCGGCTCAGAATTTGAACCGCCGCTTTCTTGCACATCTGAAGACTGCCCTGGATCTTCGTGGGCAGGTCGTCCTTACAGAGAACGTAGATGTTCGGCGTATCTCTGCCGCTCAGACCAGCGCAGCCGTTGACGATCTCCCAGCGCTCGTTCTTTACGCCGTCGACCAGGATTTCGAAAACCCCGTTCTGGACCCGGTTGAATGTCACCTTCTTCATGCTTGGAGTATACAATCGAATACGGGATTCCGTGCCGCCCAAATCGCCTTAGAAAGTACCGTAGTACCGATGGGCCATGCGAATTTTGCGGGGATGTGCGAGACTGGCCGGGATGAAAAGGACTTTTCCGGTTGAGGTACTTTGGTGCTCAAACCCATCGCGACGAGAAGTGCGCGCAACGGGAGGAGCTAGGCGGACCGGCTGGATGTTTCCACGCGCCGTCGAGAAGCACCTGATCCGCGATTGTCAAGGCCTCAGCGTCCTCCAGCTGTTCGGTGGCCGTTCGAGCTTCGGGACGCGTCTCGATATTGACCCCGTTACGTCCCTGCCGCCTCGTCGTGGGGTTTATGCCAAAACGTGCCGGTCTCGATGGGCTCCCCCGTCGCCGGCGAAATCGGCGGATTCGTCGCTGGACCGGTCAGTGCCTGGACTGAAATCTGGTAGTTTATGCCTGAGGGAGTGGTGGTCGGAGAGAACATCCAAATCGCCGCGCCCACTCCGGGAATCTCGATCCCCCCGAAGACGTCGGAAAGCGTCACGTCATAGATCGTGTTGAGCACCAGCGGGCCGGAATAGACACCCGCACACGTCGTGTTGCAGCAGGCAACCTGAACGAAGGCTGGACTCGGGCTCTGGCTCCAGATCGTGCAGGACAGTGTTCCGACGGTCAGCGTTTTGACCGTGGGCGCCGTCGGATAGTCGGTGATGGTCTGGGCGTTGGCGCCGGTCCCAAACGCGAGAGCCAGCGCCAATAGTGCGAGCCGCATAAGGCCCGACTTAGCCTGCGGGCGCCGCCGGCGGAGCGGGCGCCACGGGAACCGAGCTCGGTGCGGTGGTATTGATGGCCGCTGCTTGCGTCACCAGGGCCGAGGACGCCGCAGTCAGGGCCGTTAGCGTCGCCTGATCGGCAGCACTCAGCGTCGACGTGCCGGCCGCGATTGAGGCCTGTAATTGCTGGATGAGCGTATCGAGCGCCGTGATTCCGGTGCTGATCGCCGTGAGGCTCTTGCCGATGGCGGTCAAGTTGGCTTGCTCCGCTGCGGCGAAATTTTGGACCGCGTCTGCGGGGGTGGACATCGTTATTTCTCCTTTAAATTTTCGGACAGGATTTCGGCTTGGGTGCGCACCTTCGTCGAAAGGGCGAGCACGGCGTCGAGCGCAGCAAGCTGCATCGCAGTCAGTTTACCACCGATCGTCAAGGGCGCAGGCGCAGGCGTCGCCTCTGCGGCCACCTGGGTCCCGTGGACCAAATACTCCGCTTTCATGGCCTCGCTTTGCGAGCCGCGACCAAGCTGACGATCTGCAGAATACCGAGCGCGCCGCCTACACCGATCCCGATGCCGTGGAGCTGGGAAACCTCCGACGCGAGCGAATCTACCCGGTTGTTAATCATTTCGAGCACCATGTGATCGGCTTCGTTTTCTACCTCCAGGGCGCGCACTCGTTCCGGCACGTTAAAGGTCTGAGACATCAGGCCTTCGATGCCTCCTCCCACTACGCCGAAGCAGATCGCAATGAAAAGAATCCGGGCGCCAAAACCGACGAGTGCTGCGCGGAACTGCGTCCGTGTCATGAGATCAAATTCTCCTGCTGTGGGGCTCATAGCCGCCCTTCTGTGTCTAGATTGCCACGATGCTGTTTCACGTGAAACGAAAGAATCATTTGCCGAATGCCTGATTGAACGAATCGGCCGGCGTGGGCCCTCCTCCGAAAAGGCCCTCCCCAGCGCTTGCGAACCGCGCGTCCTGCGCGTATTGCGTGACAGCCGCGCGGAGCTTAGCCGCCGGCATTCTCTGGAGTTTTTTTGCGAACTCGACAATCTCGGGCGTGTATTTCTGCTCGCCAAAGAGGCCGCTTTGCTTGACGACGTCCGTAAGATTCCTGCTCCCGCGGACCGCAGCCTCTTCGATCAGACTAAGGGCGCCTTGGATCTTGGGCGTGAGGGACCAGTCGGCCGAGCTTTCTACCCGCGCAAGGGGCGCGGCGATCCGTTCCAGCTTGCCGACGATCGGTGCCGGAATCCGCTCGAGCTGCGCGGGATCGGCGAAGAATCGGCCGAGGAGCAGCTGCGAGATCCGATTCTTACCCGCGGCCGTGAGGTTATCGCCCGACGCGAGGCCCGCGCGCTCCTGTGGCGTGATGACGCCGTCGTCGATCAGCTTGCCGAGGATTCCAGCGCCCGTTTTCCCGCTAAGCGCCTGGTTTAGCGTCGCATTCGGACCGATGGCGTCGAGCTGCGCCGCGACGTGATCGAGCGTTCCCTGCGAGACCCTCCTCGAGTCCGCGATCGCTCGCTCCACCGGCCGAAGCGCTGCCGTCCCGGTCTTGTTCAGGTCCGTGATCGCGTTCTGGGAGTTGGCAAGATCCGCGTCCGCGACCTCCCGTACCAGGACGGGCTGCTTCATGGCTTTGACCGCAGCCGGGTCGATTCCGAATTGAGGGGCCTTCTCTTCGAGCATCGCCCGATAAGCCGCGGCCGCCTTCGGGTTCGACGAATAAACGCGCTGCAACATCATCCCGCGGCCGTTGCCGCCTATGGCGTTTCCTTGGGAATCGACAATCGGCGGACCATTCGTGGCGTCGGGATTGTCGGTGATGTGCAGGCGCGGATTGAAGTTCTGGGCGCCATTGATGACTTTGGCCTGGTTGTCCTGGACCGTGTAGTCTCTGTCGTTTACGAGACTATACTTTGCGTTGGGCTGAAACGTGAGCCCATTGTGGGACGTTTGGATGTCGCTCAGTTCACGGACGGCGTAGCGGACGGGGATGTCGGGTGAGCCGCCTGGGATGACGACAGAAGTCGAAGCCGGGCCTGCTCCGCCGCCTGGGCCAGGCGCCCCTTGAACCGGCGGACCTTGTCCGCCTGCTCCCGGTCCTTGCGTTCCTTGGCTGGGTTGCGCAGCTCCATCCGACGGTAGTGTAGCACTATTTTTCGGAGCTTCAAACCCCAGGCCGGTCTGGTTCTGGTGAAAGCGTAAAATTTCCGCCTCGGTCTCTGGCGTCAGCGTCCCTGGCTCCGGAGGGTCCGCGCGCAGCATCTTGGAAATGTCGCCGATTCGTTCGGGATTCTGGCCGGCCCGCGGCTTCTTCGTCGCATCGCGAACCCACTTATCGCGCTGCGCGTCCGAGACTTTTTCCCAAATATCGTCATTAATTCCCAAATCCTTGAGGTAGCCGGCGACGGTCTGATCTTTGACGTAGGCTGCCATCGGAGCGGGCAGGCCGCGCCGGAAATATTCGGCCGCCGGATGCTCCGCCGGGACAGCCTCGGGAGCTGACGCGCTCGGTTGAATTTTAACCGAGGGGTTAAGATTTGCCGCCGGGGTTACATTTCCGGTCTCTGTGTCGGCGCTGGGAGCGACGCTAGGCCCTTCCCGGAGCGCGATGCTACCTTCAGATGTCGGAAGTACCGGCGAGGGCGTGGCCGCCGTTTCTGGCACGGGAACCGCGCCTTTAGGCGGAGGCGGGAACGCCGCAGGCATCGCCGAGACAGGTCCTGCGGCCGGCGGCTCCGGAACAGCGCTCGAGGGCTTCTGGATCTGACCGGTCGGCTCGATGGGCTCGGGTTGAGCTGCTGTGGTCGCGGCCGTCGCCGCTTCTGGCATCGCGGCCACAGGTCCGGCCATTCTGGTCGAAGTCGCCGCCCTGGTGTCGGCCAGCGACTGTTTCAAAGCGCCGAAGCCCTTGACGAGGCCTCTACCCATCTGCTTGACGCCGCCGGCGACGATCGGGCCTCCAGCGACGGCCTCGAACAGGGGATTGACTCCGGGAACGGGAATCCGCGCGACCGCGTACCCGCCCGCGACCTTCGCTGCGCCTACACCGACGTCGGGCGCCGCGGCTTTGACTCCCGCGGCCGTTGCCCTGGCCCCGGTCTTGACGGCGTCCGCGGCAGTTGCACGGACATAGGGATCCGCGAGAGCTCCCGCGGCCGCCGGCGCCCCATATCCCCCCACGAGCGTTCCTGCCGCTCCCGCGATGTCGCCCTTTTGAGCCTGTCCGCCGGCGAGAAGCGCCGGGCCCATCATCCCCGTCGTGTCGTCCGCCGTTGCCAGATTGGCGGTCATGCCTTTTTCGATGATGGCCTGCTCCTCGGGTGTGACTGGAGGGTGGGCCCACTGATTAACGGGTTTGCCCTTGTTCTCGGCCATCGCCGCGGCGCGTTCGTGGAGCTGGCTGAGAACGTGCATCGCGTCCGCCGCTTTACCGTACTCTGCGGGTTTGTTCCACCATTCCTTAACGGCGTCAATCGGATGCGGAAGCGCTGCGGCCGCGCTCTTAAAAAAGCGCATGAACGGCCCGTCCTGGCTCACAGGCGTCGAACCGTCCGGAGGCGGAGGGAAATCCGCGGCCGCCGGAACGGGCGTCGCGCCGGCCGGCGGAGCTGGAAATTGATCTGGCATTTACTCCGCCGGTTTGCCCTTGTCGGGGCCGTCCTGGTAGACCCATCGCTTTGTGGCCGGATCGGGCACGATCGTGTGACCGTTGAACATGTGCGGTGGGGGTAAGTTTGCGCCGGCGACCGCGGGAGCGGCCGCGGGAGGTTGCGCCGTTCCACCGGCGCCGGTTCCTGCCGGTCCCGTGACCACGGTTCCTCCCTGGAGGTCCTTCAGCTGCGCCTCAAAGGTCTCTTTGCGGTTGCGCCAATCTTGCCGGTAGACGTTCAGTGCTGCGTGAATCATCTGCGGAGTAGCGCCGTCGCCGAGGGCCGCCTGCATCTCATTTCGCGCCTGGTCCGTCAAGGCGCCAGCGGCCGTCGGACTGTTGAGAATCCTCGCGAAGTCCGCCTGCACAGGTAGCAGCGCCGCTCGGAAGGCCGCGACCTTCGGATTGCCGGCGAAATTAGCTTGCAAGTTACGAAGGGGCGTATTCAGCACAGGCGCGCCGAGATCCGAAACGTCGGCGATCCGCTGTTCGAGTAGGTCCGAGTTTCTTTCGGCCATTTCGCCGAATGGCTTCAGTTTGGCGTACTGCTCGGTAACCTGATTGAAGGCCGTCCTGTTAGCCTTCGCCGCAGTGGTAGCGAGCACCGCCGCCTGGGCGTTCATTCCGCGCGACTGCGCGAGTTTCGCCGCAGCGTCCATGACCCTCGCGTACAGCACGGGGTTCCGCGAACTGGGAGGATTTCCCGCAAGCGCTGCCTCGGCCATCATAGCCATGCCAGCGTCCGACACGACAGGCGCACGCGCCGCGGCCTCGCCGGCCGCTAGATTGATCTTGATCGGCTCCGTCGCCTTCGCCGAACGCACCGCCGTTTCCGTGCGCCCAAGCTGATCGGCCGCGTCCTTGATCGCTCTCTCAGCCCCTTCCCAATCGCCGCGGCGCGCCGCCGTGTTCACCAGCGTCTTCGTTCTGGCGTTGAGAGCCGCGCTATCGCCCACCGGCGGTGCGACCTGGTCGACCGTGGCGTTCCACTCCTCGGGTCCCATGCTCATCATCAGCGAGGTTTTCTGCTGATCCTGCGGTGTCATGTTCAACATCCGCGCCCGGGTCGGGCTCTGGATCTTGTCAAAGGCCTCGGGCGCATCGAAATACTGCTGCAGATCGGGCGACAGATTCCGGTACGCTGAGCGGTAGGCCAGCGGGCTCGTCGCGGCTCCGAGCACCTGAGACGCGGCCGCGAGCTGCGCCTTTCGGATGTTGCTGCCGGCCTCCTGCGCGATGATCGAACCCTGGACGATTCCGGGCAGCTCGGTCGGCAGAACCTTCATGCCACTCGCGACGCCCGACCCTTGGGGAACTTCGACGCCATATTGCTGCCGCGATGCCGCGAGACCGGCTTGGCCGCCTTGCTCCGTGCCTTGCGAGACGGCGGCTGCTTTGGCTCCCGCCGCGGCGTTCTCCTGGTTGATGACCGGCTGCCGCAGCTTGACCTGGCGCGAGATCTGTTCCTCGGGAGTCGGAAGCTCGTATTGGGCCTGCTGGCCGGTCGAGTCCTTGAACGAAACGAGGCGCGATTTGTCCGCCGGCCGGACAATCGAAACCGTCTGCGGGATGGAGGGACCCGCGGGAGCGGTGGGGCTTCCGCCGCCATCAAATCCCGTGGGCGCGCCGTTGCTCGCCGGCAGCCCGAGGCCTTGCAGATATTCCGGCAGTGTCGTTTCGTCTTTCGCCATGCCGTTCACGACAGGGCGCGCGCCGATCGACATCAAATGCTCGTGCAAGTCCATCTCGGCCTGCTGCTGCTCGCGCTGGAACTGCTGTTCCTGAATATCCTGGTTCTGTTTGGCAGCAGAGAGCCGCTGGTTGCGCTCCGATTTTCCGGTCGCCATGTCCGCATAGTTGCGGATGTGATTCATCAGCGCAGCTCCGAGGCCGCCGCCGCTGGGAGCAGCGGTAGAGGGCACGGACGGTTGCGACGCGCTGACCTGCGGCGCAGCGTTGCCGGTTCCGGCCATATTCTGAAACAAGCTCGAAAGGTCGACGGCGGGGCTTCCCATGATCCTCCTGCTTTATAACAGACCTAGTAGACTGGATCCGAGACTGCTTCCGCCAGCGCCGCCCGTGCCGACGCTGCTATTCAGCCCGGTGCCAGTCACCGATTTCGTGGTGTTTTCCGAGCCTGTCGTCGTCGATCCGAAGTTCTGTCCGAGGAGATTGCTGCCGAGGCTCAGGGCGTTTTGCTGGACCTGACTTCCCGTCGCCGCGCCCTGGACATCGGCGTTCGAAAGATCGCCCTGCTGCGCGATCTGATTTTCCAGGGTGCCGGTTCCGTATTTACCCGAGGCGCCGCCGGCCGTCGTCCCCATGAACTTCTGCCGCAGGGCGTTGGCTGCCCCGCTGAACGAGCTCGTGATGTTGTTTTTCGCCTGCGCGACGAGGGGCGCGACCGTCGCCATGGGGTTCGAGATCATGTTCGACACCATGGTGAACAACGGGCTTTGCAGCGCCGTCTGGAACGGCGTGAGCGTCTTCGACGTGCTTCCGCTCGAGAGCACGTTCTGGCTGGTGTTCTGCGATTGCGATCCGCCACCGATCCCTAGCGACATAAAAAGCCTCCCTGGTCAAACCAAATTCTACGAGGTCCACGGGCTTTCCGTCTCTGAGCACGTGGCCCTTTTTGACGGACTCCCGGACCGCTCCGAGGTCCTGAACGATGCGCGCCAGGCTGTCGTTGTCTTTGAAAGCCACCGACGACAATTTCCGGATGTCGCTGTTTCCGAAAATCGTCTCGCCCGCCGTGAATAACGCCGGCAGCGTCGTGTCCAGTCCCCAAAACTCCTTCTTGAAAACGAAGTGCACGTCCCACACGATCGGATTCACCGGCGCAGAAACGATCACCCCCCCCAGCTGGCCGTCGCGGTAAACCGCAAACGAGAGGCGAGCGCGTTGCTCTGCCTCGAACCATTCGTCCACAAACTCATCCATGGACCGCCCGGTCCAGTCATCGAAGAACCGCCCGCGAAACGGCTGAATCCATCCCCAGATCCGGGGTACATCGAAGGCCGGAAAGGGCGTGGCCAAGCTCACGTTCCGCGGAGGTCGCACACTTAGGAATTGCCCGTGTTATTCTTGCACACGAGCCTGTAGGACTTGGGGTCCTGAGGCACGCTGTCAAATCCAAACCCGCTAACCTGGGTGACAGCGAGATCACAGGGCCCTTTTTTCCGCGCGGTTGTCTCGGCGCTTCGTTTGTGATACTTTTGTATCGGTTCACGAACTGAGGCCTGGACGCGACGCCCATCCGCTCGGAAGGCGGACACGGTGGCAGGCCTCTTAATTTCCTACCTGGGTGAACCGCTTCATGTACTGCGGAAAGATTTGGCGGGACTTGGCCACATAGGGCACATAGAAGGCATTGAGCGCGATCGGCGGCCCGCTGACGGCGTCCGAAAGAGTGTTGATCGACCCGAAGCCGGTTCCGTTTTGGTCGTAAAGATAAACGGTCGTCGTATCGCCGATGACAACCATAAGAACTGCGCCGCCGGCGAAAGCCTGTTCCCAGTACGCGATGTAGTCATCCGAGGTTCCGAAAAATGCCGCCCATATGGTCGCGGCGTTCGCGGCGCAGAGTGCGACCTGGCCGTGGCCGTCGATCGCTCCGCCCATTTCATAGAGATCGAGGCTGAAGTCGATCGGATCGGCCGAAATTCCGCTGCCTGCCTGAACGCTCATTCCATCGTTCGTGGCATCGTTAGCGGTTGCGGCGATCCACACGTGCCCGGCACCAGACGCCGCGTACACGTCGATCGTGTTCTGCACGTATCCATCGCCCGAAAAATGAGTCGAAGGAACAATAGCGAAGGTGCCGAGGGTGCCGTCCTGCTTGATGGCCTGCTGATAAACATCCACCGAACCATCCACGTCGTTGTTCTGGACGCTCGCAAGGGCATGGACGAGGCCGTTCAATCCTAGCGCGATCGCGCTGGGCGTGATTGTATTGTCGGAGCTCGGCGCACCCATGGCCGTCCACGCACCCCAGTTATTCCCAGAAATGTCGAAAATCGCGACACCCCACTGCGGATAGCCATCGCCCGTCAAGATCGCCTGGGTGACGACGACGATGAAATTGCTAGCCGGGTTGTAGCAGCTGAACAGGCTCAGGGCGGCCGCTTCCGCAGCCCAGTTGTCCGGCGCGGTTCCGATCACGGGCGTGCCCCACTCGTCGGCATCCGGATCGTAGCGCACCATCGCCGGGACGTTCCCCGTCGTCGCATAGGTTATCCAAAGGGCGCCGTCGACGGTGGACTGCGCGACCGAAAGTGGGAAAATCGGTCCGGCTCCTGCGTTGCCATCGGTTGCCGCAGGCGCGTCTGCGGCGTCCATAACAGCCCAGGTGTTCCCGCCATCCGTAGATTTCACTACCGCCAGGCCGTATGTCGGGCCCGGAGCGTACTCGAAAGCCACGCCGTAGCGGTCCGTCGCTCCGCCCGTTCGCTGGTATTCAAACGGGCCGATCGGGCTGAAATACGGGAAGTTCCCCTGGAGAACTGTGGCTGGAAAGCTCATACCTGGACGACGCCCAGAAGGTTCGCACTCGCGCCGTCCGCCTGGTCGATCACGATGTCAAACCATCCGTCCATAGCGAGCTGAATGGGAGATCCGCCGCCCGTGAAAGGCCAGACCGCACGTCCGTTCGCCATCGGAATCTGTGCAAATCCGCTCGGCGGCCACACCTGGAGGCCCGGACCGAAGGGCATCTGCTGACCGTCTGGTGGCGTCGCGTCGGAAATCACGCCGCCTTGTGGAAAGTTGAACTGCTGGACGATTCCGCCGAACGTTCGGCTCGGATCGTAATAAAGCAGGTAAGCGCGCAGGGGATTCGCCGAGGGCGACGTCGCGGTCATCACATAGGCCCAGACGTTCCGGATCGAATGCCACGCTTGGACCCGGACCAGGAAGTCGGCGAACTGGCCGGCGGTAAGCGTGCCCGAGCATCCAAGCTGGTAAGCCGCCCCGCTGAACGTTCGGACCCCCGGCGAATTGGCGAATTTCAGAATGCCCACCACGGGCGTCCGACTGGCCGAATAGTTGACGATGGTGGGCGGGCAGGCGAGAGAGCCGGACCGAGCCAGGGCGACGATCGCCACGACGCAGAGATTGGGCGCCGCGAGGGTCCACCGCGGAGGCGCTCCGCCCGTCGCCTGGGCCTTAGTGGCGCCATAGGGGACAACGCTCATGGGCAGTCCAAATGTCTGAGGCTTAGCCTCTTGCGTGAACGGATACGGGAACAGCTTGTACCAGGACGCCCCAGCTCCATGTGCCGCGAGCGTGCTTCCGAGCTGGGCCGCAGTCGAGGGCGCCACGCCTGAGCGCCGCTTGATGGTGAAGCTGGACGTACCGACAGCCACGATCCGGACAATCTCCGCATCGATCATCAGGTAATCGCCGACTTGGACGGATCGGCCCAGCCGCCCCATGGGACCCGTTGCGATGCCGCCGACCAGCCCGTTGCTATTCACGATATTGATCGGATCGGTCTCTGCGTGCGCATCGAGATTCACGCCGATCAGCCCGGCCAGGGCCGTGTCGGTTTCGTCGACCGCAAAGGCGAGGAAGTCTATGCCATCGAGCGTCGCCGGCGCCGCCACGACGACATCCTCGATCGAGAGCTCGGCGAAGCCGCGGTAGACGAGCCGGAAGCTGATAGAACCGGGCGCGACGGAGGTTGGTGCCGAGGGCGCTGCGATTGCACTCGGTTGGATTCGCTTCAGCGTCCGAAGGTTGACGGCGTCCTGTGGGTTGACCGGGTCGGCCAGGTTGATGATCTGATTCTGGGCAAGATCGACCTGAGAAGTCGCGGGATTCCCCACGTAGCCGCCCGTTACCCAGCTGACGATGGTACGCAATCGATCGTTCACCGCGGTGACGAGCTGCGCGACGGTGCCGATGCCGCTCGAGGGAAGTTCCGTTGGGGCTGGAGGATTTGCCATTTATTGATGTATTTAATTCAATACGTCAGACCTCGGCTACGCGCTGAGGCGGAGGAAGGACGGGATCGACCGCAACGTCGACCCAGGTGAACTGCTCGGGCGTCTGTCCGCACGGCATCGCGATCGGCTGCCACTCGTCCGGCGTTGGATCGAGAGGAACGGGCGCCCAGTCCCATCCGCTCGCAGGAGGCTGTGTGCGTCGGCCGAGTACTTTCAGTTCGAACAGCCGGCAGATGTACGGGCCCGAGAGCGTGAAACGCCAGAGGATGCCCTTCGTGTTCCCGGGAAGACGGACGGAAATCGGAACGCGCCCGGCGCTCGTCGACGTCGGGTTCAGAGTCACCTGGAGGGGTGGATAAGGTGCCAGATTGAGGCCTGGAATCTCCGTCGCGATCGTGAGGACCATCGGGCCGCCGGCGGTCATGGTGCATCGGATTTCGCGTGCGAGTCCCATGCCGCCGAACAGCTCGACGGGTTGCGTTTGGAAAACTTCTCCATTCGCGCCGTTGAAGTAGGTCCCGATCAGCCGCCCGCGAAATTGCGCGCGGCCGTGAAGCCGCAGGATACCGCCGGCGGGAGGATACAGCCGAACCTTAAAGAGCTGGCCCACGGGCAGAAAATCGTCGGCCTGGTTGCCGAAATTTTCGAAGGGGAAAACATACGGCGCACGAGTCGTTTGATAAGGAATCGGGAGAGATCTCCGAACGGCGAACGCCGAGCCCGGCAGATCGCTATAGAGCTGAAGCATTCCGCCGGTGCCCGAGACGTCGTAGTCAAGTAGGAAATCCTTAATCTCCCCCACGCGCCCAGGTGCAACGCTAAACTCCGGTGATTCGAAATACTCATTGTTGGTGCCATCGATATATTCCCCGACGGGCCTCATGCGGGCCCGGGCCTGGTGAAGCTGGAAGGGCAGGCCGCTAGCGGCGTCGTTCACGGTCAGCCGGAAGTTCCTGCCCTCAACGATCGACGCCAGCCGGAAACGTACGTCTCCGCGACCGTTCGGCGCCGTCATATTCGCTTGGTCTCGAATCGTCAGAACGCGACCGGGCAAGTCGCTCGCGAGCGTGCGCTGCAGCTGCTGTCCGGTGCCCGTCTGGTAAAACTCCAGATAATCGACTTGCTTGACCTTTTCCGCGAGCCCGAAGTTCGTGGGCCCGCTGTCGAACGTGTGCGCGAGCCGTTCCTCTGGATACGCATGGATGTAGAGGCCGCCGATGACCAGCTCGCCCACGACGTTGCCCGTGATGCGTACCGCGATGTTCAGCGCGCGCCAGCCATAGTCCGAACCGCCGGCAGGGATCGGGACGTTTGGATTCTCTGGCAGCCGGAAGCTAAATTTCTGTTTGGTCGATTGCGTGACCGTGAACGTGCCCACGGTATAGACCGTCTTGCCATCGTCGAAAATCGCGGTAAGAGTCAGCGTTACAGGCGTGAGGATGCCGGCGAGCCACGCCTCGACTTCGAGATCCGAATACCACTTGTAGAACCCGGGCAGCCCTTCGTCAAAGCTCGCCGTTTGCCATCTGACGGCGATCGCCGTTCCGTTGTCACTCTCTTCGCTTTCAAGGGCGTACCAATTTCCGCCCGGAGAACCGGCCGTCATGGGCAGTCCAGCACCCCAATAGGCGAGTGCACTGAAACCGACCGCGCCGTAGCGCTCCTGGGCCCACTGGCCGGTCACCGTGTTGTAGATCAGGACGACGTTCGGCGTCTTGTTTCCAAACTCCGGATAAGAAACGCGCAGCCGTTCGTTTGCGAGCTCGATGCAAATGGTCCCGATCGCTGTGGGCTCGATCGGAGGGATGGTAGTTCCGGAATCGAGCAGGACATAGTCGCCCTTGAAGATGCCGTCAATGGCGCCCGAGATCTTGGTTTCCTGGTCCAGATTGAAAACGTAGACGCCCTCGGGCCCTACGAAATAGTCAACGGCGCCTCCGTTGCAGACTGCCGCAGGTCCCACGATACCGACGTTTGCGTTGGTCTGGATCGCGTCAACAGCCGCCGGGTCTCCGGGCACGCGCCAAATGCTGTGCCGGGCATAAAGGACCAGGATGGTCTTGTGATTCGTGGCAGCTAGGAGCTCGTCCGCTCCCGATCCGCAGTCTTCCCAGTCGCCGATGTCGGGATCGTCCGAACCGTAGAAACACCATGGAGTTCCCGCCGGCGTCCAAAAGAACCGCATCGGATGGTCTTTGGTGTTGAAACACACCAGCTTGCCGAAGAACGGGCCGATGACGCCGAAGGCGGCCGGCGGAGGCGTCCGGTTCGTCGGCATGTAAACCGCGTCGCCCATGGCCTCGTCGTTGGTCGTCGGATCGAGCCATTCGGTCGTGGTGTTGTCCTGGATCACTCCCACAAGCAACGGCGAGGAGATTCCGAAGCCGATGCGCCAAATATTGCGCTCGACAATGTTGGCCTGTGGAGAGACCGGGATATCGGTGAGCTGTGCCGCCTGATTGTTCAAGGTGACCAGCGCGGAAGGTTCGAGGCAAGGCAAGCCATCATGGCCGGCTTCGTCTACGAAAGAAACGTAGTATTGGCCCGAACCGCTGAGCGATGCCGCGTTCTGCGCCGGATTCGCGACTTGCAGCTGGTTGATGTTGATTGTCTCGGCGCCGCCGAACACGACGGAAATCTGAATGTCCACGACGGCGGTCCAATCGAAGTTCGTGGCGTTTGCCGCGACGACGGGCGTGTTGTTAATCCCGAGGATCTGCGGGTTTTGCTGGGCGATCACCAAGAAGGCCGGATTCTGAAGGAGTTGCGTCAGCTGGGCCGTAAGATCCGCGACCGGGCTGTTGGTGGGCGTCAAGCCGGCGCCGGCAAGCGAGTCGAGCTTGGTCCCGGACGGGCGCCGCATGGCTTGGGCTATCTGCGTCTGAAAGAAATCGACATTCAGCGTCCGCCTGATAAAAACCTGGGTCCAACTGTTCGGCGCCTGGTTCAGAATCTTAGCTGGATCCCATGCGGATCCGGATTCGAAGAAACACTGAACGCTGAGACCCTGCTGGCCGCCGACCGGCGCGTTAAAAAGCGTCACCGTCATGCTCGTGATCTGCGTAGGATCGGAGCACTTGAGCCAGAAAGAGAACTGGTCTGAATCGTTCGCGCCTCCGTCGGTCGTGGTGTCGAGGCTCATGGCACCGGCGCCCACGTCGACGACGGCGGTGCAAGGCTGCGTGACTGCAATATTCAGCGAGGCTGGCGCGTTCTGATAGTTGACGCTATCAAAGGACGCTGTCGCACCGTTGGTGGTGTCGACGACGGGCGCGCTTGCGGTCATGCAGGCCACGGCTGCGGCGCCAGTGACCATCGTCGTCACGGTTTCGAGCGCATCGCTACCGTCGAAGTTTTCAAGCAGGACGGTGGAGGGTGTCACGGGCGTGACGGTGGGTGCGGAGGCCGGCGGCTGAACCCCCCATGGCCAGCCGTTCGTGCCGTCAAGGCGCAGTTGGACACCCTGATTCATGATGTAGGCGGACCCGAGATACATGGCCACGCCGAGTTTCTGGCCGTCCGGCGTCCCGGGAGCTTGGATGCTGATCGCTTGGCCGGTTCCGACAAAGATCTCCGTGCCGATTCCGAAGATTGCGTCGGCGCTCGGATAAAGCGCGATCGTGTGGAAGTTCCCCGAGCCCATCGACTGCGGAGGGCCGAGGCCTCGCCGGCTGCGCAGTTGGTTCACCTGGTCGATCCGGAAGTTCTCAAGTTGGCGCGCCGCGGTGGGCGACATCTTGTCGGCCGGGCTCATCAGGTCGAGACCGCCGGAAATTACGCGCTGGCTGTCGGTTTGGCTAGCCAAGCGTGTCCTCCTCGGCTGTGAGGGCGTCCCTTAACTCCTCGACATGAACGTGGCAGATCACGCGGCCATTCAGCATTTCCGACTCGCGCGAGCACTTTCCGCACAGCCGCCTACGGCACGGAGTCACTTCGCAGGTGCAAAAAATCACACATTCCCCCGCCGGCACGTTAGCCGACGAGAGGTCCCGACCGCAGTCCGCGCACACTTCCGGATCCATCACTCGGCGCCTCCGTAGTACCCGGTAATGGCCTGTTCCAGCATCCCAGTGAGGCCCTTGAACCACTGCGCCGTCTCCTGCATCTGGGACTTCGATTCTTTCGCGCGCGCCTCGCCGAGCGCATAAAACCGGAAGTATTCGCGCACGGGGATCGGGACGCTCAAAAGGGCGTTAGAGAGCTGCACCGCCGCGGGAATCGAGTGTTCCACGATTCCGACGGCTTGACTCGCCGCAGTCGGCGCGGGGTAGAGGGTGAGCTCGGGATCGCCGTCTACAGCTTGAATGAAAGCCGCGGGCGTTCCCGTTGCGCTCGGCCAGGAATCGTCCAGCGCTTCGAGCTGCTGAATCGTCCGCGGCCGCAGCACGGCTCCCGCGAGATCTACCTGGAGGGTCGAAGCGTGGTCGGCAGGCAGCGAATAGGGACCCTGGTCGCTGACGGTTTCGGTCGTTGTATCGTATCGGACGAAAACTCCGCAGGTGCGCGCCAGGCGATTCTTAGCCTCGTCGAACCATTGCAGAAGGTCCGTGGCGCTCCAGAACACGGCGTCAATTGGGCCGGTCGCGTTTAGCGGCGCCCATAGCTCCCCGAGAAGCGCCTGGAGGTTTACGCCCGTGTTTGCCGGGCCGAGCGAGGACGGGAACAGCAGGAGCAATCCCACGCTGATGAATTGCCCAGCCGCGCCGGTATCGACAGGTATGGCAGGGACAGAGCCTATTCACTTTTATTCACGCTCGGGCCAATGCCACGTTGCAGGAGTCTGGCCGCTTTCATCGTGCGTGAATCCGGCGGGATGCGATATGGACATCGGGCTGTCCCGGAAGGGTGCCGTGAGCAATCCCACGATCACGTCACCCTGCACGCCCGTGACAATCGCCGCCGAGTGCGCGCCGTTTTCCTCGACAAAGTGAACGATCCGTCCAATGCTGGGTTTCTGATCCATGGCGCTAGGCTACTACGCCGGCGGACTGGTCGCCAGGGGCGTAATACGCGATGACGGTGCCCGTCGACGTGTAGCACCATTCGGCCGCGATCGCGCGCGTGTCAACGTGCAGATATGGCGGCTGGTCGGAACGCCCGATTCCGCGGAATGCAGGGATCTGGCGCGCGACCGCTTCTAGCTCTGCGGCCGTCATTCCTTCGACGCGGATGTCGGCCGCGATGCCCTGCAAGTGCTCGGAATGCGGCGCTCCTCCGACTTCGGCGTTGTGCACCGCGCAGCGGTAGGCGTCGTCCACCAGAATTGGTTTCCCGATCGCGACTCGCAGCGCTTCAAGGGCGTCGAGCAGCTCCTGCTGGCAGAGATTCACGCCGCAGTGATGGCACGCGAGTTCCGCGTCCTTAAAGTGCTCCGATTCCATTACTTGATCGTGATCGTGAAAGTGATGGTCCGGCCGACGGCCAGCTGCCGCAGGCTCGCCATGAAATAATCGATGACCGGTTTAGCCTCAGCCGGCAGCTCGGCGACCAGTTTTCCGAGGTCGACCGAGGCCTCGTCGACGATCTTCTCGCCAGCTCCCGCCAATGTGTTTTCCAGGCCCATGTTTACTCCTCGAAACCGTGAAGGGTCAACACGCCGACAAGCGAGCTGCCTGCGGTGTACTTTAGCACGTTGTTGACGGCCGCGGAAGCCCACGGCATCGCCTCAAAGTCAAGCGTGAAGAAACCGGTTGGCATCGTGCCGTTCGAGAGGAGATTGGCCGCAGCATTCGTGCTATCGAAAATCGCGAGCGTGTCGCTCACGCTGATGACGATCACGGCTTTCGTGATGTAAAACGCTTTGCCGGAAGTTGGCGTCCAGGCCGCCACGGCCGTGCCGGTCGAAAGCGACACCGACTTGGTCACGCGCGTTCTGGCCTTCGCGCTCGGCGCTGTAAAGAGCGGATTGGCGTCGCTCAGGGCGTTTCCGCTCGAATCCGTGATGCTGACCTGCTGAATGCCCGTTCCGACGACGGCGACGGCCGCGCCGCCAATCTGTTTTACGTTGACGGCCCAGCTCGCAGAGCCCGATGCCGTGCCCTGGTTTGCGGTAACCGTTCCCGAGACCGGCTGCGTGTTCGGGCTCGTCGCCGGCGAAACGTAGAGCGGGGATGCCGCGGTTCCGATCTCGGCGCCCGAGGCGTTGCGCGGGTTTGCGTGCAGGCCTCGGTTTGCCGTGATGCGCGCCGCCCCGACATCTCCCGAGGTCACGGCACCGACAGAATCGTTGTACACACCGCCGATCGGAGTCAACGGGGTGGCTCCCGCGGTGAACGTTGCGCCGTCGTCCGCGGCCGTGCCGCCGATCGCGACGGAGCTGACGACGTTCACGTCGAGCGCGTAGTTGCCCGAGCCCGGATTCGTCAGGTGGACGTTGTTCGTTCCATCCGTAATTTTCGCGGCCCACGCGCCGCTTTGAGTCGCCGCGACCGTCCCGGTGACCGGGATCGTATCGACCCACGCCGATCCGCTCGAAATGCGGACCGCGACCGGCGCCGTATTGGCCGCTGAGACCGGAATAGCGCTGGCCGCCGAAATCGGCACAGTGACGCCCGAGGCGTCGACCTTGAAATTGGCCGCCGTGGCCGTGACGGGAACGAGAAAGCCGCTCGTGATGGCCGCTAGGTTGACCTGGAGGTTCCCCGAGCCGTCGGCAACGGCCGGCGAACTGGCTCCGCTCGCGCCGAAGTCGAGCTTGACCACCTGAACATCCAGACCGCTGACGGCGTCGACGCAGATGGCGGCGCCGGATCCGGGGGTAATCGCTACGCTAGTAAACGCCATTGGTCACCTGTTTCAGTCTTCCGCCGCGCTTCACGATCGCCTGGATCGCCCGCGCCGCAGTGAGCCCGTGTTCGATCGCCGTCTCGATCTCCGTCACATACGCGAGATAAAGCGAGTCGTCGGGTTTCACGTAAGGCACCTCGAACGGTCTATCCATTCGCCACCTGGTTCGTGAGCCCGCTCATGTCGAACCGAACGAGCTCCGGAGGCATCCGGTCATAGCCCTGCTCGATGTTGCGGTTTCGAACGTAAGTCGCCATTTTGTTGACTGCGGCCATATAACGATCCCAGCCGGGCAGCGTCTTCTGCCACTCATCGCCGCCTTCCTTGGCCCTCAGTAGAGGAATTGCCCCATCGATGAGCGCCTGGTGATACTCGACCGGGATCGACGGCGTGGTGCTCGGCGAGAGGACCGGGCTCGGAAGCTGCGCCGGCGTCTGGGCGTAGGTGATGTCTACCGAAGTGGACGTCGTCGGCTGCTTGTAGAAGCTGAGGAAATCGAAGCCGTTCGAGCTGTACCGCTGGGGCGTTCCGGCTGCGGCCCGCCACGATTGGTCAAGCGCCGCGAGGTCGTTCAGCCGGCTCGTTTTAAGCTTCGCCCCTCCATGAAGACGTATCCGGAGCGGAAGAATCCAATCCGGGTAGGTGGCCAGCATGTTGTAGCTTGCGGTCCCGTTCGTGAGAAGCGAGAACGTCGCGGTGGTCTCAAAGCACAGCGTCAGAAAAGCGAAGAGGTTTTGCAGGCAGTTCAGCGCGCGGCCCACCTCGGTCGGGTCGTAATAAGACGACTGCCCGCCCACGGCGTCGCCGAGACGTTCGAGAGCGCGATCGGTCATGTCGCCGATATTCACTTCCGGTTTTTCTCCCTCAATTGAGACCCAGTTTGAAGACGAGCAGATCGGCTCCCAAGCGCACCAGAATCTCCATAAAGGCAGGATTGCGCTCGCACATACCGCAGTCGCACTTGTCTTCCGGAAATCGGTAGCCGCGGAGATCGTAGCGCGTGCGTTGTCGCATTTCGTGGCTCATCCTGGCCAGCCTTCGTGCCGCGGGCCTCGACGGAAGGGATACCCGGATCCGCCGTTCCCGCTGAACTCGTCGGAAAGCCGCAGATTGACCTGTCCGCGCTGGCCGGCGTTGATTTTGCCCATGGTGTCTAAATAGTCGGTGAACATGGCCTCGTAGGACTGCGCGATCGCGAGGCCGTCCGGCAGGAAAAGATCCGAGCTTTTCGGAAGCGTGGCCCGAAACATAGCGATGTCGGCCATGACGCCGTTGAACATCGCGCCATTCGACATCCAGGCGAGCAGGCTCGTCGCCGTCGCGCTCGTCAGGGGCGCGGGATCGTAGACGTAATCGACGACGTGCGAAATGGTGTTTCCGCCGTAATTCGGGCTCGACGGGATTGGGAAGAGCTCGACCTGCATCTGGGTCGTCGCGTTGTCCCAGCTGTGAGCCGCCCACCGTGGCGTCCCGTACTCAAGCCGTTGGGGCGCGCGCCGGTTCAGCTCTGCGGGGGAAATCAGCTCAAGGCCTCGATCCCGGTTGTGCATCGGGTAAACGCCGTTGAGGATGCGCGCGTTCGAGGGCAGTAGGAATACGGCCTGGTCGATGCGGTAGGAGAGCCCGGTGCCCGGCGCCACCGTAAGAATATTTACGGTGAAACCGCTCCCAGCTCCCGGGCTGGACGTGGCGACGCCGTTCGCGGGCGAATAACCGGATCCCGCGTTCGTGTCGAGAAACTGATAGGCGGTGACGGAGCCGCCGGCGCCGATTCCGGTGACGGTTCCGACCGCAGGCGAAACTCCACCCGATACCGTGAACTGATCGCCGAGCGCGTAGCCCGTTCCCGCGGCGCCGATCGAGCTGGTGAGGATTGCGCCCGTGGAACCCTCATAATTTCGATCGAGCGTGCCGGTCGTTGCGCTCGCGTACGTGAATTGATAATACTCGGGACCGCAGCCGATCCGGATCATGAGCCCGGTCAGCGCCGCGGTCCATGCCGTTCCTACGCCAGTGATTGCGTTCGAGCCCTGGTTCACCGTGACTGTGCCGGAATTGACGCTGGCGGGCGATTGCAGCACGCTGACGTTCTCCGAGCGCTTCCAGGGGATCGCGGACAGCACGCGCTCCGTGTAGCGCGTCTGAATCCAATTGTCGACGAGCTCCAGGTCGATCCCGGGCGCCGCTTTCGAAAGCAGCATCCGGAGCTGGCCGTAGGATTGGGCGATCACGTCTTAGAATTGCCCTCAAAGGTTTGGCTTGAAAATGCCCGGCGCTCCAGAGACGGATGCCGGCGCGAAGGCTTGCGGCGTTCCTGCCGTGCTGAACGGATCAAATGGCCGCGGCGTCCCGCTGAAGGTAGCCGGCGTAAAGGGCGACGGAAAACGGGCCTGTGTGAAGAGTCCGAAAACCAGCGCGGTCGATACGCAGCTTCCGGCGAACTGCTTGATTTGTATCCCAATAAGGGTTCCGGACACCGTCGCAACAGAGGAACAGGCCCCGGTGAAAGCAAGGTTTTGGATACCGATGAACGTCCCACTCACCGTTGCGCTCGACGAAACCGCCCCGGCCAGCGCGCCGGTTCCCGTCAGCGTTCCCGAGACCGTCGCGGTCGATGAAACGGCGCCGGCCAGGACTGCCGCGCCGGTGAACGTCCCGGAAACGGTCGCTGCCGAGCTTACAGCGCCCGCCAAAGCCCCGGTCGCCGTAAAGGTCCCTGACACCGTCGCGGCCGAGGAAACGGCGCCAGCAAGCGCGCCTGCGCCCGTGAACGTACCGGAAACGGCAGCCAGGGAGCTGAGAGCACCGGCGAGCGCCCCGGCGCCTGTCAGCGCACCGGCGACCGTGGCCGTGGAGCTAACGGCGCCGGCGAGCGCACCAGCGCCTGTCAGCGCACCGGCGACCGTGGCCGTGGAACTGACGGACCCAGAGAACGCACCCGAGGCCGCCGGCATATCCCACCCGGTCTGCCCCCACTTCGGTGTGCCCCACGTCGCCATTTTGTTTTCCTTAGCTGTGGACCGAGAAGTGCAGCAGGTGAATGACGAGGGACGCGTTGTAGTTCGTCACGATAAACACCGCACTTCCCGGGGACGAAACGACGGAAGTCCGGGAGGTTGACGTGATGAGCCTCCACATGTAGCCGTTCGTCGAGTAGTAGTAATAACGGGTGGCCGATCCATCGTCGTAGATTCTGGTCCAGATCAGCGGAGAGGCCAGCTCATTGACGCCGATCCAAGCCACGACGTTGCTGCCCGCGCAGTTGGAAAGCGCCGTGCACGTCACCGTCGAGACCTGATAACCAGATCCAACCGAACCGTAATCCGCGAATGCGATCGCGGAGCTGCCCGACGGAGTCGCTGGCGTGATGCCGACGCCCAGTCCGCCGTTGCCGCCCGAGATATCGACGGTGAATGCCGCGTCTACATAATAGGCGCCCGAGCCGACCAGGCCGCCATTGCCGAACGATAGCACCTGCTGGGTATTCGCCGATCCTCCACCCGATGTGACGGACCAGAGAATCCCGCCGTGCGTCGTGTCGAACGTGGAGATGCTGACCTCGGTCTGGGTGAAGTTCGCGAGAACAGGCTGCGTGACCTTATAGCCGAAGACGTAAGGCTGCCAAGCGCTTCCCGTCCAAACGAAGTGATAGGGAGAATCTGTGCAGATGTACTCATTTCCTGCAACTGTCGAGGAAGATGGCAGACTCGCGATCGCTCCATACTGAATCGTGCCCGCGCCGCTCATCGTGATTTTGAGGCTCAGGTCCACCGTATAAGTCCCGCCGCTCCCATTCGTCGAGAGCACGCGCCCGATCACTTGGCCCTGGTAGTTCCCCAAGGCCCCGATATCGTGGCAGTCCCCGGCCGTCGTGCTGCTGATCCCCACGTAATCGCCGGCAACGGTGCTGCTGTCGAAAACGCAGGACTCTTGCCCGCTTTCCTTGATGACGGCCGAGCCGCTCGTGCCCGCGCCCGAGTCGGTGATTCCGATGATGTTGGTGATATCGGTCGTCGCCGCGATCACGGCCGTGGACGGCGCGCCCGTCAGCTTGGTCAGCGTGTACTGCGTGGTGCCCGTCGTCCCGGCGTTCGAGATCGTTACACAGGTGCCCGAGGCGGAAAGCGCGCTCGAGGCACCCACGATGCCGCAGCCGACCGTCGTCAGCTCGGTTTCGATGGCCTTGACTTCGGCCGCTATCTGGTTATGGTGCCAGGCGGTGATGACGTTCGTCACGGTCGCGCCGCTCGACGCGGAGGCGGCCGTGGTGCTCTCCGCTCCCCGCGTGCATCCCGAGTACGTGTTTGTAGAGAGGCTCGTGCAGTGAATCAGCTCGGTGCCGATCGCCATGATGATGGGCGCGACGCCCAGCGCGCTCGCGCTGGTCACCACGACGGTGGTCTGGCTGTTCGTGATGTTGCCGTTCAGCGTCGTCGTTCCGAGGTTGGTCGCGACGAATAGATTGCTATCGGTCGCGACGGCCGACGGAAAAGCCGCGGTGTTGGGATTCTGGGCGTGCAGACCGACAAGAATGGCGATCGCCGCGAAGCCGAGAAGGCCCGCGGCCGAAAAACACTTGCGCATGCGTTTTTGCTCCTACTCCGAGGATTGCCGGACCCTCGCGACGGCGTGAGCCGTTCCCGAGAACTGCGCAAGCTCCTGTTCGAAGGCGAGGGCGCCGTCGAGCGCGAGCAGGATGATGTCGATCGCCGCATCCATCGAGTGCGTTGCGGGAATCGTCGGAATGATTTCTTTGAGCTTCTCTTTGGCTTGGCTGCGCGTCATTGCCGCAGTTTACGCCTAGGCCTGCGTGACCGTCAAGGCGTTGATGGCAGCCTGCGGCGTGATGCCGTTCGAGACCGCGAGCGAGGCCGTCAGCTCACCCACGTAGAGCAAAAGGCCCGTGTTGCCGGTCGTCTTCGTGCCGATCGAAAAATAGGTGATCGTATTCGTACCGCCCGTGCAGGCCGGGAAAGTGACCGCCACGGCGTTTTCGGCTTCGTTCGAACTCACCGTCCACCCGGAAGAGGTGCGCGCGACGGCGACGCGTCCGTAGCCCGTGTAGGTCGCCTCGCTCGTCTCCTGGTTGCCGCTCGAAGGATCGGCGGTGTGCAGTGCGACGTACAGGTTCGTGAGCGGGCTCGATCCGGCGTTGTCGGCGATGTTCGCGATCGCCTGCGCGTTGAAGATCAGCTGCAGGATGTCGTTCGCGAACGTTGCGGGCATTCCAGCCATAACTAGGAATTGCCTCCCGCCGGCGGCTCATTCGAGAGCGTGACCTTTGTGCTTTGGACGGTTTCGCCCGCTGGGCCCGTGCTCTTTTGCTCGCCCATAATCTCGATGATCTGGGCGGCCCAAGGACTGCGAAAGAAAATCCAGCCGATCGTCGTCATCGTCGCTGAAAAGGACGCGTGGTTCAGCGCGTCGGGGAGCTGTGCCCAGCTTTTTAGCTCCCCAGAAAGCCACAGGTGAAAGCACGTCAGCAAAATGTTGCCCGCGAGAATGAGCGGGACAATAAGCCACGGATTGCGTAGCTGTCTCATTTAGTGGACCGAGCCGGGCAGCGGGCTCTTAACCAGAATGCAAATCACGTCCAGGCCTCCCGACGCCGCCTGCTCGACGGTCGAGCCGGTCGCGCCGGATTGAAGTTTGAAGTACAGCATGGCCTTCAGAACTTCCGTCGGAATCTTGGTCTCGTCGCCGATCATGACCATGGTCGATGCGCCCGCAGTGATGGTAACGGCGTTGCCGGCGGAATCGTAGACCTGGAAGAAGTTCACGCCATCGACCGAACCGAACAGCGCGATCGACGCCGTAGTCCAGGTCGAAGGAATGATGAGACCGGCGAGGAATCCTCCCCCCGTGCTGAGGATGTTCGATTGGACCGCGTTGTAGGCGAAGTTCGCGTTCGCGGTCGATACTGGGTAACCCATTCAGGTCCTCGTTTTTTAGGTGACGTACTCGCCGTAGCCGGAAGTGCTCGCCGCGATGGTATTCGTCACCATGATCAGGATCGATCCGGACGCATTCCACTTGCCTGCCCCGACAAATCCGCACTTGGCGCCGCGGAGGACAACGGTGTTGGCGTCGACGACGGTCATCGCCTCGGTCAGCGACGTGGCCCCGGAGCCGACGGCGTTCAGGAAGAGACAGTCGTCAAACTCAAGCGATCTGTCGACCGTGCCCGTGGGCGAGCGCAAGAACTGTGGATTGGTCGCGTGTCCGGCATACATGCGCATCTCGCACTCACGGAAAATGTTGCGGGTCGCCTTGATCCCATTGACCGAGGTGTAAATATTGGCGTTGACCTGCGCGGAGCGCGTGATCGTGTCAATTCCGATGATGCAGTCCTCGAAGAAGTTCTCCTGGGCTCCTGCGAGCGAGATGTCGTAACCACCAGCAATGTCCATGTCGGCGTGGCCGAAACCGGCGATGTGACAGCCCTGGAAGTGATTGCGTTCGCCCGTGACCAACATACAGCCGAGGGGCGCCGTGGAGGGCACGCCCGCAAAAAACTCGACGCCCTTGAACAGGCAGCCGTTCGCCGAAACCGTGATCAGGGGCGATGCGCTCGCGAAAGTGGAAGCAAGAGCCACGCGAGAGCGGGGCGAAAATTTGGAGCCAGCGTTCACGCCGATCAGGTGGACCAGATCCTTGTTCCAAAGAAGGCCGGTCGTCGCCCTTTGATAGTCCGTGGTGCCACCCGGCGTGTCCGACTCGGCCATCAGGTAGATGACGTCGTTCTGGTTGGCCTGCGCCATTGATAGAGCGGTCGCCAGGGTCTGAAGGGCCTGCTGCGGGGACCTGCCGCTGTTATTGTCCGAGCCGGTCCCGGGACGCACGAACCACGAAGTCCCCTGAGTGAGCATCCCGAGGACAGGAACGCCACCGGACTGCACCGAGTTGAAATGGCTGACACCGTCATTCATGAGAGAAAACCTCCTGTCGAAGTTTGCGGCCTAGGCGCCGGGCGTGCCGTAGACGCCGATGTAGTCGTTCCAGCCGTGCGACTTCTTGTAGCGCATGGCCGTCACCCCGACTTCGGTCTCGTCGTCCGTCCAGGACTTCGAATACTGGCGCTTACGCCAGAACCACACGAGGCCCGTCCGCGCCGGTTCGCTCGTGATAAACCAGCTGTCCACGTCCGTGAGATAGCGCCACGCGAAGGGCTTGGGAATGCCGTCGGGCGCCGCGGCCAGCGGGTTCACCGAGCGATCTGCGGTGGTCGGGTCGTCCGTCGACTTGGTCAGCGCGTGGGCGAGCCACATGTTCGACGGGTGGATGATCAGGTTCCGGGCGACGGCGTGGATGTATTCGCCCGAGGCCCGCTTCATCAGGCTGAACGCCGTGAGCGCCAGCTGGAGCGGGATCATGTCGAGATCCGCCGCGACCGAGAGGATGTTGCTCTGCACGCCGCCCGCCTTGTAAAGCGGATGCGAGGCCGAGCAGAGCGGCACGCCGTCCGGGCCGTTGTACGATCCGGAGAATGCGTTATTGAAGGTCGACACGGCGTCGAGCTCCTGGGTTTCCGAGCAGGACCAGCCAAGATCGCGGTGCAGCTTCCCGATCAGATCCCACTTGTCGTCCTCGACCATGTCGATCGTGACGGGAACGGAGAGGCCCCAGCGGGAGTGGGTAAACGAGCTCTTGAAGCCCTGGACGGCCATGTCGCGCCGCACGGCCTCGCCTTCGTTCAGCTGCGAGAAACGGCCCACGCCAGAGACCTGGGTGAACTGTTCGAGCGAGCGGCTCGAAGACAGGATGTTGAAGATGCTCGTGAACTGCGGCGTGTACTGCTTGTAGCCGTCGTCGACGATGGCGCGGAGCGCCGGCAGCATCGAAGTGCCGTAAAAGTCGCTGAAATTGCCCGTGACTTCCATTTCGAAATCCTCCTCTGACTCTTTCCCGTTCGCTGCCGCGTTCGCGCGGTTTAGGTCGCCGTGACCGCCTTGCTGTTCAAGTGCTTGTTGATCGTGATCTCGACGCGCCCATACACACCATAGGCGTTCGTCGGATCGTTGTGCAGACGCAGGATGCGGACATCGAGCGTACTGGTCACGGCGATCGTCGATTCCGTGAGCTGCACGCCAGAGTTATCGCGCGTCACGCCGGCGCCGGCCGTGCCCGTGTAGTTCAGGTTCGCGTTGTAGCCCATGGTGGCGGCCGCGATGACGTTCGAGCCCGAGCCCGACCCGTCGCCCTGGATATCGAAGAGGGCCCCCGGGTCGTCCATCACGAGGATGGTCGCAGCCGTCGAGGCGAGCGAGAACGCAAGCGCCACTCCGATCAGGTAAGTCGTTCCGGCCGTGAGGCCGCTGGCGGGTCCGTTCAGGACGCCGGCGAGTTGCGTGACCGGGTCCCACTTATAGATCGGATAGCCGTAGCCCGAGGCCTTCGTGTACCCGAAGATGTTCGGGTTGCCGCCGCTGGTCGTCCGCATCAGCGGGCGCAGGCCGTAGGGATTGTTGACGTTCGCCATTTCGGAACCCTCCTCGAGCTAAAAACCTGTTTGTGGTTTGCGTAGCTCGGTGGGGTTCCGCGCCGTCCGGTTCGCCTGGGAGAGTCGCTCTCACCTGTGAACCGCGTTTCTGACTCTATATTGCCGGGCCTTTTATGAGTTTTCGAAGCCGCCGACCCGCGGGACTTCTTCGCGCATGAAATCCGGATCGTCGGTTTCGCGCGAGTCTCCGTGCACGGTCTGAAAGCCTTCGTGCTCGTCGACGCGGCGCCGGCGCTTAATGTCGCGCATGTTCTTTTCGCTGATGACCTGGTCGCGCAGCTCGGCGACGCGATCCTGCGCATCGACCATCTGCTCTTTGGCCCTCGATTGGAAGAATTTGTCGCGCTTGATGGCCCGATCCTCGCTCATCTTTCCGAGCATCATGTTGCCAAGCTTCACAATCGTCTCGACGCCTTTGACCATGACCTTGACTGGCTCCCAGCCGCGCCATCCGTCGCGATCGACCTTCGCCTGGGAGAGATACCGGTATCGCGTGCCGGGCTGCTCGTGCGCCTTTTTCGTCTCGATCAGCGGGTCCACGCCGCCTTCCCACGGCTCGACGTTCGCTTTCAGTCCGTCTTCGAACTTGTCGAAGATCTGCTTGTCCTCTTCGTGCCGGGTGAACTGCACCGCCGGCTGGTTCTCCATGCGCTGAGCGATCGCCTGGTCTGTGTAGTGATAGAGGAGTTTGGTGCGGATCTCCGGGGGAATCGGCTGGCCGTTCAGGGTCAATTTGTCCCAGTCGACTTCGCCCTCGGCGAGAGGAGGATTATAATCCCCTCCGAAACGCTTGGACTCGCCGACGCCCTGCGACATGGGCGCCTTTGCGATCGCGGCCTTTTTTTTGGCCGCCATCCGCGCGCCGAAATTCTCCGGAGCCGCCGCGGCTTGCAAAACTTCGGTCGGGTTAGGGTTAGCCACGGCCGTTTCTCCTCTCAAACGGCGATCCCTGGAACTCTTTGAACCGCGCCTCCGTAACGCCGAAGCGCTGAAGATTCGCGATGATCGCGCGCGACGTTTCCCCGATCTCCGGAGGCGCATCGAGCTGGGTATCGGCGCCGCCGGCGCGAGCTCGCCCGCGACCGGGTTGTCCTTCCACGCGGTCACGGCGATTCGTGCCCGGTGCGGGATCGACGTTCGTGTCCACGGCTGCGGCCTCCAGTTGCGTCTTCGCCATGCGCGCCGCCGCGAGCATCAGGCTCCGTCCGGCCGCGCTGTTATGCTTCACACCGGGCGCGTCCTGCATCAGCGCGCGATAGTTGGCCGCCGTCTTCTCGAACAATGGGGAGTTTGCCGGCTGCCCGGCGTCGACGCGGGCGTTCGCTTCGATCAGCTCCGGAAACTCCGCGCTCAGGCGGCTGTCGAACTGGCGCGCCTGCACATCCATGGCGTATTCGCCACGAATGCGCGTTTCAAGGTTCTGAAGCGCGACGGCCAGCTGCTCGCCGGTGATTACGCCTCTTTTCTTGAGCGCTTCGAGGCCGGCCGCGTTCAGGTCCGTCAGGAAATCGTCGGTCGATTCGCCGGCGGGAGGATTCGCGACCTCGAGGACCGGTTCGGCCGGTTCATCGTCGATCGCCGCGTCGTCGACCGGCGCCGGCTGACCGCCGCGGGCCCGGTTTGCCCAGAACTGCGCCGCCTCGCGCTGTTCGCGAAGGCTCGCTTCGAGCTCGGCGATCCGTGTCTGTTCAGGAGTGGGCCCCACTTTCGCAGGCGTCGCGGGAGCTGCGGGAACTTCCCGTCCAATCTCTACTGGGGCGCCCGGGTCGAGAACGACCACCGCGCCTTCGGTGGGGTGCATACGGCTTTATATTGCCGCGGGTTTCTTCCACTTCAAGCCAGCGCGCGTAGCCAGGCGCCTGAGTCGAGCCAGTTCCTTCCGGGCATAGAACACTTCCCACTGGAAAGTTTGCAGTTGGTCCCGAAGGCAGCCGTTCAGTTCCAGTTCGCGCTGATACATCGCGAGCCAATGAGCCGCGAGATCCTCGGGGGTTTTCGGTTCAGGCAATTCCACGCGCCTTTCCAAACATCGTGCCCTTGAAGAGATGCCGGGTCAGCTCGGTGATCTTGATATCGCAGACCTGGCAGGCCAGCATGTAGGTCCCGTCGATCATGTGGACCACCATCGGCACGCGCTCGCCCGGGTGCTTATCGGACAGCTTCTCGAAGGTGATGTGGCAGAAGGCGCACTCTTTCGGAGGGTTCCCGGCGAGGGCGTCAAGCGCGATAAGATGCCGCTCCTGGCACTTCGGGCAGCGTTCGAGACCGGGCCCGAACAGAACGAAGTCGCCCTTCGGATACCACTTCCGGCAGTATCGGCACTGCCGGCCGACGATGATAGCAGGCGCGTCCATGCTCGTCTAATTGCCCGCCGTCAGAGCTCTTCGTCGTCCGATCTGTCCAAGGCCTCTGCCATGACGCGGCTAAGTCCCACCCACGCGATGACCACGAGGGCAACGACGACGACGGTGAGGCCGATCCCGATCGCGAGCGAGAATGCTGCCGGGTTGCGCACAACCAGGGCCTGGATCATTGGGCCCACCGCGGGGCCAAAGTGAATTTCCAGCCGCCGGTGCTGTTTTTGGTGCCGGTCAGCGTGGCGCCCCACGCCGTTTTCTTGATGCGTATGTCAACGAACACCTGCCCGCTCGCCACGGCCGCGGTGGAACCGCTCGTTGAGACCGAACCGCCTCCGAGCCCGGTGAGTCCGACGGTGATCTGGCCAAACTGATAGAGCGGTTTCGTCACGCCGGCGAGCGTGGCGGATTGGACCTGACCGTTGATGATCGTGTACTCCTGCGCGAAGGTCGAATAGGTGCCAGACCCGACGTAGGTCGATTCGCTGTAATACGCGAACTTGCCGTTTGGCGAGGTGAAGCCTCCGCCGCCGGTGAAGATGAATTTTGGGAGCCACGTCGCCGCGGGGGTTACCGCGGCCGCCGCTCCGGGTGAGGGAGACGGCGCCGCGGCTGGCTGCTGGCCGGAAAGGAATTGAAACGACCAGCAGAAAAGCAGGATGGCGAAGCTACTGCGTCGAAACCTTGGCATACACCGCCTGGCCGAACATATTCTGCAGGATGGTTTCGCCCGGAGGCACCGGTTTCGCGGGCAACGGAACCGTTCCGTTTGCCGTGCTCTGGTTGATCTGAGCGGGCGACCACGCGTATCCCTGGCCGTTCACGACCCAGCTCCCGGGAGCCCCGATGCCCTGGCCGTACATCTCCACCAGCATCAAACCGACGTTGATCGGCAGGGGCGATGGATTGTTGGCCGTTGCCGCCGGCTGGATCACGAACACGCGACGGTCTTCGCCCGGAGGGTAGTTGTACTGACCATTCCCAGCGCCGCCGGGAACCGGAACGGTCTGCTCGACGATCTGCCCGGTGATCCCGAATTGCGAGCTAAGCTCCGCGAGTAGCTCGACGGCTTGCGCATACGTGCTCAAAGTTTCCGGGTTCATCGGCTCCTGGACCGAGGACGACGGCGAGCTGATGAAGGCCTGCGTCGCCGCCGGTGTGTATGCCGGGAACTGCGGACGGCCGGGAAGATTGTACAGAGGCGCCCATTTCGCCGGCACGGGAAACGGGATGAGCTCGGCAGCTTCGCCCGGAACCGGCAGCCGATAATAGAAAACGTTTCCATTGGCGTCTGGCGCGGGCGGATTCGGATCGGCCCAGGTTTTCGTGGGGTAAGTCGGATCGGCGATTGTGGTCTCGAAGGGCGGGGCCGCCCGTCGGCAGTCGTCGCGCGTGATGAAATTCGGGAACAGGTTCGTCCCGGTGCTGTCCATCGCGGTTGGCGTCATGTGTTTTCCTTTCGGGTGTGGACCTCGATTGCTAAGGCTTCTGATCTCCGCCGAGCGGGTGGCAGTTGCTAAGGCTTTCGAGGATAGAACGGATGAAGCGCGATGGCGGAATGGTGGCGGACCTTCCGCGGAACCAGCGATCGAAGTTCGTGTTACTCATCTTTTCCCAAGATGTCCCGCCCTTTTGATGCGTTCCACGGACGTTCCGCGCTCCAATTCTGACGTCTCTTTCCTTGGGTCAGATCATACGCCGACAGGCGCGGATCTGTCAAGCGGTCGCGGTACTGGCTGGACTGCTCCAGCGTCAAGCCGCGCGCAGGCCTCGCGGCACTTCGAACAAAGATCGTAGAGGTTCCCATCCGCGCCGCGGCCACGCTGGACCGTTCGATTGCGCGCTGGGCAAGCGTCACACCGCATCCGTTCCGGGCCTCGTTTGTAGCCTTTCACTGGCCGCCGCCCATCAGGTTCTTTTGCATTGTGCCGGCTGGTCTCGCAGGAAGCGCCGGAAGTGCGGGGGCTGCCGGGGGCGTCGCGAGCACGGGAGGCTTCTTTTTTTTGAGTGCCTGGTCGGCTTGCTGCTGCGCGAGCTTCGAAACGTCGATGCCCGCGGGTTGCGACGGCGTCGCTGTCACCGGTGGCGTTCCGCCCTGCGCCGCAGCTTGCTTAAGGGCGCCGCTCCCGAAGATGAAATCGAGCAAGCTGGGCATCGCCTACGACCGAACGGTGGATCCGGCAGCTGCCATGTTCTTCGCGAGTCCCACTGCCTTCGGCATGGTTCCGAGCTTGGGCTTCGTGATGCCCAGGTGGGCGCGCGCGTCTCCGATCATCTTCTCGTGATCGCCGGGACCGTAAACCCGAGTCTCAGGCGGCTCGTAGCGTCCGATCTCCATGCCGCCCTTCTTTGCCGGTTTATCGGCCGGGTGCAGCGTCATCGTATGGCCGCCGTTCGATGCCTTCTCGATCCTCAGACTGGGTCCGGTTCCTCGCATGCTATTTGCCGCCTTTCATCAAATTCGCGCCGAGCGTCGACGACCTGGTCTTCTTGCGGGCCTTGTCGCGATCGTGTTTCGCCTGCATCTCGCGGCCTTTGGCCGTTTCCTTGTTTCCGTGCATCGCGCCGATTTTGTTCAGCGTGCCGTAGATGGCGTCGCTGTTGTTGCCGTACTCCGCCTTCAGATCGTCCTCGAGGAACTTAGGCATGGCCCTTCATCAGGTTCGAGCCGAGCGAGGCCGACTTCGGCTTCGCCCCAGCCACGCGCTTGAGCCGCGGGTTCGCTTTTTTCGCCGCAGGCGAGGCCTCGCGCGTCTTCTTCGCCAGGATGGCGCCAGCAACCTTGGCCGAGTATCCTTCGCGTTCGATCTTGCTCTGGACCGCCTTGAAACCCGGGTGCGCGTTCGTCATGCTGGTTTTCCTTTCGTCGCCTCTTTGTAGAGCAGCTCGGGCATACCGGCCGCCAGACGCAGGCCCTTTAACATCCCGCGGATCGCCGCGGTCTCAAGCTCGGTGTGCTGTCGCTCCAAATCCTGCACCTGGACTCCGATTTCGTGCTGCAACCGTCCGAAGGTTAATTGCCAGCCGCGCCCGTCGAGCAGAGTTTCGAGCGAGTCTGCGTCGCGCGCGTCCATCGAACGGTTTTGTCGATCGATCTTCGCCATATTATTGTGGCGCACCTACTGGGCCAGCCGGGGTGGAGACGGCACCGTTCGGATTCTCCGGAGGGTTCAGCGGATTGGGCGGGAGCACTGCGGGCCCAACACTCGCCGGCGGCTGCCCGGGCTGCTGCTGTCCATTTTGCTGCTGCGCCTGAATCTGCTGGATTGCCTGTTGAGCCATGGCCGCGAGCGCCTGTTTGTGCCGTTTCTGCCGCTCGTGCGCCACGATATGAGCCAGAATGGCCTTTTCCGCCCGGGGATCTCGGCGCGCCGCCGGCTGGTCGCACTCGTAATCGTAGCGTTTCCGATGATCGAGCATGTGGGCGTCGTCGTCGTCGAGCGGATGCACCTGCACGTCCTCGCCCTTGAGGATCTCCGACCACTCGTCTTTCGGGTCCTGCGGGTTACCGGGATCGGGCGGGCATGGAATGATCTCGCCGAGCGTGCCGACTCCCATGGCCGTCCAGACCTTGTCGAGCAGAAGCCACAACGCGCGCGGATTCTGCTGCACAATCGGGTTCTGCATCGCGAGCCCGTAAAGTTGCAACGTTTCCGCTTTTTTCGCCTCTTTTGACCAAACAGTCGTGGCGAACTTCAGCTGGAAGTCGAAACCGTGCTCGCGTTCTTCCGGCATCAGCTTCGCAAAGCCGCTCGGGCCCTCGGCGAAATCGAGCGGGTCATCGCCGGTCACCCGGAAGAAAACCTCGCCGTCGTTGAACTCCCGGTCCAGCTCGAAGAGCTGCTCGAGCATGACGCTGAGATCGTCGCGCAGCACCGAGAAATCGAGCTCGATGCGGGTGTTCGCGCCCTGCGCGAGAAGCGCCTGGCCGGCCGCGGTGCGCGGCGCGTTCGGACGATCGATTGACTGCCCGAGCGTCTGGTCGTTGTCTCCCGAGACCTTCTCGGCCATCGTCTGAAGCGCCTGCGCGTTCTGTTCGCAAAACTCCAGGTTGGCGTTGAAGCTGACGACGTTCACCCCCTTCGGGTCCTCCGTCGCGACGGCGGTGTCGGGCTCATAAACGAACTTGTCCGGATTGAAAGATCCCGAACTCGGCCGGTAGAAGATCACGGGCCCGACGCTGAACTTGCCGGCACGCTCGAACAGCGCGTAATTCGCGGTGCTTTTATCCTGGAGACGTTCGATCATCTCGCCGAGGCCCGGGCCCCAGTACGAGCCGTCCTTCACCAGGCTCAGGTCGACGAAGGGATCGCGCCGGCGCATTGTTGGGAACGCGTCGCGCAAGTCCTGGATGCCGACGACCAGGTTGCCGAGCAAAGGCAGGATGCTCACGACGATCTCGGAATCGGATGACTGTCGGCGATCGATGTTCTCCACGCGGCCGTCTTGCTTGCCCTTCAAAAAGCGCCATTTGCCGTACCATTCCCACAATTCCACGCTGTTTCTGGTTCCGAGCACGTTCGCGTAACTGACGCCCTCCGCCTGGTCGGCGCTGATCTTTTCCCAGTCCCAGGTGTAATTGCGCTCCTGCCGGGATTGCGAGGCGCGGTAGATTGTCTCCCAGTTCGCGCGCACGCCCTGGTAGAGCCCGCGGCTCTCGCCATCGAGCAGGTCCTGCGGCGTGATGCGGCGCCGGCGAATCTTCCAATCGAAATCGCCCACACAGTTCGCGCCATCCTGCGCCGGGAGCACGATCTCGGAGGGCCAGAGCGGGATCAGTTTCGGGCCGTCATAAACGATCTGCTCGACGTCGATCTTGCCGCGGCCGACATCCTCCCAGCGGGCCTTCGTCTTCGCGATCATCGCCATCGTCTTGGCGTTTTTGTCCATCCGCTGCCAGAAGAAATCCTGCTCGTAAGGCATAAAGGCATGCGCACGACCGAAGAGAACCGTCCGGAAGGTCCACGCGGCGAAGCTCGGAACGCCGCGCATGTATTCAAACAGGCGCCACGTCATGTATTTGCCGACCTTGGCCGCGATCTTCTCGTCCGCGCCTGGTCCGGAGGGTTTCGCGATGATCTCGGCGTCGTCTCCCAGAAGGGCCTGCATAATGCGCGACCAGTGCGCGAACGTCACCCACTTCATCATCGGAACTTGCAGCTGCTCGGGGTACTTGTTGGTCGCTAGGCCGCGCCACATCCGGTAGTACCGGACGAAGCGCTCCATCCGCATGTCATGGTTCGACTGGGCCGACAGGAAGTCCAGCCAAATCGCGTCGCGCAGCCGGTTCGATTCGGTCTCCGAAACGACGATCTGCCGGTAAGTTAGCGGGTCTTGGGGTTCCACTCGCTTTAAGAATTGCCCTGCCTTCAGGCGTGCGAGTGGCCGCGGACCGCTCCTCGGGAGTTGGCTTGTGGGCTGGCCTCAGGAACTTCGCGCGCAAGATTCCTGGACCCTCAGTCATCGTCGTCTTTCCTCGGCTGTCCGTATCTTACAACCCCCGGACGGTGACCGCTCGGCAGCCGGTTGTCGACGTACGGAGCGGGGTGCCGCGGGTAGTACCTGCGCATCATTTTGCAAAACGCGTGCGCGAGAACCGTGTCGTCGTGACCGCCCGCTTGCGCTTCGGCTTTGCCGTTTGGCTTGATAACGAACTTGTAGTGCTCGTCGAGGGCGACGGCTGAGTGAATCATGCTGGTGCCCTCGCGGATCGCGTCGTCGACGGCCGAGACCAGCCACAGCCGGGATTCGCCGGTGGTCTGCCATCCGATCTCTTCGGGCTGCGCACTCCTGCGGTCGGTCGGATCCCGCCTTCGGTTGAACAGAAGCTCGACGCGATAGAACTGGACGAGAGCATCGATGAAGCCCGGGTCGTTGGCTTCCGGGCACAAATAGGCCCAGTTGTACCATTGGCACAAGAGCGCCGAGTACTCCGCGAAAGCGTGCGGCCGCAGCCGATCGCGTAGCATCGCTACTTGCTCGCCAGTGTCGAAGTCCTCCACCCACATCACGGCATAATCCGGATCCATGCCCTTTCGGTCCGGCGAAACGTCGATGCCGTGCGAGGGATCGGCGCCGGCGCAGTAACGCCGCCCGGCTTCCGGCATTCTCCATACCGTCAACGCGCCGAACTCCCGGGGATGAAAGCGCGTTTTTTGCCGCGGGAACTCCTCGACGACCTCGATCTCTCCGCTGATGCCAGCCGTGATCACCATGCGCGAAAGCGCCGGATGGTCGAATCGAGGGCGACCGGACGCCAGGAACGCTTCCTGGGGCGTCGTCGGGTACTCCTGGTGGAAGATCTCGACGCGGCCACGGCACTCGGTCGAAATCTTGAGCCGGCGCCACGCGAGCTGCTCCAGCGTCGCGCCATGCACGGACATCAGGACCTTTTCTTCCTTGTCGAGGCTCGCCATTAGTCGGACGGGATCGTCCACGGGGATTCGATACGGCGTGTGCTCCAGCCAACCAAAGAACAGGAAGCGCCAGCCGGATTCATTCAACGGATCCATGGCTTTCTGGCAAAGATCGTAGAACTCGCCGCCGATGCCGTTTGCGGTGCTCTGCACGATCACCATGGTCCCCGGCATCCCCGAGGGCACCATATTCAGCACCCCGGTCAACGTCGTCGCCGGATCGCGCCAGAACGCCGCCTCATCGCACAGCACGTCCTGCCGCCCGCCGCCGCGGAGCTCGCCCTTGTCCGCGGAAAGGACCTCGAGCGAGGCCTTCGACTCCCACCGCATGTTCATGTCGGTGTCGCGTTCAAGCGCCGGCTGCTTCAGCGCCTTTCCATGCACAGTGAACGGCACGTAGTTGGCTTGGAAGGCCTGCAAATAGCCGAACGCTTCGAGTCCCGCAGGCTTGTAATTGTCGGCAACGATAAGGCCCTTGCGCCCGGGCCACGTGATCGCGTTCTTGAACATCGCGGCGCACACGCCCGCGGTAAAGTTCGAGCGCCGAGTCTTCAAGACCACAAGGCGAACCGCTTTGTTCTTTTCCCGTTGCTCCCGGATCGTGTTGAACAGCTTGATCTGTCCGGGCCGCGGGTTCATTTTCACCAGATGACCGGATTCGTCGCGAATCTGGAGAGCCTCCCGACAAAACCGCGCATCGTCGGCGACGGCGTCCAGGAAGTCCTGCTGCTGACGGTAGCTCAGGGTGACGCTCATTGCCCTTTCTTCAAGAGCCGCAGGCCGGCAGCGAGCGCGCGCTGTAGCTTTTCGGCCGGCACGCCGGTCAGCTCAGCCAGCTGGGGAATCGCTGTCGATTCCAGATGAACGCGCCGGACCACATAGGCCGAAAACTGCATCTGAGTGGGAAAGCCGGCTAGGCGCCGCGCCACTTCTCGCAGCTGCGCGAGCTCACGCCTCCGGTTCCGCTGATCCGCAAGCCGTTTCTCGTATTGGTCGGCTGGATCGCTGTAGGTTGCCGGCACGCTTGTCCCTAGGGGTTCATTGGTCGCCTCGGTGTAATGCTTCCGCCGCACGCTCATCAGGCAGGCACCGCGGACCGCCAGGTAGGCGAAGCCGCGGACGTTATCGTTCAGCTTCGGATCATACCGGTCGAGCTGGCGCCACAGCTCGAGGGCCGCTTCCTGTTCAAGATCCTCCGGTGCGAAAGACGGAGGGAGCTGCGAGGCGACGCGCCGGGCGACCAGCTTGGACCATTCCAGGTGCTCCTCGAAGAGGCGCTGGCGTTCCTCAATCGAGAGCATGCGCTATTCGTACACCCGCTGCGTCTTCATGTCCCGGTATCGGATTTCCGGAAATGGCGACGCCGTCAGCCATTTTCCCAGCTCTTGTCGATCGTTCCAGCTCGGTTCGTCACGAAACGCCGCAATGATTACGCCGCCGTCGACATCCGCGTAAAGCCGCACACGGTTTCCACTCGCGGTCTTGTAGCCGAAGATACCCGTCCAGCCGAGACGGACCCATTTCCACCAGCGCCTCATGGCGCCTTCCTCCGGGTTGCTTCCGTGAACGTCGTCAGAAGCTCGTGGAACGTAAAATCGCCCTGCATGTTGGGCGCGTCTGGCGCCGTTTGTCCTGGTCGCGGATCTGTCTCCCGGAACTTCGCGCGGGTCTTCAGCCAGAAACACACCGCCCACGGTTCCCCGCGCTCGGCCGCCAGGTAAAGCCGGTTGGCCACGACGCTGTTGGCCTTGATGCTGGCCGTCTCAAGCTCCTGCTCGAAGTGCTTCCGCAGGGTCTTGGCGTCGATGCCCTTTTCCCCGAGACATCGGGCGATCTCGACCTGAGGAATGCCGCACGCGGCCATGTTGGCCACGGTGTTACGATCAGCCTCAGTCGGTTTGAACTGGGGCTGCCCTGGTCGCTCTCGGCGGACGCGGGGTGCGCGCGCTTGCCGTTTTTGCTTTCCTGACTTCTTTGCCTTCGCCATCGGACTGTGTCTTGTTTACCACGGTTTCGGGCACGGATACAACAGTCTCCGGAACCTCGTCGTCCGCTGGCTTGGCGCCCATTCTCATATACCCTTGAACCTCCCGCAACTCGAAGCCCGTTCTTCGGGTAGTCGAGAGGCCGATCAATGGGCCACGATTCGATGGCGAGCTCTTTATAGACGGGAAGTATTGTCGACACGACGTTGGTGTGTACCTCGGTTCCTGTTCATTCTGCGCGACTTGTTGAAGATTTGTCAAGATCGCTGATAATATCAGTGGCTTCTCGAAAGCGAGCGCACAGCTCTGGAAGTGGAACGCTCGTCGCTCTTGCGATGATTGCGGCCTTCCGCAGAGCTGCGCACTTCGAACACCTTCCTTCGCCTTCGATGTGGTGCATCTTGAAATGCCCGCAGGTACACACCCCGAGTCCGCTCTGTGTGGGCCAAGTGTTCATCGTTTGGATTTGCCTTTCTTTGACTCCGTCGAGCTCTGGAGGGCCGCGCGCTCTCCGTGGGCGGATGCGAGCTCCTCGGCCTGCCGCCAGCTGAGGATCTCTTCGGGCTCGTGCATGGACGCTCGGACGCGAAAACCGCCCGGGATCACCCAGACGATCCGAAATGGCGCGTGTGGTTGCCCGGCAATCGCGAGCACGGCCACCGTGATCCGAACTTCGCGCTGCGTCCGCGATTCAAAGGGCCGACGTCTTTCAAGCAATGCCGCGGCTATTCTCTTCGTCTTCGAAGATCTAACAGACATATGAACCTATAGGAATAACAGGCTTTGTGGAAAAGTGGAAAACCGATCGATCCTGCTGACCTCGTGAGGCTTGTGCGTTGCGTTTCCTGTGCATCCCGCTGTGGAAGACCCTGCAAAAACAGTTGGTCCGGGAGTTTCCCACAGCCTTCCACAGGCCGAAATCGAGAAGTTATCCACCGGCTGTGAAAAACGATAAGTAAACTTATCATTCCCCAGGACTTGCGAAGTGGGGCGCGCTCGGAGCCCTGTGCATAAGCTTGTGAATTTCAATAGTGCCCCGATTTGCGCGCCGTCCTCTGTCTTCCGAGGGAAAGCGATTCCGCGCCGCTTCCGGAGCTCGCGAAAACGTCCTCGCGGCTGAGCGTTAGCCGCACGCGTTCGAAGCCACCGCAGTGCGCCAGCGGGTCGCCGCCATTCTTACTGCCTTTCGGCCTTCCCGGCCGCTTGATCTTCCTCTGCGTGGGCGCCGCGCCTATGGCTTCGGCGATGACTTTTCGCACTCGGGCTGTTCCTCCTCAATTAGACTGGGTTGCTCGCCGTCCATCCGCGCGTAGGACGTTGGGTTCTCGCAGACCCGATGGCGGACGCGTCCGTCTTCCCCGAAAAAATACTTGTGGCGGGTACCGATCGGCTTGCCGCAGTCGGCGCAGCGACGTTTTGCGGCCTTCACGATGCTCTGGCCGCACGTTGGGCAGTGCGTCAATTGGCTAAGCTCCGCCTGGCATTCAACCTCAGCCTCCTGGCCTCCAATGCTTTGCTGAGATCCAGACAGTAGGCCGCGGTATTTGTGGCCGCACGTCGAATGTCCGCAGCACGCGCATCCGCGCTCTTTGGCTCCCCAAGCACCCAGGAGAGCGCTCCCAACAGCCCCAAGCTAAATTGCGGGGGCTTAAGTCCCGCGTCGAGGGACTCCAAGATCATCTGGGCGATCGCTTCGCACCGCGCCTCGATTTCGTCTTCGTTTCTCATATTCTCCGCCGTATCAAACTGCTGCCCCGATAGAAAGCCTGAAAGCCTGAAATCGTTGCCGGGAAATCCACGCCCGCAAGCAGGACGAGGAAGCCGCGGCTTCTCTCCGCCTCGATCCACTCCAGTTGGTGCGCGGCAGCCTTGCCCTTCAGCTTCTTCCATTCGATCCACAGCAGCTCTGCCACTGCCGAGGGAGGCAACCACGCAAGGCGTGGATCACGGGGCGTCGGCCGCCGATACTGACGGTCGGCCATGCCTTTTTCGCCGAAGCCCTTGCCCCATTCCCGGCGGGAGACTGGGTCCGTCTTTAAGGCGTACCAGCCGTCAAGTTGCAGCCATTCAGTGCAGGTTTGCTCGAGCTGCGCTTCGCTGACCAGGTCGTCGGCCGTGATCGGCTTCCGCGTTTTCCTAGTCATGCCGGAAACTCCCGCACGCGCAAATCTTCCGGCCATTCGGCCCAGTTGCCGCCCTTTTTGTCGTGGAAGCCGTAGTGAAGGCCACAACCGCACTCGATCGCACACTTTGACAACGGATCTATCGCCATGGCTCCGAGCTGCTTCACGAAGCACGCCACGCCGGCGGCTTTGCACTGCGCGATCACGTTCCGCGCCCAGGCGATGTCGAACGGCCGCGCGCCAGGCCCGCTCTCGCCGCCGACGATGATCCAGTCAAGCCGCCGCAGGTCGCCGCTGTCGCCCCAATCGAAGGGCTCGAGCCAAGGTTCGAAGTCGATCCTCCTAAGCGCTGGCTCGTAACTTACGAATCGCTTCGCGGCTGGCGTTTTGAGTAGGAGCGGGATTCGCGCGTCGGCTGTCGGCTCGTCCTCCACGGAGACGCCGAGCCACACGTTCGGAAGGTTCCAGCCGCCTCTTATTCCCGGCCCGCGCACGATGTTCTCCCGGCTCATGAAGGCCAGCATCCGCTCAGGCCTTTTCGTGAGCACCTGAAACGTGTGCTGTGGGCATAGGGCCATCGTCGCGAACACGCGGTCAATCGCCTCATCGGCAAGACCTTCGTGGAATAGGTCGCTCTGCGAATTGACGAAGATGCGCCGCGGCTTTGTCCATTTCAATGGACGGAAAAGCATCTTCTCGACGAGCTCGACCTTGCCCGTCCATCGCGGCCCAGACTCGCGCATCACCGCGAAAGGCTCGCCCGCAGAGTCGCGCTGCAGGCCTCGCACGGCATAGCGCGCCGCGTAACAGTTCAGGCAGCCGCCGGCTTCCGAGCCCTTCGCCATCGAGCACCCGCGCACCGGATTCCAGGTTGAGTCCGTCCACTGGATCGCGGTCTTGTCACCCATTCGAGGGTGCCTCAGCCGGGGGCGCCGGCAGCGTGCGGCCTTCCGCTATCGACACACGCTCCAGAAGGCTGAGCGCGACGTCGCGCGCGAACTCTGGCGTCATCATCAGGCCTTGCAACGGCTGGTTAAAGCGAAGGCCGACGAGCGTCTTGCCATCATGGTCGGCCGTGATCGCGTGAACCTCAACCGGCTTCATCTCCTGCGCCGCTGGTGCGCGCATCTGCTTAATTCTTTTCTGGCTCATGTTCTTTGCTCCTGTGTTGATCTTCGATGCGCTCGAACGTCGCCACTCGTGCGAAATCCCCGACGGAGCGCTGATCGAGCTCTGCGGCCTCTTCGATTGCCTCTTTCTCCTCCGGTGTTACGCGGAAAATGATAGAGGCTGTGCGTCGTTCCTTCATGCCTGCGGGTTTCCGATCTTCTCGGCCCATTCGATCATCAGGCCAGCCGTTTGTTTCTCCGCGCCTCGGAGTTTCCGCCCGTGTCCCAGCGCCCAGTCGGCGAGCTTTCGAGACGCGATGTGCAGCGCCGCCGCCTCGCTTTCGGAAGGCCCGTTCTCGATCCGGAGTGGGTTGACTTCGATGGCTTTCGCGAGCTGGGCCTGGAACCCCCAGTGCCATCCCTGCTTCGACTCCACAACGAAGAGTTGCGCGACCGCGGCTTTTCCAAACTTCTTGGCGGTGATCGGCTTGATGCCCGGAAAGCGGCCGTCGTCGTCCGGGACCGCCACGGCCGAAGCCGAGGCCTCGGTAATTTGCAGCTGTTCCGGTGCCTTGATGATAAGATCGCCCTCGCCCCTCCCGACTTTGAGCAGGTGTTCTTGCAGCTGGAAGGGAGGTCCGTCGTAGAAAGCGCTGAAAACCAGCATCACTTTTTTCGGCTTTTTCTTTCCGTCGCCCAGCCGCTTTGCCGCGAAGTGCGAAACCTCTACGCCGTTCAGCTCCAATTTGTTGATCTTGCCGACGTCATGCGTGAGCGTCGCGTCGATGAACTGGGCCTGCAGCGCAATATTCGTGAATCCCTCCCGGATGGCTCCTCCCTTCTCGAAAACAAGCCACGGCACCCCGAGCTCGACGGCTTCTTTCTGCGTAAGCAGGGCCACGAAAGAGAGCTTGTTTTTGAGCACTTTTCCGGTCGTCTGCTCGTTCTTGTATAGCTGCGCTTTGATCAGTGTGGTCATTCTATTCCTTTCCTTTCTCTGTGATACACCAGCGTGAGGTTCCGTCTTCCTCCGAGGCCAGTTTCATGATTAACCCTTCTGCCTTCAGCTGGCCCGTCACCGTATAGATCACGGCCATATTGTCCACGGCGCTGAGCTGCGTCGCGAGCTCCATCGGCGATCGCGGCATCCGCCGAAGCTCCGCCAGAATCCTTTGCCGCCAGCTCGCTCCCGGAAGGTCTCCCGCGTCCCGCGGACGTTCACGCAAATGGGTCGCCGGCTGGCGCGCCACTTGAGCACCGCGCTTTTTCGGAACCGGGCGGTCGAGGCCTTCGAAATCCGGCTTCGATGGCTTCCGCTTCATCCGCGGCTTGCGCGCCATTCGGTTCGCGTGGTCCACGAGTATCTCAGCCGATGGCCTCGCTGCCGGCGGGTTCGCGGGTTCCTCTTCGAACTCGCCCAGCAGGCGCGCCGCGCACTCCCGGATGCGCAACGCCGCGCTAGCGATGACCCGCAGCGTCCCGCGGTAACCGTCCTCGCCCGATCCGGGCAGCGCTTTCAGCTTGTCCCGGATGACGATGTTGTCCGCGGCCATTTGCCCGTATTTCAGGATCTCGGCCTGAACTTCCGTGTTGAAAATCCCCACGCTAAACGTACCTCCACGTGAAGGCGCCGCCCTTGATGTGCTTGTTGAAAAAGCTTCCGTGGCTCGGCGCGTTTTCAAGCCCCGCAGCCAGCTGCGGAGGCACGTTATCGTACTCCGCGACCTTGCCGCTTGAAAACTTCACGCGCAACGTCCGCGTCGCTTCATCGTAGCCAAAGTGCGTCGTGTTGCTCCCGCTATGGGCGTGTTTCAGGGGTTTCAGCTCCATTGGTTCTCCTTTTTCCTAGTCTGCACCCTCCGCACATTGGACGGCCCAGTGGGCGGGAGGGTAATCCACAGACCGAGCGCCACAGTCCCGGCACTCATAAACGAGCGACATGATTCCGCAGAAGGCTTCCCCTCCGCAGATTCCGCAGCTTGTCGAGTCCCAAAACATCACCGTACCTGCAAGGTGTTCCGTCCGACGATCAGCTCCGCGCCAGGCACGGGCGATTCCATCCGGATCTTCCCGCGGCCGTTGCATTTCGGGCATGGCGTTCCAGCCGGCATCCTGCCCTCGACGCACTTCCCGGGGCACGGTTGGTCCCGGAACGGATACCAGTCCTCGAGCGCTTTCTTCACGGCCGCGCCGTCGATGCCGTAGGTGACCGCCGGCATTTCCGCGCTGTCCGGCAGCAGCGATTCGTCGACCGAGCGGACGGCGCGCATGATCTTCACCCAGGTGATCGCGGGAACGGTAACTGTCGCCGTCTGATACTCCAGCGGGATTGAGCCTGGGCTCGTATATTGGACCTGGTTCGCGATCGCTCTCGCGCTCATCTTCAGCGTGTGGCCTTCCAGCACGGGCAAAAGCCCCGCGCGCCGGCCGTGGTCGACGACGGGAAGCCGTTCAATGTACCGCAGAACCCACGTTCGGATGCCTTCCGCGATCTTCGCGAACCGCCGGCCGCGCTCCGCGATGTCCTTCGAGTACTTCTTCGCGAACTCAGCCTGCTCCTCGAAATGCAGAATGGCTTCAGCGACGGCTTGCCGCTTGTCCTGCGCGACCGCGAGTGCCTCTTGGATCACCAGGCCCAGCTTTTCTTCCTGCTCGGGCGTCGCGATGCCGGCGGTGTCGACGAGCTCCTGGAGCCACTCTTCGGCCTCGATCAGCGTGGGAAGCGGCCGTTTGTGGGCGAGGTCAATTGACCCTCCCGTCGGAGCCTCGCCAACCGAAGGAGACATCGGTAACTGTTCAAAAATCGGCGCGGTGTTCATTCCTTTTCCCCTTCAATGAGATTTCCGAAGCACACCGTCCCGCTCACGAGTTTTTGGCACGTGATCATCATCTCGGCGTCGGTGGGCAGCCGCCAAAGGCAAAGCCCGGCAAAAATGCGCAATTTCACGCTGATGGCCTTTTTGCAGGCGATCCCCCAGCCAGCTTCGATCCCCGAGCCAGCTTCGATCCCCCAGCCAGCTTCGATCCCCCAGCCAGCTTCGATCCCCCGGCCAGCTTTGATCCCCCGGCCAGCTTTGATCCCCGAGCCAGCTTTGATCCCCGAGCCAGCTTCGATCCCCCAGCCAGCTTCGATCCCCCAGCCAGCTTCGATCCCCGAGCCAGCTTTGATCCCC
>Ga0181521_10000560_pt1 | contig 45851 bp, 44 predicted proteins | sample PEATcosm2014_Bin_32_FD_119764 | JGI IMG/M metagenome (GOLD analysis project Ga0181521, IMG submission 119764) | Peatland microbial communities from MTU Mesocosm Facility, Houghton, MI, USA - PEATcosm2014_Bin02_60_metaG | ecosystem: Environmental > Terrestrial > Soil > Wetlands > Peat | place...
CGGAGGTGCGCCCTCGACGTTGTCGACGACGGCAAGGTCGCCTGTTGCCTGATCGACCGCGATGCCGTTGCTCGGAACGAGCGTCTCGAACTCATCCGGGCCAGAGCCGGAACTTCCCCATTCGGAAAGGAGAGATCCGTCCGGCGCGAACTGCTCGATCTGCGACGTGGCGTTGTCGGATACGTAGACGTCCCCGGTGTTGGGATCGACCGCGACGCTTTCCGGTTGGGTGAACTCACCGGGACCAGAGCCCTCACTTCCAAAGGTGTCGAGGAATCCGCCGGTGCTTGAGCTGAATGACTCGACTCGGTAGTTACCAGGATCGAGTGCATAGACGATCCCGGTCGTTGAGTTGACGGCAATGCTGCTCGGACCGCTGAAGAAACCGCTCAGGAACGTCGCTCCGTACATGTCGGAGTACACGTATCCAGCTCCGGGAGTGGCCCAGAGGTAGCTGCCATCTGGAGCAAAAGCTTCTATGCGGAAATTGCTCAAATCGGCGACATAGACGTTTCCGGCGGAGTCGACCGCCACCCCCGTCGGATTCTGCAGTTGACCAGGCCCCGATCCATAGGAGCCAAAGGTCGCAATGACGTTTCCACTTGGATCAAGCTCGACGATCTCGCTATCGACCTGACCAGGTCCAGCGGCCCCTGCAAAGTAGATATCGCCGGCGGCATCGACAGCGATCCCCTGCGGTCCGTTACCGAAATAGACGCCGTTGCTCGCGCCGAAGCTTTTGAGGAGTACGCCAGCGGGGCTGTACTGGAGGATCGTGCCGCATTCAGTGGTGACGTAGACATCACCTGTGTTTCCTACGGCGACGCCACCCGCAAAGCACGGTTCCTCGAATGAACTCGTGTAATAGAGGGCGGTACTTGCCGATGCCGGTGTCGCGGGGATGAGCTCGGCAGCAGCTGGTATCCCGAGGAGAACGACGACGATTGCTGAAAGGACACGCCAGGACAGGCCCTGACCCCGTGTCGATGAACCCATGGATGACCCCCGCTGTCGAGCGACGTGAGGAAACGGAAAAAATTTGCCCAAGAGTGTGTCGCATTCTGGTGCTCGTGCGCAATGCCTCGACAGCGGATGCACTGTGGACGTCGATTGACTGCTCCACGGCCACCTGACGAGGACCTTCGTCTGGCCCGACCTCGTCGAAGTGGAAGTGCGACGCTGCGTGCGGAGCGCGCCGATCCAAGAGCACGAAGAAGTTGGTACGAACAAGAACGTCTGAGGCCATGCAAGGACGCTTCGCTGGAAACGTCTTTCGGCGAAGGTTCGCCAGCGTCAGCGAAGCTTCGGCGGACAGCTGAACTCGCGCGTGTTCCAACGCATCATTGATGACAAAGAGTCCTGATGAGCGTCCGAGATCTCGCGAGCAGTGCGGGTCGCTGCGCGAGAGCGACTCAGGTGGGCTCGTGTCCGCCGGGCTCGCCGGTGGGCCGTGCAGCGACGAGGTTGACGAAGCAGCCAAGCACCACCGGCCAGCCTTCTCCGTACTCTTCTTGTGCACGCGCTGGGTCGGAGAAAACCTCCCAGTTGCTATGCACGAGCGTTACGAGCGTGAGATCCCCTTCTTCTTCAAATCCCACGTCAACCAGGCTCGCATCCTCCTCGCTCTTGCCAGGGTGCCACGTGCACGCGAGCGCCGAGGGTTCGTCCCATCGCGTGACCTCACCCCAGATCGCAGTCTCTCCAGATTCGGATCGCTCAACAATTCTTCCGTCGTTGAACGCTACGGTCGCACCAGATCCGAACACACCAAAATCACCAAGAGGCCACCAAGAGCCGATCCGTTCAGTAAAGAGCTCGAACGCGATGTCGCGTGAAGCTCTCACAACGACTTGGCGCGAGATAGGTGGGACGGCCATGTGCTCCTCCTCAGGGATAGGGACGGTCGTTCTGAGCGGTGGTGTCGCGGACGAAATAAGCGAAGGACGAGAGAGCAACGTCCCAGGTCGTTACGAGCCAACGCTCGGCGGCGACAATCCCTTCAGGTGCGAGGGCGTAGAGGTTGCGCGTGCCGACTCTTTCGTGCCGGATGAGGCCTGCGTCGCTCAACACCCGCAGGTGTCTGCTCACGGCAGGACGACCGATCGGCAACTGATTAGCAATGGCCCCGACGGCAGTCGGGCCGCGATGGAGCACCTCAAGGATGCGGCGCCGCGCCGGCTCGCCAAGGGCGTCGAAGACCTCCTCCATGACAGATTGGTTACTCATGAGTAACGGTTACTCTAGCGTGACCAACCAAACCCGGCAAGGGCGCTACTGCCGGAGGAAGAGCTCGAGTGAGCTCCTCGGACGAGTTGGCTCATTGTGACTGAGGCGTGTGCGGTGTTGGGGGTGTGCGGGTTCGGCGCCGCACCTGCGCCCCTTGCTCCTTCGGACCTGCGATGCTGCTCGCGTGGCTAGGAAGGTCCGACGCATCGAGCGGTTCGAGTTCGTCTCAGGCGAGCCAGCGAAGGCCCTCGAGTACATGGGCCAGCTCGTCGAAGCCCAAAGTGGTTGGATCAACTTCCTTCCGGGGATCGTCGAGGATGAGGAGAGACCGCAGAGCCCCACGGGGCTCGCGGCGCTATTCGGCTTCGGGGCCCCGGGCAACGTGATGTGCACGTGGATCCCGGCAGCCCAGGATCGTCGCAGGCTTGACGCGCCGAAGCTCGGGATTATGCATCCGCGTGGCCAGCGAGCAGCTCCGGATCTGCAGTCACTCGGCGTTCCGATCCCCGTGGCTTGGCGCATCGAACAGGACCACCCGCGTCGGGGTCTCGTCCTGTGCGTGCCTTTCGATGCGCCCAACGCATCGGTCCTCGAATGGATCCTTCGGGCCGGAGCAGCGCTTTGTTATGCACGTCTCACCGGGAGGTGGCAAGCAGAAGTCCACCTTCCGGTGTCATAAAGGCGGACCGACGCATCGTGCACCGAGTTCTTTGTGGGCCGTCCATTTCGGACGATCTCGATGACATGGCAGCTCCGTGTTCGGTCGTCAATTCCCCCGGAAGGTCCGGACCCTTAGCCTGTGAGGTCTACGAACCTCGGATCGAGGAATTGGTAGACGCAAATTACTTCCTGTTCGGCTTCCACTGGGCATAAAGGGTGGTACTCGCATCGATCGTGATCGACTGGCCGTTTGTGTAGCCGGTGCCGGAGCCGTTGGCGGCGGTGCTCCAATAGGCAAAGCTGTATCCGGCACGGGTGAAGCTGTTCAATGTGAGGTTTCCTGCGGCACCGGTCGTGAACCTCTCGTTGCTCATCGATCCACTGCCACCGTTGGCATCGAAGGTGACGGTCTCGATGTTCGGCTTCCACTGGGCATAAAGGGTGGTACTCGCATCGATCGTGACCGACTGGCCGTTTGTGTAGTTGGTGCCGGAGCCGTTGGCGGCGGTGCTCCAATAGGCAAAGCTGTATCCGGCACGGGTGAAGCTGTTCATGGTGAGTGGTGTCGCCACACCGGTCGTGAAGCTCTCGTTGCTCATCGATCCACTGCCACCGTTGGCATCAAAGGTGACGGTCTCGATGTTCGGCGTCCACTGGGCATAAAGGGTGGTACTCGCATCGATCGTGACCGACTGGCCGTTTGTGTAGCCGGTACCGGAGCCGTTGGCGGCGGTGTTCCAATCAGCAAAGCCATAGCCAGTGAAGGTGAAGCTGTTCATGGTGAGTGGTGCTGCCACACCGGTCGTGAAGCTCTCGTTGCTCATCGATCCACTGCCACCGTTGGCATCAAAGGTGACGGTATCGGCGCAGAGCAGTGGTACAAGAGCGGTGGCCTTCGGTGTACCAAGTCCAGTTGCCATGTCGTAGCCAGCCGTGGCTGGGAAATCTCCGCCATTGTCTCCGTAAAGGTCATTGTTGCCGGTCGAAATGTCCGTAAACGCTTGCGCATAAAGCGAGGATCCGGCGATGGCGTACAACAGCGGATTCGCAAAACCGACAGGAGACTCGACGCACCCCGATTGCGCATCGGCCAGTGCAAAGAGTGCGGCCCAAAGAGGTGCTGCTGCACTTGTGCCATAGACGTCGTACCAACTGGCTGGATCCCCATCGTTGACGCCGTTCCAATAAACGATGTAGCCGCTTTCCGGACTCGCATCGGCAGATACATCAGGTACCTCACGACAATCGGTGCCTGCAGAGGTCGCGTTACAGCCAATGTTCGCAGCAGAAAGAGCCGTTGCAGGATTGGTTGTGCCGTTTACAGATCCAGTGTTGGCGACATGGGAGTAGGTCGAGTTGACTACATCAAGACTCAGAGCCGAGTCCGATTGATACGAGGGCATCGGCCAGAGAAGTGAAAGGCCCCCGGTACTTTGGCTCCAAGCCGATTCGGTCGGTGTGCTCTGTGCACTCAAGAGCTGCGTCCCGCCGACTCCGAGCGCAAAAGGTTGGCTTGCCGGATCTTCCACTGCAAGATCCGTTGAGTCTCCGTATCCCGCACACCCTTCTGAACCCGAGTCACCAGAAGCGGCAACAATCGTTTTGCCAAGTGCCGCTGCCTCTTGGAAAAGCGTGTTTTCTGCCATCGTCGTCGAGACGTTCTGTTCGGCTTCGCAGATACCCCACGATGTCGATATGACATTCACCGTCGGGCTGGTGATCATTGCATCATAGGTATCGTAAATGCCTTCGCTGCTGTCGGGACCTTGGAAAATCTCGATGTCCGCGCTCGGCGCAAGAGCGGCAACGGTGTCTATGTCGAGTGCAGTCTCCAAACCGTCTCCAGCACTGGGTCCGCCGTCGATGACCTGATAAGCCAAATTTGTCGTGATGTTGTAGCAGGAATCAAACGCGGAGATCCCCGTTGGGTCTAGTTCGAATTCCGCGATACCAACGGTTGTGCCGGCGCCGAAATCTCCTTGACTGTAAGGACCATTGAATCCGTATGCGTCGGCGATTTCATTGTATGTATACGCGTATTGAGAGGGTGAACTCGTGTAGGCGTCGGCAGCAGACGTGGCCGCGCTACAAGGTTGCGGTCCACTCGTTGGGCTTCCCGGCAATGTCGCGTTGCTCACGGGAGTTGATTGGACGCTCGCGTGATTTGCCTGAACGATATCGTCGAGTCCGATCACGCCTTGTACGCTCCCAACGATTGTTCCAGGAATGAGAGGTGGCGCTGTATTCGCAAACGCAACACGACCGTTAGGGAGCCGATAGTTGTTTAGTCCGATATCAAACGCTTGCTCGATCGATTGCACGGTTGCTGTTACCGGAATGCTGAGGGAGTCCGGCGAGGGCGTTCCAGGATCCAATCCGAGACTTCGGAGTGAAGTTTCGACGGCACTGATCGTTGCAGATGTCGGCCCGAATTCAGATGCGAATTCACCCTGTTGCAGGTAGTCGCGGTAAATGGCAGATCCGGGTGTAGCGACCGAGGTCGCGAACTGCAAAAGCGCAGCCGGATTCCGAGGATTGAGGGTGACATCGAACGTGATTTGTGCATTTCCATCGACGTTGCCGATCGTCTTGGATTGCCCGGGAAGCCCAGGCACCTGGCCAATGCGTTCCGAGAGCGGAACGCTTCTCGTGATTGGAGAAGCGTTCGTTGAGGCGCTCGCGAACGTAAGAGCTGGCGAAGATACCGCCAGCAAGATTCCGACAGCTGGAACGGCGACACAAATACTCAGCAGCCGTTGCACTCGACACCGTTTCTCTTGCAACCCGGTGGAAAATTCCAAGGAGAGACTAACTCAGATGGCGCGTTGAACGGCCTGGGCTTCACAAAAGCGGACGTGTGAGTCATCTGTCCTCCAAGAAGATTCTCGTCGACGATAGTGGCCAGCCTCGGGCTCTGTTCGGGGACGTCTTCGATCTCGTTGTGGATGCGGCGATTGTTGAACCGGTCGACTTAGGTAAGGTTCGCCCGATCAACTTCGTCGACGTTGTGCCACGGTCCCCTGCGGCGGATCAATTCGGTCTTGTGGAGACCGCTGAAGCTCTCGGTGGGGGCAGCGACACACGAAGCGCCACGACTATCAAGCGAGTTCACTGCGCCGGCTTCGGAGAGACGTTCGGTGTAGCCGATCGACAGGTATTGCACTGCGGGAACGCTTGTGTGGGACAAGACCAAATTGGAATGCACGTCTTTGCCGCTTACGGGGTGATCTTCAACGCGCTTGCGGTGCGCTCGTTCACGTGGGAGTGAACGCAGCGACTCGCGTGCATCGCCGTCGTTTCGGACATCGAATCTTCTCGCGAGGATGTCGTCTTCGTAGATTCCGAAGTTAGAGCACTCGTCTAAGCGAAGGTGTGAGTGACCCGTGATCAAGCGATGAAGGACCAACGAACGCCCGTGTTGCAATTTCATTCGCTTTGCGCCGTCGGTGTCGCGGGATCATCGCCTTCGGACTGGAGGTTCGCAACGACTCGAGAAAGAAAAGAGCGAACCGTCGATGCAGCAGCCCGGTGCAACAGGGCGTGGTCGAGCCGAGCTCCGAGCTCGCCGAGAGGTGGAACATACGAAGCGGCAAGGGTGACACGGCACGAGTAAGGACCGAGAGGAGCGAGCTCGATGTCACCCTCGAGCAAGGGGAACAAGGACCGCAATTCGTTCGATTCCCAGGCAAGCGGTATGACGAGCGCGTCATCCCGCTCGCGTGATGGTCCGAGGGTCACACGTACCTCGCGGCTGAACGACCCCGCTGCCCACGTCGGCCCGATCCGCATGCGAAGGGCTTCCCCGTCCTTTGTGGCGGCGCTTGCCAATGGCGCGAGCCACGCGCCGTCACCCGTGAAGCGTCTGCGCATCACCTCAAAGGGGAGCGTTATGTCGGCGAAGTCTTCGAGGAAGATTGGCCGCCGATTCTTGTCGCGCGATCTTTGAGCGTCGGCATCTTCCATTTTGTCAAGGTAGGAGAGCTTCTCATCCCTCCGTAGAGGCGAAGGTCCTTTCATCGGCAGGGTATGCGAGCTTTCGATTGAGCTCTGTTGGGTCAAAACGCAGGGCCGCTTCCCGAAATACCGCGGAAAACGGTTCGTCGCAGTCATGTTCTCAAAGGAAAGTGCGTCATTTTTCGAACTTTGCACCGTATGGCTGGACAATCGATTGTGAGCGATCGATGAACGTGAGGAACGTCTCTTGCTTAGTTGACTGCGCTGCAAGTGACAGTTACTTGAACGAAGTCGGAAGGCTCGCCGGTCGCGCGATGGTAGGTACTCGGATTACCATCACGCGCCAGGATCAACGACCACGTTGAGGAGACTCGATGACCCATTCGGATCAGCTACTTGGTGTGATCACGAACCTGAACCCGCCGGGGCGATACGTGCACTGGTCGATCTTCACGGTCTCAATAGCCAATCTCGTGCTCATCGCGGTGATGGTTGTGATCTTCGGTCTCGCCCTGGTCCTCCCGTTCCCGGGGCGGCACGAAGTCGGCACAGGGAGCGATTTTTCCGAGGAGTCAGAATCGGTGCCGGCGCTAGGCGAAACCGATGGAGATGGCAGGACCGATAGGATGTGGACCGCGCGGCTTCGACACAGGGCGCTAGCTGCATTACCGCCCGCGAAGCTCTTACCCGACTGTCAGCCCGCCTACGTCGCGTCGTGGGTGTACGTGTTCGGGGTGGCCACGTTGGCCGCGCTCGGCATCGCGATCGTCTCGGGGATGGCGATCGCGCTCGGGGGCGTGGACTGGTGGCACACGAACCCGGTCGGCCACTTTTTCAACAGCTTGCACCTGTGGAGCGTGGAGCTGTTCATGGCTTTCATGGTCATCCACCTGTGGGGAAAGTTTTGGATGGCGGCCTGGCGGGGCAGGCGCGCCCTCACGTGGATAACCGGTGTCGTCGCTTTCGTGGCGTCTGTTGTCGAATGCTTCACCGGGTACTTGTCCCAACAGAATTTCGACTCCCAATGGATCTCCACGTCCGGAAAGGATGCATTCAACGCCGTTGGACTCGGGGCGTTCTTCGATCTCATGAACTTCGGCCAAATGTTGCTCTTCCACGTGGTGTTGATTCCGATCGTGCTCGTCGCGCTCGTGGGAGCGCACGTGCTCCTCGTGCGAGTGCGTGGCGTCTCCCACCCGCTTCCCGTCCGCCCGGCACGCGGCCGGTCAGAGCGACGGGCGGCAGCTGCCGCCGATGCGGCCTCATGGCGTGGTCCGTACCGGCGCTACGACATCGTGAAAGAAGCGACCGTTGCCTCGATGGTTGCCCTCGTGCTCGTGGTCGTGTTGGCGGCCGTGCTTTCTTCGCCCGATGTGCCGCCCGTTAGCGTAGCGAGCTGGGCAAAGGTGGCACCGGCTGACTTCATGGCCACCGCGGCGAGCGAGCTTGCAGGCACAAGCGAGACCGCCACGTACGGACCGCCGTACAACCACGAGTCCGGCAGCGTGCAGCGCATCATCGTGTCATGGCAACTCCTTGCGGGGGTTCGCCAACCGATTGATGCCGCCGAGACGTTCGTGTTGTCCCCGCTCTCAAAGCTCGCACCGACCGATCCGCTCCTCAGCCGGGCGCTTGCCACTTACCGATACTCTGATGCAACCCAGCGTTCCGCGTGGGACGCCGCGTACCTAACAGCTGTTACCCACGTTACCTTTCATGCCGGTTCGCCCGTTGTGCCGAAGGCCAAGGACGGACCTGTGCCGATGTTGATCGCGACCGAGCTCACTATGGCTCGTTCGGGTGCTCTCGACGCGGACCTGCTCGCTCAGCACCCTTTCTATGGGACCGACTACACCAAACCACTGTTGTTCTTGGAGGACGGGAACTACTTCTCCTCAATTGCGATCGCCGAGCACCTTTCCGGTGCGCAATGGGGAGTGATGAACGAGACCGGCAGCTATCCCGGTCAACCGTGGCTATGGCTGTACACGTTGTGGTACCAGGTGCCCGGATTCAGCAGTTCGGCAAACGTCGATCTCATCGCTATTTACCTCACCGGTGTCGCGACGCTCCTTTTGCTTGCAGTCCCCTTCCTTCCCGGCCTTCGAGACGTCCCTCGGTGGATTCCCCTGCACCGGTTGGTTTGGCGGGACTGGGACAAGATCCGACAACGTAGCAGCTCAGTGCCACAAGGAGGTGACGACGCGGTGCCTACAACCGAACGCGGCGCAGCGGGTGCGCCATCGGGTTGATCGAATCTGCTTTGGGACATCGGCGTCCTGTCGATGAGATCTCTTTTGTGAAGTGCAGGTGACGACGCATGCCCATGCTCCGTTTGCACCTCGTTGGTGACGTCAGTTCGGACCGGCTCGCCGCGGTGAGACCGGTGCTCGATGAGCTCGTTGACGGCACCGTCACTTCGACGTCGACGGGTTTGCACGTGGACGGTTGGATGTACGGAGAAGATGCTCGTGCAGCGAATCGCGAATTGTTGTCCGCTCTACGCCGCATCGAGCGCCGCACCCGGTTGCGAGCAACGTGGTCCACAGGCGGCATCGCCTATCGGTTCTTCGATTACGTGCCGAAGGGCGTCGATGCCGCACCGTGAACGACGCTCGATCGAACAGAAGAAGAGGGAGAGATGTTGATCTCCACGATGCATGACGTCCCGGGCTATGAGGTCACCGATGTGTTGGGGAAGTTTTCGGCCTGGCGGTGCGGAGTCGAAGCCTTGGATCCCAGATGGGGCGGCATTCAAGTCAATCGCGGTGGCGAGCTCAAAGGTATGGCGAAGAGCCTTGCTGTTAGCCGACACGAAGCTGTCGATCGGATGATGCAAGAGGCAGAGGCCAAAGGCGGCAACATCGTGGTGTCCGCGCGATTCGATACCTCCGAGATGGGAGGAAACTGGCCTGAGCTGTGTGCGTACGGCATGGCCGTTTCGATGCGCAAGCTCTAGGAGATCGGCATGTCATATCGCGCAAATGTTGCTGTCAAAGGTTCTCGGTCTTGGTATCCGTGGTGAAGTGACGTGGCGAAGATCCCGCGTAACGCGATTCATGCGGCGCTCTTGCACTGATTGAAAGAGCCATCCCCGTGTGTCGCAAGAGACATCGTCGACCGTGGCGTCTCCTGCCACCTCCTTCACGATTGTCAGCGCGAAAGAGCGTCGATTGCGAATCCGATGGGAATGATCGCAGCACGTATATGGGGAGGGCGACGGCCGGGGAAAGCCGAGGAGGGTGTGGCTTGCGGCGATCGGTGTTCTTCTGACGGATTCACTAGGTTGTAGTGAGGGACAGAAATCGGTGTGCGAACATTACGGCCGCAAAGAGCGTTACGTTCGCTCTCACCACTTGTTTCGGCGAACGACCCGAAGATGACCACGAGGAGACCATCATGATTGGCGACAAGGTTGAGCACTTCCAAGGTAAGGGCAAGGCTCCCGCTGATGTTCAGGCTCATATCGAGCAATACCTGAAGACCGACGGATTTACCTTCCAAACGTCATCGCCGAGCGGGGAAGGTGTGGTGATCCAAGCCAAAAAGGGTGGCTTTCTGCGCGGGATAGTCGACGCGGACCGTGCGTTGACGATCACGATCACCGGGAGCGCCGACGACCTCACGGTTCACATCGGCATCGGCAAGTGGCTCCAGCACCTTGGAATCGCGGTCATCGAGACCTTGCTCATTTCGGACCTGTTTCTCGTTGTGGATGTGGTCGATAGCGCGTGGAACATCGAGATCGAGGACAAGCTCATCACGGATCTCAAGGCGTTCATCGGGTGATTCGCCCTTAAGGCGAGGACTCGGCAGCTTTAGGCGTCCTGATTCTTGTGGTCAGGTGACTAGGTGTGATGTACACCCCCTAGGCGATGGATCACGGTCGAGTCGTCGCGAAAGCGCACGTTCTCTTAGGGAACACCTTTGGGCGAGCGCATCGCTCGCTCTAGCCAATGCGCCCAGGAAAGTATGGGCCACCCGCGCACTCGCTTTCTCCTTCGGTGAGAATGGTCAGATGCACATCACGCCCGAGCGCGTGCGAATCATCTGCATCGATCCTCGGGGAGCCGTACTTCTCCTTAGATGGCGCGATCCGATAGGCGGACGAGTCTTCTGGGAACCACCCGGTGGCGGTATCGAAGAAGGGGAAACACCTCACGACGCGGCACGACGCGAACTCAAGGAGGAAACAGGCCTAAGCCCTTTGGTCAGCGATGACTTTGTGCTCGTCGACCGTGACTACTTCTGGATCGGTCGGCACTTTGTCCACGCGGAAGCCTTCTTTAGAGCAGTTGTAGAGTCGGACGGAGCACGTCTCGCGCAACCGACCGAAGAAGAAGTAGCGACTTTTGTCGAGGCACGGTTCGTATTGCCAGAGGAGCTTGAGCACCTTAGCGACCCCGTCGAGCCGGCTGGGCTTCGCTCGATCATCGAGCAATTCACGAACTGACAGGTCCGCGGAAAGGCAGGAAGGAACGCCGCGGGAGGAACAGAGCTAACCGTTTTCTTGCGTAACCTTTCGAAGCCCCAAGTGACAACGGGATCGCTTGTTTGTGAGCGTCTTCTTGGTGGAAGTGCGCAACTTCATTCGCCTGGGGAGACCGCATTTCTGAAGAAGATGCACCTATCACCGATACACGCGACATGGTCGCGGTACGACGAAGTTCCTGTCATTTTTCAGTTGTTTCGGATTAGCTCGACAACGGGGATGACACGAACCGTTTTTTCCTGGTATTCGGCGAAACCCGGGTAGCGCAGAGCCTGTTCTGCGTAGATTCGATCGCGATCGGATCCAGAGATAGGCGAAGCTGTCGCTGCGTAGGTTTCCGTACCTGCCTCCACGGTGACATCCGAATTCGCTACCAAGTTGTGGTACCAGTCCGGGTTCGTATCGGCACCCGCCTTGGATGCAAAGACGTACCGGTGCCCGTCAAGGTCCAAGTACATCATCGGGTTGACGCGCTCGTTGCCGGTCTTTGCTCCGATTGTGTGGAGGAGAAGCACAGGCGCGCCTTCGAATTGCCCTCCGACTTTGCCCGCGTTCGCCCGGAATTCCTCGATTATCCGCCGGTTCCAGTCCTGATACTCACTCACCGTCCACCTCCATGTCTGGACAGGAACGCTAGCGTTTCGGGGCTTTATCACCGGCCGTTCAGATCCCTTGCAGCACGTGGAGCACGTCGAAGGGCGAACAGCGATGGGAATTGGGAAGATCCGTTCGAATCGGCGATGATGTGACCATGCTCGATCACCTTTCCATTCAGTGTGCCGATGTCGCAGCGAGTGCGGCGTTCTACGAAGCGGTCCTTGCGCCGCTTGGAGCAAGCAAGGTCATGGACTTCGGCCAGATAATCGGATTCGGCACCGAGTCCAAGCCAGAGTTCTGGATCGGACCAAGAACGATGGGAGACGGGTTTCGGGAGGCCCACATCGCCTTCGTCGCTCCAGGAAGGAAGGCGGTACAAGCATTCTTCGACGCGGCGGTAAGCGTCGGTGCGACCGTGCTCAATGAGCCTCGTGTCTGGCCTGAGTATCACCCAAACTATTACGGTGCTTTTGTGCGCGACCCTGATGGCAACAACGTCGAGGCCGTTTGTCACCTACCAGAATAATTCGCACACTCTGGGAAGATCGGTGCCCAAACGGTGCGAAGTTGTAGGTCTAAGTGTGATACGTGCCTCCGGAGAGATTTGAACTCCCGACCCTCTGATCCGAAGTCAGATGCTCTGATCCGCTGAGCTACGGAGGCGTCGCTAGATGAATTCCATTGCAAGACTATTTGACGCGGCGAGCGCGATCGAATCGGCGAGCGTTCCCACATGAGATGTTCCGTCTGGAAGCGGGCGAGGCGGAGCGTCATCGCGCAATGCGTTTCGCTGCGTGCCGTTGATCGTCTGTTTCTTGTCTCCTCGCGAGAATGCTCGCTAGTGCACGACGTCGAGATCTTGCGATGCACGCGGCCCTGTTTCGACTAGGAACATGGAGGCGAGAACGAGCAGGCCACCCACAAATACCGGCCATCCGAATCGCTCACCACCGAGGTAGGCGACGAGACCGGCAAAAGCCGGCTCCAAGGTGAAGATGATCGCGGCGCGTGTCGGTGAAATAAAGGATTGTGCCCAAGCCTGAACGATGAACGCGACAGCGGTCGCCACTACAGCCGTAGCGACGATCCCAAACCACGCAAGTTCGGTGTGAGGAAGTGCGAATCCGGAAGGAGCTGCGCCAATCGTGCAGCAAACTGCGACCGTGACCAGCTGAATGACCGCCAAGGTGTAAGGGTCCTCATCGGCGGACCAAGCTCCGAGGCCGACGATTTGGAAGGTGTAAAAGAGCGCGCCCAGAAGCGTCAACACTTCGCCGAGGCCGAAGGACACTCCGCGTAGTGACATCAGTGCGAGACCACCCGTCGCGACCGCTACGGCGACAAGGGTCGAACCTGAAAAGCGCTGACGGAGCAGCGGCCACGCGAACAGTGGCGTGAAGACCACAGTGAGTCCAGTGATGAAACCTGATATCGCAGCAGAAGTGTGCTGGAGCCCGATCGTTTGGAACATGTAGCCGCCCGCCAGACACAAACCGAGAGCCACGGCCCGAGCGGCGCTTTTTCTGGACAGCGAGCGAAACACATTCGGCCTGAGCGCGACGAGAATGAGCGCCGCAAGCACAAAGCGAAAGGAGAGGAATCGCATCGCCGGCATCTGCGCGACGACGTCTTTTACGAGGAGGAAGCTCGACCCCCAACCTGCGGTAATGAGCATCAGGAGAGCGACACCAAGGGTTGTTTTGGGGCGCGGCAGAGTAACCTTCGGACTGATCTCGTCGCTTCGGTTCGTCATGGTGCTCTTTTGCCGCAGCGAGTACGCGTTCTTTGGTGCGAACCGACGACCTAGGAGTCGATTCGGTCCCGCATCAGGTTAGTCAGCGAGCTGGCAACAAATGGTGGGCTCATGCCGTATCCGGCCAGGCTCGGCCTGTGGCACTCTTTTCGCCAATGGCAATTTCTCGAAGACACATATCGCACAGGTGGCCCGTGCTCGGGCGGGTCAGTCTTCGAGCGACCGGGAAAAGCAACGGCTGCGCGCGTCGTTCTTGAACTCTCCGTAGGGAGCTATCGGTGTATAGCCAAAGGACGTGTACAACGCGATGGCCTCTGGTTGCTCGGTACCGGTTTCGAGCCACGCCTCCCGATACCCGACCGACCTCGCGCGGTCCTCTAAGAACGCCAGGATGCGACGCGCGATGGATCGCTTACGGAAGTCGGGATCCACGTACATGCGCTTTATTTCCGCTACGTCAGGTCTTAAGAAACGGAATCCCCCGCATCCCACGCCAATGCCATTCGCGGTCGCGAGGACGAAGCAACCCTTAGGCGGCTCAAAGTCGTCATTCGGGAGGGGCTTCGGGCCTCGCTCTCCGTATCTAAGCCTCAATTCGTCGATGTGCCTGCGCTCGAGCTCGCGCGTCTCGGGATCATCTAGCGGAACGACGCGAATAGTCACCTCAGTCTCGGCTTTTCCTTCGGCCACGCTCGTCATGTTGCACGCTCGCGAAGACTCTTGCCAACGCGCCTAACAAACACGCATCTTGGACCAGCTGCTTCGATCTGTTGGGCCAAATCCTACGATGGATGTCGTGCAAGGGCGCCGGTCCAGTCGGCCAATTGTCGCTTTCATTGCGATTGTTCTCAGCATCACCGCCCCTCTTGCAGCATTCGCGAGCACAACGCCTCACCGGGCACAGCCCGAGAGCGGGCAAGCGGGCGTACCGGCGTTCAGTCACGTGTTTGTCGTTGTCATGGAGAACCTCGATTATTCGAGCGCGCTAGCGACGCCGGAGCTCGCGAGCATTGCTGCTCAATATGCTCTTGCTACGAGCTACTACGGCGTCTCGCACCCGAGCCTTCCGAACTACCTTGCATTGACGAGCGGGAGCACCTGGGGGATCTCGAGCGACTGCACCGACTGTTATGTTTCGGCGCCCAATCTTTTTTCCCAATTCGCGTCGGCCCACCTGAGCTTCGATGCGTACATGCAAGGAATACCGAATTCGTGTTACCTCGATCCCTACGGTGGGGTGGACTACGCAGGAAAGCACGACCCGTTTCGTTACTACGACGACGTTCGCAAGAGCCCAGCACTTTGCGCTCATATCGAGCCGTACACGGAATTGGGCCCGCTTCTCGGCGGTTCCGGAAGAACCGTGCCGAGATTTGTGTGGGTAACGCCAAATCTTTGCAATGACGGCCACAACTGCTTCGCGACGACGGCTGCGATCTGGCTTGGAAGCTTCGTTTCTTCGGTTACAAAGAGCGCTGCGTGGCGTGACGGTGGGGTGTTGTTCGTGACGTGGGACGAGTCCGACGGAGACGATTCTGCAGTCGTGCCCCCAGGTCGCATTGTTTCATCCGGCGGCGGGGGCCACATCATGACGCTCGTTATCGCTCCGGGCGTTCGAGAAGGCCTACGCGTCGATGTGCCCTATAACCACTACTCACTTCTCGCGACGGTGGAGGATGCCTTCGCGCTGCCGCTCCTTGGACACGCGAGCTCCGCAACTCCGATGGCTTCTTTCTTCAAAGGATCCGCAAAGACTTAAGGTGTTACGCATTCTCTACTGACCACTTGCGCGATGCGGACGGTGTCCTAGTTGTGTTGGGCCGAGCCGTTACCGCTGCGGTTTGGTCCCTCGCACAACCGCTGCTTCACTGACGACAGCGGTAGCTGTCACGTCTATGAAGCCGGCCTCTTCGAAAAGCGTCATCCACGCTCTCATCGAGATCGGGCGTTCTTGAAATCGGAAGAGGTATCTTCCCGCGTTCTTTGCGATGCGCCACCAACCTCCAGGGCCTTTCTTCAGCATCACGGAGAGCTTTGAGGTGATGATCTCTCGATCGCGCGCGTCGCCCCCGCGCCCAAACATCATGTCGCCGATGACGAGATGCCCGCCTTCTCGGAGCCATCCTGATACTTGCTTGACCGCAAGTGCCTTGTCTTTGTCGCGCAGATGATGCAGCGCATAGTTCGACACGACGAGGTCAATTGTTGCTTCTGGGATCCTAAGGTGCTCAATGGGTATTGCTCGACCTTCGATGTTGGTAATTCCCGCCCGTGCTGCGTTTTGTTCGAGCAGTTCGATCATCACCTCGCTGAGGTCTACGGCGAGGACCTCATGGACAAGAGGAGCAATGCGCAGCGAAAGTTGTCCTGAGCCACAGCCAAGGTCAAGGACGCGCATTGAGGATCTCGGTGATGATTCGGCCAGCACGCGTTCGAGCACCGTAACGAGCCCCGGGTTACTTGCGGCGTTGTGATCCCATATTGCCGCGCGGCGATTCCAAAAGCGCGCTTGGCGAGCGATGTTCGCCGATTCACGGCCTCCTCGGGCATCCGCGGAATGCATCATGGCGTGACGTCGTGTTTGCGGTGCGTTCGAGCGCGTGTATCAATTCGCGGCGCGCGACATTTTCGTCGGCTCGTGGTCAAGAGCTCGGCGGCAAGAACGAATAGGTGAACTCCGATTTCGGGCTCAGAATCACTCCAATGACCTTCTTGTTGTTGAGGATCTCTATCGAGACTGCGCGCGATCCAGTCAACACGGCCGAGCTCCCCTTTACGGAGACGCTTGCTTGTTTAGCAGGTGGCGCGATTGTCTTCGCAAAGACATAGATCGTCGCGTTCGCAGGGGACTTGACCTCGACCCAGCACTTTTGGCTTGTAGTCACGACGATCGTGTAGCTCGAAACGGGGACCGAATAGGTTGCATTCTTTGCTGTGCTCGCTTCAAGACCAAAGGTCGCCTTCGAAGCTGCGACGGTCGGCGTCGTCGTAGGTGGAGTGAGAGGTCGGCTCTCGGACGTGACGTTTCGCAAGAACGAAACCCACGTAGGGTGGACGTAGACCACGGACAAACCCAAAAGCGCGATGAGAAGGGCGAAGAAGAGCACCCAGACGACGAACTGGACCGCGACCGGCGCGGGCAGTCGATTGCGGTGCGAGCGGTACCAATCGTCTTCGGAACCGTCTCCCCTGGCGCCACGTGCGTACGGCGGTAGTGACGTTACGGGAAGCTCGCCGGTGATCACCGCCGACGGAACGGGATTGACGCTCGGAGACGGACGGTTCGGCGCGGGCTTGGCGGCGTCTTTTGGAGATTGGCTTCCTGAGCCAGACTTCCCGGCAGATCGGCTCGGCACTCAGGCGTCCCCTCTAGACGTACTCACAGGGCTTTCAGGCAATTCGTTCTCGCTGCGCCCAAGAGGAAACGGTACCGCGCGAGACGAAGATATTGCTCACACTCGTCAACTCGTCACTTCGGTATCCAGGCTGCTCCGAGCACTCCTCTACCGGTGTGAACCTGCATTGCGAGGCTGAAGCCACTCACAAAGTCGACGTGACCCAAGAGATTCGTGAGCCGCTCGGCGAGCTCGGGGACATCGGCATGGAAAACAGCGCACCGCTCGGCGCCGTGAGGGGCGGAATTAAGGAAAGCTGAGCGGATCGTGTCGAGCGTTTCTTGTGTCGTAGCGAGCGCCGCGATCGGTTCGATCGTCCCTTCGTGCATGCGAAAGACGCTCCGCATTCCGATCAATTCGCCCGCCTGCAGGACATCTGCAGGTAGTGGGCCACTTTGGCGAATCGGTTCGAGGGTTGCCAAGGATCCGACGAGCTCGACTCGACGCGACGCATCCTCGATGGCTTGAACGACCGTGTCGAGATCTGAGCCCTTCGCGGCCTCCTGTGCGCCGGCAAGGACGACAAGTGCCTGTCCCGCCGCGGCGGAGCGTGCGTCGATCGCGATCGAAGGACGCGACGCGAGCTCGCATGCGAGAGCCGCGTTGCGGAACATCGTTGCGAACTCAATCGCCGGGGTCACGATCGCGGCTGCCGCGTACCCTGGCTCTTCAATGGCGGCTAGGTACTCGGTGACGAACGGATGGTTTGCGCCAGAGAGCTCTTCGAGTTCCACTTGCTTTGGGAGGCGCCACGTCGATTCATCGCCAGTTTCGCTCTCCTCGGCGGGGAGGCTTTCCGGAAGATGCAAGCTGATGGGTAGCACGCGGATGTCGAAGGCCGAGACGACATCTGCGGGCAGACACGTGCTCGAATCGGTGACGACGATTACGCGTTCCACGGCCTGCACGTTACCGGTCGGCACGACGCTTCATCGTTTTGTTATGGGTTGCCGGTAACTTTGCATTTGATGAGCGAAGAAGCGATGGTCGTCGGCTCCCGAAACTTCACGATGTCAGAGCTCATCGAGCGCACCGGGGTGTCACCAGCGACGGTCCGTTTCTACTTGACAGGAGGGCTTCTTCCCGCACCGATGAAGCTCTCCGCGAACAGGTTCCTTTACGACGAACGCCACGTCGAGGTCATCCGCCTCATCCGGATCTTGCGCGAACGGCGCGGACTCTCATTGGACGCAATCAGTCAGCTGCTGCCCGACTTGTTGCCGGACCTCGTTGGCAAGCCGGAAGGAGGGGTGTTTCACCCAGGAATGTGGGGCCGCGTCTTGGCAGATCGCACCCAGGAGAAATTGGGCGCGTCGACTGGAGAGCGCCTACTCGAAAGAGGCTTGCGAGCCTTCGCCGAACACGGATATGCGGAGGTCACCATCGACGATGTGTGTCGGGATATAGGGATAGCGAAGGGCTCGTTCTACCGCTATTACGCCTCGAAAGAGGAGCTGTTCTTTGCTGCGGTTGGTCTCGTTGGTGCGCGCGTTGTGGCGAGCATCGCCGAAGGGTCGATGAACGCGGAGCTCGACCCGGCCCGTGCAGCAGACCTGCTCGTCGCCTCGCTCACTCCGTTCTTGGGGATCATCTTTGATCTCAGCTCGTTCTCGGTGCGCCGCCGTCCCGGGTATCGATCGGCGCTTAGCGCGCTTGTGACGCAAGTTCATGAGGGGCTTCGCGCCTCGCTTGGCCCCGCTTTCCCAGTGGCACCAGACGAGCTGCTCGCTCGCGCGATCAGCACGGCCGTTCGTGACGCCACGTCTGAGTCCGCTGACGCACCAGGCGAGCCGGCCTTGGGCGGCGAACGCTCGGGCAGCTGAGTCCTTCGTTATCCAAAGGTGTCCGGGTCCAACGGCGATGGGATCGCGTCGAGCTGCGGGGGAACTCGCCGAAGAACGGCGACCCAGGGCCTGGATCGCGCCGTTCGTCCCCGCCTCATTCCAGCTTCCGCTTGCCGGATGGACCGCGCGCCCATCTACCAGGGGATCTCCTCAGCTAAGTTGATGAGCCAACCATTGCCTTTTGCCGAGGAGCACCGGCAGGGAAAGGGCGACGACGTACCGAGCGTCGCCACGTTGACGGCCTCTGGGGCGTCTGCGAAGATGAATGCGAACAGTACGAATGACCGGTTGGTCATTTGCGCTTCGTGTGGTCGGCACCGACAAGCGGGGGATCGAATGACGGTGGTCAAGGGCCACCACATCGAGCCCGGTGAAGGCGCTCCACGACGAGATTGAGGGAAGGACAGCTTTGGACGATCAGAAACCTTCCGCGTACCCGCTCCTTTCGGAGATCCGTTCGCCCCAAGATCTCAAGGAACTCCCGCTCTCGTCGTGTGTGGCCCTTGCTGAGGAGATTCGGGCGTACATCGTTGAGATGGTGACGCACTCGGGAGGACATCTCGGGTCAAACCTTGGTGCGGTCGAGATCACCCTCGCGATGCACCGCGTCTTCAATTCACCCGAGGACGTCTTGCTCTTCGATACCGGTCACCAGGCGTACGTGCACAAGTTGCTCACGGGACGGATGCAGGCCTTTGCCGGGCTTCGTCAAGAAGGTGGGCTTTCGGGCTATCCGAGTCGAGCAGAGTCCATACACGATGTCATCGAGAATTCTCATGCCTCAACGGCGTTGAGCTACGCGCACGGCATCGCGTCGGCGTTCGCGTCGAACCCGCAAGACTCGCACCGGCGTGTCGTTGCGCTGGTCGGCGATGGCGCCCTGACCGGTGGCATGGCCTATGAGGCGATGAACAACTTGGGGCATGCAGGCGCGCGTGTCGTGATCGTCTTGAACGACAACGGTCGAAGCTACGCGCCTACGATCTCGAAGCTTTCTGAGTCGTTGAACAAGCTGAGACTGAATCCGTCCTACGGCGCGTTGCGCTCGCGACTGAACCGCATGGTCGAAGACCTGCCCGGCGTCGGTCAGCTTGCTGGTCAGTCGCTCAAGAACTTCACCTCGGCATTGAGAGAGCTCATCGAACCGCACGTGTTCTTTGAGGCTCTCGGGATTCGTTACGCGGGACCGATAGACGGTCACGATGTCGGTTCCTTAGAGGCTGCTATGCGTAACGCGGCCACGTGGCAAGGACCGATCGTCCTCCACGTCCTTACGCGAAAGGGAAAGGGATTCGGGCCCGCCGAAGCCGATGACGTCCAGTGTCTGCACGACTACAGGGCGGTGCCAGGTTTCGGTGCGCCGGGGAGCGTATCGGACCAAGGAGCGCTCGCGATCGAACCGAGCCCCCCGGAGAAGAGCTATACGGAAGCTTTCTCGAAGGCACTGTTGGCGGAAGCCGCCGCAGACCCGTCGATCTTCGCGATCACGGCGGCAATGCCGGGACCTACGGGGCTCTTGGGCTTCGAAGCCCGCTATCCGGAGCGCTTCATCGACGTCGGTATCGCCGAACAGCACGCGCTGACAATGGCCGCTGGTCTTGGCCTTTACGGGAAAAAACCCATCGTCGCTGTGTACTCGACGTTCTTGTCGCGCTGTTTTGATCAAGAGAACCTCGACATTGGCCTCCATCAAGTACCGGTTGTGATCTGCGCAGACCGCGCGGGAATTACCGGAGACGACGGACCGAGCCACCACGGGATCTGGGACATGGTGCTCGGCCTTTCGATTCCGTCTCTTGCCGTGTTTGTGCCCTCTGAGCCCGGCGAGTTGAAGAACATGCTTTCAGCCGCGCTCAGCCTCGGGTCGCCGGCACTCATTCGCTATCCAAAGACTCCCGGCATTTCCCTCGGTGTGAAGCCGGGATCGGGTCTGCACGCACGCATCTTGCGCGAGGGCTCAGATCAGATCGTCGTCGTGGGGATCGGAAAAATTGCGGGGTTCGCACTGGCGGCTGCGGAACTCCTCGAAGAAGAGGGAATCGACGTGACGGTCATTGATCCCCGTGTCATCAGGCCGGCCGACCCGGCGCTCCTGGAGCGTTGCGTGAACGCGCGACTTGTCCTTACGGCAGAAGATGGGCTCGTTCACGGGGGAGCGGGACAATACCTTCGGTCGCTGATCGAAGATGAGGCCGCGACGTTGGCTTCGCACGGTCCCAAAGTGACTTGTCTCGGGGTCCCGACTACGTACATTCCCCAGGCGAAGCCCGACGCGATCTTGGCCCGGCTCGGACTCGACGCACCGGGCATTGCCGCGTCGATTCGAAAGGCGATTCAGCTCGTCGAAGCTTCGGATCTTGATGAAGCGCAAGCGATCACGGCAGGAGCGCGAACGTTGTCTGTCGGGACCGGGACCTGGGGGATGGTTGTTCGATGACCCCAGTGGCGCACACGAAGAGCGCGCCAAGCGGTGTCCTCGTGCCAGACATTGATGCTGTCACCGTTATGGGCAAGGCCGAAGCGGAAAACTTCCCTGTCGCAATGCGGCTTCTGCCTTCTGCAAAGCGCGAGCAGCTTCTCTCGATTTACGGATTCGCTCGTTTCGTCGACGACGTCGGAGATCTCTCCACGGGGGACCGTCTGCGCGAGCTCGATTGGGTCGAAGCCGAACTCGATCGCGCGATAGCGGGTAAGGCGACGCATCCGATCTTCGTGAGTCTTGGTGAGACCGTCGCTAAGATCGGCGTCAGTAGAGAACCGTTCGTCGCGCTCATTGAGGCAAATCGTCAGGACCAACGCGTCCATCGTTACAAGAGTTTTGAAGAGCTGCTCGCCTACTGTCGCTTGTCCGCGAACCCTGTAGGCCGTCTCGTGCTCGCAGTGTTCGGCCGACACGACGACGCCTCGATCATCCGTTCGGATCAGATCTGTACCGGGCTTCAACTCGTCGAGCACTTCCAAGACGTGGCTGAGGATTACCACGCCGGACGCATCTATCTGCCAGAGGAGGACCTCGAGCGCTTTGGCGTCACGAAGGACGATCTCAACGCGACCGAGGCATCCCCGACGTTTCGCCGCCTGATGGCCTTCGAGGTCGATAGGGCGCGCCGTCTTCTCCTCGACGGCAGCCCATTGGTTCGCATGCTCACCGGCACCGCGAAGTGCGCGATCGCTTGTTTCGTGGGCGGTGGCCTAGCCCAGCTCGAGGCGATCGAGCGCGCGAACTACGACGTGTTGTCCGCACCGATTTCTGCCACGACGGCTTCTGTGCTGTGGCGTGCAGGAGCAGTGCTGTGCGGTTCAATCGGGAGGCCAGCATGAACGACCTCGAGACCGCGTACGCGCGTTGTGAGGAGATCACAGACAACGAAGCGAAGAATTTCGCCTATGGCATTCGACTCCTCCCGATCGAAAAGCGAAGAGCAATGTCGGCGCTATACGCGTTCGCGCGCCGAGTCGATGACATAGGCGACGGTGCAATTTCGACCAGTGACAAGTTGCGCGGCCTATCTTCGGTACGCGACCAAATCGCAATGCTTGCAAATGGCGACCCGCCTGCGTCGGACGCGGTGCTCGTGGCTCTGGGCGATGTCGTAGCGCATTACCCACTCCCGCTCGGCGCGCTGGAGGAGCTCATTACAGGCTGTGAAATGGACTGTCGGGGTGAGGTCTACGAGACCTTCGACGAGCTCGTGGGTTATTGCCGTTGCGTCGCCGGTTCCATCGGGAGGCTTTCGCTCGCGATCTTTGGGACCGACGAGCCCGATCGCGGTGGGTATCTTGCTGACACCTTAGGTGTCGGGCTCCAGATCACGAACATCTTGCGAGATATCGTCGAAGATCGACAGGTCATGGGCCGCGTCTATCTTCCTAGAGAAGACCTCGACCGTTTCGGCTGTGCAAGCGACGCGAGCGGTCCGCCCGAGGCGCTCGTCGATCTCGTGCGCTTCGAAGCTGGCCGGGCGAAGCAACGTTACGCAGAGGGCCTTGCGCTGCTCGATCTGTTGGATCATCGTTCGAGGGCCTGTGTCGCTGCGATGGCTGGCATCTATCGTCGGCTGCTCGCGCGCATCGAGCGCCATCCGCTGAGCGTTCTTGACCATCGCGTATCCCTGCCGACGTGGGAAAAGGCCTGGGTAGTGGCACGTAGTTTCGCCGGGATGGGCGCGTGAGGCACTCGAACGCACCGCACGTCGTCGTCGTCGGGGGCGGTCTCGCCGGTCTGTCTTGTGCGATCGCGTGCGTCGATGCGGGCGCGCGCGTGACGATGTTCGAGGGGCGTCCCCGTCTCGGAGGGGCAACGTGGTCCTTTGAGCGCAACGGGCTCTTCTTCGACAACGGTCAGCACGTTTTCTTGCGCTGCTGCCACGCGTACAGACGCTTTCTTGAGCGCATCGGATCCTCGTCGCACGCACCGCTACAAGAGCGCCTTTGCATCCCTGTGCTCAAGGCGTCTCCAAACGGCGGCGAACCGACGGTCGCTTGGATCCGACGTGCCATTCTCCCAGCTCCTTTTCAACTGGTGCCGTCGCTCATCTCCTACCGTCACCTTTCCCCAGGTGATCGATGGCGCGTCGGGCGAGCAGTCCGCGCCCTTCGCAATGTGCGTCTCACTGATGCGTCGCTAGACGAGGAAACCTTTGCTGAGTTCCTCTTACGACACGGACAGAGCCCGCGCGCGATCGAGGCGCTCTGGGATTTGATAACGCTGCCGACGCTGAACGTCCACGCGAGCGAGGCTTCGCTCACGCTCGCGGCGAAGGTCTTCAAGACGGGGTTTTTCGACGAGCCAGACGCGGCCGACATCGGATGGTCGCGCGTCCCGTTATCGAAGCTTCACGTCGATCCTGCAGTCGAGGTCCTGAAGCGCGCTGGTGCGGCGATACATCGACGAGCCAAGGTGACTTCCGTAGATCTCGATGATGTCTCCGCGTCGTCGAATCACGAGGGATTATCGCTACACGGCGGTCCTTCGCGACGCACGACGGGAGTCATGGTCGATGGGGAGCACATCGCTTGTGACGCCGTCGTGCTCGCCGTGCCACATGAGACCGCCAAGGAGTTGTTACCCCAATGTGGAACGATCGATTCGAGCCGTCTTAGCGGTCTTGGGCGTTCGCCGATTGTCGACGTCCACGTCGTCTATGACCGCAAAGTGACCGGATTCGACATCGCTGCCGCAGTGGAATCCCCGGTGCAATATGTGTTTGACCGCACGCAAGCGGCGGGCCTCGATGAGAAGGACGGCCAGTGCCTTGCGGTCTCCATATCAGGTGCCGACAAAGAACACGGAATGCGCCCCGAAGTGCTCATCGAGCGGTACACGACGGCGCTCGGAGAGTTGTTCCCCGAAGCTCGCAAAGCAAAGGTCCTTGATGCCGTCGTGAGCAGAGAGCACGCTGCGACGTTTCGCGCCGTGCCCGGAACCGCGCGATTGCGCCCAGGAACGACAACGGGCATCGGAGGGCTTTTCCTCGCGGGGGCGTGGCTCGATACGGGGTGGCCCGCGACGATGGAGGGCGCGGTGCGAAGCGGAATAGCAGCTTCCACCCAGGTGCTTCGTTCTTTCGGTCGCAAGCAAATGATCGCGAAACTCCCCGAGGAGGTCGTGGCGTGATCCCGACGCGGAACACGCCCGAAGTGCTCGATCGGGCACGTGAACTTGTTGTTCCGGCGCTTCGCGCCGCGATCGACAGGCTTTCCCCCGACCTTCGCCCCATTGCTGAGTACCACCTTGGGTGGTCCGACGCGACAGGTCGTCCATCTGGTGGAAACGGAGGCAAAGGCGTGCGACCCGCCCTCGCCGTCCTTTCTGCGGAAGCCGTCGGGGCTGACGCTGCGTTTGGAGTACCCGGTGGTGTCGCCGTCGAGCTCGTCCACAATTTCTCTCTAATTCATGATGACGTCATCGACGAAGATGTCGAACGCAGGCATCGGACGACGGTGTGGGCACAGTTTGGCATTGGACCCGCAGTCATCGTTGGCGATGCGCTTCTCGCGCTCGCACTACAAGTGGTGTTGGACGCGTGCGAGCAGAATTCGCTGCGCGGCGCGCCGGGGAGCAAGAACAACAGCGGTCGTGCGACAGCGTGCATCGTCGACGCGACCGCTGCGATGATCGCCGGTCAGGCGCTCGACATGGCCTTTGAGTCGGTGCCAAGTGTGGACATCGAGGGATGTCTTGCCATGGAAGCGGGCAAGACCGGCGCACTTCTCGGTTGCGCGGCGTCTATTGGCGCAGTGATCGCTGGAGCAGATGGACATGATGTCGTCGCGCTCGATCGCTTCGGGGTTGAACTCGGCATGGCGTTCCAGGCCGTCGACGACCTGCTCGGCATTTGGGGGGACCCTGCAATGACGGGAAAGTCGGCGTGGAGTGATCTGCGCCAGCACAAAAAGACGCTTCCCGTCGCCGCAGCGCTCGCAACGGGAAGCGGTGCCGCTGAGGAACTCGCAGCGCTCATGTCGCTTGCGCAATTGAGCGACGACGAGGTTGCGCGCGCAGCGACGCTCGTCGAACAATGCGGAGGGCGGGAAGTCACGACTTCCGAGGCGAGGTTCCACCTCGACAACGCCGTCGCGAGCCTCAACGCGAGCGGGCTCAAAGAGCGCGCAAGAGACGAGCTCATCGAGGTCGCACACTTCGTCGTCGATCGGGAGTCTTGATGGCGATCGCCGAGGATACCGGGCAGGATTCCTTGCTCCAGCCAACAGAGGGTCTCGCGGCCGTAGCCGAGAGCCTTGAACGCGCGAAGCAGTGTCTTATGGCGCTTCAGTCGCCCGATGGTTGGTGGAAGGGCGATCTCGAAACGAACGTCACGATGGACGCCGAGGATCTCATGTTGCGCGAGTTCATCGGCGTTCGTGACGAAGGAGATACGAAAGCCGCCGCAGCGTGGATACGGTCGAAGCAGCGAGACGACGGGACATGGGCGAACTTCTTCGGAGGCCCTGGGGACCTTTCGACGACAGTTGAGGCTTACATCGCGCTTCGCCTCGCAGGCGATGAGCCGAATGACGCACACATGAAGAAGGCCGCGGCCTTTGTGCGCGCGTCCGGTGGCATGGAACGGTCACGTGTGTTTACTCGGATTTGGCTTGCGCTCTTTGGTCTATGGCCTTGGGATGAGCTCCCGGCACTTCCGCCCGAGTTGATCTTCTTGCCCAAATCGGTTCCGCTGAACATCTACGAGTACGGATGTTGGGCGCGTCAAACGTTTGTCGCGCTCACCGTTGTCCTTGCGTATCGTCCGGTGCGACCGCTGCCCTTTGGTATCGAAGAGCTCCGAAGTGGCGACACACCCGACAAGCCAAAAGTCTCCCTAAGGGACTGGAAGGGACGCTTCGCGCTCTTGGATCGCATATTGCACGGCTATGAGAACCTCACACGTCACAAGATCGTTCGCCGAAGCATTCGCGAGGCAGCACTTTGCGCCGCAGAGCAATGGATCATCCGCCGCCAAGAAGCCGACGGGAGCTGGGGTGGCATCCAACCTCCGTGGGTTTACTCGATCCTCGCGCTGCATCTGCGCGGCTATCCACACGGCCATCCAGTGCTAGCGAGGTCCTTCGACGGCATCGAGAAGTTCCTCGTTCGCAAAGACGGGATGCGCTGGCTCGAGGCATGTCAGTCTCCCGTTTGGGACACGGCGCTCGCCGTTGTAGCGCTCGTCGACGCCGGTGTCGCACGAGACGCCGAGGTGGTCGTACGCGCGGCGCAGTGGTTATTGGGCGAAGAGATCCGGGTCCGAGGCGATTGGGCCAAGAGGCGCGCCGATCTCGAACCCGGCGGATGGGCCTTTGAGTTCGCGAACGATAACTACCCCGACGTCGACGACACAGCCGAGGTCGTCCTCGCGTTGCGTCGGGTGTCCTTTGGCGATGGCTCTTTTGCCAACGACGCAATCGAGCGCGCGATCAAATGGACCGAAGGCATGGCATCTTCGGGTGGTGCCTGGGGAGCCTTTGACGCGGACAACGTCCGCGGTCTGCTCTATGAGCTCCCGTATTCAGACTTTGGTGCTGTGATCGATCCTCCGAGCTCGGATGTCACTGCCCATGTCATCGAGATGCTCGCCACCGAAGAATCGGCGGACGCCGAACGCATAGAACGCGGCATCGCGTGGTTGCGCTCTGAACAAGAACAAGACGGCGCGTGGTATGGGCGTTGGGGTGTCAACTACCTCTACGGAGTGGGCTCGGTCGTGCCCGCACTTATTGCGGCCAACGTACAGTCCGATGACCCCGCGATCACGCAAGCGGTCGAGTTCCTAGAGCGCCACCAAAATGCGGATGGCGGATGGGGTGAGGACATCCGCTCTTATGACGATCCCTCGCTTCGTGCCAAAGGGGCTTCGACGGCGTCGCAGACATCCTGGGCGTTGCTCGCTTTGGTTGCAGCAGGCCGTGCAAAAAGCGTGGCCGTACGACACGGAGTCGCGTGGCTGGTCAAGACGCAAAGAGACGACGGCAACTGGGACGAGCCCTATTACACCGGTACCGGATTCCCCGGGGATTTCTACATCAACTACCACCTCTATCGGCTTGTCTTTCCCGTGATGGCCCTCGGGCGCTTCCTCGCGGCGTCCCGTGAAGATGGCGGGATCGACGACGTCGAGATGCCAAAGACCCGGAGGAAATCAAAGGCGAGCGCTCCATGAGCACCGAGCCGATCTTTCTCGCGCCGCTTCGCCTAGAGGCGCTTGCTTTGCGGCTTGGCGCGCCGCATTCTTGCATCGAACGAATAGGGATGGGCCCGATTCGCTCCGCGCAAGCTTGCCGGTCCATCTCGGCTCGGATAGCGCCCGAGCGACCGATCGTGCTCGCGGGAGTTGCCGGAGCCCTCGTCGACGGTCTTCATCCGGGTGACGTCGTCGTCGCGAACTCTCTCAGCGCGATGAATGGAGCGAAGCCTGTCATGTTGACGGGCGCGTGCGATCTCGCTACGGAGCTCGAGCATTACGGCCATGTGGTTCACGTCGGCCCGATCCTTTCTTCGTCTTCGATCGTGCGAGGCGACGCTGCTCGAGCAGATGCGGCGGCAAGAGGAGCGGTGGCGGTCGATATGGAGTCGCTTTGGTGCGCACCCCTCGCGCTAGCGCATCCGTTTTACGTTGTACGTGTCATCTTGGACCTTCCAGGTCATGACGTCGTGTCATGGGGAATGCCGAGAGCGTCTCTCATCGCATTCCGCGCGCTTGCGCGTGTCGCTCGCGTCTTGACGAACAGCACGATCGCACTCGCCCACAATGTCCCACTCACAGAGGTTGGAGAAGGCTGATGTCCATTCCGTTGCGCCAGAACATTCGCATGGGGTCATATCTCATGCGACAAAAGCTCGCGCGCAGGGAGAAGTATCCCTTGATCGTCGAGTTGGAGCCGCTGTTCGCGTGCAACTTGGCGTGTCCGGGCTGCGGAAAGATCCAGTATCCGACCGACGTGTTGCGTCAACGGCTCAGTCCCGAAGACGCGTTTGCCGCGATCGAGGAAAGTGGAGCACCGATGGTGTCGGTCGCTGGTGGCGAACCCCTGCTTCATCCTCAAATCGAAGAGATCGTCCAAGGGCTCATCAAGCGCAAGCGTTTCGTGTACCTGTGCACGAATGCTGTGTTGTTAAAGCGCAAGATGGATCGCTTCAAACCGTCGCCGTACTTCGCGTGGGTCGTGCACCTCGATGGGCTCAAGGAGCGCCACGACCAAGCCGTTGACCGCACCGGGGTGTTCGACATCGCCGTCGAGGCGATCCGCGAGGCAAAGCGCCGCGGGTTTCGCGTCACGACGAACTCGACATTCTTCTCGACTGATTCGCCAAAGACGATCCGCGACGTGCTCGATTTCTTGAACGACGACCTAAAGGTCGACGCGATGATGCTTTCACCTGCATACGCGTACGAAAAGGCGCCTGACCAAGATCACTTCCTCGGAGTCAAGCAGACGAACGAGCTGTTCAAGTCGGCATTCAGCGAAGGCCGGAGGAAGCACTGGCGTCTCAACCACACTCCGCTTTTCCTCGATTTCTTAGAGGGCAAGGTCGACTACCAGTGCACCGCGTGGGGCATCCCGAGCTACTCGGTCTTCGGGTGGCAAAAGCCGTGCTACCTCATGAGCGACGGTTACGCGAAGACCTACAAGGAGCTCTTGGAGACGACCGATTGGAGCAAGTACGGCCGGGGCAAGGACGAGCGATGCGACAATTGCATGGCGCATTGCGGCTATGAGCCCACGGCCGTGCTCGCGACGACGAAGTCCCTCCGCCAGTCGATTCGAGCGGCATTCGGAACCCACTAGAGCTGCGAGCTTGCCCGGGCGCGCACCATCGCGACGTAGTCTTTGGGCCACGGGGCCATAGCTCAGCTGGTAGAGCGCCTGGTTTGCATCCAGGAGGTCAGGGGTTCGAGTCCCCTTGGCTCCACTTGTCCGATGTATCACCTTATGTGATACACTGTTGGTCATGGCGCATGCCGTATCCGTTCGACTTGATAACGAGGTACAGCGAGCACTCCGGACGCTCGAGGCGTCGGGGTTGAGTCGATCCGAGGCGATCCGAAAGTCGATCCTTGAGGCTGCGGCGGCCCTTCATCGCAATGAGGCGCTACGGGCCGAAGTTGCCGCACTCGAGGCTGATGAAGCCGACCGTCAGGAGATGCAGGAGGTCGCGCTGCTGATGGAGAGCCTCCGTGCAGAGGGGTGACGTTTACGAGCTGCGACCGCCGCGCGCAGCTGGACACGAACAGCAGGGTCGGCGCTTCGGTGTAGTCGTCCAAGCGGATGCCCTTTTGCCGCGCTCTGTGGTTCTTGTAGCTCCTACGTCTCGGAGTGCACGGCCGGCGACGTTTCGACCAGAGCTCGTTGTCGACGGTGAGACTACGCGAGTGCTTGTCGAGCAACTCGGCGCTGTCGATGTCAATCGACTTGGCGATCAGGTGGGGCATGCGAGCCCCGAGGAAATCTGGGGGATCGACGAGAGTTTGGTGACGGTACTTGGGCTCCGATGATCGGTCCTCATCGGGCCTAGGCGTTCGCGCAGATCGCTGAAGTTCGAATACCGTCCACTAAGGACCACGACGCCGTGGAAATTTGATGCGTCGCTACAACGACTCCTTGGTATTCGCGAGTCTTCTTGTCAGTGGGCAGGCCAAAGACTTGAAGAAGATCGTCTCTAGCTATGCAGAAGATGCTCATAGGCCGTGGCACAGATCGCAAGGTAGGTAGATGGGAAGCCGTGTCCGAACTTCCTATCGCCACGCACAAGCCTTCGGACTACCCTGACCCCACTCGGGTTGCGCAATGCACAACTCGAAGTGCGCAACAAAAGGAACAACCATGTCCCGTCCTAGAGACGAGAGTGCCAAGAGCGGCACAAAGACCGAGAGGGAGAACACGTCGTGCAGCTGCAGGACAAGAACGCTGTCGTCTACGGAGCAGCAGGGTCAATGGGCGCAGCCGTGGCGCGCGCCTTCGCCCGAGAGGGGGCGAGGGTGTTCCTCGCCGGCCGCACCCTGGCCAAACTTGACCGGGTCGCGCAGGAGATCCGTTCGGCCGGGGGCGTGGCCGAGACGGCAGAGGTGGACGCCATGGACCAGGCCTCCGTTGCCACACACGCCGAGCGCGTCGCGAAGAAAGCCGGGAGCATCGACATTTCCTTCAACGCCATAAGCATCAGAGCGGTGCAGGATGTGCCGCTCGTCGAGATCTCGCTCGAGGACTTCATGGCCCCCGTCACCGACGCCTGCCGTACGCATTTCATCACCGCCACCACGGCGGCACGGCACATGACAGCACAGGGCTCGGGCGTGATCGTGCTCTTGTCCGCGACGGCCTCTCTCGAGTCCCGTCACAAGATGGGCGGCTTCAACGTGGCCTGCGCCAGCATCGAGGCGCTCACGCGGAGCCTTGCCGGCGAGGTCGGCCGTCACGGCGTGCGGGTCGTGGGACTCCGGCCCAACTTCACCCCCGAGACCGTTCCCGATATCACGGACGACGACGTCGCCCCGTTGGTAAAAGACACCCTGCTCGGGCGCCTGCCCCTCCTGCGCGAGGTAGCAGGCACGGTGGTGTACCTGGCCTCAGACGCGGCTGGCGCCATGACGGGGGCCGTCGTCAACTTGAGCTGTGGGGCCGTCTTCGGCTGAGAGCTGCGGGGAGCTTCCACGCCGCCCGCGATCGCTGACCACGTCGCCAAGCGCCGCCAACGCCTTGGCACCCGGCATCTGGGTACGGTCCAGAGTCACAAACCACTTCGGTTCTCGGCTTTGTTGGACCTTGGAGCTTTGTTGAATGCACGAGTCTTTGGACCTTCGTTGCAACGGCGGCGAAATGCGCCGTTGAGCTCGGAGCTGACAAAGAATCCAAGTTGCCACTGTCGAAGAAGAACAAAACCGCAGGAGTTTCACCGACAAAGAATCGATGAAGCGACATTCAGGACTGGAGCCTCGGGATCGACCTTGCCGACTTGGCGTTGTCAATTGCTGGCGAGAGCGATCTGCGCATCCATGCGAATCCGAGGATCGACGCGACGCAACACACAATGAGGGCTCCAAGGAACACGTCACCGAGGCCGGCACCGAGCAGCGCACCAGCGAGGGCAGGACAAAGTGCGCTCGTTACGGTGAATACCGTTGAGGAAGTCGCGTTGTAGCGACCTTGGAGTTCGGTGCGAGCCATCATTGTCACGATTGGCCCGCCGACTGGGGCGAGGAGTACCTCGCCGAGGGCAAAGACGCCAAACATCGTGACGGCCAACGCACTGCCGACGAGCGATCGCGGGAACAAGCCGCCTATTGCCAAAATGATCCAGGAGGTCCCAAAGAACGCCGCACATATGGATAGTGCGGTCGATCGTCGCATTCGCCCAACCAAGCGAAGGGCAAGCGGCTGTATTGCAACGATCAAACCAGTGTTCACGCCAAACGCCCAGGCAATCACACGGGGGTCCACATGGATCACGACCGTCGCGTAACCAACGAGCCCCGTGTTAACTGCCGCATAACCTGCGAATATCATCAGGCCAGAAGCGACCAAATACCGGATGAAGCGTCGGTCGGAGAGGACTTCTCGGTAGCCACCGATGCGATTTTCGGAGTGGGCATGGCCTGATTGTCGTGCCCGAGCAAACGCCGATGCGGGCATGAGGACAAGCGCGCCGACGATCGCGAGGTACGTGACGCCGTCTATCAAGTAGATGAGCTCGAACGAGCGTGGATGTGATACGTGGACGACCAGTCCAGCGATGACCGATCCGATTCCGAGCCCGAGGTTGAGCAGCTGGAAACTTCGAGCAAACACACGGGGACGAAGTTGTTCGTCTTCGACCATCACTGCAAATAGGGCGTTCCACGCTGGCCACGTTGAACCATTGGCGATGCCGTAGATGAACATCACCGGCAGGGCGGAAAGCGGGCTGTGGACGGTGATGAGCGCGAGCGCCCCGATCGCGTCGAACGCGAGCGCCGACGCGCAGACGACTCGGGGCCCGAACCTATCGACGAGCACGCCGGTCGCCGGTCCGACGGGAATGCTCACGACAGCAGTTCCACCTATTAATAGTCCGGTTATGCCGAGGGGTATGTGGCGGACCTCATGCAGGTAGATGAGGAGGAAGGGGAGCGTGAGGCCGGATCCGAGCACCGAGACGAAGTTGGCTGCGAGCAGGACGCGTATTTGTCGTGGGATGCGCTCTTCTCCGACAGCCATCTCCTCATTTTCACATTTTGATGGCGGTCTCGAGCCGTTTGGTTGGCACGGAACCGATGCTCGCCCGCCCAGGAGGCTTGTGCGAGGACGATGTGCGTGGGCGATATTGCGTGACCTTGCAGATTTCGCCACGACGAGAATGTCATTTCTTTGTCGGCGCAGATGGAGTGGTCGCACGCTCACCGGAACGCTCCGCCAGAATCGCGTTGTTGGTCGAGCTCATGCGATCGTTGTTCACTCGAATTTCGGCGCTTAAGCTACGTGGGCCGACGAAGCGCAAGGCGGGAAACATCACGTGTTGCTCGGAGCGTGGCACGAAAAGAAGAGCCGGGAGTATCGATTGGGCAAACTACCTGCGCGTTCGCCATCGCTCTGCCCGACACGGAATGTAATGGTGGAATTACGGCGACCTTGAGCTGTCGCGGGCGATGCGGACAATGAAGCGACTCGAACATGCGATCGGATGGTCGCATAGGTTCAACTGGCCAAAATTCCCTGTCAGGATCGATTCGGATCTGGCGCTGCTTGTCGGGTGGTCGGCGATCAGCGGGGCGGCTGCGCTGACGAACGGCTACTACAGCTCGTCAGCGATCAGTCTTGTGTTGCTTGGCACTTTCGTACTCTTTGCGCTCGCCATGATGCGTCCGCGCAAGCAGCCGATGGCGGGTCAGCACATGGACTTCGGATTTGCAGTCGCCGCTGTCACCTTCACCGCCCTTGCACTTCCGTCCGGACTGTATGGATCCGGTTTCGACTTCTACTGTGCGCACACTTTGACCGCGCTTGCTGCAATAAGCCTCGCCGTGGTGTTTGTCTTCTCGATTCGAGTGCCTCGCGTCTTCGTCTATGTGGTGATCGCCGTGCAATTGATCGCTGGATGCTTGCTCGTGATCGCAAATCCGGATCCCTTGATTGACGTGTGGAACGCTCTTCAGGCGGCAGCAAATGGACTCGGGCATGACCGGAACATGTACAACATGCAGTGGTTTGCTCTCCCCGGCCAGGACTCGAACGCCTTTCCCTACTTTCCTGGTTGCGTTGTGTTCCTCTGGCCGTTCTATTTGATCTTTCGCGATGTTCGCTACGGCGAGCTCTTCGCGTTCGCCTCGACAGCTTTGATCTTGATGCGCTCTCGTCGCGGACAAAGCGGAGTGCTCATCGGCTGCTTGGCGGTGCTCTACCCTGGAGCGCTCTTTGGAATTCAATCCGCGTGGATCGATCCCATCTTGCTTCTCGAGGTATCGGCTGCCGCCTGGGCGTGCACAAGGGGCCGCAAGGGGCTCGCGATGCTCGCTTTCGGGGCGGCGCTCGCGAGCAAACCACAAGTGTGGTTGCTTCTGCCTCTGGCGGCCGTGTGGAAGGATTTCGGCTGGCGAAGGACGGCGATCACCTTCGGCGGCTCCGTTGTATTCATGTTGCCGTGGTACCTCGCATCACCGTCGGGGTTCGTAAACGGCGTGCTGCTTTCTCCTATTCGCCATTCCAACGGACTTGCATCGCTGTCGCTCTATACGACGCTCGCCCTCCACGATTGGCACATTGCTGTTGGCGGGACGGTTTTGGCGACGGTGGTCGCGCTCGGACTCGCGATGTGGCGTGGACAACGTGACACGCGGGGATTCCTCTTGAGTTCGGCACTTGTCATGGCGATCTTCAACCTTACGAACAGCGACTCGTTTTTCAACGAGTGGTGGCTCACTGCTGGGCTCGTGCTCGCCGCGATCGCGTTCAGCGAGTCGACCGTTTCGGATCCAAGCGGAGCGTTTGTTTCCAAAGTGGATCAGTCACAGACCCATGTTCCTGCTGTCTCGTGAGCATCTCGCGTTGTTGCATAGGCTGCGGTTGTCATCACGCTGTCTTGAACATTCGGCATCCCCATGACCGCCAGAGGTTCGACGAGGTCGTCTATGACAGTGACGCGTGCTTTCCTCGAGGTCGAAACTGACATGACGCCAAAGAGGCTGCATCCTGAGATAGCCCCGTTAGTCGCGTAGAGCTTCTCTCGGCGACAGATACTCGTGGGAGACGCCATTCATTTGGCCCGGGAACTCGGACACATCTTCGTCGCGCACAGCCCAGCGCGGTCCGCGATCAGAGCACCAAAACAATCCTTGACTCAACTATCCTGCGGATCGTGGCCGAACACACGATCTCGATCGTGGTGCCGGTGTTCCGGGGAGAACACACCCTGGACGCGCTGGTCGAAGAGATCAGTCCCCTGACGGAAAAGTGTCAAACGCCAGCAGGTCGTCCGATGCGCGTCGCCGAGGTCCTCCTCGTTCACGACGGAGGATCGGATCGCTCAGATGTGGTGATGCGGAGGCTTGCCGCAACGAAACCGTTCGTTCGTACGGTGTGGCTGTCGCGAAACTTCGGACAGCACGCAGCGACGATTGCGGGCATGTCTTCGACCGGGTCCGAGTGGATCGTGACCATGGACGAGGACGGACAGTTCGACCCCGAAGATATCGGACGGATGCTCGACGTCGCCGTCGAGAACAAGGCGCAGCTCGTGTACGCGACCTCTGCCAATCCTCCCCCGCACGGATTGTTCCGCAACCTCGCCTCGCGCCTCGCAAAGGCCATAGCGACGCACGTGCTCGCGGATCGCAACCTCGTCGCATTCAGCAGCTTCCGCCTCATGGTCGGCGAGATCGGTCGTGGTGTGTCGGCCTATGTCGGTCCAGGCGTATACCTCGATGTCGCGCTCACCTGGGCGTTCGGTCGTATCGCGTATTGCCCGGTTCAATTCAGACAGCGCTCCGGTCGACCTTCTGGCTATTCGTTCCGCAAACTCGTGTCACATTTCTGGCAGCTCGTCATCACCATTGGCCCACGACCGCTCCGGTTCGTCTCTCTCACCGGCGTGCTTGCTGCATTTGCCGGAGTCGTCGTTGCTTTGGTGCTGCTCTGCGAGAGGTTGGCCGGCAACATACGAGTTCAGGGCTGGACATCCCTCGCCGTCCTCGAGCTCCTTCTTGGCGGGATGATGCTCCTCGCGCTCGGCATCGTGGCCGAGTACGTCGGCGCCGCAGTCCGAATGGCGATGGGCAAGCCGCTGTATCTCATCACGTCGGACCCTTCCGACGGCCCTTTGCACCGCGTCCCAGGAAGCGAAAGCGAACCTGGCGTCGTCGAGTCCGTGGAGTGACGTGATCTCTTGGGTGATCGGCCGAGGCGGCCTGCTCGGCCATAGCGTCGAGCAAGCGCTCACGAAAAGGGGCGCCACGTGGCATCCAAACTGGGCCTTCACGTGGCACGATTCCCACACCGCCGAGGCCGAGCTGACGATGGCGTGCCGGGACTTTGCAAGAGAAGTCGGTGATTCGCCGTGGCAGATCGCGTGGTGTGCCGGTGCCGGCGTCTCGAGCTCCGCGCCCTCAGACCTCGAGCAAGAGACCGTCGTGTTTGGTCACCTCCTGAAACAAGTCACCGAGGCATTCGGTGGACGCAGGGGAAATCGAGGCGCGATGTTCCTTGCGTCATCTGCAGGTGGTGTCTACGCAGGCGCGCACGATCCTCCATTTCGCGAGGATTCTTCCGTCGCGCCCCTTAGCGCTTATGGCTGGAACAAGCTCGCTCAGGAATCCCTGGCACGCAGCTGGAGCCAGGAGACCGCGAACCCGCTGTTCATCGGGCGTCTCTCCAACCTCTACGGCCCCCGGCAGAAGCTCAGAAAGAACCAAGGGCTCATCACCCAGGTGTGCCTGCAGGTGTTGGTTCGTCAGCCGTTGATCCTGTACGTACCTCTCGACACGATCCGGGATTACCTCTTCGCGGAAGACGCCGGTCGACTCATCGCCGACGGTTTTGCTCGCCTACGTCGCGAAGCATCAGAGCTCACCACGACACCGGCCGTTACGAAGGTGCTCGCGTCGCAGCAACCAGCGACGATTGCTACGGTGCTCGCGCAGTTTCGGTGGATCCTCAAGCGCCCGGTGAGCGTGATCATGGCTGTTTCACCGAACGCCAGGCACCAGGTTCGGGACCTGCGCTTGATCTCGACGGTGTGGCCTGAACTTGACCAGCGTCCCCTGACGCCTTTGAGCGCGGGGATCCGGTCGGTGCTCACCGGCGTCCTCGAGACCGCCGGAGGAGGACAAATCGGAGGCATCGCGTTGTCTTTTTCCAAACGCTGAGGTCGACGGGGACAGAACGGTCCACCCGCTGCGCGTCCTTCTTCTGTCCATGGACAAAACTGGCACGGATCGCCGACGAATGAGCGAACAACGAGAGGGGTCGGCGTTTGGGGAGTCGTCTTTCTTGGTGACGAGCGCAACTGCGAGTGCAGCGAGATCGGGCCCTCGATGACTTCTTTGGAAGGAACGTGGGCGCATGCGACGCTTGCCGTGGATGTCCTTCGCGCGCCTTGCCCGGGTTCCAACTTGGCCAGGTCCCTCGGACGTCGTCATCTAGGATCGGCGGGTGAGCGATCTCGGTGACATCCTTGGGAGCTACAAATCCTTCCCGGCCAATGAGTGCGCACGCGAAGAGCGTCGATCGGGGTGACGTTGAGTCCTGAGCCTTTGGTCTCCGTAGTGATCCCCGTCCTTGACGGTGAACGTCATATTCAAGCGTGCATGACCTCGGTGCTCGACCAGACGTATGAGCACTTTGAAGTCGTGGTCGCGGACAACGCCTCCACAGACCGGACCGCCGAGATCGCCCGATCTTTCGATGACCCACGTGTGCGGTTCTTGCCCAACCCCACCGAGCGGCTCAGTCTTCACGACAACTGGACGCGTGGACTCTCGGGTGCGAAGGGCGAGTTCGTCAAGATTGTCTGTCACGATGACCTGCTCATTCCAGAATGCCTGTCCGTTCAGGTAGGGCTGCTTCGGCGGTACCCGTCGGCGGCCCTTGCCTGTGGCCGTCGCCGGATCATCGACGACGACAACAAAGTGATCGTCGGTGCACGGGGCCTTCGCCATTTGGCCAAGCCAGACGGTCCGCGAGTGGCAAGCGGCGGTGCGCTCGCGCGAGCTTGCACTCGAGCAGGCACGAATCTCTTGGGCGAACCGGCAGGCGTGCTCATCCGCCGATCTTTTCTCCCGGAGCCACTCTTTGATCCCCGTTGGAACTACACCATCGACATCGAGTTCTACATGCGGTGCGTTCGGCAAAGCGACGCTGTCGTCGATAACAGAGTCCTTTGTTGTTTCCGGGTGAGCCATAAACAGTTGAGCGCGTCACTGGCGGGAAGCCAAGTGAATGAGCTTCGAGCCCTCTTCACGGAGATGGCGCGTCGTTATCCAGACGACGTGTCTTCCGCTGACATCTGGCTCGGGACCGCACGCGCACATCTACTAGCCAGAGCGCGTCGGATGCTCTATTGGCAGATGCGGATGCAGCCGTCGCGCTCGACAAGAAGAGATCGACGCGAGATGCCGGACGGCCGCCAATGAGCGCCGTGGAGCAGCGATGAGTGAGATCGAAGCCGAGCTTGGTCGGATCCCGGGGCTCGTCCAACTGCGACCGACCGTTCGCGCCGACGACCGAGGCGTGCTCGTGAAGACCTATCACGAATCCTGGTTCGAACAGCTTGGGATTCCGCTCATTTGGCCCGAGCACTTCTACACGCGGTCGAACCGACGCGTCATCCGTGGGTTGCACTTCCAGGTCCCGCCAGCGGCCTTTGACAAGTTGGTTTATTGCGTTCATGGCAAAGCGTTAGATGTCGTCGTCGATCTAAGGATCGGCTCTCCGACGTACGGAGAGTTTGAGATGTTCCACTTCAACGACGAATATTGGAGCGGCCTTTTCATTCCGAAAGGCTTAGCTCACGGTTTTGCCGCGCTCAGTGACGCGACGGTGCTCGCGTACGCGACAAGTACCGTATACGACCCGGTGCGAGAAGCCGGGATCCGTTGGGACTCTTTGCCGATCCCTTGGCCGATAGATGACCCGATCGTCTCGTCGCGCGATGCAGCTCTTCCGGCATTTTCTGACTATGTCTCGCCGTTCACCTATGGATAATGGCGAGATGTCGGCGAATCCGCCCGAGAGTCACCGACGGGCTCTCCTAAGCGGAGCCACCGGGTTCGTCGGCGGCCGGTTGGCGAGGCGACTCATCTCACAAGGTTGGGACGTCCACGTCATCACGAGGCCGAGCTCCAAGATTGCCGGCCTCGCCGGCCTTCCGTTGGTGATCCACGTAGACGACGGCGTCGGACCCTTGCACGGGATCGTTGCGGCCGCAGCGCCGGAGGTCTGTTTTCACTTGGCGGGCCGTTTTGTCGGAGCTCATCGCGATGAGGACATCGTGCCTCTTATCACCGACAACCTGCTCTTCGGGACGCGACTCATAGACGCTGTCGCCGCGCACGGTGACTGTCACATGGTGAACGCCGGGTCGTATTGGCAAAGTGCCGGGGGCGCTTCCTACCATCCGGTCGCCCTCTACGCGGCGACGAAGCAAGCGTTCCAAGACGTCATGCAGTTCTACGTCGAATCGGCTGGGCTTCGGGCCGTGACGTTGAAGTTCTTCGAGATCTACGGGCCAGCAGACCCTCGCCCGAAGCTCGTCAATCTCTTGTTGAACGCAGCGTTAACGGGCAATGCGCTCGGAGTCAGTCCGGGCGAACAGCTCATTGACCTCGTGCATGTCGACGACGCTGCCGAAGCGTGTTGTTGTGCTGCTCGTTCGATAGGTGCGGCCAATTGGTTGACACAGCCGAGCTACGCGGTCTCCTCTGGCGCACCGCTTGTGCTGCGGGCCCTCGTCGACCGCATCGGGCAAATCATCGGGAAAGAGGTGCCTGTCGAGTGGGGCAGGACCAGCTATCGCTGGAGAGAGATGATGCAGCCTTGGGACGTCGCGCCCATCGTGCCCGGCTGGGTGCCCGCTGTTTCCTTGGACGACGGCATCGGGGAGCTATGGCGCTCACTCACGGCATCTCATGCGCCGCGCGACGTCGCGGAGTAGGCCTATCCCGGTGATTTTCGGCGTGCTGTTCAGCTTCTTCTCATCGGTGTGCTTCAGCTTGAGCAACCTCATGGAAAAGCGAGCCGTCGATTCCATGGCCGAGATCTCGATGCGGCGTGTGGTCCACATGCTTCGGTCACTGTGTTCCTCGCAGTTGTGGATGTTCGGCTTTGTCGTCGGGATCGTGGCCGTGGGGTTCATGGTCATCGGGTACTCCTTGGCCCCAATTGCAGTCGTCCAGACGATCTTCAGCGCTGGGCTCGTGCTCTTGGTACTGGCTTCGCGCGTGTACTTGCACGAGACGATGGGCACGCGGGAGTACGTGGGCCTTTCTGTGATCGTCGTCGCCGTCATCCTCGTCTCTTTGACGCTCAGCTCGGCGACGACTCCGGGTGTCAGAGGTTCGACCTTCGACGCGCTCTATGTGAGCGCCGCGACCGTGCTTGGCGCGGGCCTCATCTTCGGGGTGTTGCACCGCACGTCGGCGGATGTCGGCCTCTCATTTGGGGCGGCTTCGGGCCTTCTCTATGGAATTGCAGCACTGCAGGCAAAGGGCGCCTCGGTATTCCTTGAGAAGCACGGTCTGCTCGAGGGCGTGGTTCGCGTGTTCGCATCGCCATATCCCTACCTCTTTGTTGCGATGTCCATTCTCGGACTCATCATCTTCCAGACTGGCATCCAGCGGTGTCGTATCGCGGTCATCGGACCGATCGCCAACGTTGTCGCGAGCGCGTACGTCGTCGCGGCCGGCATGTTCGTTTTTGGCGAGGCCCTTCCTAGCGACGCTGTCCTCAGCGTCGCGCGTTTGCTCGGCTTCGCGTTGGTGCTCATCGGAAGCTGGATTTTCGCCACCGGTCCCGCAACCTCGACATGGCGCGGCATCGCTGGCAACCTCGAGACTGAGCCCAAGGGGTCGACCTCCGGTGTCGCACATCCAGAAGATGCAACTAGCCACGGGCTACAGAGCTAGATCCTGTGCGGAGAATTCGCGCTCGGTTGCTTGCGTGCAAACCGGTCAGACCTTAGGGAGGGGTGTGTCAGACGAACTCGTGTCCGTAGTCACCTTTGAGGCGCTCGGGCTCGGCAATCGCAGTTACCTCGTTCACGACGGGAAAGCGGCAATCGTGATTGACCCGGAGCGCGATAGCGAGCCGTACCTCACAAAGGCGCTCGAAGTCGGTGTGCCCATCACTCACGTCTTTGAGACCCACATCCACAATGACTATGTGAGCGGAGGGCTCGCTCTCGCGCGGCTCGCTGGAGCGACCTACGTCATACCGGCAGGCGAAGATGGATCGCTCGCAAACCTTGCGATTGGCCTCGACGACACAAACTCGATTGAAACAGGCGACATGCACGTTCTCGCTATTGCAACGGCGGGCCATACACCTCATCACCTCTCGTACTCGGTGAAGGCTCGAGAAGGCATCCCCTCGGCCTTCACTGGTGGGTCGCTTCTCGCGGGCACGACGGGCCGTACCGATCTCTTCGGTCGAGAGCACGCGGTAGAACTTGCCATTGCGCAGTGGACGTCGGTTCGAAAACTGCTCGAGATTCTCCCCAACGAGACAGCGATCTACCCAACCCATGGTTTTGGCAGTTTCTGTTCCGCGTCTTCGGCTGATCCGCCAGCGGGTGGATTCTTGACGGTAGGACAAGAGCGATTGCACAACCTTGCGGCGGTGCTCGACCAAGACGAGTTTGTCCACGCGCTTACCGACGAGCCTTTGCCCGTACCGGCCTACTACCCCTATATCGGCCCGTTGAATCGCGTCGGGCAACCCGCGCCGGATCTTTCCCCAATCGACGTAGCCGATGATGACGATATTGCCGAGTTGCTTGAAGAAGGAACCACCGTCGTCGATCTGCGTGGTCGTCGTTCGTTCGCGGCCGGGCATTGGCAAGGCGAGCTGAACATCGAGCTCGGAGTGAACCTCACGACGTACCTTGGTTGGGTCATTCCCTTCGAACGCCCCTTCGCATTGGTTGCTGAGGCGCTAAGAGACGTCGACGAGGCGCGTCGGCTGTTGAGTCGGATCGGTCGTGAACGCGTCCAGGCATGGGCGGCGAGCGAGATAGTGACCGCCGAGTCGAGCGATCGCACCAAGCACTACCGCGTCGCATCCTTTGATGACCTAAAGGCCGAATCGCTCGAAAATGGACTGCCGATGGTTGTCGACGTTCGCCATCGGAACGAATGGCTGGATTCTCACATCGTCGGTGCTCGAAACCTTCCCCTGCCAGGCTTCGCAGGCTCGATCGATCATCTTGAAGGAGACGACGAGCCCATTTGGGTCCATTGCGAGGCGGGGTTCCGAGCGGCAATTGCTGCCTCGATGCTGTCCGCCCATGGGAGGAACGCAGTGCTCATCGACGACATCTTCGCGGGCGCGATCGCCGCGGGACTCACCATCGAGGGAAACTCCAGGGCCCACGTCACAGGTGTTTCAGGCCCAAAGCCGGGCCAATCCTGACAGGATCCGGTACGCCGCGATACCTCTGGGCCTCACGTGGACATTCGTGCGCAATGGTGCGGGACGGTGTCTTGGGCGCATTGACGGAGCGTTGTCCTTCGAAGGCTTGTGGGCCTTGCGATGAGGTCGGATCTTTCTATTCGACGATGGCCAGCGGACGTGTTGAACTTGTCAGATGCCCCATCTTGCAGACGTCGATCTGTCCCAGTCCCTGTCGAAAGAAGAGTCGGCCAAGCGTCTCGTCGGCCTACAAAAGAGGCTCTTGCATCTGCGGCTCATCACCGGGGGCCTGCTCGGGACGCCGAAGCTCGGACCACCGCTTTGCATCGTGTTTGAAGGCTGGGACGCAGCCGGCAAGGGTGGTGCGATCAAGAGGCTCACAAGCTACCTAGACCCGAGGCACTTCACGGCGCAACAGTTCGGTGCGCCGTCGGAGGAGGAGCGGCGGCGACATTTCTTGTGGCGGTTCGATAGCGATATGCCCGGCTGGGGCGAGATGGCCATCTTCGACCGGTCTTGGTATGGGAGGGTTCTCGTCGAGCGAGTTGAAGGCTTCGCGACCGAGGAGGAGTGGCGACGCGCGTACGACGAGATCGTGAACTTCGAGAGCTCGCATGTGTCCGAAGGCATGACACTCGTGAAGCTATGGCTCCATATCTCGGACAAAGAACAGTTGCGACGTTTTGAAGAGCGAAAGAACGATCCGCTGAAATCATGGAAGCTCACCGACGAGGACTGGAGGAACCGCTCGAAGCGCCACGATTACGAACTGGCCCTTGAGGACGCGTTCAAGCACACGGATCACGCCAAAGCGCGCTGGGATCTCATAGCGGCCGAGAGCAAGCATTTTGCTCGGGTCAAGGTTCTTGAGACTGTTATTTCTCGCATGGAAGAGGGCATGCGACGATGGGGAATCGAACCGCCCCCCTCTATCGGAGCTGACTTCGGCGCGTAACCGTGATCATTGGGCATGCTTCGCGCATAGAGGGACGTTCATCGCGACTCGAATTCATCATCGGTCCTGCGAAAGACGCTCCTCGCGTCGATTCGCTAGCGCGTTGCCCGAAGGGCCCGCAATCGGGCTCTTAGGCTCTCGTGCATGTGTGGCGATTCGGTCAGGGGCGCCGATCGATGAGCTCCTCGACGATTTCATCGGGGACATTGAGGTCGCCTTTGCCTATGACCATGCGCAATCCTTGCTTGTAGCTTCCGTGAAAATCGGATCCGCCCGTGGGAACGAGGTTGTGGCGGCGCGCAAGCATGGTGAGCTCTTCCCTCGTAGCGGGCTCGTATGCGGAGTAGAAGCATTCGAGTCCGGTCATACCTAACGAGGCGAGCTCCGCCACGGTGCTCTCAAGTGCGCGTTGATCGAGTCCGAGTGAGAGTGGGTGCGCGAGAGCGGTGACGCCGCGGGATCTTCTGACGTGGTCAATGATGGTCGAGGCAGGGACGCGCTCTTTGTCCACGTAACCGGGAGCGTCCTTCGCGAGGAAGCGATCGAAGGCTTCTCGAATCGAACTGACTGCGCCGTTCTTGACAAGCACCTCGGCAAAGTGGGGCCTTCCTATGACCGTGCCGGCTGCTTGGTTCGCGACTTCTTCATAGGTGATCGGCAGTCCGAGCGAAGCAAGCCGGTCAGCCATCTCGAGGTTGCGCTTCGCTCGGTCGCCACGTAACCGAGCGAGTTCGTCTTGAAGCGGCCCTCGTCCAGGTTCGACGAAATAGCAAAGCAGGTGCATTGTCCCCGGCGAAAACGCACACGACACCTCACAGCCGGGAATGAAGTTCATTCCGAGTTCTCTTGCACGCGTGGATGCCGACGCCACGCCTCCGAGTCCGTCGTGGTCCGTGAGAGCAACGGTCGAACATCCAAGTTCGCTCGCGAGCTCCACGACGCGTCGAGGCGTCTCGGATCCGTCGGAGAACGTGGAGTGACAGTGGAGGTCAATCACCTCTACAAAGGTAATAGTGGCGAGCGTCCTCCCTGGGCCGGTCGGACCGACATGGCAGAATGACTCAAGTGAGGGAAGCCTGCGGCGTTTTCGGTGTCTACGCACCAGGTATCGATACCGCTCCGTTGGTCTTCGACGGTCTATTTGCCCTGCAGCATCGTGGCCAGGAGTCTGCCGGCATGGCGGTGAGCGACGGGGAAAGCATCACGGTCGTCAAGGACATGGGCCTTGTGACCTCGGTATTTGACGTTCGCACCGTGGCTTCGCTCGGCGGTCATGTCGGCCTCGGGCACGTCCGGTACTCAACGGCGGGCCCGAGCACCTGGCAGAACGCGCAACCTGCGTTCCGGTCCGTGGGAAGTGCTGGTTTTGCACTCGGGCACAACGGCAACTTGACGAATGTTTCAGCTCTCGAGGATCAATCGGGCATGCTGCCAGGGATCATGGGGTCTGACAGCGAGCTCGTTGCCGAGCTCATCGAAAAGGCATTCCCCCCAGAAAGTGCTTTGGAACTGGCCGACGATGCCCTGGAGAACGCGTTGCTGTCGGTGCTCCCGCGCCTCGAAGGGGCGTTTTCGCTCGGGCTCATCGACGCGACGCACCTCGTCGGGGTGCGCGACCCAAACGGCTTTCGGCCATTGTGTCTCGGTCGACTTTCTCCTTCGGCCTCCTGTGAGTTCGGCGGATGGGCAATCGCATCAGAGACACCGGCGCTTGACGTCGTTGGTGCTGAGTTTGTCCGAGAGATCGAACCCGGCGAGCTCGTCATCATCGATGACGATGGTCCGCGATCGCTTCGTCCCTTCGATCGTGCGCGCGTTAACCCGCGTCTGTGCATCTTCGAATTCGTGTATTTCGCGCGCCCCGACAGTCGACTTTATGGGCGGGAGGTCCATGCGGCGCGGCATCGAATGGGAGAGCAGCTCGCCACGGAAGCACCCGTCGAGGTGGATCTCGTCGTAGGTGTGCCAGATTCTGGCGTACCGGCGGCCGAGGGTTTCGCGGCGCGAAGTGGAGTTCCATTCGGTCAAGGACTCGTCAAGAACCGCTACATTGGCCGGACCTTCATCGCTCCAACTCCACAAGCACGCATCGACGCGGTACGCAGGAAATTGAACCCGCTTCGCGAAAGCGTTGCCGGCAAGCGCCTCGTCGTCGTGGATGATTCGATCGTACGCGGGACAACGACACGCCAAATGGTGCGCCTGCTGCGGGACGCTGGAGCGAAAGAGGTCCATTTGCGGATTTCCTCGCCCCCATTTCGATGGCCGTGTTTTTACGGGATAGATACTCCAGTGCGCGAGGAGCTACTTGCTGCGCGCATGAATGTGGAAGAGATCACCCGTCATCTCGGCGCAGATTCCGTTGCGTATTTGACCCTTGAGGGACTTATTGCGGCAATCGGCTCGCCAGACGCGGGCTTTTGCTCGGCATGTCTTACCGGTACGTACCCGACTTCGATCCCCGTGAAGTTCGGTGAGTTCGTCTCGGTATCCCCGTCGTAATTGCGCGCCGGCGTGATGTACAAGAGGGATGAGTCCGGCCAGTCACACAAGCGGTGGTCAATGTTGGTGGACTTCGTGACGAGCCTGCGATTTTCCCGGCGCATTGTTTCTGGTTCAAAGATGCGCTCCGAGTGATCATGAGCGAACGTCGGCCCACTTCGACTTCGAACTTCGGTGTTGGGCGACGGGAGTCTCACGACGCTTCAGCCTTTTACAGTTGCTTCGAGCCGCCGGAACTCTTGAACAACTCTGAGATCGCAGCCGAACCTTATGATGGCGCTGCGTTCATCTGCGGAGATTCGCGACACATGGACGACATCGCGGACAATTGCGTCGCACTCGTGGTCACGTCGCCACCATATTTTGTCGGTAAGCAATACGA